>JRYK01002934.1_pt1 | contig 27376 bp, 31 predicted proteins | sample 235381 | NCBI WGS metagenome assembly JRYK01 (sample SAMN03074220, study PRJNA261476) | activated sludge metagenome | biome: Wastewater Treatment Plant; feature: Wastewater; material: Activated sludge; isolation source: activated biomass of a wastewaster treatment plant treating hydrocarbon... ... | reverse complement strand
GCGTCCCACGCCTTGAGCTTCTTCACGAGCGGGCTGTAGTCCTCCTTCGCACGGAGCTCGAAATGGAGCGAGAACCTCGAGCGCTTGCGCTCGACCTCGTGCGGCGTTTCGTTCCCTTTCGCGAGCAGGAAGTAGCACAGCACCGGCGTCAGTGTCACCGACACGAGCATGCTTGCCAGGATCGAGATGATGAATGCGACGCCGAGAGGCGCGAACAGGCGCCCCTCGATCCCGGAGAGCGCGAACAGGGGCACGAATACCAGCACGATGATCACCGTGGCGTACACGATCCCGGAGAGCACCTCCTTGGTCGCCGCGGCGATCACCCCCAGTGCCGGGCGGAACGCGCCCTCCGCGACGTTGCGTTTGAGCCGTCGCAGGATGTTCTCCAGGCCCACGACCGCGTCGTCCACCAGCGCGCCGATGGCGATTGCGAGCCCCCCCAGGGTCATGGTGTTGATGGACAGGCCCATCGCCTTGAACACCAGGGCGGTGATCAGAATGGACATCGGGATGGCGGTGAGCGAGATGAGCGTCGTGCGGAGGTTGAGCAGGAACAGGAACAGCACCACCGCCACCATGATCGCGCCGTCGCGAAGCGCCTCCTCGACGTTGCCGATCGAGGCCCGGATGAAGTTGGCCTGCTTGAAGATCACCTCCGGCGCGCTCATCCCGGCGGGGAGCGAGCGCGTCAGCTCGGCGAGCGCGGCTTCGATCTCGGCGGTGAGCTTCACGGTGTCCGCCGCCGGCTGCTTCTGCACCGAGAGGATCACCGCGGGCAGCGCGTTGTAGCTCGCATCCCCGCGCTTCACCGCCGGGGCAAAGCGCACGGCTGCCACCTGCCTGAGCAGGATCGGCTGGCCGTTCTTCGCCGCCACTGCGAGGTTCTGCAGGTCCGCGAGGCGCGAGGTGCGTCCGATATTGCGGATGAGGTACTCGCGTGCGGCAGCCTCCAGGAAGCCGCCGCTCGTGTTGGCGGCATAGTTCTTGAGCGACGACTCGATCGCCTCGAGCGGTACGCCCAGCGCTGCGAGCTGTGCGGGGTCGGGCTCGACGCGGTATTGCTTGACCTCGCCGCCGATCGGGATCACCTGCGCGACGCCCGGGATGGTGAGCAGCCGCGGGCGCATCACCCAGTCGGCGTACTCCCGGACCTGCATCGCCGGCGCCTTGCCGGGATCGGCCGGCAGCGCGATCAGCATGATCTCGCCCATGATCGAGGCGATCGGCCCCATCTGTGGCGCGATGCCTTCGGGAAGCTGCTCGCGCACGAGCGACAGGCGCTCGGCGACCTGCTGGCGGTTGCGGAAGATCTCCGTGCCCCAGTCGAACTCGACGAAGACGATCGCAAGGCCGATCCCGGAGACCGAACGCACCCGCGTCACGCCAGGCATCCCGTTCATTGCCGTCTCGATCGGGAACGTCACCAGCTGCTCCACCTCTTCGGGCGCCATGCCACCCGCCTCGGCGAGCAACGTAACGGTCGGCTTGTTGAGATCCGGGAAGACGTCCACCGGCATCTGCTTCAGCGTGATGACGCCGTAGAAGATGACGATGAGCGAAGCCGCGAAGACGAGCAGGCGGTGGCGCAGGCTCTGGTCGATGAGGAATGCGAACATGGCTAGCGCACCTGCGAGAGCACCGCTGCGCCCTCGGTGACGATCCGGTCGCCGGCTGAAAGCCCCGCGGTGACCGCGGCGCTCACGCCGTCGAGCTGCTGGGCGCGGACTTTTCTGGCAACGAAGTACTCCGGCTCGCGATGCACCCAGACCGCCGCATCGCCGGCGCCGTCCTTCACGATCGCCTCGAGCGGCACCGGGACGCCCTTGACGGTCTGGCGCGTCTGCGCCACCACCTTGACCGGCTGGCCGACTGCGAGCGGCGGAAGCGGCGGCTTGATCCGAAACAGCACCGGCAGCGCCTGCTCGCGCATCTGCTGCGCTCCACCGATGAGCGCGAGCTGGAGGGCCGGCCCGTTATGCGGGATGCCGCTCGCGCCGGCGAGGGTCGCTACGACTGCCGGGTCGTACGCGAGCGCCTCCACCATCAGCCGCTGCGGATCGATGATCTCGAACAGCACCTCGCGCGCCTCGACCACCTGGCCGTTCACCGCGGTGGCCGCGCTGATCACCCCCGACACGGGCGCCAGGAGCGGCTCGCGATTGGCGAGGCTCGCACCCACCGCAGCCGAGCGCTCGGTCAGGCTTTGCAGGTCGGCCTTCGCGGCATCGATCTCTTTTTGCGGGACGGTGCCTTCCAGCGCCTGGAGACGCGCGAGTTTCTTCTCGGCGAGCGCGCGGTTCGCACGCAGCTCGGCGAGCGCCGCCTGCTGATTGCCGCGTTCGATGCTGCTCGCCACGGGACGCACATACGCGAGCACTTCGCCCTTGGCCACCTTCTGCCCCAGGGTGGGCAGGCCGCGCGGCCCGGCCTCGACGCGTCCGGCCTGGCTCGACTGAACGTGTCCGCCGGCATTCGGGTCGGTCACCACCCGCCCGATCAGCTCGACGGTCTGGGCAAGATCGCCCACCGCGCCGACGGACGTGCGGATGCGGAGCTGGCGCTGCGCGGCCTTGGGCACGAACAGGCTCCCGTCGGCAAGGCGCTGCGGGGCCTCCGCGGCGTTGGCAGCCGCGGTGCGCGGCGCAGGCCCGGGCTTGCCCGCCTCCTTGCTGTGGTCCTCGCCCTCGTGTGCGGCGGCCTGGGTCGCGACGAGCAGCGCAGCGACAAGCGTCGTCAGTCCTCTCATGATGTCTCCTGGAAATCCGTTCACGCCGCCGTCGGGTAGGTTCGCTTTCATCGCTCCGGCGCCGAGCCTCGGGGAGGCGCAATCCGCGTCCATGTCGTGCCGGCGTCGGGAGTGAGGAACACGGCGCGCTCGAACGTCACAATTGCGAACTCGGCCCGGCGCGCCGGGTTCTGCGCGATGTTCGCCACCGCGTCGCGCTCGAGCGCCGGCAGCGCGGTCTCTTCGCGCGCGTCGCCCCCGATTGCCACGCGATAGAGGCTAGGCTTGCCGTCGAACGCGCTGAACCAGAGCGAATCGCCCTCGAGCGCAAAGTGCGCAGCCGTGGCATGCGCGCCTGCCATCACCTGCTTGAACTCGTCGCCAGCGTCTCGTGACAGGAACAGGCCCGCACTGGTCGCCGCCGCAATCAATTCCGCTTGCGCCGGATGCACCGCGAGCGTGTGAATCTCGCCGTGCAGGCCCCGCCCGCTGGCCCCGCGCCAGTCGGGCCCCTGGCCGATCATCCGGTAGATCCCCGGGCGCGGCATGCGCGAGTTTGGCGCCGGATTGTGGACGTACACCGCGTTGTTTGCGTAGCCCGCAGCGACCACGTGGAACTCGGCCTCCCCCTCGAAGTCGAGCCTCGTCCAGGATCGCCCGCCGTCGCGACTGCGGATCAGGCCGAGCGGATTGGCGCGGCCCGCACCTCGCGCGGGGTGCCCGCTGCTGATGATGAAATCGCGGGTGACCGCGAAGCCCATGAAGTCGTGCTTGGGCCCGGGCGCCTTCGACCAGCGGCCGCCGCTGTACACGGAAAGTCCATCGTGGCTCGGAATCATGAGTCGGCTGCCGTCGGGGCTGTAGCCGAGACCGTGAACGTGCCTCAGGGTGACGGTCTCCAGGCCGAACACCGGCGCTGCGAGCGCCAGCGCTCCGGCACCGACGAGCGCCGTCCATCGCGGGCCAATTCGGAGCCTGGCGCTCATCCGGCGGCCCGCCTCGCGCGGCGCAGCACCAGCCATCCAATGCCGACCAGGAGCACCGCGCCTCCCACCGTCCAGGTGAGCCATTCACTCCAGGCGTGTCCGTGCGCCTCGTCGGGCGGCCCCGGGATCTCCAGCGTGCCCGAGAGCAGGTCCGACTCGTTACCGGCCGCGACGCTGATTACCAATGCGTGCCGGCCGGGACTGGCGAGCGGCCCGAGCGGAACGGTGTACGTGCCGGGCTCGGGCGCCGCCGTGCCGAGGGCTTTCAGGGCGCCGCTCTCCAGCTCGAGCGTGGCGCCGGTCACCGGTGCGTTGGTTGCGAACCGATCGAGATACACAACGAGATTGCCGCCGGAGACGACGCCCACCAGTTCGAAAGCCTCGGAAACCGCCGCGACGCGCGGGATGCTCGTCTGGACCGCGGGCGTCGGGGGCGGACCGTGGTCCTCGCCCTCGTGGCCGAGCGCGCTCGGACCGGGCACGAGTACGGCGAGTAACAGGTAGACCAAGCGCTTCATGGCATCACTCCCATCGCCTGATTGAGTCTCGACACCGCTCGCGCCCGCTCCACTTCGGTCCGGGTCAAGCCGAGTTCGGCGTCGAAGCGTTCGTTCTCCGCGCGCAGTCGCGAAACGAGATCAATCTCGCCGAGGGTGAACGCCCGCGCGATCAGCCGCTGCGTTTCCGCGGCCAGCTCGAAGCGCGCCGCGGCGAAGCTGCGAACCGTTTCCGACTGCGCGAGACCGCGCCGCGCCACCTCGATCTCGGCGGCGACCCGGGTGCGCTCGAGTTCGTAATCGGCCTGCACCTCGATCAGCTCGGCGTTCGCCGCCGCGATGCGCGGCCGGTTGCGCGCGTCGGTCGCAAAGGGCAGCTTGAACTTGAGGATAAGGGAATTGTCGTAAGGCTGGTCGAACGCGCCGCGCTCGCGGCGCATTCCGAGCGCGAGTTCCGGGCTGTCGCGCCGGTCCTCGGCGGCCTGGGCGAGCTTCGCCCGCGCCGCCCCGGCGGCGCGCTGACGGCTGGAGAGCTGCGGATGGTCGTCGAGCGGGGGCGCCAGGCCGGTGGTCTCCTCGGCCGCCGGCAGGACGCTCATTCCGGTCAACGTCTGCAAGCCCTGTCGCGCCCGGAATGCTTTGAGCTCGGCCTCGACCGCTGCCGCCCGCGCCGACTGCTCGGCCCCCTGCGCCTGGTTGAGATCCACGCGCGCGAGATCGCCCGCCTTGACGCGCCGCGCGACATCAGTGGCGAGCGCGGCGGACTCCTCGACCTTGCGTCGCGCGAGCGCCAGCTCGACCTCCGCGATCCGCACATCCCAGTAAGCTTCGCGCACCTCCCCCGCGACCTTCCATTTCGCGACGGTGAGGATCCCTTCGAGCTGGGAGCGCTCGGCGTCGACGACCGCCGTCTGCCGTGCGCTCTGCCCAGGCAGCCAGAGCGGGAACGCGAGCTCGGCCTCGTACTCGCGCTGGCCCTCGTTCTGGAATGGCGCGTCGCTGCGCGCGCCGAGACCGAGCGACGGTGGCTGCGGCGTGAGCGCTCCCGCCGCGTCGCGTCGCGCGGCAAGATCGGCCTCGCGCGCGCTCTGCGCGCGCGCCGCGGGCTGCCGCGCCCACGCCGCGTCGACCGCTTCGCGCAGCGTCTGCGCATGCGCGGGAACCCCCAGCGCAAGCGCCACGAAGAGCAGCAAACTTTTCATCGAAGTCCCCGGGTGTCGAAGCCGTAGGCGGGAATCCGGCGCGTGCCGGGCTAGGGCCGTTCGATGCGCGTCACGACGTAGGCGCCGCCCACCTTCTCCATGCCGAACTTCACCTTGTCGCCCGCCTTCACCTGGTCGAGCATCGCTGGGTCCTTCACCGGGTAGACCATGGTCATGGGCGGCATGTCCATGTTCGGGATCGCACCGTGGCGAATCGTGAGCTTCTTTGCCTCCATGTCCACCTTGCGGATCTCGCCCTCGGCGAGAGTGCCGTCGGCCGCGCCCATCATGCCCTTCCCGCCCATCTCCCCCGTTGGGGATTCTCCCGAGCTCATCATCGAGCCCGCGCCCGTCTGACCCTGCGTCATGCCCTGCGCACCCACCTGCTGCGCGCCGACGCTGCCCGCCAGCGCAATGATGAAAAGGATCGTTTCGATGCGTTTCATTTCGATCTCCGTTCGTATGCGATGCAACCAAATTGCCCTCGCCCCAGCGCGGTCTCGCTCGTCCTCAGCCGGAATACGGTCTGCGCGCGCTCACCACGACCTTTCCGGTCATCCCTGCCTCGAAGTGGCCCGGAATCGTGCAGGCGAAGTCCAGCGTTCCGGCCCGCGTGAACTGCCACACGATCTCGCGCGTCTCGCCGGGTTTCACGAACGCCTGGTTCGGCTCCTCGTGCTCCATGCCGGGGTGCTTGCGCATCAGCTCGGCGTGCGCCTTCAATTCCTTCAGCGAACCGAGCACGAGCTCATGCGGGACCTTTCCGGCATTCCTCACCACGAACCGGACCGTCTCGCCGCGCTTCACGATGATCTCTGAGGGCCGGTAGCGCATGTCGTCGCCCGAGGTGATCTCGATCGTGCGCGACACTTTCTTGGGATCGCCCGGCTTGCCGAGCTCGAGGCCGTGGCCGGCGTCAGCGAGCGCGAGCCCTGGAAGGGAGAAGACCAGCGCGGCAAGTGTCACAGTCAGTGCTCGGTGCATGGGAAGTGCTCCTATGAGTTGGGGTTAGTAGATTGCTGGGGTCACCGGCTCGCAGCGGCGTTTGCACGCGCGAGCTTTGGCAGTTCGCCGGTCCATTCGTAGGCGACCGTGCCGGGCGGGTGCTTGTACCAGCCCGGATCCTTGTAGTCGTTGCGCGCGAGACCCTCGCGCACCTTCACGACCGTCAACATGCCGCCCATCTCGATCGCGCCGAACGGGCCGGTACCGGTCATCATCGGCAGCGTGTTGTCGGGCAGCGGCATCTCCATCTCGCCCATGTCGGCCATGCCGCGCTCGCCCATGACCATGTAGTCGGGCACGAGCTTGGTGACACGCTGCGTAATGCCGCGGTGATCGACGCCGATCATCGTCGGCACGTCGTGGCCCATCGCGTTCATCGTGTGGTGCGACTTGTGGCAGTGGAAGGCCCAGTCGCCGGGATCGGTTGCATCGAACTCGATCGCGCGCATCTGGCCGACGGCGAGGTCCACCGTCACCTCGGGCCAGCGCGACCGGGGCTCGGTCCAGCCGCCGTCGGTCCCCGTCACCACGAACTCGTGCCCGTGCAGGTGGATGGGATGGTTGGTCATGGTCAGGTTGCCCATGCGGATGCGTACGCGATCGCCCTTGCGGCACACGATGTGGTCGATCCCGGGAAAGACCCGGCTGTTCCACGCCCACAGATTGAAGTCGAGCATGGTGGCCACTTTTGGCGTGCGGCTCCCGGGCTCGATGTCGAACGCATTGATGAGGAACACGAAGTCCCGGTCGGCCTTCATGACCGAGGGGTTGCGTGGATGGGTGATCCAGAAGCCCATCATCCCCATCGCCATCTGCACCATCTCGTCGGCGTGCGGGTGGTACATGAAGGTGCCGGGGCGCTGGGCCTCGAACTCGTAGACGTAGGTCTTGCCGGGCGGGATCTGCGGCTGGGTGAGCCCGCCGACGCCGTCCATGCCGTTGGGCAGCCGCTGGCCGTGCCAGTGAATCGTCGTGTGCTCGGGCAAGCGGTTGGTCACGAAGATCCGCACGCGATCGCCCTCGACGACCTCGATCGTCGGTCCCGGGGACTGGCCGTTGTAGCCCCACAGGTTCGCCTTCATGCCGGGCGCGATCTCGCGCACGACCGGCTCGGCGACGAGGTGGAACTCCTTCACGCCGTCTCGCATGCGCCAGGGCGCGGTCCAGCCGTTCAGCGTCACGACCGGCTGGTACGGCCGGCCGTTCGGGGGAACGAGCGGCGGCTGCGTCGCCGCGCTCGCCTGGAGGACGGGCTCGGGGAGCGCGGCAAGCGCGGCGCGCGAGACCGCCGCGGCGCCGATCGCCGCCCCGGCGGTGATGAACGTTCTGCGCGAAAACATGGTTCGGTTTCCTCGTCCGGTTCAGTGGGGGCCGCCGCTCGCGGCCGCCATGGGCGTCGCCCCGCGCCGGGCGGCGGATCGCGCCGCCCCGCCCACGCCGACGAGCGCGGCCTGCAAATCGGTCTCGGCGAGCCAGTACTCGCGCGTCGCCTCGATCGCGGCGCTCACCGCGCTCACCTGCGCGCGCGCGTCGGCGAGCAGCTCGAACACGCTGATGAGCATCCCGTTGTAGCGGAGCTGGTTCTCATCCGAGATCTTCTTCCGGAGCGGGACGATCTCGTCGCGGTAGTGCTTCGCCGTGTCGTAGGTGCTGCGGTACGCCGCGTACGCCTCGCGCAGTTCCGACTGTGCGTCGACCGCCGCCTGCGTGACGCGGCTCACGGCCTGCATGTAGAGCGCCTCGGCCTGTGCCACCCGCGCCGTCCCGAAGTCGAACAGCGGGATCTCGATGCGGAAGTCCCAGCCATACGCGAAGGGCTCGCCGTTCTCCGCGGTCCGCGCGCGCCCGACCTCGAACGCGTTTACGAAGCGCGTCGCCTGCACGAGCCCGAGGGATCGGGCGAGGCTGTCCGCGTCGCGCCTGGCCGCGCGGATGTCGAGGCGCTCATCGGGCGCGATCGCTGCCACGTCCGCGGGCGATTTCGGGGCGGCGGGCGGATCGGGAAGCCGCTCGGGCAACCGGTAGCCCGCGTCGGCGCCTTCGAGCCCCATCAGACGGGTGAGGCGCTCGCGCGCGGCGTTCGCCGCAAGGCTCGCGCGGGCGTAGGCCGCAGTCGCCTCCGCGTAGAACACCTGTTCGCGCATCTGCGTGAGGCGAGGGAAGTTGCCTGCGGCGGCCATCCGCCGCGCGAGCTCGGCGCTCGCCTCGGCCGAGGCCTGCACCTGCGCCATGTAGCGCACCGCCTCCTGCGCGGACACGGCCTCGACCCATGCGCGCCGCGTGTCGTAGGCGACTTGGATCGTCGCCCGGGCGACGTCGGCCTGCACGCGCGCGAAGCGGCTCGACTCGAGCTGGTAGCGCAGCGGCAGGGTGAGAATCTCGAGGACCCCGATGCCGATCGATTGCTCGATATCCGCGACATCGTTGCCGCGCTTGGTGCGGAGCGATGCGATGCGGATCGCGGGAAGGCGCCCTGCAGCGACCACGTCGGCCTCGGCAATGCCGAGCTCGCTGTACGTGGCCTGCAGGCCGGGGTTGTGGACGAGCGCGACCTGCACGGCGTCCTCGGCGCTGAGCGGCTGCATGAGCTTCGCGCGGACGAGCTTCGTCGCCTCCGCTCGATCGGCGTCGGTACGCTGCCACCTGGGCTGCGCGCCGACGGCCCGTTGCGCGGTCTGCTCCACGGAGCCGAAGCCGCCGTCGGTCGAGAAGGTGGCGCAGCCCGCGAGCGCGAGGACCGCGAGCGGCGCGGCCAGGCGCTTAGTTCGATTGACTGCCATGGCGCGGCATCTCCATTTCCTTGCGGGGCGATTGAGGGTGCGAGCGCGCAGCGGGGGGCGCGGCCGGCGGGCCGGCGCGTAGCGCGCCCATGTGGCCACCGACGCGCCCGACGGTGTCGTTCAGCTCGCGCCAGGCGCCAAGCGGCTCCTCGGCATACGGCCGATATCGCTCAAACGGCGAGTGGTACGCGGGGACGGGACCCGGCGGGGCCGGGTCCGCCGAAGTACGCTGGGCGGCTTCCTGCGCAACAGCCGCAGCCGCGGCCGCGCAGGCGAGCGCTGCCGCAATGAGTCTCCTGGCAAACATCGAATCCGAGCTCCATGCACGAGGCGGCGCCGGCGGCAGCCGATTCCGGCCTCAATTCGACAAGGGGAAACTCACGCGCAAACGCCGCAGGCTGCGCCTGCGCGCATCAACGCGCGAAGAGCCTCAGAGCGCCGCGAGAGGCGGGCGCTTGGGCAGCTCGGAGATGAAGCTCGGGAGGGGATCGAGCGCGATCGGCTCGATGCGGGGCGACAGTGGACCGAACAGTGCCGGTATCGCGAGCGGCATTGCGGCCGAGAGATGGTGGCAGCAATCCTGCGCGGGCGCGGGCAGTTCGGTGGAGGAATCACCGGAAGTGTCGCCGCCCTGGAGGACCTCGGGCGCCGCGGAGAGACCATGCGCGTGCGTGCTCGTCCCATGCCCGACGCCCGGCTTCTCGGCGCACTTGGTGGCGAGAGCGGTTGCGGCAATCCCCTGCAGGGGCAGCCACAGGCACAGGAACAGGACGAGCAGGCGCTTCACCGGATTACGCGGTAGGACACATTGTTCGGGCCGGACTCTAACGCATTGCAGACCGCGGGGCAATGCGGAAGTTCCGCAGGACTCATCCTGCCCGGGAGCGGTCGTGCCGGAATTCACGGGAGGCCGACGGCCGGCGCATCCGCGCCAGCGCCGGAAGCATGCAGATCGCGATCATGTGATGTACGTGAAATCGACGGGATGGCGCACAGCGGTGTCGCGGAAAGCGCGACGCGCCGATCCCGACGACGCACCACCATTCTCCCCGCCATTGCGCAGGGGAACGATGCTACGACGTCGCCGGCGGCCAGAAGGTCTCCGGCGTGGCCTCGGAACGCGTGCGAATCAAGTACAGCTTCTCGATCGGCACGACAGCGACCACGCCATCGCCCGGCAGCCCTGTGTGAGCCACCTCCATGATCGCCGAGGCAATCGCCTCGACCTCGTCCTTCCTGGTGAAGATCTCCACTCTGACTTCGTCGTTCAACCAGTTTGGTGCAAAAAAGTTGTGATACTCCCCGAATCCTTTGACCTTGGTCACGTTAATGCGCTCGACCCCTAATCTCTCCAGCTTCTTTTCGACGACCTGCAGCTTGTCGCTCGGAAAATTTGCAATGATCAGCCTTGCGTCCATGTTGGTTCTCCTCTCGTCATTCCCCCTTCACTCCGCGGCCTTCGGGACAAACATCGTTGTGGTGAGCAGGATTGTCGCGCGATCCGCCGGTGGTCGAGTTCGAGCCCTGGCGAGGGCGTTCACCTGCCCGAACGCCTCGCCCTAGCGCTTCCCGCCGAGCACACGCTCGATGATCGGCGCGATGAAGTCGGCGGGCCGCGCGCCGACGACGACCTCCGTCGCGCCGGTCCGGTTGTTACGGATCAGCGTGGTCGGCGTGCCCGACATCCGCACCGCGAGAGCATCCGCCAGGTCTTCATCGACACGCTTCGCACTCGCGGGGTCGGTCAGGCACCTGGCGAAGGCCGCGCCGTTCAGACCCTGGCGCGCCGCCAGGGCGGCTTCGGAATGCTCCGCCGGCAGGCCGGCGCCGTTGGACCGCGTGTGCTCGAAGATCGCATCTGAATACTTCCAGAACGTCTCGTTTCCTCCGAGCTTCCCGGCGCATTCGCTCGCGATGGCCTCCCGTCGCGCGGCCGGATTGTGGAACTCGAGCGGCAGGTGGCGAAAGACCCAGTTCACCCGGTCGCCGAACTTGCGCGTGAGCTCGCCCGGTGTGGGGTGGAAACGCTTGCAATACGGACACTCGAAGTCGGAGTACTCGATGATCGACACCTCGGCCGCAGGGTTCCCGCGAATGTGGTCGCGGCTGCGCGACACCGGTCTCGCGGCCCCGACCCGGTCGCGTAGCGCCGACTCGCGCTGCTCTTCCGCGGCCTGCTGGGCCGCGCGCTGGCGATTGACGACGCGCGTGATCGCTTCCTCCACCGCGCGATCCAGCACGCCGTCGGCCTCGAGCTTGCGCACGATCGCATCGACCAGCGCGGGATCGGGTTCGGCCGTGGACCGTGCAGGCGGCTCGGCGGCATGCGCCGACAGCATCGCCGTGGCAGCGACTAGAAACATACCGATGAGGTTCTTCATGGGGAATCCTATGGCGTTAGGCGCAGTGATCGAAGGCGGCTACGGATCAGGGTTTGTCGGGTGCGGCCGGAGTCGAGGGAGCGTCCTGGGTGGCGGCGCAGGCGTTTCCCCTGCTGCCGTGCCCCATGCACAGCCCCGCCGCGCACATCGCGACGCACGGCAGCACACCGACGACCAGCGACGAGAGACCCGCGGCGACCAGCCAGTCCCAGCTCAGGAGGACGCCCGTTGAAACGCTCGCGAGCGCCAATCCGAGAATGGCCGTTCGGAGAGCCAGGCGGCCATCCAGGGTAAGCCAGCGCAGCGCGGTCGCGGACGGGGCTGCGGCGAGTCTTCGGATGCTTTCCATTTGAACTGCTCCTTCAGTGGTGAGAGGGGCGAGCGAGTCGGCCGGCACGGCGTAAGGGCGAACGCACTCGCCCGAAGCGCTGAGGAACGTGTCCCTGAGGCCCTCGTCCACGATCCCCGCGGCACGTTCGGGTCGACCGCCGAACTCGCCGCGAGGCGGGAATGCAGCAGCCACACCGTCCGCGACGAACCCGCTCGCAAGATTGCGTCTCGTCCACATGGCTCTTTTCCGGGATTCGCACGCGCACGCCGACCGGCAGGCGGATCGCGTGCGGCTATTTCCCTTTTGGTCCGGCGATCCGGATCCGAAGAAAGTCGATCGCGGCCGCGCTGTCCCATTCGGCCGGTCCGAGCAGGCGCCCGATCTCCTTGCCGTCGCGGTCGATGAGCACGCTGGTCGGAATCGCGGCCGAGCGGACCGCGCCGCTCGCCTCGCCCTGGTCGTCGATGTAGACGCTCAGGGCCGTTACGCCGGTCTCGCTGTAGAACGCGCGCACCTTGGGCGCGCCCCCACGCTCGATCGAGATCGCGAGCACTGCGAAGTCGAATCCGCCGAGCCTCATTTGCAGCCGGTCGAGCGAGGGCATTTCCTTCCGGCACGGCGCGCACCACGTCGCCCAGAGATTGACGAGCACGACCTTGCCGCGAAAGTCCTCAAGGCGGACCTTGCGGCCGCCCTCGTCCTCGAAGGCGAAGTCCGCGAACGCACGGGGCGTGGACCAGATCCGGAGCGGGAACTCCCCCCGTAACGTCTCCGAACCCGGGACATCCGCAAGGATCGGTCCAGGTGGCGGCTCGGTTTTGACATACAGCGCAGCCAGGATGCCGAAGACGACCCCGGCGACGCCGGCCATCAGCGCCGCGGTCTTCCCCGGCCCGCGGCGCGGCGGGGGCCGCCTGTCTTGAATCATGAATTCCACTTCCGGAAATAGAACACCTGCGCCGCCATCGACGTATCCGAGTACCGCGTCAGCAACCGCTCTGGATGAACGCCGAGACCTCGGCGGGATCGGCAAACACGACCGACGCGCGATCGCCCTGCATCCCCGCCCCGACGATCACCGGCTCGCGGGGCCGCGGGCCGCGTGCGCTCGAGTCGGTCTTCAACCGCAGGTTGAATTCCCAGATCCGATGCGTCTTCCCTTCGGCGGTGGTCACTTCGTAGGTGTCCTTGCAGTGGCGCAGGCGCGTGACCCTGCTCTCGGGCCCCGCCGTCTTGAGGTCGGCAAGCCGCGGCGGTGGCACCGTCGCCCTGCCCTGCGAGACTGCCTTGAGGAAGGCAATGACATCCTGTCGCATCTGCGCGTCGGGAATGCCCGCGAACGTCATGGCGTTGCCGGGAACGAGCGCCGCGGGATCGCGCAGCCATTGATCGAGCGCGGCGTCCGTCCACGTCACCCTCGAGCCGCGCAGCGCATCCGAATAGCGGGCGAAGCCCTCGATCGTCCCTGCCTTGCGACCCATCACCCCGGCAAGGCTCGGCCCGGTCATGTGCAGCCCCGGCTCCACCGCATGGCATGCGGCGCACTGGCGAAAAGCACGGGCGCCGCGATCGGAGTCGCCCGCGGCGCTCGCCGGCGGCGCGCCGGCGAGCGCAAGCTGCCCGAGCAGGAGCGCGCGGAAGAGAACTCGTCGATTTCGCATGAACAGCCTCCTGGTGGTCCGGCAAGTTCGCTCAGCGGCCCTTTTGGGGTGACGCCCGACCGAGCCGACGGGCGCGCCCCGCTCGGGGAAGTGCGAACCAGAGCGCGAGGGTGGGGACGATGAGCCATTGCAGGAGCGGCGCCGCGCCGGTGCCGAGTACGGGTAGCGTCGGCATCGCAGAGGTGTAGCCCCAACTCTCGCGCCACACGACGTTCATCCACTCGCTGAAGACGGTGTAGGACACGGCGAGCGCCACTGTCAGCGCGACGATGCGCGGCATGCGCCAGGTCTCGGGCGGGCCCGACCGCGTCGCGATCAGGGCGAGCATCAGCGCGCCGGTGCCGATCAGCACGTCCCCGCCCGTGCAGTGGAGCGCGGCGAAGGCGATCTCCCCCGCCGAGCCGTCGTCCCAAAGGGTGTAGAGGGGAAACTGGCCCGTCTCCCACAAGAGGCTCAGCCCCGCCAGCGCCGGGACGAACCGCGCTGCGATGACGCGCCAGGCCGCTTCCGAATGAACCCAGGCGGGCCTCATCGTCGCGTCCGTGCGTTGCGGTCGATTTCGGCCTGCCGCAGCTGGATCTCGCGCGGCCAGCGCGACATGATGTAGGCGATCACCGCAGCGGTCTCATCGTCCGCAAGCGTGCCGCCGAACGCCGGCATGTCGCTCTTGTAGCCAGGCGGCGCGTACTTCCCCGGTCGGAGCCCTTCCTTGACGATGCCGAAGAGGACCTCGTCCGGGTGATGCCAGGTGTGCCCCGATGCGTCGTGCGGCGGGGCGGGCATCCGCCCGTTCGGCAGGCGCGACTGCCAGTTCGCCTGGCCCTCGAGCTGCGCGCCGTGGCAGGCCGCGCAGTGACGGTCATACACCGTGCGGCCGCGCTCGACGAGCGTCGCGTCGCTCGGGTCGGACCGGCGTGCAGCGCCCGCCTTCAGGAACTCGTTGGCACCCACCGCGATCACCGCGACGAGCGCACCCGCGACGAGCGACCAGAAAACGATCGGCCCGGCCTTCGCGTAAGCACCCGGGATCATGATCGGGCTGCGGTTCGTCACTGCGCCCGTCCGCGCTCGGCGATCTGCCGCCAGGTCTTTCCGGCGTCCGCGGTGATGAAGACGCTGCGCTCGAAAGTCGCGATCGCGTAAGTTCCGGGCGCCGCGGGACTCTGCGCGATGTAGGCGACCGCATCCCGCGGGAGTGGTGGCAGGGATATCTCGGTTCGCGCCTGCGTGTCGAGCGCCACGCGATACAGGCGGGGCGTACCGTCGTGCCCCGAGAACCAGAGGTGCTTGGTGTCGAGATCGAAGTGCACGGCGAGCGCCTCGCCGCTTGCGGCGCGTGCGAACGTGTCGCCGCCGTCCTTCGAGAGGAACACGCCTTCGCGAGTCGTCGCGGCAACGGTGTTCGGGTCGGCCGGATGCGCGGCGAGCGCGATCACCTGTCCCGGGAGGCCTTTCGCCGCAGCGGGCCGCCAGCCGAGTCCGTCGTTCCGGGTCGAGTAGATGCCCGGGGTCTTCATGCGCGAGTTCGGCGCCGGGTTGAAGACGTAAATGGCGTTGGTCCGGTAGCCGACCGCGAGGACGTGGAAATCGGACTCGCCCTGGAGCCCGAGCTTGTCCCAGGTTCTGCCGCCGTCGCGACTGCGCATCAGCCCGAAGGGGTTCACGAGCCCCGAGCCGGGCGCCGGGTGGCCGCTCGAGTAGAAGCGGTCCTGCGCCGCCACGAACCCCATGTAGTCGTGGCGCGGTCCCGGCGCCGCCGACCAGCGGCCGTCCTCGTAGACCGCGAGTCCCGTATGGATCGGAATGAAGAGCTGCCTGCCGTCCGTGCTGAACGCGAGGCCGTGCACATGGTGAAGCGTCACGCCCTGGCCCAGCACGGGCGCGGCAAGGACGAGGACAACAGCGGCGAGCAGGTGTTTCGTCATGGGTGTCTTTCGTTATTCCTCGAGAAGGACCTTGATGTCGTGCGTCATGGACTCGACCGTTCGCCCCGGGCCCATGAAGAGCCGCAGGCGCCCGGCCCGGTCGAGCGCATAGATTCCGGCGGTATGGTCGACCGTGTAGTACCCGGCGGCGTTGGGCGCCTGCGCGGCGTAGAAGATCTTGAACTCCGCCGCCGCGACCGCGGTCTCGGTCGCGTCCCCGCGCAGGCCCAGGAAGGTCGGGTAAAACGCGGGCACGTACTTGGCGAGCACTTCCGGCGTGTCGCGCGCCGGGTCGAGCGTGACGAAGAGGCCCTGCACACGGGCGCCATCCGGTCCGAGCGCCTGCACCGTGGCGGCCATCTCGGCGAGCGCGGTGGGGCACATGTCCGGGCAGTTCGTGTAGCCGAAGAAGAGCAGCGCGACCTTGCCGCGGAAGTCGGCGGGCGCGCGGCGCTTCCCGGTGTGGTCGGTGAGCTCGAAGCCGCGGCCCCAGGGCGCCCCGGTGACGTCGACCGACAGGAATTTCTTGCCGCCGGAGCCCTCCCCGCAGCCGGCAAGGACCGCCAATGCGACTGCGACGAGCGCCCAACGGAGGCATCGGGCGGAAACCGGTCGGCTCACCGGTGGCCTCCGCTGCCGGGGGCGGGCTCGGGAGTGGCGGCGTCGCCGGTGCCGACCACCGGCGCATCGATAGTCACCGACAGCGGCTGTCCGGCTGCGGTGATCGCCTTCAGCGTGAGTCGCACGCGCTCGCCCGGTCGGAGCACCCGATTGACGCCGACCAGCATGAGATGCACGCCGCCCGGGGCGAGCTTGACCGAGGTGCGGGCCGGAAGCCGCAGCGCTTCGAGCTGCCGCATGCGCATGACGCCACCGTCCATGGACATTGAGTGAAGGTCCACGTTGCGGGCGGCATTGCTCTCAGCCCCGACGAGCCGCGCTTCCTCGGCGCTCTCGATTTCGAGGTAGGCGCCGGCGACGCTCTGACCGGCTACGGTGGCGCGAACATGGGCGCCGCGCACGACCAGCGTGTCGTCTGCGCGGGCGACCGTCGGTAACGTCACCAACGCTACGGCGGCCGCAATCGCCAGACCGAAATGCCTGATCTCCACTGGGCTTCGCTCCTCTCTGGAGACGAGGTTGCACCGCCCCGCGCGCCCTGACGGACGCACGGGCACCAAGTCCCACGGACACCGACGCGCGGTGCCGCGACGAGGCTAGAGCGGGTTTCGGGGAGGAGGCTTGGGACAGTCGCGCGCGAGCGAGGCGCGTCGCTCGCACGGCGGACCGGCAATGCGATCGCCGGCGGCGCGCTGCACGATGAGTATCGAGTGTCCGGGAAGACCGGACATCCCGGTGCAGGTCGCGATGCACTGCGCCGCCGCCATGCCGTCCATCGGGCACCCCGGATCCCCAGTGGGGGGATCGGGCGTCGCCGAGCCAGCACAGTCAGGACAGGCCGAAACGGCCTGCATAGCCGCGTCGCCATCTCCGCACGACGCGGGCGACACCGCCGCGCCCGCGATCGGGGCATGGAGCACGATCAGGAAAGCGAGCAGATGAACGAGAGGGCGCAGCACCGGCAGAACATAGCGCAACCGGATCGACTTGACCAGATGCGATGTTCGGCGAGCGCGCCCCGCCGGCCTCCGCGGTCGAGGGGCCCCCAGAGCGCTTGCCGCCGGACCATGGTTTTGGGGTGCACAATGGCATCCCTCGGGAGGTCCTCGGCAATCAGGGCCGCTGTAGTTCTTATCGGCTCGAGTAAGCCTTACACGCTCGCAAAGGCAAGCGACGGAGCTGATCGGCGGCCCAGGATTTCATCGGATTGTATTGACGGGCAGCACTCGGAGAAGCGCCGACCTCGCGGCGGCATAGTAGGAGCGAGAGATCCGCGGTTGAGCAGCCTTACCCCCGAGGCCGCCTTTCGCCCGGCAGTTGCACCGGCCGCAGTCGCCACGGCAAGCGCTTTGCGGACACCGCGACACCTCCTGTCGGGCCGCTGCTGGAGCGCTCCGCGGCGAGTCAGCCGGGACGACGCGGCTTCTGGGTCGAGAGCGAGCGGCTCGACATCCCATCCCCTTTACCCCGCCGAGCCGGGCACATCGCGCCGCGCAGAGTTCTCCAACTCGTTCAGCTTCGTCTTCATCTGCAGGATCTCCGACTCCTGACTCGAAACTATCGTTCGGCACAGCGCCTCGATGCCCGGATCGCTTATCGGTGCCCGCTCGCACATCAAGATGGCCCCTGCATGATGGGGGATCATCGACTTGAGGAACTGCGTGTTCGACACCGCGGCCTGATGTCGGATCAGCAACCAGAACACGATCAACGCCACGACACTCGCGGCCATGATCGCGCCGTTCAGCACCTTGTTGACGTACACCCGGCCCATCATCGCGATCTCGATGACGACCATTGGAGCGGTCATGAGTGCGGCCATGTATAGCTGATTGACGTTCGGGTATACGTTCGCAATGTTGTCCACCATTGCGTACATGAGGACGTACATCGAAGCGAACGACGCAAATGCCATGAGCGCCAGCCGTCCGTAGTGCTTGAGTTCGTGCATGAGATCGTTCCTCGAGGAGACACCCGGTTTTCATCGCACCTTGCTGCTGCAAATTCCGGACCCGGCATTTGACGACGCGACTGAGGTCCCTCTCGCGCACCCAGATGAGCAGCACGGTGGCCCGCAGCAGGGCCGAACGCGGCAACGCCCGCGACGAGCGCACAGGCGGTTGCGCAGCTCCGGTTGTCCCACTGCGGCGAAGCCACGACTGGGAAGGAACCCTTCGGCATCACCGCACCCCTTTGCTCTCGCAGCAGAGCAGCCGGGTTGGGACATCCCGAAGCTCGGCGCACAAGACTATCGCCTTCGGGGACACCCTCACCGCCGCCCCGGCCGCACGCGAATGGCCGCCCAGTACCGGGCTCCGATGCTTCGGCTTGCGCAGGGCGAGCGCCCGGCGATCAGGGGAAGGATCGCCGTGCAGCGCCGACACCCTCTAGATCGGTTGCCCTAGCCCGGCGGCGCGCAGCGTCGCGGCATCCGGACCACGCCCGGCGCAGCACGTCGCGAGCCTGCCGTCGATCGCGACCGCCGGCACACTGCGCACGCCCAGCCGCTGCGCGCGCTGCGCGACCGCGGGATCCCTCATGTCGAGGATCGTTACCTCGCACGACGGGCACGCCACCTGGTTAACCAGCGCAACGAGCTCGTTGCAAACGCTGCAGCCGGCACTGAACACTTCGATCTTGCGCTTCGGTATGGCCATGGTGATTCCTCCTTCAGTGTGCGTCGACAGGGCGAGTCGCCTCGCTCTCGCCACAGGCCGGGCAGGCAGTCCCTCGAACCGCCCGGCCGCCCAGCAGCGCCGCAAAGACGAAGACGATGGCCCCCGCGCCGGTGAGCCACAACGAATCGAACGCGAATTTGCCGGCGAGCATCACCACGCCGCCCGAGGCTGCGACGAGCCACATACCCCAGCGGCCCGCACGCCGGGCGCGGTGGCCGAGGAACACGAGCGTGAGGGCCACGAGCCCGAGCGCAAATCCGAAGACCCACGGTGTGAGTGGGAAGAGCTCCACGCCGGCCGCACCGAGCGCGGATCCGATGAGCGGGATGCAGAGGGGGCAGGCGAGCTTCGGAACCAATATCGCACCAACCGCGGGCAGCGTCGCGGCCGACGGCAGCCATGCGCGACGGGCAGGGCGCGGCATCCGTTGCGCGGCGCGCAGCGCGGTCCCGATCAGCTCGATCGGAGGCACGCCGTGCATTCGTCCCGTGCCGTCTTGGTACACCCGGCAAGCGTTCGCCTGCACGGCAGCATCGGCACCGCCGGCATCCGCGCCGTCGACGAGAATCGTCGGCGAAGCGTAGCGGCGCACGTAGTCGGGGCTGTCCGGCGCTGCCCGGTTCCACTCGGTCCAGCGCGCATCGACACCGGTCTCCATTAGCGCGCGAATGAGGGCCGACCGCGCGCCCGGCACGTTCGGACAGTCCACGTCGTAGATCAATTCGACCTTCATCGAGTCATCTCCGCTTGGAGGGCATCGAGAATTGGACAGTCGCTCGTCGGCCCCGAACCGTTGCAGCGCATGGCAAGGGTGACGAGCGCGGCGCGAATGCGCTGCAGTTCGGTGATCCGCGCATCGATCGTGCCGATCTTGTCGTTGGCGCGCGCGCGCACGTCGGCGCAGCTCGCCCCCGGCCGTACGCGCAGCGACAGCAGCTCGCGGATCTCGGCGAGAGAGAAGCCGAGGGCTTGCGCCGCGCGAATGAAACGCAGCCGCTCGACAGCGTCGGCGCCGTAGCGTCGGTAACCCGAGGCCAAGCGCGGGGCACGCGGCAAGAGGCCGCAGCGCTCGTAGTAGCGGACGGTACCCACGCGCACTGCGGTCCGCGCGGCCACCTGACCGATGGTCAGGTGGCGCTCGTTGGCCGCGGTCACGGCTGGGTTCATGTGACCAGCGTAAACCCTAAAGCAAACTACAGGGTCAAGGCATACAGCGCGAGATTGACGATGCGTTTCGCGTAACTGAACGCGGATGGGCGGCGTCACGACGTCGAGCGGGCGCCCGCGCCCCATTGCATGCGCGGATCGCTCGGACATGCCTTTCACCCGACGCGGGATGTGGGCAGCTCCAATCGCCGTCCGACGCTAGAGTGCAAATAACTGTTTATACACCATTTATTAAGTGATGACGCCAAATACTCAATAAAAACCTCAAGACATTGCACAAGCCAAAGATAGGGTCTAAGATCAATTTGTAACGCAAGCTCTAGCGAGGACAGCATGGACGACGACACGTCATTGCCGCTATACATCAGGCCGGCGCTTCAGCCGTTCGGACTGTATTTTCGCGTTGGTCGTAACGACCACACGACGCTCACCCCGCTCCTCGCGCACGGGCAGCGCTCCTACTATGGCGTCGTTGTCGATGCTGCCCGCGTGCAGCGCCATCGGGAACTTCTGAAAGAAGCCGAGCGGGCGCGGCTCGAGTGCATTCTGGATCCGTGCACCCAGGCGTCGGCGACCATCGGCGGGTACGGCGAGAAGTTGGGCAACCTGCCCTGGGGTCTGGACCGTCCGCACCGCATTGAGGACTTTGAGATCACGTCGTCGGCCGACGCTGTTTCAATGCTTGCGGACTTCGTCGTCGAGAATCGCTTTAGCCAGACCATGGCGCCGACCCATTACATCAAGGGCGCCGAGGACCGCTGGTTGAACGTGGACGTCAACAGCGTCCACCGGCTGCGGGACAGGCTCGATCAGGCTGGCGGCAAACAGATCGGAATCATCTACTCACTCTGCCTGCCGTACGGGGTGTTCCGCGACGAAGCTCATCGAGAGCGGATCATTGGGGCGCTGGACGGACTCCCTGTGCAGTCGTTGTGGCTACGCGTAGACGGCTGCGGGGCTGACAGCAGCCCGACCGCTTTGAGAAACTACATCGCGGCGTGCCGCGATTTCAGCAGCCTGGAGTTGCCGATTGTCGCGGACCAAATTGGGGGGCTCACAGGCTTGTCGCTATTGGCGCTTTCCGCCACCGGGGGGCTGGCCACTGGGCTGGCGGTCGGCGAGCGATTCGATGCCAGTCACTGGCACCGCCCGCAATACGGCCGTGCGTATATGGCGCATCCTCGCGTTTACCTGCCAACGCTGGATGTCTCGCTCGATCCGAAGGAGGCCCGAGCGTTGTTCGAGCACAACGTCCGGTTGAAGGGGTTGTTTGGCTGCAAGGATCCGGACTGCTGCGCACGCGGCGTGGTCGATATGATCGAGGCGCCCGCACGACATTTCGCCGTGCAGCGCATCAAGCAGGTGGCGGCGCTGAGTCGCGACCCCGAGTCGCTGCGACCGGGGCTGTTCGTTGAGCGGTTTGTACGGCCAACGACCGATCACGCGCTCCAGCTCTCGAAAGCGACCGGACTCGACGACGTACTACGGAAGCGGTTTGCGAGGCATCGGCATCGCCTTGACGCGCTAAGACTGATGCTCGGTAAGCTCATTGAGCTGGATCAGGCAGCCTCGCGCGCACGCATTCCCAAGACGCGCGCGATGCGCGAAGGATCGACCGCCGCGGGCTATTCCATCCGAGGTTAACCATGACCGCCATCGCGCGCAAGTTGGAGAACATCACCGCCAAGGGCGGGATGCGACTGGTCGATGTGGCAAACGTCCTGGGTACGCGACCAGAGACCGTGTCGCGCTGGAACCAAGGCAAGGCGTTCCCGCATCCCGCCACCGAGAAGCAACTCCTCGAGCTGGAATGGGTCATCGAGCAGCTGGCGGACTTCTACGACCCACAGGAGGCGCGCCTGTGGCTGTTCTCGCGACAGAAGCTGTTGGCCGGTCGAATCCCCGCTGAACTGATCGCCGAGGGCAAATCGGACGAGGTTCTTGCGGTGATCTCGCAGTTGCGCGACGGCGTCTACATGTAACGCTTCGCCTGACCGAGTGATCCGCGAACCTCAGCTGATCGACTTCCTCGCAAGTCGACCCTCACAGCCGTTCTCCGGTGAGGTCCATCGGGCAACGCGGATCGGCCTGGACCCGACCACAGCGTCCACGGCTGGCGGCCGCTGGATGCCACGCGACGGTGTGGCGGTCCTGTACACGAGTCTCGAGCGTGAGGGCGCGCTGGCTGAGATCAGTTATCGGCTGGGCTTGCTGACGCCAGTACCGACGAAACCCATTGCGCTCCATACGCTGCGCGTCAGGGCCAGAAAGGCGATCCGGATCACCAGAAACGAGTTTGCTGCCCTTGGCATCGATGCGGCCCGGTTCGGCGATCTGGACTACCGGCGTACGCAGGTGGTCGGCGACGCCGTCGGGTTCCTCGAGTTCGATGGGATGCTCGTACCGTCTGCACGCTGGGATTGCGAGAATCTAGTGCTGCTCCAGGATCATCTGGACATAAGCGACGCACCCACGCGGATCCATACCGAAGAGCTCAGCTGGATCGATTGGGCGAAGGAGCACGGATTTGTCGCCTCGGAACGTCCGAACACGTGACGCGTGACGCCGTCGTTTCGGCCGATCCCGAGCCCCAACGTGCCGGGCGGTTAGCCGGGCCGGCCCGGTTGGCAATCCAAGCGATCACCAACCGGGCGCCGGGAGAATTTGTGTGAGGCCCGGCAGGGCTGCGCTCTCTGGCCTGAGAGCGCAGCACCCCCACCGCAGCGTCAGGGAGCCTCGGCGAGCGTCCGCCACTCGGCTTCGCGGAGTTCAAGCAGCCGGCCACCGAGCGCTTCGAGCTCCGTTGCCCGATCGTAGTCGACGACTTGCTGCGAGTAGTTCGTCACCGCGTTGACCAAACCGTAGCCGGACAACTCACCCCCTTCGATCAAGCTGCGCAGCACACTCGAGCGCTCGACTTCGGTGAGCGCGTATCTTTGGGCAAGGACTTCGACAGTCCTTACGGGGTCGCTCGCGAACCCAATCCCTCGAGTACCTTGCAGCTTCTCGCCGACCGCACGAAGCGTCGCTTCGGAGACCGCGCTCGAAACAACGTCCCGAACCTTCAAGAAGAGCGCTCGATCGTCAGCCTGCAGCGTATCGTCCTTGAAGACCGCGCCCGAGATCTCCTCGGAATCGAGTGCGCGCCCGACATGGGTCTTGCGCAGCATCCGGTCCGAGGCGATCAGCCCATTTCGACACACCAGCCGGTAGACCAGTGGCCGCACCGACAACATCCCGCACCCGACCTCCGAATTGCTCACGACGACACCCGCCTGAACGACATCGCCCGGAGCGACCTCGAACGAGATCCGCGGCGTGACGACCTTCAGGTACAGCCGTGTCTCCGTCAGCTCGACCGACTCGAACCGCGCCTCTGGCAGTGCCTGCAACGCCGGCAGCACATGCTCGACGAGGTCGTGGTTGTCCAGGCGCCGGTAGCGCTCCGACAGCACCGCCCTCACCTGCCCGTCGAGGGTCCGCAGCAGCTGACGCTCGCCCTCCTCCTTCGACAGCCACGCGTTCACGTTGCGGTCGAGGAGTTCCGGCTGCTCGGTCCGCATGCGCTCAAAGTACGCATACGGGATCTTCAGCTTCTCTGCGAGCTGACGACGCGCAAGCGCCGTGATGCCGTAGCGCTGCACGCCGGTCGGCTCTTCAACCTCCAGCGCGCACTCGCCGTCCTCCGCCGTGCGGTACTGCGTGCGCGGCAGCGGCACCAGGAGGTCCTTCTTCGTGCCGACCTGGCGCTCGAGCTCTCTAGCAAGTTCAATCAACGAACGTCCGCTTTTCATGGGATCTCTCCATCGAAAAAGCGGGAACGCACTGCCCCATGCGGGGACGTGCCGTCCCCGCGGGGTGGAAAACGCGGCCCGAGCCCTGGGCTCGATGCCGCACACACGACGCGCAAGCGAGCTCGCGCGCTTCACTCCAACTCTGCCTTCGCACCGGAAACCCGGCGCCTGGTGTGGCAGCGACCAGCGAGTAAAACGTCCCGCGCGGCCGTGCGGCCGGCGCAGAAAAGATCAAGTCCCCGCCGTCCCGTGGGCAAATGCCGTCTTGCCGTCGTCGGCAGCTGCGACCGTGACCTCTGGCACATCGGGCGCATTCGATGCAGGCGCACTCGCCGATTTCGCAGGGGCGCCCGCCGCCGAAGCATCGTTAGGAAGCGGGAGGCACTTGCGCAGGCGCACCGCGACTTGCAACGCCGACCGCGGTACCGCAACGAGCCGGCGCACGGCGATCGCGACCTGGCGGTCGTAGGCATGGGTACCGAGCACGCCGGCGAGGCGCAGCGCCTCGAGCAGGGTCATCAGCCGATCGGCCTTCACGATCAGCTCGAGGTAGCGCGTGAGCTTGGGCGAGGTGCACTTCGCCTCGAGCTCCAGCGGGGCCTGCACGTACTCGGGCAGCGCGGTCACCCCTTCGGCCTGCAGGACCGCCTGCGCGCGGGCGGTGTCGCGATCGATCTCGCGCATCGACGCGTCAAGGCGAGCGGCGAGCTCCGCTTCCGCGGCCTCCACGATCGCCTCGTCCAGCAGCGCTCGCGCGGACTGCTCGATGAAGTGCACATTGCGTGAGGCCACACCGAAGTACCGCACGAAGTGCGACTTCGTGCGGGCGTGCAGCAACGCGACGCGGTGCTTGAAGTACGCGGTCTGCAAGTTCTTCAGCCAGTCCTTGCGGGCGAGTTTCGCGACGTAGCGCAGGTTGACGGGATCGGGTGGGGGCCTCGGCTCGCCCATGGATGCCTCCAGAGGATCGTGACCAAGGGTCGCACGCGCGAGAGGTGCGCTTCTTCCGTAAAGCCCATCCGCGGGACGGGCTTTCCGGGAGAAGGGTCGGCGGAACGCGCGTAGGCTCGGAAGTCGGGCCGCGCGTACACCGTGTGCGCAGCCCGCAGCAGCTGGCCCTGCGCAGCGCGGCGAGCATTCCGGACTCGGGCGCCTCAAGCGCCCGCCCCCATTCGCGAGAGCGTTGCTCCGCGCATCCGAGGGATGCGCCCGGAAGCGCTCTTGCTGACGGGTCGCCGACCCCCGTCCCCTCGGGTCTTCTCCTGAGGCTCGAGCAGCACGGCCGGCATCCAGAGCGCCAGCGCTTCGCTGGCATCCACCACCCCGCGGGGCGACGTTCCCTCGCGGTGCTGAGGGCCATCGCCTCCCGCATTCCCACGGAGGCACTGATGGACGAACGACACGAGGCGAGCCCGCAGCGGGGTTGTGGCGTGCAGCTCGCGATGGACCTTGCCGAGGGCGGCGAGCTCGCAACACCGCTCGCGGCACACGAGGCGGCCAGCGGCGATTACGCCTGCTGGACGACCGAGGAGATCGTGCGGCTGCACGGCGTGCTCCTCGACGATCTGCATCGGCTCGCCGAGGCAGACACGCCGCTCGAGGAGCGCTTCGAGCTCCTCGAATGGGTGTTCACCGAGCGAGCGCTCGAGGCGGAACCCTTCTCGTTCCGGGCCTGTGTGCGGCTCCTCTGGCGCACCTGCGATCCGGATCTCGCGCGCGACGCGATTCGTGCGCTCGCGCGCACGGGACTCCAGGCGGCGCTGGCGAAGTACCCGGCGTGGCTTGCCGAGCAGGTGCTGCGCGAGCCGCAGTGGGTGGCCGAAGGCCTCCACCGCGACCCGCAGTGGATCAACGAGGCGCTTGTGCGCGCACGGGTCGAGCCGGATCTCTTCGGCGCGGCAGCAGCGCATTGAGTGCCACGCGCAATCGGCCCGGCCTCGCGCCAGACCGAACGCGCAGGAAGACGCGGCGCAGTCGGGCCGCGATCAAGACGAGTCGCATCAGGCATCGGCTGGTGTGCGTGAAGGTCCGCAAGGACCGCGCTCACCGGTCGGTGCCCGGTGCGACTTCAACCCCTGCGGGGCGCGTTGCCCCGCTCGGGGCACAGGCGTTCCCGCGACAACCTGATGGAGATTCGTATGAACGATACGGTGATGGTTCGTCTCAACAAGCGGCGCCTGATCGAGACTTTCCGGTTCGCGTATCCGAACCGGCACTCGGTGCTGGCGGAACTGCTGCAGAACGCCCGGCGCGCCGGCGCCTCGGCCGTGCACGTGCGCTACGACGCGGACGCGAAACGGCTGACGGTGACCGACGACGGATGCGGCGTCAGCGACTTCCAGACGCTGCTCACGCTCGGCGAGTCGGGCTGGAGCGAAGAGGTACGGCGCACCGAGCAGCCGTTCGGGCTCGGGTTCCTGCAGAGCCTCTACGTGGCCGAGCACTGCTGCGTGGAGAGCGGCGGGCAGCGGCTGCGGTTTGACACGCGCGCGGCGCTCAACGGCGCAATGCTCGGGGTCGAGCGCGGTCGAGATCTTCCCGGCACTACAGTCACGCTGGAGAACGTCGCGCTGCCGCAACTCGATCGGGTAATCGCCCGGCTCGCGCGCGGCTTCCCGTTGCGCGTGAGCTTCAATGGGGTGGCGCTCCGCCGCCCGCACGCGCCGGAGGTGCTGCCTCTAGTGGCGACGGGGATCGGCGGGGTGTATCTCGCCGGCGCCGAGGACGGTGCGGCCACACGCGAGACGGCGGTGTACCTGCAAGGGCTGCCGATCGAAGGGTCGGAGGGCCTCGGGCGCACGTGCAACGTCGTGCATCTCGACCCGGAGCGTTTTCAGGGGCGGCTGCCGGACCGCGATCGGCTGATCGAGCACGAAGTCCGGCTCGAGGAGGTCGAGCGCGCGCTGGCAACGCTCTGGCGCGAGCGACTCGTGGCGGCAAAACGGGTGGCAACGCCCGAGGTGTTCGCCGCACGCTGCTTCCGCACGGCCTCGCTGTGGGGTCATGTGGATCTCTTCGACGACGTGCCGGTGCTGCCCGAGGGCCTGCTGCAGCGCATCGCGGGTTATCCGCGGCGCGGCGTTGATGGCGGGGATTTCCTCGTGCCGTTCCGGCGGCCGCTGACGCGCAGCGAAGTGGAGAGCGGGCGGCTCCGGCTGGCCTGCCTCTCGGCCTTCGACGATGCGTCGGCCACGCGCTGGATGTACGCGCGCGAGCGGGCGTGTCTCGTGCTGCAAGGCGTGGTGTTGGGGGCGTCGCACTGGGCGCAGCCCTTCGTCCGGATGCTCGAGGACGAGGCGGTGTCGGTGGAAGCCGTCAATCCGGGGCCGCGGACCGCTCTCGAGGGTCGTCGCGTCGAAGCGGCGGTGCTCGCGTGCGAGGCCGTGGAGATCCACGTGGGTGAGGACCGGGTGGTGATCCATGACGATGCGGTCTATCGCGCCGAGGACAACACCCTCCTCGTTCCCGAGGGGGAGTGTTCGGGCCAGGGCGTGCGTCAGGTCTCCAGCTATGTCGACCGCAATGGCGACTGGAGCGAGGCGGACGAGCGCTCGGACGCGGAAGCGCTTGCGGCAGCGATCGCGCGGCTGCGCAGCACGAACCCCGCAGGCGCGCTGCTC
>JRYK01008356.1_pt1 | contig 27636 bp, 19 predicted proteins | sample 235381 | NCBI WGS metagenome assembly JRYK01 (sample SAMN03074220, study PRJNA261476) | activated sludge metagenome | biome: Wastewater Treatment Plant; feature: Wastewater; material: Activated sludge; isolation source: activated biomass of a wastewaster treatment plant treating hydrocarbon... ... | reverse complement strand
TGTCGTTGTACCGCACCGTGACTGTTGCAGCAGCCGTGTCAGCATTTTGGACCGTAAGGAGCTTGACCTGACGTTGCGTCGAGGATGCGGGAGCCGACACGGCTGTTACTGGCGTTGTGCTGTTTGTTTGCGTATTGCTTGACCCTGGAGTATACGACGTCGTTGTGTTGTCCACATACGAGGCAACGATCGGCAGCTGATTCGTGGTGATTGCACCTGCCAGGACAACTTCAAGACTTCTGGTAGTGGCATCTAGTATTATCATGTCTATCCTCGTAGCGAAGCAATCGTTTTCACATTGGCTAGCGACACCCCGCCGCCGGAGTCGTTTTCAGTTGCGATGATGTAGCTGACGNNGCTCCGTCACCTCCGGTATCTTCCATCACGGCATGTCCGGCGTTAAAGGTGCTGTAATACGCATCAGTCCCGCCGATTGGAACTAGGCCGCATGCCGTGCTGATTGTTGAGGCACCGAACCCGGCAACTGTGGAACCGGAACCGCCACCGCTGCTGCTCCAGATGCGGTGGGCATGCGCAGGCATTTCTGACGTGGTCAGCGTATGGGTCTGCGAACCACCCGTTGCACCCAGCGTGTTCCCGTCCGGCGACATTGTGGTGCCAGTAAGCCTGCTTGCAGCCGACCCGCCCATGTTGTCCTTGCCGGCTGGTACACGACCCCGGAGGTCAGGGAGATTGAAGGTAGTGGAACCGTCGCCGACACCGAATGTTGTCCCGATCACCCCGAACAGTGTGGAATAGGTCGTTCGGCTTACGGCACTGCCGTCGCAGAGGAGGAAGCCGGAGGGCGCTGACGAACCACCGTATGGGATTATTGTTCCGGCTGAGATCCCCATGAATCGCGACTGCCCTATGATGAGTTGCTAGATAAGCCGGACGACGATAGACCTTCGAATTGAAGTTGGCAAGAACTTTCGCAACTTGTGAGTGTAGCAGTATGAGACAGGAGCATGTGACAGTATACGTTGTAAGCGCCCAGGGCATTCATACTTCGCCTCGAAGGCAGCGAGGTCTACTCAACGGGACCATTATGGGCTATCGCACAAACGCCGGGGCGTTCTTGGTGAGCCACTCCTTCAGCGCGGCCTGCGACTCGAACTCCTCTACCTGGATGCTGTCGATGGTCGGGCCGCTGTCGCCGACTCTCTCGATTTCCTCCTTGCTCATTTCGCGAATCCAGACGATGCGGTTGCGTTGCAGGCCGCCGCTGGTCAGGTTGATCGCTCCCTCGTTCAGCGGCTTGTCCAGATTGCTGCCCCGGATAAGGACGATATACACGAGGTCGCCGGAGAACTTCAGCAGCAGGCCCTCGGACGGATTGTATTTCCAGGGACCGAGCCAGCCGTAGGGGAACCATAGAGAGTTGCCCGCGCGGAATCGGAACTCCAATGATCCCGGCAAATCGCGGACGCCCCTCCAATGCCCGAACGCTCCGCAAGAAACTTCCGTTTCCTCGGCGTCGGGCTCCTTTGCCCCATGGCGGAGAATTCCCTTCAGCCGTTCCTGATGGGTCGGAGGACGATCATCGCTCATGGTCCAATCCCCTTTCGGGCTGGTTCCTGCCCGCAGGTTGCATCAGCCGGTTCTGCTCGGCCATCGCCGCCGCACGCCGCAAGGTTGCCAGGGACGGCGCGGTGCCGTTGAGCGACGGATGCTTGCCGTTGCTTCCGTTGGCCAGGTCCGTGGCCGACATCGGATCATCCAGCCGCATCACCGCCCTGAGCAGTTCCGCCCTGTCGTCTGTGAATATCTGGGCGGATTCCTTGCCCCGCGTGACGGCCACGTAAGCGGTACGCTGGTAGGTCGCGGGGAAGGATTCGCTGGACAGGCCGATCATGACCTTATCGACGGTCACGCCCTGGCTCGCGTGTGATGTCACGACGTAGCCGTGAGCGAGGTGTCCGAAATCCCGGTCGATGATCCAGCCGCGATCGACAATGATGTCGCCGCGTTTGTTGAATCCCTCGACAGTGAAGAGTGACCCGTTGCTCAAGCGATGTTTGCCGTCCTTCGTCTTGCCGCCCGCCGTGATCCGCACGCGGTCGCCGACGGCGAGGGCGAGCTCTCGCGGCCGGTAGACTTCGAAGCGTTCGGCAAGCTCCGTCGGCGGCACCGTGCCGTCAGCGACGACCAGCCGCGAGCCCTTGGCATGGCCTTTGGCATTCTGATGGAACTGGAGCATGTCGCCCGGCTCATACTGCGTCGGGTCGGATTTCTGGGCTTCCGTCAGGTGTGTGGGCACCCAGGCAGTGACGAGGCGCTCCTTGCCGAGCTTGTCCTGTGCCTTCAGCCCTTGCCGGATGGCATCCGTGATGCGAGCCGCTTCGGCGTGCGTCGGTGACACGACGAGGGCCGTCTTGTGTTCCCCGCCGCGTTTGGTTTCGGCGACCGCCGCCAGATAAGCCGCCGACAATTGCTCGTAGCGTTCGCCGTCAGTGACTTCCCTGATCCAGCCGAGCTTGTCGAGTTCCTCGAAGGCTTCCGCCATCCGGCCCTCGCTCAAATCGCGGGCCGCTTTCTTGTAATCGCCCTGCTGACGCAGGATCTCCGTGACTTCGGCTACCGGCAGCCCTGCCAACTCTTCGAGCAGCTTGAGCGGCTCACCCGCCGTGACGCTGCGGTGCTGCCGGCGGTCGCCGACGAGGATCACGCGGGCGTTCATTGCTTCGGCGATGCAAAACACTTTCAGCATGTCGCGGGAGCCGAGCTGGCTGGCCTCATCGACGAGGACGACCCCGCCCTTGATGGCGTTCTGCATCTCCTGGTCCTTCAGGAAGCGGGCCACGGTGTCGGCATTGGCGAAGCCTCCCTCTTCGCGCAGCACTTCCCGGCTTGCCTTCACGGACTGCGCGAGTGCGGCGACGGGGCGGCCTACTTCGGCGAGTGCCTCGCCAATTTCCCGCTCAAGGGTTGTCTTGCCGGTGCCCGCTACCCCGCGGATAACCATCACGCGGTCGCGGGAGCCGAGGACGTGCTTAACGGCGGCTTTCTGCCCTTCATTGAACCAGTTGCGGGAGACGGGCCTGTTCGGGTCGCCGAGCGGACGGCAACGCCCGCGACCATCGCGGGCAAATGCAATCAGCTTCGATTCCAGCCCGAGCATTTCATTCGTGGTCACCATCCTGCGCCCCGTCGCCTCGCTGGTTATCAGCGGGCGATTCCGCACTTCCTTGTGGACGCCGACGACCGTGACCGCGCCCAGGCCCCGCTTCAGAGCTTCGGTCGCGATCTTGCGTTCCGGCACGACCGCCTCACGCACGAAGCAATGCGACAGGGCGTGATCGACGGCTGGTGCTTCCGCACGCTCCAGCCTCGCCACCGGCTTCTCGCGGCGATGCACGCTCGCGAGCGTGTTGCGTTCCGCGTCGGTGAGGCGAGCGTTCCATTCCTTGCGTAAGCCGTCCCAGGTGAGGGCCTTTCCCTTCTTCTCGCGGGTTTCGGCACCAAGTTCGGCCTTGCGGTCCGGGCTGGTGATGCCTTTCTCCTCAGCCACCTTCTCGATCAGCGCCGTGCGCCGGGAGAAGCGTTTCAGCACGTCCTTGGGCATCCCGGCGATCTCGAAATCGTCGCGCTTGCGCTCGACGCCAAAGCCGATGTCCTGGAGCCGGTTGGCCAGCCGCACGCGGAACGCCGCCTGGAAATACGGGGCATCGCGCTTGAGTTCGCGGAACTGGCCCGCCTTCCAGCGTTCCTCGTCCTGGTCCCAGGTGGTGTTGAAGGCGAAGACGTGGGCGTGAAGTTGCGGATCGGGGAGGCCGTCCACCGGCCGTGAAGTGGTGTGGATGAATTCCGCCCAGACCATGTTGCCGGTGGTACGGTCGGTGTCCTGGCCCTTGCGGCGGACGCGGGTTTTCATCTCCTGTTCGATTTCCCGCATCGTCTCATCGACGGACGCCCGGAAGGCATCCATGATGCCCTGGTCGCCGCTCATGGCGTAGAGAAGGGAGACCGACTTGGGCACCGAGAAGGTGAAATCGTAACCCACCGTCCGCTCCGCCCGCGTCCTGACCGTGAGCGGATCGCCCGTGCGCGGGTCGAGGTTGTCACATAACCGCTCGAAGGAGAATTTGTCTACCGTGCCGGAGAGTCCCAGCCGGGATGCGCCCTTGCCGCCCCAGGAGCCGACCAGCTCCTGTCCCTCACTGTAATAGTCCGCCGTCGCGTAGTAGCGTTTCGCGTCCCTGGCACTGCCCGTCTGGTTGATCCTGAGCATGCCTAATTTTAGCGTAGCACGCGAGGGTTAACGAAAGGTTAACCATCATGCTGTAAGCCGCTCTCAGCCTGCATTTGCGAGGATTATAGATTTTGAAATTTCACTGATATGCCACCGCAATATCAGTGCAGCATGGCCGCCCACGGACTGCTCCGGCCAACATTTTTTCCCGCTGCCCTTGACTGGTTTCCCGGACACCTGGTTGCCAGTCGTTTTTTTCTTTTTCAACCGCTGGGTGTGGCCGTGAGTGCGGGTTTGGGCACCTCGCCATCCCGGCGACCGGGTGCCTCCGGGCTTGCGCTTCGCCCGGTCCTTCCGGACGCTCGTCGCCCCTGCGGCCCCCTGGTGCAAGTCAATGACTTACCAGCCATTAACCTTATTGAAAGCGTTTATGCGCTATCCTGAACGGCGTGGACCAATAACTGTCACGTCGCAGGATGCCGAGACCGTCTCACACATCACCCAAGCAGATCTCCGATGCCTTCATCAAGGAACTGGAAGCGTTCAAGCACGGGGGTTACCGATTCGCTGATTCCGGAAGGGAGTTGTTTGAAGGGACCCAGCGCGAGGCATTCGACGCCTACCTCGATGGGCTCAAGGCCAAGCATCGCGAAGGCTATTATGAAATCCCAACCGGCGTTGGAAAGACCGCTCTATTCATCGCCATCATCGGCTGTTACCTGCGGGCGACAGAGAACATCCCTGACGCACCCCGCGTCCTGATTCACGAGCCTACCACGGACCTCGTGGTCCAAACCGCGCAGTCGTTTGCTGACTTCATGCCGGACATTGCCAAGCGGATGGAAGCCGATGACGATCATGGCAGAACCATCGACTGGGAGAACAGTCAGATTGACGTGCATTACGCCGGTCGGCGCGGAGCCACGAACAAACCAAAGGTTCTCATCACGACCTATCAGGGCCAAGCCGCAGATCAGAGAAAGCCACCAGAAAGGCGAATACACAACCCAGCCGAATTCGGGTTAGTGATCCACGACGAGGCGCACTATCTCACCGGCAAAAAGTATGGGCCGGCAGCCGTCGATACCTTCAAGGGGGCCATCCAGCTCGGCGTGACCGCTACGCCTGAATATTCCGCAGACAAGACGGTCGCCAACAAGCTCGGCCACCGCTATTACCACCTGCCGCTCAATACCGCCATCGAACGCGGTGACCTGTGCCATGTCCGACCGATCGTTCTGAAGACCCACCTGCGCGGCAAGGATGCCATCAACCTCCAGAAGGCGAAGCAGTTCTTCGAACAGCAGCACGGCCAACCACTCACCAACAAGCAACTGGAACAGTTGCTGAACCAGGAGGCTCGCAACCAGGCGATCATCAAAGCCTATCTGACCGGCAGCCACCCCGACACGGATGAAAGGTTCCTTGGACAGACAGGCATGATCTTTGCCGGCGGCATCACCCATTGCAACGACTTCATCCGTCATACGGAACGTGTGCTGAACCAGCCGGCATACCGCAAAATCAAACAGTGGCTCCGCGAAGAGGGTGTGGCCCTGATCGCTCCCATTCACAGCGGCATGCCCAAGGACGGAGTCGAAATCGACTTCGGCGGCGAGCGAAGGAAATGCACCAAGGACGAGATCAAGGAACTTCACCGCCAGGGCAGAATTCTGCTGATTATCTCGGACCAGGAATTGAAGCTCGGCAGTGACTTTCCGATGGACAGTTTCATCGTGGATGCTGTGGATCGCTTTTCGGTTCCCGATGCCACCCAACGCATGGGGCGGGGCTTTCGTCTTGATCGCGGCGATGCTCGCCGCAGCCTCCCACCCAATCCCGACAAATCCTGCGTTGCCATCAACGTGATCGATGAAACGACGCACGAGATGTACGAAGGAACGCCGCATCACCCGATCCATGCCACCGAGATTCTCAACGGCGCGGAGCATCGGCCGCCCGGTCGGCGGGTTGGAGCACTGACCCGATTCAAGAACCACCCGCCAGAAGTCTCCGAAGGTTTGGAAGCGCTCGGATTTGAGTTTGTCACCAAAGCCGAAGCGATAAGAGACATGGCCAAAAAGTTCCACGAGGGAAGAACGGAGGTACTACCCCCAAAGACACAGGAATGGTGGAGTAATCGTGACATCTCGGACGCGCCGGGAGGCAGCACAGCTACCACCAAGCGCGCCATTCCACTGCTGGAGCAGGCGTTCGCCGCCGGTGAAGGAGTGCCGCATCCCGATGGTGGAGTTGTCCTGACCTATGAGGGGCACAAGATACGTGCCCAAAGGATGGAGTCCTTTGCCCGTCGCCCGATTTGCTTCTGGAAGCAAGATATTGTCGATGCAGGTCTGGCGAGCGACGACGTATTGCCGACGAAGACCGAGGGAGATGGTTGGCTGAGCACGCTGGAAATACGCAAGCAACCTGGAGGTAGATCGAATGAAAGTAAGACTGCGGTTCCCCTCCTCATGAAGGCATTTGCTGACGGCAACGGCCAGCCGCACACGTCAGGCGGTTTAGTGCTTGAATACCATGGAAAGCAAATTCGGGCGCAGAGAATGAAACCTGAAAAACGCCCACCGGCTGTCTATCTCTGGGCCAAGGACCTGATCGATGCGGGAATGCTTCGCGGCGACACTCTGCCGGAAAAGACCGATGCCGATGGCTGGGTACACAAAGACATTATCGCCAAACAACCCAATGGCAACGCGCAACAAACCAAGCTCGCTCTCCGTACTCTTGAGGAGGCGTTTGAAGCGGGAGCCGGAAAGTTACAAGCCGATGGTAGTATGCGTCTTCTGTATGATGGGAATTTCATCCACATGCAGAGGATGAAGGCAGGGTCTACGACACCAATATGCTACTGGCACCAGGACCTTATTGCGGCCGGCCTGATGGCCGAATCCAGCAGAGAATCTCTCAAACCAGGGCGACCATCCCGAACAGACCTCACTCCCGGCAGCGACCACCTGAAGCGCACTGGTCGTTCGCGCAGTGGTCCAAAAGAATGACCACCACCTTGCCGCAGGTCTGGACGACTTGCCCCGTTGCCTACTTCACTCGTCGCCGAAGAACCATGAAGCAGCGGACCAGGATTGCTCCGTGCTGACAGAATCGCGAGGTTTCTTTCCGCATGCGTCTCATCGAAGTGTGCGTTGCCGTTAGCCATTTCTCCTTCCCGACCTGAGCCAGCCCGCACCTGGGCCTTTGATGACGGCACTGTGACACCGCCACCGGGCGGATCAAGCTGCCAAGGCCGCTTTCCGCGAGCGGAAACCTTCGGCCTTTCGCTTGATCGGCGCTGATGCTCCCGGCTTGGGCGGTGTCCGTTGACGTGCCGTAAGGCCCCGATGGTCGGGGCTGAAACTCAAGAGAAGGAGATCAACATGTCTAAACCCGCACACAAAATCCGCATGGGAGTCCTGCAAGTCACCATCTGGCGGAATCACAGCGAGAAAGGCAACTGGTACAGCGTCATTCCCGCCCGTGGCTACAAGCAAGGCGACGAGACATGGAAGGAGACCGACAGCCTCGGTTCCGACGACCTGCTGACGATGGCCAAGCTGCTGGACCTGGCTCACACCTGGATCATGCACCAGCAAGCCGCCGACGCCAAGGCCCGCCGGGAATCCCAGCAGGCAGCTTAATCGCATCAACCGGGCGACCCGGCGACGGGTCGCCCACATCGAAAGGAATCTCACTATGAAAGTTTTCGACAACTACGAAATCAGTCCCTGCCGCCGCTACGAAGAACCGGACAGCCCGGGCAAGTTCTATTTCGAGGTGTGCGAGCCGCACGAAGCCGACGTTTGGACGCTGTACGGCCATATCAACGGTCAAGGCGTGGAAGCCATCGGCGACTTTCCCACATGCAAGGTAGCCGAAGAGGTCTTCTTCCGAATCACCGGGATCAGGTTCACCGGCTCCTACCGGGCCGAGGTACACCTGCGGGTCTTGCACGCCGGCCCGAAGTTGCTCGAAGCGTTACAGGCTCTTGTCAATGCAACCAGCGGTTACGCGCGGCATTTCCACGAGTACAAGGTAGCCCAGGCGGTAATCCTTGAGGTGACCGGGAGGGCAGCATGACCCAGTACATCGGACAAATCACAGTCATCATCGATGCTGATAGCGAATCCACAGCGGAAACGTCCATCAGGGACTTTGCCCAGAGGATCGAGGACGAATCCGACGCCGTGGTCTTCGCCGACCACAATGGCGATGTCGAAAACTACGAGGAGATTGAGCGACAGTGCAAGAAGTCGCGCGAATCCGGGCCGGTTCCCTCCCTTGCGACGGTTGTACGCGAGTTGCTGGGAGCTTTGCAAGCAAATGGGGCGCTCCTGCATCAGCTTTGGGATTTAGTAGCGGACAGCGCGGATGAAGAGACCATTCGGGCAGACATAAATGCGCAGCTTGAGAAGAACAGAGCCGCAATCGCCACAGCAACCAGCGGTTGCCCGGTTGCCCCGTCGCCGATCATCATCGAGGTTCGTGGCGGCGTCGTGCAGGACGTGCTCAACATTCCTCCCGGAATCGAGTACGAAATCCGCGACTACGATGACTCGGAAGAACCGGCTGAACCAGGGAGGCGGCCATGACAAACACGAACTGCCTGGAAGGCATTCGCTGCCCGAACTGCGCACAGGAGCAGCCGATCCGCAAGCAACTGACCAGCACTGCCATGTTCCATACACCGGGACTATTTCGTGCGTTGCAAAACGATTTTGGGATCGAAGGAAAGATACGCGAGCATGCCGTCAAAACTCTCAGCGATGGGTACGGCCTTCCCCCGGACGAAGCCCGAGCCTTATTGAGTGGCTCCATCCCCGTGGAGATCAACGAAGCTGCCGGGACCATTACCTACGAAGCTGAGTGTCGCCGGGAGCGTGAGCTGCCACCCGATCCAGACGATAAGAACGACGAGCGAGCTGCATGGGCCGGTGCCGCCTTGGCCAGGTTCATGGAAGTCACCGGGGCGGACTTGGAAGACTCAGTGGGCGACCTGCTCACGGACTTGATGCACTGGTCGGACCGCAACAACTACGACTTCGACGCGGCCCTTGATCGTGCCCGCTTTCATTACGACGCCGAGACCACGCCGGACTCATCCCCGTCAGAAGCCAAGACAGCAGGATGATCCATTCCGCCAGGGAGTGGATTGTACGTCTCCGCCCAAGGGCCGCATCCCGCTGCTGCTCGAATCCGGCTCAAGGCCCCGGAAAACCGGCTCGTCCTGCCCGGTTTTCCGGTCGCCGGCTTCGAGACTCCCCCTTGTTCTCCGACAAAGACCGTTCCACTTATCAGGCGGAATGGGTCAAATTCGCTCAAGGATTCGGGCACCGACCAACCATCGCCGACCGATCCCCAGTCCGTCCTTGGCTCCGCTCCCCCCTTGCATCTTTTCCCTTGGTTCCGGTTGCTCGCTCGCGATCATACCGGACGTATATATAGAGACACTCCCAGCGTCGGTGTTGACCGAGGCTGGCTGCATTATCCCATCGCACTGCAACACGCTTTAGCGTGCCGCTACCCACGCTGATATGCCTTATGCTCCCGTGGGGTATGCGTGTGTTTTTTGCTGACATGTCTTTTCCATTTTTGCTACAGGCGTCTTCCCTATGCACTGCATAGGTTGGCTGGAACGGTTCCAGCGGTCAGACGCCTGCCAAGCTCGGTTTCGCGGGGGCGATCCGGCCGTGTTCACTCGATGCCGGACACGCCTTTTTGTGCAGTTGCGAACCGCGCTTGGTTTCGCCCACCGTGGTGACGGCGTGCCGATGCCGTTTGACGGCCCTTGGGCACTGGTCCCCGGAGGGCGAAAAACGCATCAAGACCATCTGCTGGAGGGCCAGATTTCGCAATGCAGCAACGCGGAGACGCCTTATTTTCTGCGGCTGTCAGCGTGTTTCGCCTGTTGCGCGAGAAATTGCACAGTGCTACAATCCTTAATAGGGGTTAAGGAATTCCCCTCATATCTACAAGGAGGTTTTCACCATGTCACGTAAACGCAAACCAGACCAGGAAACGACAACCGCCACCACGTCGGAAACCACCACGCCAGAAGCCGGCACAGCAGTCGCGGAACCACCACCTGCAGCCGTCAATGACAATCTTCCGGCAGCCAACGATAACCGCCCCAGCTTCGCCGAGCGGGTAGGTCAGAGGATACGGACAACCGCCGCCGATCCATACGTCATTGCTGCGGACCCTGTTCTCGGCGTCCGCCTCTACGAGAGCAAGCGCGACCGCCAGATGGCGATCAAGTTTGACGAAAAACCCAGCCGGGCTGTCCTCGACAAGATGCACGACGAAGGGTGGGTGTGGAAACAGGCAGACAAGATTTGGACACACACCATTACGCCGGAGACTGTCGCAACCACCCGTGTAAAATCTGAAAGGCTCTACCAGGAAGTCCGCAGTATGATCCGGCAGGAGATAGGTGCCGGTCAGGAAATTCCGTTTTAACCCGGATGCGTCGGCGAGGCGATCATGACCTTTCCGCCTACCTACCATCTCCAGGACCTCGGCAACCAAGCCCAGTCGATGGCGAGAAACTGCGGCAACGAACGAACTGCGATGGTGATGCAGTATGTCGCACTCGGTTGCATGATCGTCATGGCCGGCGTCGCCGCCAGCCAGATACTCAAGGACGCATTCGGCCCGACCGGCCATCACCAGGGCCGGGGACGGTAATGGCAGTTCCATGCAGCACCAGCCCCGGCATCCGCAATCAGACGACAGGCTGAAGCAGCAGGCAAAGCCGTCCAGGGTGGAGGCACTCCCTTGACGTATGCCGAAGAAACCTCCCTCCTGGGACCAGCCCACACTTTTTCCCGACTACCCTGACGATGCCACTCGCCAGCCGAATCCAATATCAACATCAAATGAAGGAGACCACCATGCAGTACAAGACGATCATTCTCGAACTGCTGCAACAGCGACCGCAGATGCACGAGCAACTTCGGAAGGACCGAAAGCTGCTAACGACAATGGAGAGTTTCGCCAGGGATCTGAAGAGCAGCCACGAAGCCTGGAAGGAAACGCTGAGCCAGGAGAGGCCGGGCAGCGACCAGAGCCAGATCGCGAGCGAAGCGCTGGAGATGGCCCTCAAGGAACTGGAGGATCGTTTGTCCGCCGAATCACTTCCGAACGACAGCGAAACCCTCTCCCTGGACGCGGCAATGGCGTCCATCCGCAAACCCACGTCGCGCGGCTAAAAGCATCCCGAAACCAGCCTACGCTGTTTGATTCCATCTCTGGTGATTCCACTCCCGCCACATCCGACCCGCACGGGGCCATAGGCGACGGCACGGTACTCAGCCCGCCGGGCCGTGCAAGCGGAAACCCGGTTCCCCCTGAAGGTCTCCCCCAACTTTCCGCTTGCACGGTCGCTTCGCGAGCGGAGCCCCGGCTTGACGCTGAGTTAAAGGCGTGCCGTCAGGCCCCAACCGCGGGGCCGGAAACCAGGGAAGGGAACCACGCCATGATGGGCACGCAGCTCAGTTTGAATTTCGACGCACCACCACCATTCATCCCAGTCAGAGAGCCGGAACCCATCCGGCAACCAACGCCGGTTGCGATCGCCAGCCTGCCTACGCCGGAGCGAAGTACCGGCTTCGCGCAGGCAGGCGGCGAGAAGGCAAAGGCCCGCGACATCATCGCCGCCATCCGCACGCTGAAAGCCATCGAGCAGTATCATCGCGCCGCGACACCGGATGAGAAGCAACTGCTCTCCCGCTTCTGCGGATTTGGCCCCGTCGCACTCTCACTGTTCCCCGAGCCGGTCACGGGCAAATACAAGGACGACGGCTGGCGAGCACTCGGCGGCGACCTGAAGACGCTGCTCACACCAGAGGAATACGACAGCGCCCGCCGCACCACTTTCAACGCCTTCTACACATCACCGACCGTAATCGCCTCGATGCACGACGCGATTGCCCGCCTGGGTGTGCCGGAGAACGCAACGATCCTGGAGCCGGGTTGCGGCATCGGCAACTTCATGGGCCAGGGCGCGGCGGGACGACGCTTCATCGGCGTGGAGATGGATTCCATCTCAGGCCGCATCGCCAGGGCCATCCATCCCGAGCACGACATCCGCATCGAGAATTTCCGCGACACCAGGCTACCCGAGAATCGCATCGACGCGGTGATCGGCAACGTGCCATTTGCCGACCTCAAGCTCGAATACAAGGGGCAAAAGCTCTCTCTGCATGACTACTTCTTCGCCAAGTCCATCGACGCGCTGAAGCCCGGCGGTGTGCTGGCATTGGTCACGTCGCATTTCACGCTCGACAAGCAGAACGCCTCCATCCGCGAACGGCTGGGAGCCGTAGCCGATTTTCTTGGAGCGGTACGCTTACCTTCGGATGCCTTCAAACGCGAAGGCACCAGCGTCGTCACCGACATTGTTTTCCTTCGCAAGCGGGCTCCTGGTGAGCCAGCCCGCCACATCGATCCTAATTGGCTGGGCATCGCACCGCTGGAGATTGATGGCGCAGAGGTTCCAGTCAATCGCTACTTCCTGAACCATCCCGAAATGGTGCTGGGCAAGTGGAGCCGCAAGGACACGCTCTATGGCGGTGAAGGGTTCAGCGTCATCAGCGACGGTGACCTGGCGGGGCAGCTCAAGGCCGCGATCCATCGCCTGCCGGAATTCGCTACCCAGCAGGCATCACCGGTGCGCAGTGAGCAAGCCCCGTCATTCATCCCACCGCCGCCCGAACGCCACATCAGCGAAGGCAGTTTCTTCATCGGCGACGACCGCACCATCCACCAGTCCGAAGGCGGACAGGGTGTGCCTGTCGTCTACGGCGGAACCGCCCTGAAGGCAGATGGAACGCTGACCGGAAAACGGATCGCGGCCTTGGTCGGCTTGCGCGACCGTGCCCGCCGCGTGCTGCAATCGCAGAACGAAGGCTGGCCGGAAGCGAACCGCCAGGACGCACGCCGGGAACTCAACTATGCCTATGACCGATTCGTCGCTGCCTACGGCCCGATCAACAAAACCACCTTCGGCGAGACCAGCGACGGCACCGTCATCCGCCGGATGCCCAACCTGGTTAAGTTCCGCGAAGACCCGGACGCCATGCTGGTCATGTCCCTGGAGGATTACGACGAGGTTACGGGAAAGGGAACGAAAGCCGCCATCATGGCGAGGGACGTGGTGGGCAAGACCCCGCCCATCACCCACGTCCGCAGCGCCGAGGAAGGATTGTTGGTATCGCTCAACCAGAAAGGAGCGGTGGACCTGCCTTTCATTGGGACGCTCTACGGCAAGCAGAAAGCAGAAATCGTTGGCGAGTTGGGCGACCTGATCTTTCCTGATCCGGAATCCAGAACCTGGCAAACCGCCGACGCCTATCTCTCCGGCAACGTGCGGGCGAAACTCGCCGCCGCCGTAGGCGCTGGGCATCAATATGCCCGCAACGTCAACGCCCTGCGTAGCGTGCAGCCCGAGGACGTGCTGCCCGGCGACATTGACGCCAATCTGGGCGCACCGTGGATTCCAGCGAGCGACATCCAGGCATTCGCCGCCGACCTGTTCCATGTCGATACGTCATCGGTTCCCATTGCCCACCTGATGAAAGATGCCGTCTGGAGTCTCGACGCCGGCTACGCCGCGAAAGCATCGGTCGGAGCGACTTCCGAGTTTGGCACGTCACGGGCCAACGGCACCTGGCTGCTGGACCTGGCCCTCAACATGAAATCCCCGACCATCTACGACACGATCCAGAATGGTGACCGCGAGGAGCGCGTCGTCAACCAGGAAGCGACGATGGCCGCCCGCGAAAAGCAGAAACTCATCAAGGAACGCTTCCGCTCCTGGGTGTTCAGTGATCCCGACCGCACCGAGCGGCTCGTGCGGACGTACAACGACACTTACAACAACTTGCGACCCCGCCTGTTCGATGGTGGACATCTCGACTTTCCCGGCATGAACCAGACGCTTTCGCTCCGGCCGCACCAGAAGGATGCGGTCTGGCGGGGCATGTCGAGCGGCAACACGCTGCTGGCCCACGTCGTGGGCGCCGGCAAGACGTTCACGATGGCCGCCACCGGCATGAAGATGAAGCAGGCCGGACTCATCAAGAAGCCGATGTACGTGGTCCCCAACCACCTGCTGGAGCAGTTCGCCCGCGAGTTCATGCAGCTCTACCCGAACGCCAAGCTGCTGGTCGCCAGCAAGGAAGACTTGTCGCGGGATCGCCGCAAGATGCTGACCGCCAAGATTGCCAGCGGCGAGTGGGACGGCATCATTGTCACGCACAGCAGCTTCGAGCGCATTGGAATGTCCCGCGATTATCAGGAAAAGTTCCTGACCGAGCAGATCGCTGAATACGACAAGCTGCTGCTGGAGCACGCCGCCGAGAAGGGAGCGAATCGCAACCTGATTAAAACCATCGAGAAGCAGAAAGCGGCGCGGTGCGAACGCCTGAAGGACCTGCTCGCCGAGGACAAGAAGGATGACGGGCTGGTGTTCGACGAGCTGGGCGTCGATCACGTTTTCATCGACGAGGCCCATTACTTCAAGAACCTGGAAACGCCGACCAAGATGGAGCGCGTCGCCGGCATCCAGACCGGCGGCAGCGAACGCGCCTTCGACGTGTACATGAAGGCCCGCTACCTCGACGAGCAGCACGCCGGCCACGGCGTCACCTTCGCCACCGGCACGCCGATCAGCAACACGATGGTCGAAATGTACACGATGCAGCGCTTCCTCGACCCGAAAGGGCTCCGGGATCGCGGGCTGGAGCATTTTGACGCCTGGGCGGCCACTTTCGGCGAAGTCGTGGACACGATGGAGATTTCGCCGGACGGTGCGGGACTGAGGCCCCGCAGCCGGTTTGCCCGCTTCACCAACCTGCCGGAACTCCAGCAGATGTTCCGGCAATTCTCCGACGTGCAGACGGCCGACATGCTGAACCTGCCGCGTCCGCGTCTCCAAGGCGGCAAGCCCATCGTGGTTGCCTGCCCCATGTCCGAGGAACAGCACCACCTCCAGCAGGAGCTGGTCGAACGCTACGAGAAGCTCCGTTCGCAGAAGGTGGACCCGCGAGTGGATAACGCACTCGCCATCACGACTGACGGCCGCAAGCTCGCCACCGACGCACGGATGTTGTCGGCCACGGCCCCCGACTTCCCCGAATCCAAAGTCAACCGCCTTGTGGATAACGTTGTGGATACTTGGAAGAAGACGACGCCAACACGCGGAACGCAGATGATCTTCGCCGACATGGGCGTCAACCCGACACCGTGGGGATACTCGCCCTATGAGGAGATCATCGACAAGCTGGTTGCCAACGGCGTTCCCCGCGACCAGATCGCCGCCATCGGCGATGCCGAATCCGACCCCAAGAAGCAGGCCCTCTTCGAGAAGGTCCGGCAAGGATCGGTGCGAGTGCTGATCGGCAGCACCCAGAAAATGGGCACCGGCACCAACGTTCAGAAGCGGCTGGTCGCCCTGCATCACCTGGATGCCCCGTGGAAGCCCGCCGAGGTCGAACAACGCGACGGCCGGATTCTCCGGCAGGGCAACCAGAATGAAGAAGTGGCGATTTACCGCTACGTTACCGAAGGATCGTTCGACGCCTATATGTGGCAGGCGCTGGAGACGAAGGCACGGTTTATCAGCCAGGTCATGTCCGGCGACAACGCCGCCCGCAGAGCCGAGGACATCGGCAGCCAGGAACTTTCCTACGCCGAGGTTAAGGCAATTGCCTCTGGCAACCCGGCCGTGCTCACGCTGGCCGAGGCCGACGCCGAACTGCAACGCCTCAACCTCCTGAAAAAGAACCACATGGACGAGCAGTACGTCGCCCGCCGCAGCGTGCGGGATCTGCCGGGGACCATCGCCAGCATCACCGACCGGCTGTCGAAGCTGACCGCTGACGAGGCAACCGCCACGGCGCACGCCGCCGATCCGGTGACCATCGGCAAGCACACATGGTCGCGCGAGGATGTAGCCACCGCGCTGGCACGCCAGCTTGACCGCTTGCCGGTGGGCGTTCATGAGACGAACCGCGTGCCTATCGGCAGCTACCGGGGCCTTCGGTTCGGACTTATCCTGCATCCCAATTTCCCGCCGGATGTGTTCCTGGAAGGCGCGATTACCCGCCTGTCCACGCTGTCACGCGACCACCAGGGGCCGCGTGCCGTGCTGAACGCCCTCGAACGCCTGGCCACGGGTTACGGCCCCGAGTGCGTGCGCGTCCGGCAGGACCTGGCCATCGCCGAATCGCAGCTGCGTGATTACCGCGAGCGATTGGGCAAGCCATTCGCACACGACGCCTACCTTTCCGAATTGACCAGCCTGCGCGACCAGCTCAAGGCCGGTCTATCCGCCACGGCTCATGACGCGAGCAACGAAGACGGTCCAACCGTTTCCGAGCTCGCCGACCGGGTCAAAACACTGAAAGCCGCCAACACCATCGAGTCCACGCCACAGCGGGTTCAGTCGAAGCAAGCAATCGCCGAGGAACCGATCACCGCTCGAATACGCAAGCGGCAGGAAGCGAATACCGCATCGGATCATCCGGTCGTGGGCGATGTTTCGCAGGAACCGTCCGCTCTCCAGCCGCCGCCGGCAGCCGGGGATGATTCATCTGATGGGCAGCCGATGACGTTTCAGGAGCGAATTGCGATGGAACGCCAGCAGAAAGCAGAGGGTGAAGGCCAAAGCCCGGCGTAGTGGCCGGGGAAGGAATAAACCCCCGCTCGGAATCCACCTCCGGCTCTGGTGAATGGTGGGAAAGGCACACCTCTGCCTCTGTCGCGTTCCGTCGCGGGGACCCCCGGTTATGAACCCCCGCGACGAAACACTCCGACGGCGACGGTGAATGAAGTCCACGCGGGAGGATTGTGCCTCACGCAGCAAGTCGAACGATTAACCACCGTTCGGTTACGAGGCTACTCCCAGCGCGTCTTGATATACCTACCGGGGTATACTATAATCACGCTCGGCAGGTAGTTCCGTGTGCTGAAGGAGCCAAAGGGCATGGCCCACGCGATCCGAGACAAGAAAAAGCTGCTCAACCGGGTTCGCCGCATCAAGGGGCAGGTCGAGGCGGTCGAACGTGCCATCGACCAGGAGCAGGACTGCTCGGACATCCTGCACTCCCTCACCGCTTGTCATGGGGCGATCAAGGGCCTGATTGCCGAGGTCATCGAGGGGCATATCCGCTTCCATGTCGTGGACCCTGACCGCCAGCCCACGACCGGGCAGGCACGCGCCGCGCAAGAGTTGATCGACGTGGTGAAGGCTTACTTGAAATAGACCGGCGAGAGAAGAAGGAACTGCGAAATGAACCGAAACACACCGGCCACGATGGAGTCAGCCGGCAGAAGCGAATCTGCCTACGTCGAGAAACATAACCACGGCCACAACCATGAACACCCTCATCATGGCGAACATGACCACGCTCATCCTGTGGAATGGGTTGAACTGGTTCGGATCGGCCTCGTGGCCCTGGCCTGCCTCGCCAGTTGGTTTGGCCTCTGGCGGTATTTCGCCAGCTTCGATGTGATCGCCCTCGTGGCGACCCTGGCCGGCGGTTACCCGATCTTCAAGGAGGCGTTTTCCAACCTGCTTGCCCGGCGCATGACGATGGAGCTGTCCATGACCATCGCCCTGGCAGCCGCCCTTGCCATCGGTGAGTTCTTCACGGCGCTGGTGATCATTCTCTTCGTCCTCATCGCCGAGGTGCTGGAGGGGTTGACAGTCGGCCGGGGCCGTCGTGCCATCAAAGACCTGCTCGACCTGCTGCCCCGCAATGCGGTTGTCCGGCGCGGTGGCGGGACGCAGGAAGTCGAAGCATCCGACATTCAGCTTGGCGACGTGGTTCTGGTGAAACCCGGCGCTCGCGTGCCCGTGGACGGCCTCGTGGTCGGCGGCAATTCCTTCGTGGACCAGGCCCCGATCACGGGCGAGTCGATGCCGGTCGAGAAGCTGCCCGGCAGCAACGTCTACGCCGGAACCATCAACCAGTCCGGCGTGATCGAGGTCCGCACCGAGGGCATCGGGCGGGACACGGCATTCGGCAAGATCATCGAAGCGGTGGAGCGGGCCGAAAAATCCCGTGCCCCGATCCAGAAGACAGCCGACCGGCTGGCCGGATACCTGGTCTACTTCGCCATCGGCTGTGCCGCGCTGACGTTGGTCGTGACCCAGGACGTTCGCTCCACCATCTCCGTCGTCATCGTCGCCGGGGCCTGTGGCATCGCCGCGGGCACGCCGCTGGCGATCCTCGGTGCCATTGGCCGGGCGGCCCGCCAGGGTGCGATCATCAAGGGCGGCCTCCACCTTGAAGCGCTTGGCACGATAGATACCGTCGTGCTCGACAAGACCGGCACGCTCACCCTCGGCAACCCGGAAGTCACAGACGTGCGCCCGTGTCCAGGGGTGTCAGCGGAAAGGGTCGTGGAAGCCGCTGCCATTGCCGAGCGGCCGTCCGAGCATCCCCTGGCGAAAGCCGTCTTACAGAAGGCAGCCAGCATGTCGCTCTCCGTCGAAGAGCCGGAGCGGTTTGAGTACGTCCCCGGCAAGGGCATCGTCTGCTCGCGCAATGGCGAGCAGATCATCGTCGGCAGCAAGGCATTTCTTGAAGAGCATCAGATCGACCTTGCCTCGTTTGCCTCCGGCGGCAACCACTCGTCCGAAGTGCTGGTCGGCCGCAATGGGCGCCTCCTTGGGGCGCTCCATATCGAGGATGCCGTGCGACCGGAGGCAGGACAGGCGGTCGCCGCCCTGCGACGGATGGGGCTGCGGACGATCCTTCTCACCGGCGACGTGGCGGCCATCGGCCATGCGGTCGGCAAGCAGTTGGGGCTGGATGAAGTTCATGCCGAGCTGCTCCCCGATGAGAAGGTCGCCAGGATCAAGGCGTTGCTGGCAGCGGGCAGGAAAGTCGCGATGGTCGGGGACGGCATCAACGACGCCCCCGCGCTGACCGAGGCGACGGTCGGCGTGGCGATGGGGTCAGGAACGGACGTGGCCCGCGAGAGCGGCGATGTCGTTCTCCTGGGCAACGATCTACTCAAGTTCGTGGAGACGTTGCAGGTCGCCCGGCGCTGTCGCCGCATCATCTGGTTTAACTTCGGCGGGACGCTGCTGGTGGATAGCGTCGGTGTGGGGCTGGCCGCGTTCGGGATGCTGAACCCGCTATTCGCCGCCTTCATCCACGTCTCCTCGGAACTTGCGTTCATCCTGAATTCCGCGAGGTTGTTGCCTGCCGCAACGCGGCGCTGAGAATCTGGGCTGGCTGCGTCGTCCGAGGCAGTCGGTCTGGTTTTACCGGCCGAAATCGTTAAACTGCAAGAAAGACCTGTGCCGAAGAGAGAAGCATGTATCGGCGTGTCGTTTCCCTGCTCCTGTTGCCTTGCGTGCTGCTGACGCAGTCAGCGGCAGCGCTTGCCCATTCCCACTGCCCAAGGTTGCCCGGCCGAAACGACCTCCGTCCGCATTTTCACACGAGTCCAGCTCCGGGTGGCCACTGCCATCAACATGACGATTCAGGCGGTTCGGGGCACCGCCACGGTCCAGGTGATGATCTTCCTGAACCGGGCACGCCGACGCCCCAGCCGGAGCCGTTATCGCAGGACGAACACGACTCGGATGCCGTCTATCTCGACCGCGTCGATGTCGTCCTGGGCGCGCGCGCTGCGCCCAGCGAGCAGTTGGTGGCCTCGCTTCTCTTGGACGCTGTTGCGTTGCACGTGCCCATCAGCTTCTGTGCCGATCCGCCGCAGGAAGCGGTGAGTTGGACCCACGCGCCCCCCCCGAGTTCTTACGCCTGCCCCCTCTACCTCTGGCAGCTCACCCTTCTCATTTGACCAACCGCCTCTGAACCGGCCGACGCACTCGTGCGCCTCGGTCCCGTTCTCCTTGTGCGTCTTTGGCCCTCGCCGCCGCGTACATGCGGCGATGGTGCTGACCGCTCCCCTGGTCAAACCTGTCGCGTCACCGGGCAGAACGCCTGGCTGAGTGACTTTCGACTTCCATCAACCGACACGCTCTGCACGATGCGGAGGGCAGCGATATGCGGACGTTCTCAATCTATTTCAGCGTTGGTTTGACCGGATTCGTTCTGGCCGGCTGCGCGACTCCACGGCACCAGCCGGCACCGGTCACTCGACCAGCCGTCGCGGTTGCCCCTAAACCGACCGTCGTTCAGGCGGCGTACTCGGTCGCCGACACGAAGGGCGAAGAAGAACTGCCGGCTCCCAGGGCGCTGGACAAAGAGTCCTCGTCCGTCCCTGGCCGGAGTGCTCAGCCCGTCGGGCTGCCGGACCTGATTGGCCTCACGCTTGAACGCAACCCGCGCCTCGGCCAGGTCGGTTGGGCGGTCGAAACGGCGAGAGGACGCGCTATCCAGGCCCGGCTGTATCCCAACCCGACCTTCAACGCAACCGGCAATGAGATCAGCGACCGCACCGGGCCGGCCGGCATCTGGTCGGCTTACACCACCCAGGAGATTGTCACGGCGAACAAGCTGGGGCTGAGCCAGGCCGCCGCCTTGAAGGAGGTCGATCAGGCCACGCTGAACGTCATCGCCGAGCGCTACCGGGTGTTCACCGAAGTCCGGCAGGCGTTCTTCGAGGCGATCACGCTCCAGCGGCGGGCCGACATCCTGACCGACCTCGTGAAGCTGGCCGACCAGTCGGTTGAGAATGCCAAGAAGCTCATCAAGGCGAAGGAAGCCGCCGAACTCGACATGGTGCAGCTCGAAGTCGATCTGGAGCGCTACCGGGCCGACCTGGAGGCGACTCAGCGAGCGCTGCCGGCGGCGTACCGAAGACTGGCCGCCAGCGTCGGCATCCAGGATATGCCCATAAGCCGGCTTGTCGGGGATCTGGCCACGCCGCTGCCGGATTACGACCTCGACCAGATTCGCCTGTACGTGCTTGGCGTCCACCCCGAACTCCGGTCGGCTGAGATCGGGGTCGAACGTGCCCGGCTCGTTCTGCGCCGGGCCGAAGTCGAGCCGATCCCCAACGTGACCGTGGGGGCAGGCTACACCTACCAGGGCCAGAACCGTTCCAACGATTGGGACATCGGCGTCAGCGTACCAATCCCCGTGTGGAACAAAAACCAGGGCAATATCTTCGCGGCCCGTGCCCAGATCAGCGAGTCCCTCAATCAGGTCGGACGAGTGCAGAACGATCTTGTCAACCGGCTGGCCACAGCGTTCAGCACTTACGCCGCCGCACGGAAGCGGGCTGAACGGTACAAGACGGCCATCCTGCCGAAGGCGCAGCGGACATACGAACTGTCGCTCAAAGCGTTCCAGGGGGGGCAATTCGAGTACCTCCGCGTGCTGGCGGCACAGCGAGCCCTGTCCGAGGCCCAACTGGAACTCGTCCGATCGCTCGGAGAGATGTGGCAAGCGGCCAGCGAGATCGCGGGCCTGATGCTCGAAGACCAGTGGCCGCTTGCCCCCGCCGCGTCGCTTCCAGAGAGGAAAGACCCATGAGACTCCTTCGATTCATGAAAACGCTTCTGAAACCGCTTCTGGCCGTCGCCATCGTCGGCGGGCTGGGCGCGGCTGGATACCTGACCCGTGACCACTGGCTGCCAATGCTCCAGCATGACAAGGCGGCCATGCCGGATGGTTCGCCCTCGGAGGGCGCGGAAGCCGCTTCCCCGACCGGGAAGATACTTTTGTCCGACCAGGCCATCGCCAACCTGGGACTGACTGCCAAGCCCATCCAGCCGGGCACCTTTTGGAGGACGATCCAGGTGCCGGGCATGGTGGTGGACCGGCCGGGCCGAAGCGACCGGGGCGTCGTCTCTCCGGTCACAGGAGTGATTGCCAGGGTGAACTACTTCCCCGGCGACACGGTGCGGCCTGGTGACACACTCTTTACGATCCGCCTACTGAGCGAATCGCTCCATCAGACCCAATCGGACCTGTTCAAGTCCACGCAAGACATCAAGCTCGCCCAGGCCCAGCGGAAGCGGCTGGAGGCGGCGACCGGGGCTCTCCCCGAAGCCCGCCTCATCGAAGTGGACAACCAGATCACGCGGCTGGAGGTCGCGGTCAAAGCCTACCGCCGGGAACTGGCCAACCGTAGCCTCACCACTGACCAGATTGACGGCGTGACCGAGGGCAAATTCGTCAGCGAAATCGCCATCGTTGTCCCTGCCCGGCCTGCTGACGCCAGGCCGCTGACGACGGCACCCGTCGTCATCCGGACTGCTGTTGGGGTGCCTAATGTGCCTCAGCCAACGTTTGAAGTGCAGGAATGTAAGGTTGATCTCGGCCAGCAGGTGCAGGCGGGGCAGACACTCTGCCTGCTGGCCAACCACCAGATGCTGGCCGTCGAGGGGCGGGCTTTCCGGGATGAGACGCCGCTGCTTGAGCGCAGCGTCAAGGAGGGCTGGCCTGTCGAAGTGGACTTCCAAGAGGACTCGGCAGCGGGCTGGCCCCCTTTGAACCAGAGCTTTCGCATCCGGTACATGGCCAACACGATTGACCCGGTGAACCGCACGTTTGCCTTCCTCATGCCACTGGAGAACGAGTCGCGGGTGGTGAATGAGGACGGCAGGACGCAGATGTTGTGGCGGTTCCGCCCTGGCCAGAAAGTGCGGGTGCAGGTGCGGGTCGGAAAGCTGGACAACGTGTTCGTCCTGCCCGCCGAGGCGGTCACGCGCGACGGCGCGGAGGCATACCTCTTCACCCAGAACGTCAACACCTTCGAGCGGAAGTCCGTCCGTGTCCTAGCCCAGGACCGCCAGCATGCCGTTGTCGCCAACGACGGAACGCTGCTTCCAGGCACGTTCGTCGTTCAGGGTGCCGCTGCCCAGCTCAACCGCATGGCGAAGTCGCAGTCCAGCGGCGCGCCGGCCGGCTACCACGTCCATGCGGATGGCAGCCTTCACAAGAACAGCGACGAAGAGAAGTAATCGGGGAACTAGCCATGCTCAATGCACTGATCCGGTTTTCGCTCACGCACCGTTCGCTCATCCTCGCGGCGTGCGTCGTCGTGCTGGTGTACGGTGGGTATCTTTCCACCACCCTGCCCATCGACGTATTCCCCGACCTGGACCGTCCGCGCGTGGTCATCCTGACCGAATGCCCCGGCCTGTCCTCCGAAGAAGTAGAGACGCAAGTCACTTGGCCCCTGGAGACGGCCCTGCTCGGGGCGTCGGGGGTGGAGGCGGTCCGGAGCCAGTCCAGCCAGGACATGAACGTGATCTACGTCGAGTTCAACTGGAAGACGGACATCCGCTACGCCCGACAGGTGGTCATGGAACGGATCGCCACCGTGCCGATGCCGCCGGGCATCCGCCCGCAGATGACGCCGCCCGCTTCCATCATGGGGCAAATCCTGCATATCGGCCTGCATCGCCGCAACGGGCCGCAGGGCGGCGACCTCGCTTCGGTCGGCCAGACCGGGCTTCTGGCGGAAAAGACGGACGCCGGCGGCAATCCATCCGTGACGATCTGGCGTCCCCGCAACCGGCACGACCTGAGTACCTGGGAGCAGGTCCGTGTGGATGGCATGACCTGGGACGGACCCGAGCCAGGCCGGATGGCAACGTTCGCCTGGAACGGGCAGTCCCATACAGTCACGTTCCGCAACCCGAAGGAGGAGCGGATGCACCTTCGGACCACCGCGGACTGGCTGATCCGGCCACGGCTTCTGAAGCTGCCCGGCATCGCCGAAGTGATCGTCATGGGCGGCGACAAAAAGCAGTACCAGGTGCTGGTCGATCCCGACAAGCTCCTCGAATACAACGTCTCGCTCCAGGAAGTCGAAACCGCGATTAAGGCAAACAACCTTAATGCCAGCGGTGGGATTCTGGGGGAGGACCAGACCGAGCGGCCGGTGCGGGTGATAGCCCGGCTCGGACCACTGCCTGAGAAAGTGGTGGACGACCTCCGCAAAGTGCCGGTCAAAGTCAACGCCGACCGTGCCGTTCTACTGGGCCACGTCGCCCGGATCGAGGAAGGCCCCGCACCGAAGCGCGGCGATTCGGGCATCGACGGTCACGCCGGCGTCGTCCTGACCATCGTCAAGCAGCCGCACGCCGATACCCGCAAAGTCACCGAGGAAGTCAAGGCGGCGCTCACCGAGGCCGAGGCGGCGCTTCCGGCCGATCTGGTGATAAACACGAACCTCTTCCAACTCAGGAGTTTCATCGACCGGGGCATCTATTACGTCGAGGAAGCCCTCGTGATCGGGGCCGTGCTGGTGGTGATCGTACTCTTCCTGTTCCTGCTTAACCTGCGCACGACCTTTATCACGCTCACCGCCATCCCCCTGTCGCTGGTCATCACCACTCTTGTGTTTCGCTTGGTTGGGATGCTCACCGGGACCGAATTGTCGATCAACGTGATGACGTTGGGAGGCATCGCCGTGGCGATTGGCGAGTTGGTTGACGACGCCGTCGTTGACGTTGAGAACATCTTCCGCCGGCTCGGTGAGAACAACGCAAGCGCGAATCCGAAGCCCGCCGTCGTAGTGGTCTACGAGGCCAGCAAGGAAATCCGCTCCGCTATCGTGTTCGGCACGGCGGTCGTCATCCTCGCGTTTGCGCCGCTGTTCGCCCTCTCCGGGGTAGAAGGCCGCTTGTTCGTGCCGCTCGGAATCGCCTACATCGTGTCGATTCTTGCATCGCTGCTCGTGTCGCTGACCGTCACCCCGGTGCTGTCCTACTACCTGCTGCCACAGGCGAAGGCGACGCACGGCCATAAGGACGGGCTGCTGCTCAGGGTACTCAAGTGGGCAGCGGGCTATCTGGTCCGCTTCAGCATGCGGCACGCGGGCGTGCTTTTGCTTTTGACCTGGGTGCTGGTCGGGTTCAGCGTCTGGCAACTCACAAAGCTAGGGGCCGACTTCCTGCCCAAGTTCGACGAAGGCAGCGTGCAAATCAACGTCACCTTACCCGGCGGTTCATCACTGAAGGCGTCCAACGAAGTCGCCACGCTGATCGACGGCCGGCTCAAGACGATGCAGAAATCGCCCGACAACCCCGACGGCCCGGTCATTCACTTCGCCCGCCGGACAGGCCGGGCGGAACGGGACGAGCATGCCGAGCCGGTCAGCCGGAGCGAGTACATCCTGACCATGAACCCGGAGGCCAACTACCGGCGCGACGAATTCCTGAAGTCCCTGCTGGCGCAGCTGCGGTCCGACGTTCCCGGCGTGGACTTCGAGGCTGAGCAGCCGCTTTCGCACCTCATCAGCCACATGCTCTCCGGCGTCAACGCCCAGATCGCCATCAAGCTCTACGGCGACGACCTGGATAAGCTCCGCGAAATCGCCGGGCAGGTCAAGGACGTGGTAGCCGAAGTGCCGGGCGTCACCCCTCCAATCATCGACCCGCAGGAACGAGTGGATGAACTGCACGTCACGCTTCGGCCCGATGACCTTGCCTATTTCGGACTTAGTCGGGAGTACGTGGCGGAGTTTGTCCAGACGGCGCTCAAGGGCGAGCCCGTTTCGGAAGTGCTGGAAGGGCAGCGCCGTTTCGATCTCGTCGTGAAGCTCAAGGAGCCGTACCGCTCGGACCCGTACAAGCTAAGCGAGTTGCGGCTCGACCTTCCAAACGGTCGCGGGCAGATTCGCCTGCGGGAAGTGGCCGACTTCCCTGAGTCGGCCAGTGGACCGAATCTCGTCAACCGCGAAAACGTCCGGCGGCGGCAGACCATCCGCTGCAACGTTTCGGGCCGCGACCTGGAAAGCACGGTCGTGGAGATCGAGCGGCGGGTTCGGGAACGGGTGCCAATGCCGACTGGGTACTTCGTGGAGTTCGGCGGGCAGTTCGAGGCACAGCGCTCGGCCACTCTCCTCATCACCGTCCTGGCCTGTGTTTCGCTCGGCGGCATTTTCATCGTGCTGATGATGCTCTACCCGTCCGGCCGGATCACGTTCCAGATTCTGAATGCCATTCCGACCGCCTTCATCGGCGGCGTGATTGCCCTGGTGCTGACGAAGCAAACGCTCACAGTCGCCAGCCTTGTCGGGTTCGTGTCGCTGGGCGGGATCGCGGTGCGCAACGGCATCCTGCTGGTGACGCACTATTTCCACCTGATGAAGGAGGAAGGCGAAGGGTTCACCGAGAAGATGGTGCTGCGCGGCAGCCTGGAACGGCTGTCACCGGTGCTGATGACGGCCCTGACGGCGGGCATCGGCCTGATCCCACTCGTGGTGGGTGGTAGGAAGCCGGGGCTGGAGATTCTCTACCCCGTGGCGACGGTGATCCTGGGCGGGTTGGTAACCTCGACCTTCTGCGAGTTCCTAATCCACCCCGGCTTGTTCTGGAAGTTCTCAGGCAAGGATGCCGAGCGACTGACCCAAAGCGTCGGTTCCGACGAGGAACTGTTGCGGGCGGCCGCGTAATCGTGCAGGATGCTCAACCTGTTTTTCTCATGGAAAGGACGTGCGAGATGAAGTACGCGAAGATGATCGGCCTGGGCCTGTTGGTCGCGGCGCTGGCGGCAACCGGCTGCTCCCAACAGAGCAGCACTCCCAAGGCGGAACCCAAGAAGGACGCCGGCAAGAAGGACGAGCACCCGCCGCACGGCGAGGGGCCTAACGGCGGGGTCATCTTTGACCTAGGCAAGTATCACGCCGAGTTCACCGTCGATCACGACAAGAAGGAGTGCACGATCCTGGTCGTCGACGGCGAGAACGAGAAAGCCAAGCCGCTGCCCGTCGCCGCGAAAGAGTTCACCCTTACCACCAAGGAGACGAAGACGAAGGAAGGCAAAAAGGTCGCCCCCATGACCATCAAGATGCTTCCAAAGGACGAGTCCGGTGGGAAGGCGTCCAAGTTCGTCGGCACCGACCCCGGCCTGGGCAATGTCGCCGACTTCGCGGGAACCGTCCTAGGCGAGATTGACGGCAAGCCGTCGCAAGGCGAGTTCAAGGAAGAAGAGCACGATGACCACAAGCACGAGAAGAAGTGACGGCTATCGCGTGGGGCCGGTCGGAGCGCTCCCGGCCGGCCCAATATGTCTCTCGCCGCTCATTCGCAACGCCAGAATGGCGTGCTCGCCCGGTCGCCCAAACTGGTCAGGTGCGGCCCAGAGCCGAAGGAGGTTAAGCGGCCACGGCGAAAGACGGAAAAGGCGGGGAAGGCCATGCCTATGACAGACCAACAGCAAGTGTTCCGCATCCACGGGATGGACTGCGCCGAGGAAGTGGCCGTCCTCNNGTTTCCCCAGAGGCCGTGCAGCAAGCGGTGGCGCGCACCGGGATGCGGGCCGAGGTCTGGTCAGGCGAGGAGAAGGTCAGTGACCGGGGCCGGTTCTGGCAGCGACGAGGCCGCACCATCCTGACCGCCGCAAGCGGAGCTTTCACCTTCGCGGGCTTTCTCAGCCATGCCTGGATCGCTGGGGGCGTCCAGGCCGCCCTTGGCTCGGAGGGCATGGGGCTGGCCCACGATGTTCCCACCGTCGCCAAGCTGCTGTACGGCTTCGGGATCGTCGCCG
>JRYK01001163.1_pt1 | contig 27742 bp, 21 predicted proteins | sample 235381 | NCBI WGS metagenome assembly JRYK01 (sample SAMN03074220, study PRJNA261476) | activated sludge metagenome | biome: Wastewater Treatment Plant; feature: Wastewater; material: Activated sludge; isolation source: activated biomass of a wastewaster treatment plant treating hydrocarbon... ... | reverse complement strand
GGGACATTCTTCAACGGCCTGCTAACGCTGGATAGGCACCATGGTGTCGCGACCAAGGTGGCGTTCCCAAGTCTAGCCAGCGGTCCTAGGAACCCGGGGTAGGTCAAGTCCGCTGCCCCGGTTCGACTCCGATGCGCCTGCGCCGGTGTCAGTCCAAGCGGTTCGCCTGAGCGGGCAAGCCTATCGGCAAGTCATCTGACGCGGGTTGATCCAGCTTCGCTCGCAGGTCATCTGATATGGCCCCGAGGCAGGTGGATTTGCGATTTGCTCGAGCGCGCGGACTTCCCGCTCACGTAGCTCCCGCTGGTACGCTTCGTTCGCAAGCACTTGCTGCCGCTCAGCGCGAAGTTGATTGGCGCGCGCCTCGATCTGCTGGCGTGCTTCGCGCTTTGACCATGTGTCCATGGAAGACTGATTCACAGCCTGCGTCTGCGCGGCGGCCCAATCGTCGATCTGCCGCATCACCGGGTCGATCTGCGCGTGGACATTCCCAATAGCAAGGGCAGCGGAAACCAAAAGGATCGCTCTTAGCACGATCACCGTCCTCATGGGCCGACTTCTGACCATCTCATAGGCGACCACAGAATTGTTTCTTCTTCGGTGCTTGAGTGCCGTGCGTTTGTCCCTTGACCCTTTCCGCTATCGCGGCGAACCGATCGTTCCGCGAGGAGTCTGTCACACAGCGACGACCGGCAAACCTTCTGAGAACCGCTGTGCGCGAGTCCTGTGAACTGCTATGAGGCGAGTGTATTTTCTTTCGCCCGTCTGTGATCGGCTGCCCGGCCTCCCTGCGGGCAAGCGTAGCCCTATCCAAGGTCACTTCGGCCTTACGGCGGATCCCCGCCATTCCCAAGGCGGTACAGGTCTTGGGTCACTCCAGAGCCCTACCCTCCTCGCCCGTGCTTCCTCTTCGGCCGCAGAGTCTCGCGCTCTTTGCTCGACCGGTTGTTCGCCTTCAAAACGCTTGTAATGCCAAGCCAGCCCTGCGCGTAGCTGCGCTAGTGCCGCATCCTGCGAGCCGACGAAGACCCGGCAGACCTCGCGCCCGTAGCGGTCACGCTTGTGGCAGACCGTCTTAACCTCGCGATCGAACACGAAGCGCGCGAGGCCGTCCTTTGCGCGGCCTTCGAAAGCCTGGCCCTTCTCGGGCGCGTCGATGCCGGAGAGGCGGACTTTGTGCTGAACCTTAGCCCGGTCGAGAACGGTGATGGTGTCGCCGTCAGAGACGCTGACAACGTGGCTGGAGACGATCCACCGGTCGGCGGTGTGAGCACTCATCAAGACGAGGGTTAGAATCGCTGCTCGGAGCGCTCTGAGTATGCAGAAAATGGGACATAGATCTCACCGACGGCCTGCTAGCCAACCAAGCTAGGCGACTGGCGCCTGTCTTCTGACTAGAATCGGCCCGCGAAATTCTCACAAGTGTGTTCGGGGAATCCGAACCGCCGTGCGTGCGGCGACCATCGCTTGGACCGTCGAGAGTCAGGATGGGGAGGTTCGTGAAGCAACTCTTGCTGCTAACCTTAGCTCTTGTTGCCCCAGGTTTCCTGTGGGCCGCGAACTGGATGCACGTCGGAGATACATTGTCCTTTTCGCGCTATGTGGATCTTGATTCGTTGTCGGTACAAGGCGCTAGACGCTTCTATGTCGGGGAGGTGCGGTACCGTACCGTGGTCGAGTATCGAGGGATGCTGTACGACAAGGTCCGCTTCGGGGCATGGGTCGAATGCGATACATTCACCGTCACCCGGGGACGGGTTGAGTATCTCCTTGAAGGTCACGCCCCTACGCAGCAGCGTCCGGCCGAGATACCGTCCGTGGATCACGGTGAGGCCGCACTAGTTTGTAGCGCGGCGCCTAGCGAATCAGTCGCAGTTCCTACTCCGCAGCCCGAGCAGCAGCCACCACCACCACGACCCCGTGAACCGCGCTCGGGCAGCGCTCAGCGCGTTTCATCGGGTTCGGGATTCTTCGTCTCGACCTCCGGGCACGTATTAACCAACGCTCACGTCGCTCAGAATTGTTCGACGTTGAAAGTCAAGTGGTCGGGAGGCGAACGCTCGGCGTCGATTGTTCGCCTAGATCCGCGCCTCGATTTAGCTCTCCTCGATACCGCTATGCAAACGGCCAGCATCGCGACGTTCCGCGATGGCGACCAGCCCGAACCGGGAGATGACGTAGTCGCCCTCGGATACCCACTATCCGGGTTGCTTGCGTCTGATGTGAACGTCTCCGTGGGTTTGATCAGCGCCAATGCCGGACTTCGCGATGACTTCACTAGATACCAGATCTCAAATCCCGTTCAGCCGGGCAACAGCGGTGGTCCACTTTTAGATCGATCTGGCCATGTCGTCGGGGTGGTCGTGTCGAAGCTTGACGCACTAAGGTTCGCGCAAATTACGGGCGATATCCCGCAGAACATCAACTTTGCGGTTAAAGGGGGAATCGCCAGAATCTTTCTGCGCGACAACAGAGTTCAGATTCGTCTTGGACAATCCAAGGCAAGACTTGAGACGGCCCCGCTAACACGAGCGGGGCGAGAGTACACCGTTCTGATCGAGTCCTACTGACTTGCCCTCATTCGCTCGGCCCCCGGATGGCCATCGTCTCTGGCGCGAGCGTCACCGGCTGGTGATCGTGTTTCCGTACTGGTGGTCGGAGCGGCAAGCAGGCGTCGATGACGCTGCTCAGCAAATTCCGATGATTCTTGCCCCCAGCGCGACCGCATTCGCCGCATCCTTCTGAGTGACCGGCGCGTCGAGTTCATAGTCCGCCGTTACGCGGAGGGCGTGAAGCGACGCGAGCATGATTCCGACTTGACGGGACTTCGTGAACTGGGGATCCGTCTTCGGGAAGGACGGGTTCTTCAGTTGATGCGCGAGAACGGCATGCATCCCCGATCTCTCGCCCTCCGGCGGCATTACCCCTGGCATGGGCAGCGACGCGTGGAACCGTTGAGCGGCGTGAAAGGCGGCGTAGTACGCTCGGGAAACCGCACTCCGCCAGTCAGCTTCTTCGGAACCGGATGCCAACGTCTCCGCTTGGCGGAGAAAGGCCTCCGGCCCCAGGCTCATGCAGAACGAAGCGAGAACACAAAAGCCTGAGGAATTGCGTCTAGCCGACTCGCGATCTTTTCAGCCACTCGAGCCATAAGATCCGCGACCGGTTGCGCGGCTGCCTGTACCCGGAATACAACCTCAACTGCCTCGAATTCGTCTTCGCGCACCAAGTGCACTTCGGGGACAGTACCGGTGAAGAACATCCCTTCTTCGCGAAGCAACTCGCCGAAGCAATCCAGCTGCGCTGCGATCTCCTCGTCCTTAACCCCATTGCGTTCCAGTACTTCCGCTGCTTCAAGAAGCGGTCGCACATCAACGCCTTCGAAATCCAACTCCATGCGCTCCGCCCGACTAATGAATGCGGCCACCTGTTGAAACGCCCCGCAGCCAATGCCGTGAGCGAGGTAGCGCGTGAAGAATCCGCCGGTTGGATCTGCCGAAACACGAAAAGACTCGAGAGCTCGCGAAAAGAACCCAAGGTTGAGAAGAGGCGGCGTCGTCTCACCGAAAACCTGAGGATCGCGCGGTCGAATGGAACGGGCCGCTCGAATCGAATCGAGCACCATTTCTGCGTCTCCCACCAGCTGCCAAGTGCAAGCCCGGGCCACATGACCAGCGACGGGATCGACGCGAATCAGCTTATCTTCCTCGGCAAGGAGGTACCGAACGCGTAGATCGTCGCGCGCAAAGTAGCTTCGGGCAGGCATAATGAGATCGCTAATTCGCTTAAAGATCTCCCCTGCAATCGTGGCGGCAATCGGCGCAGCCATCAGGACTCCGTTCTATGAGCGCATACAGTATCTGTGGAGCAGATTCGTTCCACGGCTCTAGGACCGCTCTTTTTAGTATATGGGGCCGCGTAGGTTACTTCTACACTCGGCTCTCACCTTATCGGCCTAAACTCGCCGTGGCCTAGGACTAACCGCTCGCCGAAAGGTGGACTTCGGCATCGAAACGGAGAATTCCCTTAATCCCTCAAAGGCTCTAGACGCTTTCGCCGCCGCTTGATTCATGCTGCGGGGACCACAGCGGGGACTATACAGGCAGTTCACTATCCGTCCTATTTTCCACGTGGATGCAAGTTGTTGATTATGCAGTGGGCCCGCCTGGATTCGAACCAGGGACCAAGGGATTATGAGACCAGAAGCTGCTTTGTCGCGACGTGTTGTGGTTTGTCGAGATCGTTGGCTATCAATGAATTGGCGTGGTCCGACGTATCGCCAGCGATTGCCAAGTGTCGCCGTCGGTCGGCACCATGTGTGCCAAACGTGTGAAAAGAATCGCCGGCTAGAACACGGCGCTGAAAAGTGGTGGGCCCGCCTGGACTCGAACCAGGGACCAAGGGATTCAGGTTTGTGCGGGTTTCCCCGCTCCCCGGACTATCTCATCGCCCACAGCCGTAGCTGTTTCGGGCGTCGGGCGCTCGTGGGACGGTTATTGGATCGGCTCCTCACGTCCTAGTCTCTGCACCTTCTCGCCTACCTAGTGCACCTTCGGCGAGCTTGGCTCAGGGTCACCGTGGCTCGCGCTTTAGGCTTCCCTGAATTCACCCGATTTTTCCACTCGCAGTTTCCCTGCGAGGGTCACCAAATCGATGAGTCCCCTGCTCTGACCAACTGAGCTACAGGCCCACGATTTTCATTATACGCACGCTGTCCGAGCTGATAGCCAACGCTCAACCAGGGGCCACTTGTTCAGCGAGTACACCATGTAGTCCGACGATCCTAAGAATTCGCTCTTCGAGTCCGACTGAAGTCAGCGCAGATTGCAACTAACGCATCGCCAACGCGGTGTGGTGGAATGTCGTGGAAACGACCTTCGATGTTGCAAGAACGCGCCGAATCCGCTAACGTACCTGGCGAATGCTCGACCTAAATGGGCGAGTAGGTCTCATCATCAAGAAGGCCGTGCAACGGCTCACGACAAGGTCGGTCCTCGGCCTTCGCAGCATCTGCGCTGCACACTAATAAGGCCGCTCCGGCCCAACCAACAAACCCAACTTGGCAGACTGCTTCGCGCCGCGTGAGTCTCCACGGTGCCGAGTCGGCGCACGCTCGCGCAACGCACGCGCGCGCGTCGGGGTTCGTGTCGCCCTGCGTTGAGGCGAGCCTGCCGATTGAGGCTCATGAACGCTGATTTCCTGCGCGAGCTAAGAGCATGTCGAACATGATCCCGAAGCGCCGTATGGGGCGCACTCTAACGACTGAGATTCGCAAACTGGTCGGCGGTCAGTCGCTGAACGATATCCGGGGGAGCAGGTCACCCAACATCGGAGCGCCCCATGGTTCTTGAGCGCGCTCTCACTGTAAAGCAGTTCTCGCAGAAACACCGCGCGTGGTCGGAAGGCTCGCTCCGTTGGCTGATCTTCAACGCAGAGCCGCGGATGACCACTGCCGGCCTGACCGGCGGAAATGGTTTGCAGCAGGCAATCATCCGCATTGGCAGGCGCGTCTATCTCCATGAGGAGCGGTTCTTCGTGTGGTTCGAGTCGCAGTGCGCTGGAAATCGTTCTCGCTGATTAAACGCCCATACGCACTGCGCAATCCCGCATCGGTCAAGGCGGTGCGAACGATGATCACGTCAACTGTGTTCCATCTGGATCGAATCAGGGTGTGGGTTCGTTCAGCGAATCCCACCTTGCCATGGTCGTGGATGCGGTTGTTATGCAGCGACCTCCACCGACGGCCCGGTCTCTTGCCTCGAAAGCCCGGGCCCTGGACCCAGATCGACTTGTTCCAGCCACAGGAGGAGTTGCTGTACCTCGTCGCAGAGGCCATCCCGGAAAGGTACGACTACGCAATCACGCACGCCGAAGTTGCTATCGACTTCATTGTACGGTTCGAGGATGACGCGAGCGCACTCGGAAGTTTCTTCCTACGGCATTTGGTAGTCCCAGTCTTGAAACAGCCCGTCGTGGTCGTTAACCAAGAAACGGCGTACTACGCGCGACAAGGATCACCTCAGAACCTGAAGTTGCATTGGGACGTCCCCAGCAAGATCGCAAATAGACCATGCCTACACATTGAATGGAGACTTATCGGGGAAGGCGTGCTGGCACCTGCTGGACTAGCCATTTTGCCTGGGTTGATCAGATTTGACCCCTTCGCCTTCTGGCGCAAGCGGTTATTGTTAGTGACGCCTCCGTCGATGAGCGCAGTTGGGCAGGCCATCCCAAGCACCGAGCATGTGTCGAGGGCGACGGCAGATCGTCACGCCCGCCGATTCCTAGCTGACGTCGCTCAGGTAGCGAAATCGCCAGTCGCGCCGCTCCAAGACGTCCTTCGACGTCACTCCTCACTCGCCGGGGCCTGCAAGAGACTGCACCTCGATTACTTGTTCGTCGATCCCCGGTCTTATTGATAGAAGACGTGAAGAAAACACCAGCACGATGCGCAGATGGCTCAAACGTTACGAAGATCGCCGTCAACGTCGCGAAGATGGTGGCAAACGTCGGGACGTTTAGGTCGTGTTGATTGCGTCGTTTTGTCTCACTTCCTCGGTTCAACTCAATAATTTCACACATCATGAACGTGCCGCTCACACAAGAACAGAAGCGCGCGATCCGAAGTCGTGCGAAGGTGATCGTGTTGCAAGCTTTTGCCGGCACAGGTAAGACAACGACGATTGCGGCCTATGTTCGCCAATTGTTGCGGAGTGGGGTCCCAGCCGAAAGGATTCTTGCTCTGTCATTCTCAAACGCGGCAGTTGACAGGCTTCGGGAAAAGCTTCCATCAGCTATTAGGACGCGGACGTTTCACTCCTTTGGATCGCGCTTCGTTCGTCGGAATTACCGACAGCTCGGCTACAGCAAGCCTCCGAGGAAGGCAAAGGCAAGGGACTACTACGACGCGCTTGAGGCGGCAGTCGCCCGGTGTCCCCCTGACGGCAGTCGTGGTAATTCCGCAGCGGCACCGCGCGACGTCCGTGTCGTCGGCAGCGTGTTTTCGACCGCGGACGAGCTTGAACGGCCCGTCGAGAAGACTGTCCGCGAGCTGTATCCAGAATACCTAAGAGCCATTCCTCACCTGAGGCGTATCCGCCGCGCGTTCCGGCACGAACTCCGGGTGCGGGGGTTGATTACGTTTCGGGAGATGGTTCGTTCAGTGCGCCGTGCTGCGGTCGAGCACCCTCAGACGGTCCGTAAACTCGGCTACCGATACTTGGTGGTGGACGAGTCGCAGGACATGAGCCGCGAGCAGATTCAAGCCGTCAGGGCCCTATCCCGCCAGATGGATCGGACGCTGATCTGCGGTGATCCGTTTCAGTCGATCTACGGCTTTCGAGCAGTCGAGTTTGGAGCGGTGGCCAATGCCTTCTCCGACGCCAGACAGTTCCGCCTCACGCGGACTTTCCGGCTGACGAAGCCAATGGCCGACCTCGCCATGACGTTGATGCGGCGGCACGGTCCAGACGCCCCCAGTCTTGCGACATTCCGGGCTGGCAGGATGCCCGAGCTCGCCGGTGTTAGGACCTTTGCTAAGCAGCGCAGACATGTCCTGAAGGCGATCCGCCAGGCGATCAGGGAGGGGGCCGCACCAAGCGATATCGCCCTTCTGACCCGTACCCGGACTCAGCGGAACGATTTCGCGCAGATCCTGCTCGACGCGGGCATCAACGTTCGCCTCGGCGATGGACCTGACGCGGGGCGACATGTCTTGGCCCTCGCCTGTCTCTTCGAGCTTTTCGGAAAGTGGTCCTCTAGAGCGTCCGCAACGCGGCGTGCGAAGCGCGACCAGATTGAACGCGGAATACGCGCGGCGGTCGGCGTCGCCCTCGATCTCCCGCCCTCTGGAAAGCCCACGGTCGAGAAGTGCCGACTCCTCATCAACTCTCTGGAGAGGGGTCCCACGCCACATGAGGTGTTTCGGATTGCGTTAAGGGGCTACCTGATGCTCGCGCGGAAGGCCGGCGCCTTTTCGCCGCAATTGGAGTTCTATCTGGCGAGCTTGGGCCCAGTAGTTTCGCGGAGGGCGTCGGTCCCTGCCGGTGCCCGGAAGATGCGACTCTTCGCCAAGACGCGCGCCGTCAATCTCTCGACTATCCACGCCGCAAAGGGGCATGAGTGGCCGGTGGTCATTGTCGCGGGACTGGTCGATGGATCTCTTCCGATCTCTTACGCCCACACGCAGTCTCTCGTCGAAGAAGAACGACGCGCGCTCTACACCGCGATCACCCGCCCGAGCCGCCGTTTGACGCTCATCTCCGGGCCTGCGGTCGTCGCCCGGCAGACCTTCCGTAAGCCATCCCAGTTCCTCAATTCCCTTTCAACGTGGGTAAGGCGCACCTGAGCACTATCGACCTCACGCGACCCTAGCCAGCCCGCATCGTCAAACCATCTCGTCGAGCCTGCGGAGTATTTGGCAACGTGACAGCACATTCCGCTTTACCCGCGTCAACTATGCCGTTCCTCCAGGTCCAATCTGACGCATATGCTTTCGCCGCTTGTCGGCAAAGAGCCCCATTGGGGGCCGAGAGGGAGCGACATGGGGAAAGCAGGTGGAATCATCGGAATCGTCGCAGGTGTGTTTGGGGTCATCGCGGCGATCATCACGCTATTCGTCGGAGGACTCGGATCAGCCTTTAAGGCGAGCGGTGCCTCCACGGTCATCGGCCTCGGCTGGGGTGGTATTGCCTTTTCGTTCCTTGTGATTGTGTTCGGTGCTGTAGCTTTCTCTCGCCCGAAAGGTGCCGGAATCGGGTTGATTGTCAGTTCTATCGCAGGCGCCATCCTAGGCGGCACTTTGGTAGCGGTCGTCATGGCGCTCGCGCTCCTCGGCGGGATACTTGCGGTCGTCGGGGCAAAGCCAGTTAACCAGACTGCCAGCGATCTGGCGCCTGCGGCTGCTTCAGCGCCGGTGTCGCACAAGTCGCGAGTTCTCTTGTGGGGTGGCGGCGTGGCTGTGCTGCTTCTGTTGGTCGCTATCGTGCTCGTACCTGGCGAACCGAAGAAAGAGGACGATCCGCTTGCGACATTGGCTGATGCACCGACCGCGGACTTGGCGCCTATCGGCGAAATCGCTGAGGTCTTCAACTTGGGCAGCCGCCATACCGACGTACAGCGAGAGAACAAACTGAAAGAGATCAAGGGAAAGGTTGTCTCGTGGCGGCTACCCGTCTATGAGGTGAGAAAGCGGAAGGACGGGTATGAAATCCAGACCAAGTCTGGATTGAACCTCTTCAGCTTTCTCCCCGGCAACGTTGTTGGGACTTTCATCGAGATCACGCCTAGAAATGAAGCCGAGAAGGCACAGATCGAGGGCCTAAAGACCGGGGACGTCGTAGCCGTTCGCGCAGTGATCGCGGATACGACCGGGCGCCGCCTCGTTCTCCGCCCGGCGATTCTCGAACATGCTGCGCCAGCTCAGCGCGCGACCGCGCCCGCGGAAACGGCGCCAAGGACTCAGCCGGTGGCTGCTCCACCCACGGCGAAAGCACCTGAGGTCGTCAGCGTTGAGCGTGCCACTACGATCAAGGGGCGCTTCGCAACCGTGAGCATCTCGAACGATCCGCCAAGGAGGCTTCAGATCAACGGGGAGGATGTCAGCGACAGTAAGGGTGAATTGATCGAGCACGACCTGATCAATTTCGTTCGCTATGCCCAACTCCCTGAAGCCGACGTAATCGTCTTCCACACGAATTGCGGAGGGTCGGCGTGCGGTGAGATCGGCCTTTATCGATTTCTCGTTCTCGATGGTCGGGGGAATCGAGCCCTTTCGGCGAAATTTGGAGATCGTACGACCGAACCGACAGCTAAGGTCGAGAGCAACGCTGTCGTGCTGGATTTCGGCTCGAAGGGAACCGCGACCTTCCAAGACGGGGCCATTCGGATAGCTAGCGCGCTGATTCCCCAATTGTCTCCGACGGCCTCCCCCCAGGCTCCCGGCGGCGGGGCGGCGCAACCCGCCGCGCTGCTATCGCCGAGTTTCAACTGCGCGAAAGCCGCGACTGCAGCCGAGAAGCTCATCTGCGCGAATCGAGAGCTGGCCGAGGCAGACGTGAAGCTTGCGGAGCTGTACCGGCAGTCACTCGCGTCCACCGCCGATAAGGAAGCGTTCCGGCGGACGCAGAACGAGTGGCGTCTGCGGCAACGCGACGCATGCGCGGAAGCAAACTGCATGCTACGGGCGTACCAGGCTCGCATCCAGCAGCTCGGCGGGTAGCGTTCAGCTTCTGACTTCCTCAACGGACCGCGCTCCACTACACCGCATCGTCTCCGAACCGTGCGACGAGCTCCGCGATTCTGTGGAGCTCGTCGGCGATGGTATAGCGTCGAAGAATCACCTTGTCGTTCTTGCTTTCTCTGATGGTCTCCAAGAGTTCTTCCCTTAGCTGACCGATCTCCTCCGCTATGGCTGAAATCATCTCTGGCGTAGACTGAGTTCCTGCTTTCATCAGTTCCCCCTCATTAGATGACCTTGCACCCCTTGAAAGCAGCCGCAGCAGCGTTGCCTCGCCATATCTCCTCGTCGCGGATGTAGCGGGAGAGCATTGCGTCGCTCCGGTGGCCGGTCTGCTGGCGAATCTTCCACGACGGAACCCCCGCTCGAGCCGCCTCAGTCACGAGTCCCGACCGAAGCGAATGTGCCGAGTAAAGTTTTGGGTCAACCTCGAGGGCTACCAGCCGCTTCTTAACGATGCGCGAGACGTAGCCAGCATCTAGCCGGTGTGGCGTCAGGTGGCCGTAACGGTCAAACCGGCGGAAAACCGCGCCAGAATCGATTCTCGCGAGCCGTAGCCACGTTTCAAGGGCATTGACTGGGCAAAGACTGCCGCCGATGCGCGGCACCGCCACGGCCCTTCCTCGCCCCTCCTGATCGGTCTTCGATCGGCGAATCCTTGCGACAATCCCCTCAGACTCGGGCTCAAGGTCTTCGACGTTCAGACCGACGAGTTCGGAGCGGCGAAATCCGCCGGCATAGCCAATCAGCAGCAAAGCTCGATCACGACTGCCGATAGACGACGACTCCAAGCCGCGGACGATGGTGCGCAGCAACTTTCGAGTGAGAGGCTTGGCTTGCCGCTGCGCGACACCCCGCTCCCTGCGGATACCGCGCATCACTCCTTTGACCGCTTCCATGCCGGCAGGCAAAGGCAGGCCGCGCTGGACATGCGCGTGCCGGATCGCCATCAGGCGCCTGCTGGTGGTGGCGACGGAGTACCAATCGGCGCAGTGTGCCGCATAGTCAGCGAGCATTTGTGCGTTGCTGGGGATTTTCCCGCCCCACCCTAGGAAGTGTTTGAGGTCGCTCGCATACGCGCGCCGAGTGCTAGGAGCAAGTACCGCGCGAGCGAAGAATTCTGTGCGAGGTTGCAACGTGGTCTTTATGACGACAGTTCGCTTCTCCATTGACGATCTCCGTTGAGATTTCGCGTCGAGTCTCGATAACTTTCAAATTATCGTGACCGTTCTGCGCCGCACGAATGCGATGTACCGCGCGAGATACTCTCGCGCACTAGCGAAGATTGCTCGAGGTCGCTGCTACTTTGACCAAAGGACTATCGAGCTCCAAACGCTGACCGAACGCCGCGGCGAACCCGCGTGCGAATAGCGCCGATAGCGAATAGAACCATGGGGCTTATCTAGGCCAAGCCGCGCGTTGTAGCCACCGTACGACAGGGCGCGCGGATTTGGGTCGAGACAGAGAAGCGCCTGCGGCTCGAACGACCATCCGCGCTGAACACCCTCGATTCCAACTGCCAGAGTCGCGTGGCCACCGAGCTGGCCGCGAGACGAAATGCTGAGGACCGCGAGCTTTCCATCTGCGACCGCGCGTACGGCGTGCGCGACGCAGCGGCCAGTGCTGCCGTTGACGCGGTCACTTTGGACACGAAGTCCTTGTCTCGCCACGAGTTCCTCAAAGTCGTCATCGGTGATCCCCTCAAAGAACTGCTCGGGGGACTCGATTGCGAATCGCTTAACTAATCGCCCTAGGCTCGTCGAACGACGGCGCGCGGGGTTGACCTGTTCGAGCAGCGTAAGAGCCATTACCGCGCAGTACAGCGCGCATGCGCCGTCGAGCGAACCTTGGTGGAGCAGCACACGCTGTCTGTTCGGGTGACTGAGCACGGAGCGCAGGTCAGGCCCGATGCGGAGACCCGCGTGAAACTTTTGAACGAGAAGCTCGCGCACTAGTACTCCTCCGGCATGAGCAGAGTTGTCGCGCTCCGGTCGGCTTCGGTGATGATCCAGAGCCGCTCGGTCGGCGATAGCCAGTAGCTCGACAGAATTCGCAGGCCATTGATGACTGCAAATTCGTTTTCGGCAGCGTCTTCTGGCGGAACATCACCCCAATCGCCGCTTTGGTGGCGCGCGAGGAGCATCAGAGCGTTCATCTCGGTGCGCTCAAGCAGAGCCAGGGCACCTGGAGTCGCCAGGACGCGCCCTACCGGAAAGCGCGGCGGGCTCATTTCAAACTCAACTGGTGGACGAAGGCCCCTCTCAAAAGCGTTGCTCATCATTGCTCTCCGAAAGACGAACGAGCACCAACCGCCGGCGCGCAAAGCCGGACGATTGACGCCGTGGTTGGTATTGCGGGAGGTGCGGTGAAACGCGGTTGGTGTCGTGGTGGCGCAGGACCCCGGGGCCCCTACCCACCGCTCCGGTCTAGCGACCGTCCACCATTGGCCAAGAAGCTGGCCGGCAGTGACAACTTCGGATGCAAAGTCAACGTAAGTATCTGAATTATATCAATAAAGCTCTGCGAAGTCCGGCTGTTGTTTGTTCTGTTTATTACGTTAAATCAACGACTTACAAAGTCTGCCAGCGAACTTGGCGGAATCGCGCGCCGGGGGTCCCAAAGAACAACTGGTCGTCGATCCACCACCGCAACTGGCCGTGCTAAGCCGCAGATTCCGGTGAGAATGTCGGCGCAGAACGATAAATGGGGGAGCGAAGACTTGATCGCCCGCGCCCTCGATGCCGCCTGCGGCGACCGCGAGGGGACTCACTGTAAGCCATGGATAACCATTTCTATGAGAGGCCTATCCTCAATTCGCCATATAGCTACCCCTCTCGCCATTGGGAGCTAGATGCCCAAGGACAGCCGACCCAGCAGATCATCGAACGCCGCCGCCGCGCGGAGTTCATCACCCCAATTCCGAAGCCCAAGAAGCGAAGGGCTTCGACTGAGCAGGCGGCCCTGGTTTTCGACGAAGGCAAAGGGCTCTCCACGGCGAAGCAGCAGTACGACCACACTGCAATCATCAACTCGGTTCGCCAACAGATTGACCAGTGGCGAAATCTGCAGAACTCCAATGACTGGCGCGTAACGCCGGAAACGGCGCGCCTGCTTCAGCATTGGCGTCATCACAACTTCAGCGGAATCCGTCCGTTCTTCTGTCAGATCGAGGCGGTCGAAACCGCTATCTGGCTCACTGAAGTTGCGCCCCAGACGGGCAAGATAGGCGAGGGCTTTCTGGAGCATCTGGCGAACGCCAATAACGACGCCAACCCCGAACTCATGCGCCTCGCGCTCAAGCTTGCGACTGGCGCAGGCAAAACAACTGTCATGGCGATGCTCATCGCCTGGCAAACAATCAATGCGGTACGGCGACCGCAGAGCAAGCGGTTCACACGCGGCTTTCTTGTCGTTACCCCCGGCTTGACAATCAAGGATCGCCTGCGTGTTCTTCAGCCGAACGATCCGGACAGCTACTACGCGAGCCGCGAGCTGGTCCCGAACGACCTGCTCGACGAGGTGAACCGGGCCAAGATCGTCATCACGAACTTTCACGCCTTCAAGCTCCGCGAGCGTGTTGAGCTTTCTAAGGGCGGACGCTCGCTGCTCAAAGGACGCGGCGAAGAGCTGAACACCCTCGAAACCGAGGGTCAAATGCTCCAGCGCGTGATGCCAGACCTCATGGGGCTGAAGAACATCCTCGCGCTCAACGATGAAGCTCACCATTGCTATCGTGGGAAGCCTGGCGAAGAGGAAGACGAAGAGCTGAAAGGCGACGACAGGAAGGAAGCGGAGAAGAACAACGAAGCCGCCCGCCTCTGGATTTCAGGCCTAGAGGCCGTGAACCGCACACTGGGCCTCGCGCGCGTGATCGACCTGTCCGCGACGCCATTCTTCTTGAGCGGCTCTGGCTACGCCGAAGGCACGCTGTTCCCGTGGACGATGAGCGACTTTTCGCTCATGGACGCAATTGAATGCGGGATCGTCAAACTACCGCGCGTACCCGTTGCGCAGAACATCCCCGGCGACGAAATGCCGATGTTCCGCAAGCTGTGGGAGAACATTCGCAAGGACATGCCGAAAAAGGGGCGCGGAAAAGCTGAATTCCTTGATCCGCTCGCACTGCCCACCCGCCTGCAAACTGCGCTGCAGGCCCTCTACGGACACTACGAGAAGACTTTTCAGCTTTGGGAAGACGCAGGCATCCGCGTCCCGCCATGCTTCATTGTCGTCTGCAACAACACGTCCACGTCGAAGCTTGTCTACGACTACATCTCCGGTTTTCAGCGCCAGAACGACGATGGCACCACGACTCTGGAGAACGGGCGTCTCCCGCTCTTCCGAAACTTCGATGAGCACGGAAATCCGCTGCCGCGCCCGAACACGCTTCTGATCGACAGCGAGCAGCTCGAATCCGGTGAAGCGTTGGACGACAACTTCCGCAGCATGGCCACCGACGAGATTGATCGCTTCCGCCGCGAAATCGTCGAGCGCGGGGGCAGGCTCGCCGATGAGCTACAACGAGGAAAAGAACTCGATGACGTGACGCTGCTGCGCGAAGTCATGAACACGGTCGGCAAGCACGGCCAGCTTGGCGGCGCCGTCCGATGCGTCGTGTCCGTCTCGATGCTGACAGAGGGGTGGGATGCCAATACCGTCACTCACGTCCTCGGTGTGCGTGCCTTCGGCACCCAACTTCTCTGCGAACAGGTGATTGGACGCGCGCTCCGCCGCCAATCCTACGATCTGAACGAAGAAGGTCTCTTCAACGTCGAATACGCCGACGTCCTCGGCATTCCTTTCGATTTCACGGCCAAGCCGGTAGTCGCGCCGCCTCAGCCGCCGCGTGAAACCATCCAGGTCAAGGCGATTCGACCCGAGCGCGATGCACTCGAAATCCGCTTTCCGCGGGTGGAGGGATACCGCGTAGAGTTGCCGGAGGAGCGGCTCACCGCGGAATTCAACGAGGACTCAATTCTACTGTTGACGCCAGACCTGGTTGGACCTTCGATCACCAAGAACGCCGGGATCATCGGCGAGTCGGTCGATCTTAGTCTGGAGCATCTCGGAGATATGCGGCCCTCCACGCTGCTCTTCCACGTCACGCAGCGGGTGCTTTACACAAAATGGCGCGACCCCGGCGAAGCGCCAAAGCTTCACCTCTTCGGACAGCTCAAGCGCATCACGAAGCAATGGCTCGATGGTTATCTCGTGTGTAAAGGCGGAACGTATCCCGCACTACTGATGTATCAGGAATTGGCCGATATAGCCTGCAACCGCATCACCGCCGGAATCACCCGCGCCTTCGTAGGTGAGCGCCCCATAAAAGCCATGCTCGATCCCTACAACCCAACGGGCTCGACAGCACACGTTAACTTCAACACATCGAGGACCTCGCGCTGGGAGACGGACCCACGCCGCTGTCACGTCAATTGGGTGATCCTCGACAGCGATTGGGAGGCGGAATTCTGCCGCGTTGTCGAGGCGCACCCGCGCGTCCGGGCTTACGTCAAGAATCACAACCTGGGCCTCGAAGTGCCCTATCGCTACGGCTCAGAGACACGTAGGTACCTACCCGACTTCATCGTGCTGGTGGATGACGGGCACGGCGACGACCTTCTGCACCTGATCGTGGAGATCAAAGGCTACCGGCGCGAAGACGCCAAAGAAAAGAAATCGACAATGGACACCTATTGGATCCCCGGCGTGAACCACCTTGGCACGCATGGCCGCTGGGCCTTCGCCGAGTTCACTGAGGTCTACCAAATCGAGGTGGACTTTGAGGCGAAGATCACCACCGAGTTCAACAAGATGATCGATGCCGTAACTTCGCAGCCCTTGGTCCAGGAAGCATAGCCGTGGCAAAGAAAAGTCCCGCTGCCAAGACGGTCGAAACGTTGAACCACGACGAAGCGACGCGAAAGAACATTCCCACCGCTGAGTACCAGTCGGTGATGCAGAAGGAAGAGCAAAGCCCTGTCCGCATCGCGTACGAACGCCGCAACCGCGACCTCGATCCTCAACTAGTCTGGCGCGGCAAGGACGAACAGGACTGGAGCGACCTCGTCGTTCACGCCCCGCCGCTATATATCCAAGAGAAGGTCCATCCCAAGGCGCTCATAGACGAACTGCTGCGAGAGACACGGGAGCGGAATCAGGAGGTTGGACAGATCACGCCCGATCTGTTCGCCGACTTCAACGGCATCCCCAAAGGTGTGGACAAGACCGAGTTCTACCAGCATGACCAGAACTGGTCGAACCGCATGATCCTGGGCGATTCGCTTCAGGTCATGGCCAGCTTCGCCGAACGGGAGGGGCTACGGGGGAAAGTGCAATGCATCTACATCGACCCCCCCTACGGCATCAAGTTCAACAGTAACTTTCAGTGGAGCACCACTAGCCGGGATGTGAAGGACGGCAACGTCGCGCACATCACGCGCGAACCCGAGCAGGTGAAGGCGTTTCGCGATACCTGGCGAGATGGGATTCACAGCTACCTCACCTACCTCCGTGACAGATTGACGGTTGCCCGCGATCTGCTCACAGATTCAGGCTCGATCTTTGTGCAGATCGGTGACGAAAACGTCCACCGCGTCCGCGCACTCATGGATGAGGTACTTGGCGACGCCAACATCGTTTCCTTGATCACCATTGCTAAGACGACAAGCCAAACGGCAGAAACGCTTGCGAACGTTACTGACTACCTCCTTTGGTATGCGAAGGATATCGGCCAGGTGAAGTACCGCGGCCTTACAACCGCAAAGAAGCTTGGAGGCGAGGGTGCTTCAGGCTATGGCAAGGTCGAACTGCCGAACGGGTTTCGCAGAGCGTTAACGGCCGAAGAGAAGCGAAACCCGGACGCGGCCTCCGCCATCGGAAGGATCTACTCGATTGACAATCTCACGAGTCAACGTCCGCCTGGAGACTTTCCAGTAACGTTTGCGGGCGATACGTTTAGACCTCGGCGCGGCTACTGGAAAACGGGCGAGATCGGGATGGGGCGACTGCTTCGCGCGTGGCGGATTGAGCTTGCTGGAAGCACACTCCGTTACGTCCGATTCATCGATGACTATCCCGTTTTCCCACTAAGCAACATCTGGGATGACACCACCGTCGCCGGATTTGCCAGTGACAAGCGTTACATCGTAGAAACTTCGACAAAGATCGTCGAGCGTTGCGTCCTGATGACGACCGACCCCGGCGACCTCGTGCTCGACCCGACCTGCGGTTCCGGCACCACCGCCACCGTCGCCGAGCAATGGGGTCGCCGCTGGATCACGATTGACACGTCGCGCGTGGCCCTGGCGCTGGCCCGTGCCCGCGTCATGGGCGCGCGTTACCCCTTTTACCTGTTGGCCGATTCCCGCGACGGCCAGCTCAAGGAAGCCGAGGTCGCTCGCACCGCGCCGAGTTCGCAGCCCGTGCAAGGGAACATCCGCCACGGATTCGTCTATGAGCGAGTGCCGCACATCACGCTCAAATCCATCGCCAACAACGCAGAGATCGACGTGATTTGGGAGCAGTGGCAGGCGAAGCTGGAGCCGTTGCGTGAGTCTCTGAATGCGACACTCAAGATGGCCTGGGAGGAGTGGGAGATTCCGCGCGACGCCGATGCCAAGTGGCCGGACGCGGCGAAGAAGCTACACACCGAATGGTGGAAAGCGCGGATCGCCCGACAGAACGAGATCGACGCTTCCATCGCCACTAAAGCCGAGTTCGAGTTTCTCTACGACAAGCCATACGAGGACAAGAAGAAGGTCCGCGTGGCTGGACCATTCACCGTTGAGAGCCTGTCGCCACACCGCGTACTCGGGGTGGACGAGAACGATGAGCTGATCGACACTGCCAAGGAGCCGGGTGCGGCTTACCTCGCCAAGCAGACGTTCTCCCAGATGATCCTGGAGAACCTGAAGACCGCCGGAGTGCAGCAAGCGCACAAGGGCGACAGGATTAACTTCACCGCGCTCAAGCCCTGGCCCGGCGAGCTCGTGTGTGCCGAAGGTCGGTACATTGAAGGCACCAAAGACTCCGCCGCCGAGAGGCGCGCTGCCATTTTCATCGGCCCCGAGTTTGGCACCGTCACCCGTCCCGATCTGGTCGCCGCCGCTCGCGAGGCCGGAGATGCCGACTTCGATGTGCTCATCGCATGTGCCTTCAACTACGAGGCGCACGCCACCGAGTTCAGCAAGCTTGGTCGAATCCCCGTTCTCAAAGCTCGGATGAACGCCGACCTCCACATGGCCGACGACCTCAAGAATACCGGCAAGGGCAATCTCTTCGTCATCTTCGGCGAGCCGGACATGGACATCCTCCCCGTCGAGGGCAACAAAGTCCGGGTGAAAGTCAAAGGCGTCGATGTCTTCCACCCGCAAACCGGCGAAGTCCGCAGCGACGGCCCCGAAGGCATCGCGTGCTGGTTCATCGATTCCGATTACAACGAAGAGAGTTTCTTCGTCCGTCACGCATATTTCCTAGGCGCGAACGATCCATACAGCGCGCTAAAAACAACGCTAAAGGCAGAGATCAACGAAGAGGCCTGGGGCACCCTAAACAGCGACACCTCTAGGGCGTTTGAGAAGCCGAAGTCCGGGCGGATTGCCGTTAAGGTGATCAATCACCTCGGCGATGAGGTCATGAAGGTGTTCAGGGTCACTTGATGAGCAACGACGCTCCAAATGTGCTCGCCACCCTTCGCCCCGAAAGCGAAGCCCAGATCATGGACCTCGTCGCCGCAGCGGGAATCGACGTTTCGCCCTGGGCTAGGAAGAAAGACGGGGCAGCAGTTTCAAACCCTCGTGCCAACCCGCAGTACTGTTATGAGTGGGCGTTTGGCGGCGACGGCGAACCCACTGCGCTCTGTGTGTGGCATGACTCGCTGACGACGCGCGACAGTTTGATTGCGTTTCATGGCAATACGCGGGAGGACGCCCTGGCACTCGACCGAGTCGCAATCGATCCCAGGAATCCCGCACATGTTCGCTCGCGGGCCCGCGACCAAGCGAAGCGAGCGCGCAAATTCGACTCCCTCTTGCAACGTGCATTCCGAAAAGGAGAGCCCATTCGAGTGATCCTGCTCGATGGGCAGCGCCGGGGGCGCGACGAGCCCGGGTGGGGTTCGTCGGTCGTGCGGTTTCGGATGCTCGATTCCGAGCCCTGGTATGCATGGAGCTACGCGGATACGGACGGCGCGTATCAACTCGTTCGCGGCGTGCGCCCGCACATCACGCCTGCTGCGTCAAGCACCGACGTGCCGCCCTCGGCCTTCGTGGATCAGTTCTCGCTCCCCGAGTCGCCGGATAAGCGCGAGGCTACGGGACTCGTATATCCGCGCTCTCAGGAGGTAAGGGAAGCGGTCCTTCGACGAGCGTCGGGGGTCTGCGAATGTTGCGCAGCACCAGGGTTCCGGACTGCTAACGGCGCGATCTACTTAGAAACGCACCACGTGATTCCGTTGTCTCAAAAGGGCCCCGACGTGCAGTGGAACGTGGTCGCCTTATGCCCGAACGACCATAGGCGAGCGCACTATGCCTCTGATCGTGATGCGATCAGTGAACAGCTTTTGGCCTTCTTACTTGAACGCTTTCCGGGCGCGGCGGATGCACTCAGGAGCCTGAAGGAAAGTCGTGAGGGTTTCGGCGCGTAGGTCATGGATTTTCGCATCGCCGACACCTTCACAGATAGCCTCGCGCGGCTCACGGGCGACGAGCAGAAGGCGGTCAAGACGACCGCGTTCGACTTGCAGCTCAATCCGGTAAGTCCGGGCATGAGCTTTCACAAGCTTGACAAAGCCAAGGACAAACACTTCTGGTCAGTGCGGGTCAGCGGAGACATCCGGCTGATCGTCCACAAAACGCCTGGGAGCCTGCTGCTCTGCTACGTGGATCACCACGACAAGGCCTACGCCTGGGCTGAGCGCCGCAAACTCGAAGCGCATCCGAAGACCGGAGCAGCGCAGTTGGTCGAAATACGCGAGCGCGTCGAAGAGATAGCTGTCCCGGTCTATGTCGAGGTCGAGCGGCCTAAGCCCGCGAAGCCTCCGCTCTTCTCGCACCTGACCGACGACAACTTGTTGAGCTACGGGGTACCCGCCGAGTGGCTTGCCGACGTTCGGCAGGCAACCGAGGAAACGCTTCTAGACCTCGCAGACCATCTCCCCGGTGAGGCCGCAGAGGCCCTGCTGGAGATCGCTACAGGGGGCAAGCCCGCTATTCCCCAGCCGGTCGCTCCTGGTTCCGATCCCTTCGCGCACCCCGACGCGCAACGCCGGTTCCGCGTGATGGGCGACGTTGAGGAGCTAGAGCGTGCGCTCGCCTATCCCTGGGAGAAGTGGACAGTCTTTCTCCATCCAACTCAGCGCCAGTGGGTCGAGCGCGACTACAGCGGGCCCGCTCGTGTGTCAGGGTCGGCGGGAACAGGCAAAACCATCGTTGCGCTGCATCGCGCCGTGTACTTAGCCCGCAGCCACCCTGATAGCCGAGTTCTTCTCACGACATTTTCGGACACGCTGGCCAATGCCCTACGAACGAAGCTGAGGCGGCTGATAACTGGCGAACCGCGATTGGCTGAGCGACTTGAAGTGCACTCGATGAACGCTATCGGCGAGCGGCTCTACGAACTCCATTTCGGGCGTCCGAAGATCGCGTCGCGCGGAACGATCCAGACTTTTATCGAAGACGCCGCAAAGGGAGAACAAAGGTTCAGCCGTCGTTTCCTCATTGCCGAGTGGGAGGATCTGGTCGATGCGTGGCAATTGGAAACGTGGGAAACGTACCGGGATGTAAAGCGTCTGGGCCGAAAGACCCGGCTCTCCGAAGCTCAACGTGCCGCGCTCTGGAAGGTTTTTCAAGCTGTTCGCGCCCGCTTGCGCGATGGTGGCCTGGTCACCATCCCGGAAATCTTCACCAAGCTGGCCACGCACATATCAAGCCTTCGCAAGCCTCCCTTCGACTTCGTCGTGGTGGACGAATCTCAGGACGTGAGCGTCCCTCAGCTCCGGTTCCTTGCGGCTTTTGGCGCGGACCACCCCAATGGCCTCTTCTTCGCGGGGGACCTCGGCCAGCGGATTTTTCAGCAGCCCTTCTCTTGGAAGTCTCTTGGCGTGGATGTCCGGGGTCGCGCCCGGACGCTCCACATCAACTACCGCACATCCCACCAGATCAGAACGCACGCAGATCGCCTTCTCGGGCCAGAAGTGGCCGATGTCGATGGGAACACTGAGGATCGACGCGGCACCGTGTCCGTCTTCAACGGCCCACCCCCTCTGGTTCAGACATACAAGGCGCAGCAGGAAGAAATCGGCGCGGTTGCAGCTTGGTTAGCGGATCGGGCGAAAGCAGACGGGGTCGCGCCCCATGAGATCGGTGTCTTCGTCCGGTCTCCCGCGGAGCTGGAACGCGCTCGTGCGGCGGTCTCGAAGGCCGGATTGCCGTTTAGGGTTCTCGACGACCACCTTGAGCCTGTCAGTGGCCAAGCGTCCATTGCCACAATGCACTTAGCCAAAGGGCTGGAATTCCGCGTTGTGGCAGTCATGGCGTGTGACGACGAAATCATTCCGCTTCAAGAGCGAATCGAGTCGGTCGGAGATGACGCAGACTTGCAGGAGGTTTACGACACCGAGAGGCATCTGCTCTACGTTGCGTGTACCAGGGCGCGAGATCATCTACTTGTAACGAGCGTGGAACCGGCGTCGGAGTTCCTAGATGACCTCCAAACGGAGTAATCGCAAGCGACCGATGGACACGGGGCCGAAGGCTCAGTGATGCCGGTCTTCCCTCCAGGCTTCTCCGAGCGCGTCTTCGAGTTCTCCTTCAACGCAGAGTTCTCAAGTAGGAATCGTGCAGTTATTGCCGCGGCTCCACATATTCCAACTCAGAACGAAGAGAAGTGGTTAGGGTATGACGTAGCCTTTCAAATCAATAGCCGGGGCGGCGCGACTCACACCCTCGCCTTACAGCACAAAGTATCCCGTTTCGTGGACAAGGTAAGCGGCTCTAACGCACGCTTTTTCTACGAGGCAAAGGGTCCGTACTACGCTTTCCGACTAGATTCAGACCAGTACAACCTCATTCAAAGCATCTCGTCACTGGGTCTACCCGGAATAGAGTTTTACTACTGCGCGCCACTGTTCACCACCTTAGGGGACATGAATGGCCACTACTTAACTAACCAGGTTACGGATCATGCCCTGTGGGTGGATGTGAGCGGGGGAAGCCAAATAAACGATTCGAGCGTGCACTCAATCGTGTACACCGAACGTGGCGACGCCGCCTTTCGCTTCTCCGCAGAACCCACGCCGCTCAAGGTCCTTCGGCCCCGCGAACGAGAGAGGAGACCGGGAGACCGACGTCGTCTAACGAGGGGGGAGGTTAAGGAAATGTACGAGACGATCTGGCACGGTATCCATGACTACCTGCCGAGACGGATACGTAAGGTCCCTACCAAGATTGAATCTGAGTCTGAGGAAGGGACCCAGAGGGCGCTTCCTTCTGAAATGCTTGAGCCGCCCAAGCTCTTGGACAATGCAGAGCCGTTCTGGCCCACCGCTCGGCTCTTGGCCAAATACCTGGGTGTGTCCTGGTTGGTGGAAGTCCGCGAGTAATTCTAGGTGGATCAGGCAACGAGACGTGGACATCCGTGCTCATCTGAGTAGGACCTCTGCGTCGTCCCCCGCAAAATGACCTTTCGGGCGTTTATTGAGGAGAGAGCGAAGCACGTCTCGCACGAATCTAGTTCGCGCCTTTACAGCGTGACCTATCCGAGCTTAGTAGCAGCAGGGCGGAAGCTCCGCGAAGTCACACCAAAGCTGGACGAGGACGCCCTCAGTACCATTGCTTTGGGTCTCGTCGCATGGAACGCAAGGCACTTTCCGGCGGACGTGGAGACGACCCCTAGCCAAACGGTGTTTGAAGCGGCGGAGGCACTGATCGCCAACGCATTCGGGGGCAAGAGCAGCAAGTTGACTAAGCTCTTGACTCTTCTTATTGCGCTAGACAAAGCAGTCCCCCAAGAGCAAGACGCGGTGATCTCGGGAATCCGCACTGCCTTTCTTGCTGCACGCACAGTTCTGGGATATCCGCTTGAAGCCCAATCATTGGCAGTGCCGAGCAAGTTGCTTCATTGGTTGTGTCCTCGACTATTCCCGATTCTTGATTCAAAAGTGGCAGGTATCGTAATGCCGTTCTTTCTAGAAGCTCAAAGCGACGAGCGTTCTTCGAGCAAGACGCGAGCCGATGAGAAGGTTGATCTGTATTGTTGGTTCACTGCATCCCTTTGGAGTCTTGGCCTAACGACCAGGGACGCGCCCGACAGCTCGAACCCTTTATCTGCGTACTGGCGATTCGCGCACCATCACATGACTCCGATTCGTGCGGTCGAGTACACACTGTTTTCTATCTAAGGGCGGCGTGGCACATCTGCGGCAGGGACTGGCGGCGTTATGAGCTCACCCAGGCAATACACGACAGCTTCACCGATACCGTAAATACCATTCCCAAGAGCTGGAAGACGATGCCCATCATCCAAGAGTTCGTTAATCAGCTTCGCCGAAAAGCGACGCCATGTGCATCGTGGCACAAGATCGATCTCCATAATCACTCTCCGGCCAGTCACGATTTTCTCGGTGATCCGGCTTCCGCGCTCGCTGACTTCTCCAAAGAAATCCGCGAGAAGCGCATCTCCGTGGTCATGTTTACAGATCACGAAAAGCTTCCCGCCACCGATTTCCTCTCAAAGTTATCTGAAGCCACTGGCGCATTGGTGCTACCGGGACTCGAACTGAACGTGTTCGTGGACGCCTTCGGCAAACCCCCCGAAAAGGTAGATAAGGATCTCTGCTTTCATCTTCTGGTCGGATTCGATCCGGACGGACAGCACCCCCCAGCGTATTGGTATGAGCACTTGCACCGGCAATGCCGTGTCGAGAAGCGCACCTTTGGGAATAGATCGATCACGGGGGTAGCGACTTCAGTTGACCATATCTTTGAAACCCTCCAGACGTCTGGCGCATTCTTGATTCCAGCGCACCTGCATTCAGGACCCGATGCTTTTCGCAGCCGTAGTATCGACATCATCTATGCCGACTCCGAGTTTCTTCGTTGGACGCGGAAGTACTTCACTGCACTTGATGTACGAAACGACAAGACAGCAGCCTACTTCGACGGCAAACATCCGGAAACCGGACACCTTGAAGTTACCTGTCTCCGGTCTAGCGATGCTCACAGGGCACAAGAGCTCGGCACCTATCCGTCCTGGGTACAGATGGAACACGTGTCATTCGCCGAGTTACGAGCCGCGATGGAGCTTCCCAGTCGCGTCTCGCGGGAGGAGCCGACCAAACCCTCCTCCTACATTGTCGGCATACACATAGACGGCGCGTTCTTGCGCGACTTCTGGATGACGTTCTCGCCTCATTCAAATGTACTAATTGGCGTAAAAGGATCAGGGAAGACCTCCATCCTCGAATGCTTGCGATTCGGCCTGGGAACCGAAGTACCCAGCGAACGAGCCGAGGAAGTCAACAAGCACCTCGCCGCGATTCTCGGTCCCGCGGGGCGGGTTCGCTTACTTCTGAGGCGCGACGACGGCGCGCAGCTACTTGTTGAGCGGCGTGTAACCGACCGCGCATTTCACGTGTGGTTCGAGGATGATCGAGAAAGCGTTATGCAATCTCCTGAAGCCCTGAGATTTCCGGCTGCAATTCTCGGGTGGCACGAGATTGAACATGCGGCGACAGATCGTCAGATTAGGCGCTTACATATGGACGCGATCTCAGGGCGAGAGGAGATCAAGCGCCTTACTGACGAAGCCATGCTTCACGCAGTCTCAATACGTCACCTCCACGATCAGGCTGCTGCGAAGTACAACGAGTACTTTCAGCTAACCGCAATCGTCGAGCAGCAGGAAGCTCTTAGACAAGGGCTTCAACAGCTTCAAGACGCGAAACTGATCGAACTGCGCGACCAGATGTCCAGTGCCTTAGCTGACCGGCAGGAGATCAGCCGCCTCCATGACCATCTCAACACCTTGCCCCCAGACATAGCAAGTCGCGTTTCCGATGTGCTACGCATCGGGCAGTTCAGGTTTAGCGTCGCATCGCCTCTCTCCGAGATGACATCTCGCGCGAATGCTGATGTCAAAGAACTCGACCACCTGGCGAACCAGTTTAGAGATGCGCTAACAGCACTTGTAGCGTTGAAGGCTAACGCGACAGGAGAGCTACTCAGAACTGCCACGGAAAGCTTTGACAGATTCTCATCCAACTATCAGGAGCGCCTCAGTCGATTTCCACCAGAGATCCAGCGGCTTCTCGAATCACATCGGGAAGTGTTGGAAAAGACTCGCGAGCTGCCCAGCCTCAAGGTTCGCTTGAATGACCTAAAAGCACAGATAGAGCAATCGCTCATACAGCTTTCGGACACATCGGAGAAAGTAGCGGCGACACTCGATGCGCGATTGGACCTCAGGACACGTAAGATCAAGGAGTTCAACGGACTCTTAGCTGAGGCGCTTGTAACGCTGTCAGTAGTACCTGGAATCTCAAGGGACGATGAGTTTTCGTCAACCTTCAGTAAGTTCGGACAGACCAGGGAGGTCTTTCAGCATCTTCGTGCGCACCACGGTGCGACAGGGCGCTTTCACCGCACGCTCGCCCAGTCCTATCGGGAGCTGCGAAGTGACCTCATGTCTGGCGACAGAGTCGTGTTTGCGCGGGCAGATTTCGGACATTTGATTACTGTCCTGGAGAACGACGACCTGCAGATACGCTTCGCTGTAGGCAAACCGGGTGAGCAATTTAGTCCGATCGATCAACTTTCGGCAGGACAGCGGTGTACTGCAGTATTCCCAATTCTTCTAAAGTTGAAAGATGGTCCTCTCGTCGTAGATCAACCGGAAGATAACCTCGACAATCGACATATAGCACGTAGCGTCGCACCAGTTCTCGTTTCCGACAAGCGATCACGCCAGATAATCATGACGTCTCACAACGCAAACCTCGTTGTGCTCAGCGACCCTGAGTGTGTAGCCGTGTTTGAAGGCGACAGCGGGACGGGTAATCTCGTAGCGGCGGGCTTTCTGTCGCATCGTGGGTCGAAGGTCACGTCCTATGTGCTGGACATTCTTGATGGAGGGGAGAAAGCGTTAGAGCTCAGGGCGAAGAAGTACGGGAAAACCGCCAGCATCTAAGGCCCCTCTCCTGGAGTTGGAGCAGTTCTGGATACCTCAGGTATCACACCCGCTGTTGACGCAGATCGCTCGTGCACGCTACCGTATCGATCCCGGCGGGCCTGACTAGGCATCCGCTGAAGGGGCCCAAAGGGATCGAGCGAGGTCCCCATGGATCGAGGTGGTAGGGGGGCGGAAGCATGGCCGCAAGGCTAAGCAACCGCTCAATCAATCATTCGACATCTACGAAAGGGAACCGTAGGCGTAACGGCAGCGGTGACCATCCAAAGTACCCCCGACATGACTCGTCGGCTATTCAATGGGTGCGAGCGTTACGCCCGATCATTGTGGCGTTAATACTGTCAGTGGCAGCCTTGGCTGCACGTGCGGAACTTGTCAATCTGGCAAGCGGCCTCGAGCTGACGGTATCTACGCAAGGGTTCTTCGGGACCCTAAGGAAGAAATAGCAGCATTTCCTTAATTGCCGGGCGCGGAGGCACCGCACATCCGGTGCCTCCCGCCCGGTGTTTCCATCTCATTGGCGCTTGCGCGTCCTCGCCTGACACAACCAACCGATCTTCTCGCCGGGAGTTGTTGTCGAGTGCTGCGGCGTTTGTACCAATCGAGCTCGTCAATCCGCGGATCCTAGGTCCGAGTCCTTGAGTCCCCCGCCAAAGAACTTGGCGTTCATCCTGCGGACAACAGCGTTGGTGTGTGCATCGGAGAGATGGGCGTATCGCTTAACCATCTGCAGGGTCCGGTGGCCAAGCACCGCTGCGATCTCCGGGGTGGTTGCCCCGCTCATTGCCAAGTAAGAGGCAGCAGTGTGGCGGAGATCATGGAATCGGAAATCGTCTATCCTCGCCTCCTTCAATGCCAACCTAAACCAGTGATCGATGGCGACCGGCTTCGCCTCAATCGGCTGCGCAAAGACAAGATCGGTTTCTGGCCGCTTTGCATCATGGTGAGCGTCGAGCAGCGTCTTAACTGATGGAATGATCTGCGCCGCGCGCCTATCGCGGTTCTTTGTCTTGTTCAGGACTGCAATCCCACGCTCAAGATCGACGTCGCTCCAGCGCAACCCGAGAATCTCCCCTCGCCGCATTCCGGTGCTGAGCGCCAGCAACACAATGAGTTGAAGTTCTCGCAGCGGCGACCGGCGACACGCGCTGAGTAGGCGCTCGCGCTCGTCGTCCGAGAGGTACCTGACTCGACCGGGCGGCTCCCTTTCCTTCTGGACCCGCAGAACGGGGTTGTTCGTGAGCCAGTGCTTCTCTTTGACGGCTACCGTGCAAGCCTTACTGAGGGCCGCGAGATAACGGTTAGCAGCCTGTTGAAAAACTC
>JRYK01000119.1_pt1 | contig 27811 bp, 23 predicted proteins | sample 235381 | NCBI WGS metagenome assembly JRYK01 (sample SAMN03074220, study PRJNA261476) | activated sludge metagenome | biome: Wastewater Treatment Plant; feature: Wastewater; material: Activated sludge; isolation source: activated biomass of a wastewaster treatment plant treating hydrocarbon... ... | reverse complement strand
GTATCGCTCGTACAGCTCAAGCACATAACCTGAATTAGGTCCGTGAAAAATATGTGAAATATCCATTTATTCTTGCCCTTTTGATTAGATTCTTCAGTTTTTCCGGTCGGATTGGTATTAAAGTTTCAATTAACGGATAGTATATTAGCACAGCTATATTTTTGTGCAATCTCCGGGTGTGTAATCGCCCGGCATGAAAGAGTATTTCTTTTTAGTGACAAGCTGCGGACGAAATTTCCAATATATGACGGAAAATGCACGCGCGGAAACGAAATTAAGTCCGGTGCTCGACCCCCTCCTCGTATCCGGCGCGGAAACGAAGTCAGGGCATCAGCCCATGTAGGAATCGATGAATTTCTCGTACTGCTCCCTGTGTCCTTCCTGTCCGACCGTCTGTTGTGCGGGCGGAAGCTCGGTCTTGCTCAGGATGAGGGATTCGAGAGAGGGGTGTTCCCCTTTGAATATCCGGCCGATCGGTATCCTTCCCTGCTCTTTCAGCTTGAGACACCTCTGGAACGCCATACCGCGGTCCGCAGGGTCGAATCCCTCTTCCTCGTCGATATTATAAACCTTGGCGCGCCATTCCCTGTGAGTGTCGTAATAGGTTACGCAGGGTGAGAGCACTTCGAGGAATGCGAATCCCTTCTTCGATTCTGTATGCTCGAGCGCGGCCTCCATCAGCCTCTCGAGCTGCTCCGGGTTCCCGCTGAAGCCGCGCGCGAGGAAAGTGGCCGAGGGAAAGCTCAAACCGAGGAGCATCGAATCTATTCCGGATTCCGGATTGTCGCGGTAGCCCGTCGGGCTCGTGGGGGAAGCCTGTCCCTTGGTGAGTCCGTAGTTGCTGTTGTTCATCACTATGTACATGATGCTGGGGTTGCTTTTGAACGTGTGGACCAGGTGGCCCGCTCCTATTGCGTAACCGTCCCCGTCTCCGCCCGCCGCGATTACGGTCATGTCCGGGTTCGCGAGCTTTGCTCCGATTGCGGCGGGAAGCACGCGGCCGTGAAGCGCGTGGTATCCGTAACATGGGAGGTTGTTCTGTATGGTCCCCGAGCACCCTATTCCCGCAAGCAGCATGAGTTTATGAGGAGGTATTCCCATCTTGTGAAGTGATTTCTCGAGGACCCCCTGTACGGCGAAGTCCCCGCAGCCCGCACACCATATCGGCCTTGCGGGCGTAAACGTCTTAATATGGGTTTGCATGCTCATTGAAGCTTTGCCTCCTTTTTGCCCTTCCTGGTTTTACGGCTTTCTTCCGCTAGAACCCTCCCGGCGAGCTCAGCCGGCCTGAAGGGTATGCCGTCATATTTCAATATGTTTATTATTTTTCCGGGGTCGGCGCCCTGGTGTATGAGTATGTGCGCGAGCTGTGCCTGCGCATTGAGCTCGACCACATAGACCCTGCTGCACTTGTCGATGAACCCGAGAACGTCTTCGAGCACCGGCCATATCGTCCTCGGCTGGAGGTATGAGGTATTGATGCCGTCCCTCTTCAAGTCTTCCATGGCGTCCATAATTACGCCGAATAAAGAGCCGATGCCTATGATTCCGATCTTCGCGCTCTTATCGCCGAAGAGCCTGGCCCTCGGCAGCTCGCTCTTTGCATTTTCGATTTTGCCCATCCTTTTGTCCATCATCTTCACGCGGTTCACGGGGTCGGTGGAAACGAGTCCCCATTCGTTGTGCTCGTTCCCCGTAACGAGCGACATCCCCCCCGGAGTGCCGGGCGCCGCAAAGGCCGACACGTTGTCCTCGGTGAACTCGTATCTCTTGTACATTCCGTGCTTTTCTATATCCTCCGCGCTCATGCGTTTTCCGGGGATCGCGCTCACCCCGTCGAGGTCGAAAGGTTCTACCGTCGCGATATTCTGGGAGAGTGCCTGGTCCATGGCCAGATACACGGGACACTGGTATTTGTCGGCCAGGTTTGTAGCGTCCACGGTCAGGTAAAAACAGTCCTCCGGGTGTCCCGGCGCGAGCACTATGCGCGGGAAGTCCCCGTGTCCGCCGAATACCATCAGATTCAGGTCGCTCTGCTCGGGTTTCGTCGGCATGCCCGTGCTCGGTCCCGAGCGCTGGCAGTCAACTATGACGAGAGGTATCTCGCCCGACCCGCTGTGCCCCACCCCCTCCTGCATGAGGGAGAATACCGGTACCNNCCCCTCCTGCATGAGGGAGAATCCCGGTCCCGATGTCGCGACCATCGTCCTCGTTCCCGTAAGCGCCGCCCCGAGGGCCATGTTGATTCCCGCGAGCTCGTCCTCCGTCTGTCTCGCGACCCCGCCGCACCGCGGGAGCCATTTCTGAAGGGTCTCCAGTATCTCGGAGGAGGGCGTGATGGGATAGCCGCAGAAGAACCTTCCGCCCGCTACCATGAACCCGAAAGATACCGACTCGTTCCCCGTGATAAGCATGCGCTTTTCAGGCGCGGTCTTGTTGATCTTGTATAGTCCTTCGCCTTCGTGTATCCCCATTTCGTCGGCGAGATGGAACCCCAGGCCGAGCGCCTCGAGGTTATATTCCAGGATCACCTGCCCCATTCTCTGGAAGTGGCTGATGAACGTCTCCCGGAGCGATTCGTCCTCGAGACCGAGCAGCCTCCCCACGAGTCCGAACGCGATGCTGTTCTTGTAGAGCTCCCGTCTCATGGTACGCATCGCTATCCTGTTAAAGGGGGCGGAATATACCCTCGTCCCCTGCGGGAGCACGGAGGGCACGGGGCCTCCGGAATCGTCGTATACGACTATGCTCTTCGAATCGAGCTGCCTGGCGTTCTTTTCGACAGCTTCCTCGTCGAGAGCGACGAGAAGGTTGATATTGCTTCCGATGCAGTACCTGTCCCCGGTAAAAGCCCTCATCGTCGCTGCAGCGTGTCCTCCCCTTATCCTCGACAGAACGTCCCTCTCCGTATAAACGTTGAGACCGTTCATGCGCAGCATCTCGGCCAGCATGGTGATCACGGTCAGCGAACCGTCGCCGCCCTGGCCCGCGACGATAACGTTTACATCCTCTAATATCGGCCGGTGGTTGTTGGAGCTCATTTAGACTCTTTTCCTCCGTTCGTGGGGTTGTAGTCCTTGTAGAGTGTCTTCGGGTTCGTGTTGCCCATATCGATACGCTCTTGGAGCGTCGGCATCAGTGCGGGCAGGGGCTTGTTTCTCTTCATGTTGCATAGCTTTATCAGGAGCTCCTTGGCGCGCGGCTCGCTCTCGACCGGAACGATCTCGAAGAGCCCGTCGTCAACGGCGGCCTGAAAGGCCTTGTGTCCCGCCTCTGTCCTGACAGCGACTAAAGTCCAGCCGTCGAGACCTATCCCGCCGACGCCTATATCCGCATGCTCGGCCGAGTAGTCGAGGCAGTAGAGGCAGGCCGGGCGGGCGAACTGGTGGAAATCCTTGAGCTTCATTATGATTTCGCGGCCGTCCCTGAGGTTGATTATTACCTTCCCCTTCACGTTCACGTTCACTATGTCTTTCGGCTCGACGTTAAGCTCGTCTGCTATGAATTTAATGTGCTCATGAGTAAAGCTCTCCGAGCAGAATAGCCCGATGACGAGCGTTACGTTCTTTTGGTACCACTTCGCAACTTCGAGACGTATGCTGCTGTACTGCTGCTGCCTGATGCCGTCCACCTGGCACGGCACGCCGACGACCGCGATCGGGCGGATGTCTTTTCTCATCGCCTCCGTGAGCGCGACGGTGTTGGGCGAGTAGGTGTAACGCGAGCCGCTGCACGAGGCTATTTCTTCTGGCGTGGTCGCGAGTTTCTGGATACCGACCTGNNGGGCGGAGCACGGGGCAAACGTCCGCGCAAAGCTCGCAGAACACACACGCGTCGTTTCTGGTATCGACAGGGTGCTCGTCTTTGTAATCGAAAACGTCTGTCGGGCATATGGTCACGCACGCGGCGCAGCCGACGCATTTACCTGTATCTACGATCTCGCGCATCAGGAAATCGACGGCTTTGAAGCCCCCGCGGTTTATCTCCGATCTCCACGCGTAGGCCCACTCGTAAGGGTCCACGCCCTGCTCGAGCATGTTGTGGTATTTCTCCTGAACGGAGCGCACCAGCTTCTCGTCCCGGCTCAATTCTTCATTGCTCATAATCGATACTCCCTCTTAGATTATTTGCAGAATTGCTCTCAAATAGGTTTTTATTCTCATCAACTCGGCTTGACGGATCCCATTACCTTTCTTTCCGTACACACCAGTCTTTCCGTACATACCCGTCAGGGGCTGCCTGCACGATCAAAATCCGGCCGGTTTTGTTAAATGATTCCTGTTACTTTAACCCTAGCTATTAATAGTATATCAGTTTATTAGCACAGTTAGTATATTTAGTCAATGTAAAAAATCGGTTCACCGGAAGCCGGCCGGGATCGCGGTTTTTCGCCCGTTCTCGGCATTTTGTTTGGAATAGAATTGCCTGGCGGTTATTCTATTCCCGGAAACCGGTCTGCGCTTCTATAACCATACGGCGAGCCGGGATTTTGTTGTTATGGTATACGTACACAATCTTACGAAGCGCTACGGCAGCCTCGTCGCTGTGGAAAACCTGTCGTTCAGGCTCGACCGGGGCGACGTCCTCGGGTTTCTCGGTCCCAACGGTGCCGGAAAAACGACCACGATGCGCATCATCACCGGATACATGCCCCCCACCAGGGGCACGGTGCACATAGAGGGAGTGGATATATTCGACAACCCGCTCCAGGCCAAGAAGATGATCGGCTACCTCCCTGAAAACCCCCCTCTCTATACGGATATGACCGTTTCCGAATACCTCGACTTCGTGGCGGATATAAAACAGGTGACGAGGAAGGAAAAAAAGAGCAGGATTTTCTACGTGATAGAGAAGTGTGGCCTCTCCGACGTGAGGAAGAGGATCATCGGGCACCTCTCGNNTCCTCATACTGGACGAGCCTACGATCGGCCTCGACCCGCTTCAGATAATCGAGATAAGGGACCTGATAAAGAGCCTCTCGGGGGAGCGCACGGTCATTCTCAGCACACACATCCTGCCCGAGGTGACGATGATCTGCAGCAAGGTCGTTATCATCAACGAGGGCAAGATGGTCCTCGAGGAAGCGCTCGATAACCTTTCGCTGAGCTTGACGAATTCAAGGGACCTGCTTTTGAGGGTGAGAGGGCAGGGGGACGGAATAAAGGAAAAAATAATGTCGGTCAAAGGGGTGTCGGCCGTAAGGTCAGGCTCCCCGGGTGAATTCGTCGTCACACAGTCTGAAGGTATCGAGATCAGGGACGACCTCGTGAGGCTGGTCGTGGAAAACGGTCTCGGGCTCCTCGAGCTTAAGCCGCTCGTCAATACTCTCGAGGAGATATTCATGAAGGCAATTTCCTCCGAAGGCAACTAGATGAAGGCGCTCTACACGATCGTAAAAAGGGAATTGAGGTCATATTTCGCGTCTCCTCTGGCGTATATAATCCTCGTCGTGTTCCAGATAATCTCGGCGAGGTTCTTTTTCCTTTACCTCCAGGGGTTCCTCCAGTTCCAGTTCGATCCCAGTTACCAGATACAGACGGGGGACCTAAATCTCAACAACCTGGTCGTCCTCCCGTACTTCGGCACTATAAGCATAGTCCTTCTGCTGATAGTGCCTCTCATCACGATGAGGCTTATAGCGGACGAGAAAAAGAACTATACCGCTGAGCTTCTTTTCACCTCCCCCGTACGGGTGCGCACAATCGTTATCGGCAAGTTCATCGCCTCCCTGATACTTCTCGTGATAATGCTCCTCCTGTCGTCCATAAATATTTTCGTTCTAATGGTCCACGGGAACCCGGATTTCGGAGCCGTTTTCTCGGGCTATGTAGGGCTCCTGCTCCTGGGCTCCTCTTTTCTTTCCGTAGGCATATTCGCATCGTCGCTCACCGAAAACCAGCTCATAGCGGCCGTGATCAGCTTCGGCGTCCTGCTCGTTCTCTGGCTCGTGGGAGCGCTTTCGGACGCCGAGAGCTCGCTCCTTGGCTACATATCGGTGATCAACCACTATGAAGACTTCAGCAAGGGGCTTATAGAGCTCAAGGACGTCGTCTACTATCTGTCCCTCATTTTCCTGGGATTGTTTCTCACCTACACGTCGCTCGACTCGGAGAGGTGGAGATGAAGAGACGGAGGCTTATTTACGGTACCAACGCCCTTGTCTCCGTTCTGAGCGTCTGCGGGATCCTCGTAATCCTCAACTATATTTTTTACAAATCGGACGTCAGGATAGATATGACGGAGGGCCAGCTTTATACGGTCTCCGAGCACACGGTCGGCGTCATCGATAATATCGACGGCGACGTTGAGATGCTCGCCTTCTTCAAGGACGTCGGGATAGACCGCAGCGAGTTTCAGGACCTCATAAAGGAATACACTAGGAGGTCGGGGAAGATAAAGGTCAGGTACGTCAATCCCGATAAAGAACCCGGCATCGCGAAAAAGTACGATATTAAGGAGTACGGCACCATCGTGCTCATCGACGGGCAGCAGACCATAAAGCTCAGGCTCGCGGACCACATCTCGGGAGGGATACTCAAAAACGCGGAGGAGGAGATCACTAACGCCCTCTTCAAGCTCAACCGTGTCGTTCACAAGACCGTTTACTTCCTCACCGGGCACGGCGAGCGCGACATTAACGACGATCTCGAGCCCGAGGGCTTAGGTACACTCAATGCGGCGCTCAGGGACGAAGGGTACGACGTGAAGGAGTTCCTGTTCCTGCGCGGGGACCCGCTGCCCGCAAAAGACAGCCTCCTCATCGTGTCCGCCCCGAAGCAGGCGCTTTCGCTCAAGGAAATCACCGATATAAAGGCCTATCTCGATAACGGAGGGAAGGCGGTGTTCCTGATAGAGCCGAGGTCGGGAGGCGAGCTCGTCTCTATACTCAAGAATTACGGTTTCGCGATCTCGGACGACATCATAGTCGATCCGAGCTCGAAGCTCGAAGGGGGAGGGGACATAGCTCCCATAGTCGCCCAGTACGCCCATCACGATATAACGGAAGGGTTCAGGTTCGCGACGATCTTTCCTTATTCGAGGAGCGTTGACGTGGTCGATAAGGACGGTACCGACGCCGAGGTCATAGCCGATACGGGTGAATACAGCTGGTCCGAGACCAACTTCGAGCTGTTCGATCAAGGCGTCGCGCAGCAGGAGGAAGGGGACAAGAAAGGCCCGCTGGGCGTGGCTGCGGTGAGTGAGAACGGACATGATTCGAGGATCGCGGTCTTCGGAAGCGTGGATTTCGTTTCGAATATATTTATCGATTTTTCGGGTAACCGGGACCTTTTTCTCAATACGGTCAACTGGGTCGCGGGAGACGAGAATCTCATCTCCATACGCCCGAGGGCCGCGAAAGAGGGCAAATTAACGATAACGAAAAAGCAGACGAATGTGATATTCTTCTTTACGGTGGTGCTGATACCCGCCGTCATATTTTTCTCGGGTATGGGTATCTGGTGGAAGAGAAGAAGGTTGTGAGATATATTCCATCTGAGGGCCTGCCGTCGTATTCAAGCCCCGCGTGCGTAAACCGTTGAGCATGTAAATTGAGCAGCTACCTTAAAAGATTCGCGAGCACTGTAATCGTATTCATCGTCTTTGTAGTCCTGCTCGCCTCCGTCCTGCTCTATAATCGTGAAAAGAAGCAGCCGGAGAAGGGTTCGGAAAAGGTCTTTCCGGCGCTTAAAACGGACGACATAACCTCGATCGATCTCAAATCCTCGGGCATCGAATTCGCGCTCCGGAAAGAGGACGGCGGCTGGGTGGTGCAAAGCGGAGGGAAGAAGTTCGGTGCGGACGGAAGCGCCGTAGGGGACCTCGTACGTGACGTCGGCGAAATGGAGGTCGATAAGCTCGTCTCGCGCGACCCCGCCAATCTGGACGAGTACGGGTTCGTCGATTCGCTGACCGAATTCTCGGTCCATACGAAGGATACGGAGTATCCGGTAATCATCGGCGACAGGAGCCCGGTCGGCTCGGGGATATATATCTACGACCTGGGCGAGGGCAGGGTGCTTATAGTCGAAGACCGCTACCTGTGGGGGTTCCTCAGGAAAAAACCGGAGGATTTCAGGGAGAGGAGGTTGACCCGTATCGAAAAAGACGGCGTCGCGCGTATCACGGTCAGGGTGGGCGATTTCTCGACCGCGCTCGTTAAAGACGGCGGCAGGTGGTACGAGGTGATCGGCGGGGAAAACCGCCCGGCCGATCAGAAAAAAGTGCTTGAGCTGCTGGATTCGTTCGCCGAGCTCAAAGCGGCGGGTTTCGAGGACGACGTGCACGGGAATCTTGAAAAGTACGAGCTGACCGAGCCTGTCGCGGAGATCGTCTTTTACGGCAAGGGGTCCGAAGAGGGCGTGCTGTTCGGCAAGAGGAAAGACGAAGGGACATACTTTGCCAAAGCCAAAGGCGCTGACCCCGTCTATACGGTCTCAAAGAATTATTTCATTATCCTGCCTAAAAATAACGAAGACTACCTGAGCAAGTAACGCTTCGGGCCCATATCATACATCCTGCCGCTTTTCCGCCGTCCCGTGATTGTCCGGCGGGAGAGTCGCCTCACTTGTTCTTGTCTTTGACGTCGAGCCTGAGTCCGAGCTCGAGGAGCTGGCCCGGCTCAACAGGGGACGGGGCTTCCGTGAGAGGGCATACACCTTTCTGTGTCTTGGGGAAGGCTATCACGTCCCTGATGGAGCCCGCGCCGGTGATGAGCATCACTATTCTATCCAACCCGAGCGCGATGCCGCCGTGGGGAGGCGCCCCGAATTCGAGCGCGTCCAGGAGAAACCCGAATTTCTCCCTCGCCTGCTCGGCAGTGAGGCCTATGGTCTCGAATATCTTCTCCTGAATGTCCTTCTGGAATATCCTTATGCTTCCTCCGCCGATTTCCACGCCGTTCAGAACGACGTCGTACGCCCTCGACCTCACCTTGCCCTTCTCCGTATCGAGGAGATGGATGTCCTCCTCTTTAGGAGAGGTGAACGGGTGGTGCATCGCGACGTAACGTTTTTCCGTATGGTCGAAATCGAGGAGAGGAAAGTCCTCGACCCAGAGGAAATCGAATCTCCCGTGGTCTATCATGCCCAGTCGCTCCCCCAGCCCTAGCCTCAGGTGCGACAACACCAGGTTCACGATATAAGCCGTATCTGCGGCGAAGAACACGATGTCGCCGTCTTTCAGCCCCAGTTTTAGGGCCAGGTCTTCCTTTTCCTTGTCGCTCATGAACTTGATTATGGGGGATTGCCATTCTTCCCCGGATACGCGGATCCATGCAAGCCCTTTGGCGCCCAGGGATTTGGCGGTCTCTCCGAGGTCATCTATTTCCTTCCTCGAAAGCTCACCCGCTTTTCCGGGGAGCTTGAGGGCCTTTACGATGCCGCCCTTTTTTATCGCCCCGCTGAATACCTGGAACCCCGACTCCCTGAACACATCCGTGAGCTCCGTGAGCTCTAGCCCGAACCTCGTATCCGGCTTGTCGGACCCGTATCTGAGCATGGCTTCCTCGTGTTTCATTCTCTTGAACGGGACGGGTATGTCCATGCCCTTGGTCTCTTTGAATATGGACCTGAGTATCCCTTCCACGACCGCCATTATGTCGTTCTCGTCCACGTAAGACATCTCGAGGTCTATCTGCGTGAACTCGGGCTGGCGGTCGGCCCTCAAGTCTTCGTCCCTGAAGCAGCGCACTATCTGGTAATACCTGTCGAGCCCCGAGATCATGAGCGTCTGCTTGAGGAGCTGTGGAGACTGAGGGAGCGCGTAGAATTCTCCGGGGTTGAGCCTGCTCGGGACGAGAAAGTCCCTCGCCCCTTCGGGCGTCGACCTTGTGAGGTAAGGCGTCTCCACCTCTATGAACCCCTGCCCGTTAAGGTAGTTCCTCGTAGCCGAGGCCGCCCTGTGGCGGGTTACGATGTTGTCCTTCATATTAGGGCGTCTCAGGTCGAGGTACCTGTGCTTGAGCCTCAGAAGCTCGTCCACCCTGATCTCGTTTTCTATGAGGAACGGGAGCGGTCTCGAAGTGTTCAATACTCTCAGTTCTTCTGCCAGCACCTCTACCTCTCCCGTCGGAAGGTTGGGGTTAACGGTCTCGGGTGACCTGCCCGTCACCTTACCCGTAACGGCTATCACCCATTCGTCCCTGAGCGCCGAGGCCTTCTCGTGTATCTCCCTGTTCGTCTGCGGGTTGAAAACCACCTGCACGAGTCCCTCCCTGTCCCTGAGATCGATGAATATCACGCCGCCGTGGTCCCTGTTGGACTGCACCCAGCCCATGAGGACGACGCTCCGTCCTATGTCTTGCGACCTCAGTGTCCCGCAGTAATCCGTCCTCTTCCAGTCTCCCATATGTTCAAGCATGAGGAATGCTCCTTATCGGACAAATATGTCTTAAAACCCACAAATCTTAACCTTTGCTTGAGATTTGGCAAGACGGACTTCCCCGGCGGCGGTACTGACAGTCCGGCTACGCTTTATATCTTTTCGCTGGCATAGAAATGCGGTAGTGTTACAATTGTCTGATATGGTCCATGTCGTCGAGAGAGGTGGATATACGGCCGCAAGCGCGCTTGTCAGGGATTCGGGCGCCTCGATTCCGGCTTCAGTAAGATGAATTACCGGGTGCATGAAGACAGGGCATTAAGTTTTCTCAAAGACAACTATCTCATACTATTGATATTTTTGCTGGGGCTCGGTCTCAGGATCTACGACCTCGGCTCGGAGAGCCTCTGGTATGACGAGGCGGTCTCGGTAACCGCTTCGAAGCTGGGGGTCCTTGAGCAAATCAAATGGAACCTCACACAGAGCGACAATAACCCCCCTCTATACTATACGATCCTTCATTTCTGGGTTTCCATATTCGGCGACTCCGAATTCTCATCGAGGTTCCCGTCCGTCATATTCGGCTCACTCTCGATATTCGCGATCTACGCTTTAGGCAAACTCCTCTTCGACAGGAAAACGGGCCTCATTGCGGCGCTCATACTGGCAACGTCCGTCTTACACGTCTGGTTCTCCCAGGAGGCCAGGGCTTACACACTTCTGACGCTGCTCACGCTCATGTCCTTCTATTACTTCCTGAAGCTCCTGAGCGCTCCCCGGGATTGGTTCTACACTGCGGCTTATCTGATAACGAGCGTTCTCCTTCTCTACACCCATTACTACGGCCTTCCCGTGATTGCGGCCCAGAACATATACTGCTTCACGCAGTTCTTAAGGCGGCGAAGGCCCGGCCTTTTGGATTTGATGAAATGGGTGAAGCTGCAGCTTGCCCTGCTCCTTCTGTTCCTGCCCGTTTCCGTCCTCATGATAAAACAGGGCTCGGCTATAAGAAAGCAGTTCTGGATAACCAAACCGGTGGTATCTGAGGTGCTAGGTTATTTCCTGACGTATTCTGGGTCGGCGCCGCTGCTGTTTATTCTTCTTTTATTCTCTCTTCTCGCTGTGGTCAGCCTTCGGCGTGTAAAGGACGAGAAGGATTTGGGAGTGTCGCTCCAGCCTCTTGGCGACTCATCCGGCGAGTCGGGTATTCCATACGGAAGCAGGCTGTACCTGCTACTCGTGTGGGTCTTGTCGCTGATTCTCATACCGTTCCTCATCTCCAGCATGGTGACGCCTGTTCTCATATACCGCTATACGATAGGCGCTTCGCCGGTATTATATCTGCTCGCTTCGAGGGGCATATCCGGAACGAATAACAATAAGATCATCCTCGCGCTCGCGGGCCTGATAACGGTGTTTTCTTTTGCGAATATCGAAGAAAAATACAGCCAGGTCGATAAATTCCAATGGAGGGAGGCTGTGGCCGGCATCGAAGCCGAAGCCGGGTACGGCGATATAATGGTCGTATATCCCCAGTTCGAGCTCGAGCCCGTGAGATATTATTCGAAGAGGCAGGATATACTGAAAGGGCCTCTCGGTTTTGATTTCTTTTCTCCTGCTGAGGCGCGTGATAAAAATATCTGGGTTATCATATCCACGCATTGGGGTATAGACAAAGAGACCATGAAAGAGGAGCTCTGGAAGGACTACGATTTGGTGTCTGAAATGAATTTCGCGTACGTCGACGTGTACAAGCTGAGATTGAAGACGGAGGAGAAGACGACAGCGCTCACGCCGTAGTCGTCTCCACTCGGAGCGTTAGCTATGGAAGATGTAAAGAATTTTCGCTCGGGCTTTATAACCGTGGTCGGAAGGCCCAACGTGGGCAAATCGACCCTTATCAACGCGGTCACGGGCATGAAGATAGCGGCCGTATCGGACAAGCCGAATACCACCCGGAACAGGATACTCGGCATAAGGACTCTCCCCGGGGCGCAGCTCGTATTCATCGACACTCCCGGGATTCATAAGGCCCGGGGCAAGCTCGGCAAGGCCATGGTTCATACGGCGATGTCCGCTGTCGAGGAAGCGGACGTGATACTAATGATGATCGAGGTTAAAGACCCGTTCGGCAAAGGGGACCGCTTCATCATCGAGAACCTGCCCAAGCCTGCGATACTGGTAATCAACAAGATAGATACGGTGAAAAAGGGCGAGATACTCCGGATTATAGACGAATCGAGGAAATTCGAGGGTAAGTTTCTCGAGGTCATACCACTCTCGGCCAGGAACGCGGACGGGATAAGCGAGCTCCTCGACACGGTAGCCGGATACCTGCCCGAGGGGCCGAAATATTTCCCAGAAGACACGATCACCGACCAGCCGGAGAGGTTCCTCGCGGCCGAGTTCATAAGGGAGAAGATATTCCAGCTGACGAGGGAGGAGATACCGTACAAATCCGCGGTCGTGATCGAGGAGTTCAGGGACGTCCCCGAGAAGGGACTCGTCAGGATCTCGGCCGTCATATACGTCGAGAGGCTGAACCATAAGGGGATTATCATAGGGAAGAAGGGCGAGATGCTGAAGACGATAGGGAGCCTTGCGCGTGAGGATATAGAAAAGGTTCTGGGGGCCAAGGTTTTCCTCGAGCTCTGGGTCAAGGTCAGCGAGAAATGGACCGAGAGGGAGAACCTTATCAAGGATTACGGGTACGGCGTCTGACGCATGAGCAGGGAATCGGCCTTCGGGTTTCTCAGGGAAAACTACCTTATTGTTCTAATCGTGCTCCTGGGCGCTGCCTTGAGGTTTTACGGCCTCGGCCGTGAAGGCATATGGTACGACGAAGCAATATCCATACACGTCTCGAAGCTCGGTTTCAGCGACATAATAAGATGGGTTTTCAATAATTCGGCCGAAACCAACCCCCCCTTCTATTACATGATCCTCAGTCCGTGGATCTCCGCTGTTCGGGGACTCGGAAGCAGTCTCCAGGATGCCCTCCGCCATATTCGGCTCCCTCTCCGTGATCGCGATATACGCCCTCGGAAAGCTCCTCTACGGCAAGAGGGCCGGGCTCATCGCGGCGCTCATTCTGGCGGTCTCGTTCTTCCACATCAAATACGCCCAGGAGGCGAGGGGCTACACACTCATGGTGTGCCTCATACTCGTCTCCTATTACTCCTTCCTCCGGCTGACGATGATGAGGAGGAGCACTTTATACACGGTAGCGTATGTGGTCTCGACGGCGCTCCTCGTCTATACGCATTATTACGGGACAATGATAATCCTGGCCCAGAATATTTTTTGCTTCACGCTGCTGCTGAGGAAAAGAAAGATCGGCGAGATCGGCCTCGGCGGATGGATAAAGCTGCAGGCTATGACGGGTCTGGTTCTGCTGCCGGGTTTTGTATTTCTCGCGGTGATCGCGCTCAAGATACAAAAGGGGTTCTGGGTCCCCGAGCCTTCGACCGAGGCCGTCTGGATATTTTTCAAAATATATGCAGGCTCGATATATCTTTTGATTGTATTCCTGGCGTTTTCTGTTTATTCCTTTGCCGGTCTCAGGAAAGGCAAGCCCGCGAATGTGAAGAAATCGGGAAAGACATCGACGGAATCCGCTCCTGAGGCCGGATTATCGGAAGGAGAAAAGCTCTACATGCTCCTCGTATGGACGGCTGTGCCCATCCTAGTTCCTTACCTTATCTCGCTCGTCTCTTCGCCGATCCTGATATTCCGCTACACGATCGGGTCGTCCCTCGCATTCTATCTGCTCGTATCGAAAGGGGTCACGAATATGAATGACAGGCGGCTGATAGCGGCTGCGGCGGGTCTGATATTGATTCTTTCCTTTTACACTCTTGCGAGCTATTTCTCTTCGGTCGGAAAACATCAGTGGCGTGAGCTGATGGCCTACGTGGAATCGAACGCTGGGCTCGGAGATATAATCGTCGTGTCGCCCCCTAATGAGAGAGTCACGGCCGAATACTACCATAAAAGGAAGGATCTGAAGATAATCCCGCTCGGACGGAAATTCCCGACCTTCGAAAACCTCGGCCGGAGGAATATATGGTTTATATTTCATGCCCACCCGGAAAGCAGGGCCAACACGAGGGCCGGGCTCGCCGGGCAATATGACATAACGGAAATCGGCTTCAACAGGCTCGACCTCTTCAGGCTGAGCAAGAAACAGAATAATTAACGCGGACGGCCGGCGTGGCCGTACTCATTTTCCTTTAAAGACGGGCTTCCTCTTCTCGGCGAACGACCTCTGGCCCTCCTTATAGTCCTCGCTCTCCTGGACGCTCAGAGTCAGTTTCTTTAATAATTCTTCGTCTTCCTCTCGAATTACCTGGTTCCTCTGCCAGATGTTTACCATCTCCTTGAGCCCCTTGAGGGAGAGGGGGGCGTTTTCGGTTATCTCGACGGCCATGTCGTAGGTGAATTTTTCGAGCTCCTCTCCGGGGAGCGTAAAGTTGACGAGGCCCATTCTCTCGGCCCTCTCCGAATCGACCGGCCTTCCCGTGAGGAAGAGCTCCTTCGTATATCCGGGGCCGATCAGGTTGAGGAACGTCTTCACTCCCCTGTATGAATATATGACCCCCAGCTTGGCGGGCGGCATGCCGAGGAGAGAGCCCTTTGCCGCAGTCCTTATGTCGCACGTGGCGGCGATCTCGAGCCCCGCGCCGAAAGCGTGGCCGTTAAGCATGGCGATTACGGGATAGGGGAAACTCTTTATGGATTTGACCGCCCTCGGAAGCGGGTTCTCCCCCGAATGGTTCTTTATCATGTCGTCCCTGCCGATCGAGCTTATGTCGTAGCCGGAGGAGAACGCCTTGTCTCCGGCCCCCCTTATCACGACACACCTAGTTCGGCCTTCTTTCCCCAGCTTCACGAGCGCCTTCTCGAGTCCGAGCAGCATCCCCGGAGTGAGAAGGTTCCTCTTCTCGGGCCTGTTGAAAACGATGCTGCAGACGGCCCCCTTCTCCTCCACTATGAGCTCATTTTTGTCAGGCATGGGTCCTCCTGGGCCGGGCATGCATGTTTCATATTCTAGTATCGACACCGGGGATGCTTTGTCAAATTTCGGGCCCGTTGAGGAGGCGGGGCTGGAGCAATTTGAAAAATTTGGTTATTCTTAGTAACTTATTAAGAACGGGGAGTCATAAAATGCCATTATTCGAATACGAATGCGACAAATGCATCGACAGGTATAACCGGGACATAGACGCCCTGGTGGCAAAGCTCAACAAGGCTAACGCGGCCAGGATAAGGAAGGAGAACCCCGGCTTCACTTATATAGAGGTCATCGACGGGGATAAGGACAAGCAGCTTTTTTCGCTCGGAGAAAAGAGCGGCAGCAGGAGCGCGAGAAGGTTCCGTTACAAGCTGGATAAAAACAAAATACTCTACCTCGAGCTCAAGAACTTCAGATTCAGCTCGCTCGTTTACGAAAAAGAAGAAGAAAAGGACCTGACTTGTCCCATTTGTGGAGAGAAGGGCGTACGCAGGGTGTTCTCCACGTTCAAGGCGATCTTCGACGATAAGAGCAAGAGGGCTCCCGGTCCCGGCGACGAGCTCAGATGGCATCTCGAGTATAAACAGCAGAAGGACGAGGAAATCAGGAACGACTGGGTCGGCCAGGAGCACCTGAATCAGTATTTCAACAGATAACAAATCACCGAGGGAGATAGAATTAAATGCCGCTTTTCGAGTATGAATGCATTCAGTGCAGAAAGAACGTTGAAGACTCCTTGAAGGCTATCAAAAAAGGGGTTACGAAAAAACTGGTTTCGGAGCTTGTAAAAGCGCATGACAATATCAACCATATCGGCGTGCTCGACCTGGAAAAGGAAGACGTCATAGCCGAGCACGGCAAGCGTGACAGGAATGCCGTGGATCTCAGTTATTATCTCAACGACGGCACGGTCCTCGCTCTTTTTAATCTGAAAAAGAATTACCGCTTCTCGGAGCTCATATACGTTGCCGAAGACGAGAAGAACGTTAAATGCCCGTTCTGCTCGAGCAGGAAGGTCGAGAAAGTAGTATCGAGCTTCGCGTTTACGAGCGACCTTTCGACGGATATGCCCAAGCCTGACCTTGGCAATCTCCCCCCTTCCGTAAGGAACAGGACGTTCCTCGGCGAGTATATAGAGGAAAAGGACAGGCCCAAGAAGAACCGCTGATCGGCCGGCGGCCATTATGCTGCCCGTATTGCGGGTAGTCCCTGCAATGCGAATAACCCGCTATGGATGTGCCCGAATCCTGGGACCTCTATAACACATTGAATTCAATCGGTATTAGTCGGTCTCCCTGACTGAAAATATATTTTATGAAATAGAAATCTATGCGGGTCCGGTCGAGCTCGGTCTTTAGTCTTTGCGGAAATTGTAATTGCATATTGAATCGCGGTTATAATTATTGTAATAATAGTTAACGGCAGTACCCCCATTTAATAATTAACGAGGATCGGAGGCTCCAATGAAATTTTTAAGGCAACAGGTATTATGCTGCTCACGCCGGCGCACACCCCGCGTTTTCTTCCTTTCAATGATCATGTTCGCTTGCTTGGCTGCAGCCGGCTGTGACGGCGAGAATATTCTCTCGGACGGAGATGGAGGAGGAGGTGTTGACACCGACCCGCCATCTGCGGTGTCGGGTCCTTCGGTGGCCTTTTCCCAGAACGCCCCTCTCGCCGCTGTATTGAGCCTCACGAGCGACGAGCCGACGGAGGTCGAGGTTGATGTGACTGGCAGCGCCGCGGAGACGAATTCCGTATCGCCGCGCGCCGAAGATTTTTCCGTCCATAGCGACGGGTTCGATACCGTGCATGCTATAACGCTCCTCGGGTTTCACCCGGACAGTCCCTACAACATCCATGTCACCTTGAGGGACCAGTCGGGCAACGAGACTGAACTCAGCGACATCGGCGTTGTCACAGACCCTTTGCCCGAAGGATTTCCTCCTATACAGGTCCTTACGAGCGTACCCGAGCTCATGGAGCCCGGAGTCACGTTATTCCCGGTAAACGGAAGGGGAAAGAATGGCGGATTTCATTCATTGATAGCTGTTGATGAGCATGGTGAAGTTGTCTGGTATACAAAGCCGTCCGACGTCCTTTTTGACGACGTAAGGAGGATATCAAACGGAAATATTATCTATATAGACGACGCCGGACATTTCGAGATAGGCGAGATCGATATGCTGGGAAACGTTGTTCGCAGATGGTTTGCATCTACGGCCGAACCGGCAAATCCCGGTGATATAGTTGTCGATACGGAGCGTTTTCATCATGAGATATTCGAGATGCAGAACGGCAATTTTTTGGTTTTGAGCGTTGAACTGAGAAACGTCGATGATTATCCGACAAGCGATTCCGACCCTAACGCACCTCATGAAACAGCTGCTGTCGCGGCTGATACGATCGTCGAATTTTCTCCTGTGGATGGAACGATCGTAAATGAATGGCGCCTTCTCGACATGCTCGACCCGCACAGAATAGCATACGATTCATTAGGCGGTTTCTGGGATGCTGAATTTCCGGAAATTGAGGGAGGGACGAGAGATTGGGCCCACGCGAACGCCGTGATACACGACCCCTCGGACGATTCTATTATCGTTTCTCTCCGCCATCAGGACGCTGTTGTAAAGTTCAGCAGACAGACAGGGCAGATTATATGGATTTTGGGGCCACATGATAATTGGGACCTGGCTAAGTTCGGAAGTTTTTTGCTTAACCCGGTTGGTGATAATTTCCTCTTCCAATACCATCAGCATGCCCCCGAAGTGACCGAGAGCGGTACTATATTGCTGTTTGATAACGGCAACTTTAAAGCGAGTCCTTTCGCAACGAAATTAACCGCTCCGGAGAACTTCACCCGTGCGGTTGAGTTTTCAATAAACGAAGAAACCAAAGAGGTTTCTCAAGTTTGGGAATACGGACAGTTTATTGAACCGGTAATCTACGCACCCTTCGTCGGAGATGCTAATTCATTGCCGCTTACCGGAAATGTCCTCATTGCGTTCATGGGTATTATAAAAGATGAAAGCGGCTTGGCCAGCGATTTCGTAGGGGGCGGAGAGTGTTCGATACGGATCATAGAGGTCACCCATACGACCCCTGCGGAAAAGGTATTCGATCTTTCGATAGAAGACAGCAGCACAAATGTTGCGGATGGGTGGCAGGGCTATAGAGCAGTGAAGCTGCCGAGCCTGTATCCGTAATGGCTTGGCGCTTTATTTACTCTTGTTTCGGTATGACTCGCTGGGCTTCCCGAACCTCTTGCCGAGCTCGCGGTAAATATCCCCCGGAGTTATACCGAAATAAGAAAGCGCGATGAGCGAGTGAAACCAGAGGTCGGCCGTTTCGTAGACGACTTCGTCTTTGTCTCCGTTCTTGGCCCCGATTATCGTTTCTCCCGCTTCCTCTCCGATCTTTTTCAGTATCTTGTCGAGTCCCTTTTCGAAAAGACCGCTTACGTAAGAGCCGTCGCGGGCATTCTGTTTCCTGTCCTCTATTACGGCGTACACCTCGTCGAGCGTCCTGTCGGCGCTTTGGGCGCCGAATGAAGGCGCCGTCTTTTCTCCCCCGTCCTGCGAGGTGAAAAAGCAGCTCCGGCTGCCGGTGTGACAGGCGACACCCGTCTGCTTCACGAGCACGAGAACCGTGTCCGTGTCGCAATCGAAAAACATGTCCCTCACTTCCTGCACGTTTCCCGACTCCTCCCCCTTTTTCCAGAGCTTCTTCCTCGACCTGCTCCAGAAATGCGTGCGCCCCGTTTCCAGCGTCTTTTTTAGCGACTCCTTATCGGCGTAAGCGAGCATCAGCACCTGGCCGTTCTCCGAATCCTGCACGATGACGGGTACGAGCCCGTTCCCGTCGTATTTGATATTGTCCAATTCCATTTTACGCCTCCGAGCCGTTAATAATAACAGATTGACGGCCGATTCCCGAGGGCTGCCTGCCCGCGGACTTTACATCCATATTTTAATTACTTATATTTACTTACTCAATCCGGGGCTGTTTCCCCGAAGGGGGCATCAAGATGGCGAGAGTAACCATAGAAGATTGTTTAGAGAAGGTCGTAAACAGGTTCGCACTTTCAGTGGCCGCGATGAAGAGGGCCAAGCTGCTCGTAAAAGGGGCCATGCCTCTGTCCGAAGAGACCGACAATAAAGAAGTTGTAACGGCTCTCAGGGAAATCGCCGAGGACAAGGTAAAGGTCATATACCCGGTCGGGCAGGATCAGTATTGAATTAATCCTTTCGAATAACCGTCCAAGTAATGGCGTCCGGGTCTGTACTCGCCGGTTGCCGCTTTCCGTCCACCAGCCTGTCTTTTATTGCCGCCCAGATTTTAATAGGATATGTTTTCAGACGCCGGGATATTCCGGGCCGGGAAACGTACGATGAGGATCGGCATAGATACGGGCGGGACATTCACCGATTTCGTATTCTTCGACGGCGAAAATATCCGCACGCATAAGATACTATCCACTCCGGAAGACCCGTCTCTTGCGATAATGTCCGGATTGAGAGAGGTTCTGGGGCCGGACTTCGCGGATGCTGAAATAGTCCACGGCACGACCGTCGCGACGAATGCGCTCCTCGAGAGGAAAGGGGCCCGCATAGCCCTCGTAACGACAGAGGGCTTCGAGGATGTGATAGAGATCGGGAGGCAGAACAGGGGGGAGTTATATGACGTATTCTGGGACGCTCCCCGGCCTCTCGTCGAAAGGCGGCTAAGGCTCGGAATAGCGGAGCGCACCGCTCACGACGGGGAGGTGCTGAGAAAGGTCAGCCGGAGCGGCCTCGAAAGATTGCTCTCCCGCTTGAAGAGAATAAATCCCGAAGGCATAGCCGTCTCGTTTCTTCACTCCTACAGGAATCCGGAGAACGAAAACGAAACGGCGCGGTACCTGAGAACCCTCGGAATACCCATAACTCTCTCGTCGGCTCTCCTTCCCGAATTCAGGGAATACGAAAGAACCTCCACCACCGTCGCGAACGCTTACCTGCTGCCCAAGGTAAAGTCCTACATGACATCGCTTTCCCGGAGCTTCCCGTCCCGCGGCGGCGAGTCCGGGCGCGTCTCCGTCATGCAGTCGAGCGGGGGTGTCATCTCTCCGGGGCAGGCCGGGGACGAACCTGTCAGGATACTCCTTTCCGGGCCTGCGGGCGGCGTGGTCGGGGCTCACTATATCTCGCGTCTGATGGGTTTCGGGAAAGTGCTCACATACGATATGGGCGGCACCTCGACGGACGTCGCTCTCTCGGACGAAGGGCCGAGGTTTACGACGGAGACGAATATAGACGGGATACCGGTAAAGATACCGATGATAGACGTCACGACGATCGGCGCGGGCGGCGGATCGATCGCCTACATCGACACAGGCGGCGCGCTCAAAGTGGGCCCCCGGAGCGCCGGGGCCGACCCGGGTCCCGCGTGCTACGGGAAGGGCCTGGAGCCCGCCGTGACAGACGCAAACCTCGCCCTGGGCAGGATCGACCCCTCCAGGTTCCTGGGCGGCAGGATGACGGTCAGCCCCCAAAAATCGGTAAGCGCCCTCCGGACCCTCGCCCGGAGCCTGAAGCTCACGGTCCACGAGACCGCCGAAGGGATAGTAAGGGTCGCGAACGCCAACATGGAAAGGGCGCTCCGCGTGATTTCGGTGGGGAAGGGCTACGACCCGAGGGACTTCGCGCTCTTCTCTTTCGGCGGCGCGGGCGGCCTCCACGCGTGTGAGCTTGCGAGCGCCATGGAAATAAGTACCGTCATATTCCCGAGGGACCCGGGCGTGCTTTCGGCGCTGGGGATGCTCATGGCGGATACGTTCAAGGACTACGGCCTCACGGTTTTCCTGAGCGGAGAAAAGAAAGACCTGCGTGTCATCGGAGAGAAGTTCCGGGAGCTCGAGGAGAAAGCCGAGTCGGATTTCTCCGGATCGGGTATAAGGTTCGAGAGGTTCATCGACGCCCGCTACAGGAGACAGGCGCACGAGATCACGATACCTTTCACCGAAGATTTCGTAAAACGGTTCCATATCGCCCACAAAAAGATGTACGGATACATGAAGCCGGGGGGTGATGTGGAGGTCGTGACTCTCAGGGTAAGGGCCGTCGTCCGGAAGGTGAAACTCGAGCTGCCTCTTCTCGGGAAGAGCAAATCTTCCGTGAGGGCGGTTAAGAAGAATGTTGTATTGGGGGGAAAGGAGATCGGTGTACCGGCATTCGAGAGGGATGAATTCTATCCGGGGTTCAAATTCAAGGGGCCTGCGCTCGTTTTCGAGGATACATCCACGCTCCTCATAATGCCCGGATACAGGTGTGAAGTGGACGGATGGGGCAATATAATCGCGAAATGCTGATCTGGTACGCAGTCAGGCACAGAGTTGAATTATAATTTATGTTGACATATCGTCCGTGAAAATACGGCGGAGCATTGATTTTTACTTCTAATGTGTAAGTATAAGTGACCTCATTCGACGAAAAGGAGCGGTGCTCATAAAGTGAAAAATTCCGGAAATTTTATACTTGGAGGAGGTATCACCGGACTTGCGGCGGGACTCGTATCGGGCCTTCCCGTATACGAGGCCGAATCGGTGCCGGGCGGCATATGCTCGTCCTATTATCTGACCCCGGGGAGGGGAGATCGCTCGTTCAGGACTCCCGAGGACGGGGAAGCTTACAGGTTCGAAATAGGGGGCGGACACTGGATATTCGGAGGGGACCCGGCTGTGCTTCATTTTATAAAGTCTCTCGTCCCCGTGAAATCTTACAGCAGAAAGTCTTCAGTCTTCTTCAGCAAGCAGGGCCTTTACGTCCCTTACCCTATACAGAACCACTTGAGCTTCCTCGGCAAGGACATCGCGACGAGGGCGATAAACGAGATTGTAAACGCCCCCGAAGGCACGCCCAGGACCATGGCCGACTGGCTCGAGATGAGCTTCGGGAAGACGCTGCTCGAGCTGTTTTTCGCCCCTTTCCATGAGCTCTACACGGCCGGGTTGTGGACAAGGATAGCTCCCCAGGACTCGTACAAATCCCCCGTGAACCTCTCTGTCGCCGTTCAGGGCGCAATCGACAAGGCGCCCCCGCCGGTCGGGTATAACGTCACGTACGTATATCCGAGGGAAGGCTTGAACACCCTCGCGCAGAGGATGGCCCAAAAAAGCGACGTCCGTTATGAAAAACGGGTCGCGAGAATAAACGTCAGGAAAAAAGAGGTCCAGTTCTCGGACGGCTCAGGCGCGAAGTATGAAAACCTGATCTCCACCCTCCCGCTCAACAAAGCGCTTCTCATGTCCGGCGTAAAGGTCGAGGAAAAACCGGCAAGCTATACGTCCGTGCTCGTCCTCAATATTGGCGCGACGCGCGGAAAGAAGTGCCCCGATGACCACTGGCTCTACATCCCCGACAGCGACTCCCGCTTCCACAGAGTGGGATTCTACAGCAACGTCGACGTCTCGTTCATGCCCAAATCCTCCCGGAAAGAGAACGAGCGGGTAAGCATCTACGTGGAAAAGGCGTATCAAAACGGTAAGAAGCCCTCCGATAAAGAGATAAAGCAGTATTCGGACTCCGTCGTAAAGGAGCTCAGGTCGTGGGGGTTCATATCCAGGGCCGAAACGGTCGACCCGACGTGGATCGACGTCGCCTACACGTGGTCGATGCCGGGCTCGAAATGGAAGGAGCGTGCGCTCGGCGGGCTCGAGAAGCAGGGTATATATCAGATAGGCCGCTACGGCCGCTGGGTCTTCCAGGGCATAGCGGAATCCATAAAGGACGGCTTCTTCATCGGCGGGGCGCTGGGCAATAAGCGGTGAATACAGTTCTTATTTCTGAAATTATCTGTTTTGTTGAGAGGCGATGATTAGAAGAATCAAACTCGGGCTCAAGTCGGTAGTTAGTCGGATATTCGCCGCTCTAGGCACCCGGACCGTTCCCTCTCCAACGAATACCGCAGTAACACTCATAGCCGGGAGAAACCTGCCTGTTTATATCGACAAAAACCTTCACCCGTGTTTCAAGCAGAGCCGCGCAGCTATTCCTTATCCCGTTTTTGTTCTTACTGTACCCAAGTCGGGGACTTATCTAATTGCCAAAATCCTCGATAATCTCGGAGTGGTTGATTGCGGAGTTCATATTGCGACCGACTTTATACAAGATAACCGGTTCGCGGACGAGAAAGTGCTCAAACGGGAGGCTTGGAGATATCACGTGCCGATTCCATTTAGAATATCGACGAAGCTTATAAAGAACGGGCAGTTCGCCTTCGGCCACATACCATATTACCTGGAAGGCGAGCAGATGCTTCACCGGTTCAAGAAGATTTTTACTTTCAGGGAGCTTCGCGACATTATTATCTCTTTGGTCAGATACTATGATGCCCGCCAACATAATTACGCCAAACCCGAGCGAATAAGGCTCTACAATATATTCAAAGAAGCACCTATGGGGAACCCGAAATTTGAAGCGTGGTACGCGATGTGGGGAAAAGAATTCGCCGATCTGATTAGAAACATGTTCCCATGGAAGGACCGCGGCGACGTATATCGTGTAAAGTTCGAGACACTGATGGGCGATGAAGGCAGGGAAGCCCAGTTCTCTATGTTGAAAGGATTAGGCGGTTTCCTCGAGCTGGATTTTATGGACGACATGATCGATAAAGCCTTGAAAGACTCCATAGGGGTCGAAACTCTCACCTATTCCGGAAAACGCAGCTCCTACGAGGATTGGTGGAATGACGAATTAGAGGAGTTATTCATCCGTTATGGATTCAAGGAGCTTAATGGGATCTACGGTTACGAGTAGCGGGGACGAAGCCGTCACGCTGTATGTGTCGTTATCGTGAAATTATTCGAGCCATCCCGAAAGATTGCGCCCGATCAGACCTTCCAGTTTTAAAATGTCGCTTTCGTATACGCCGATCAATCGCTTTCTCGTTTTCGGTTTAATTTTGAGCGTATTCCTGTTTATGAAATAATTGACGAGGGTTTCCGTATATTTTCTTCCGATCGTATTCAATAGAAGAGGACGGAGCACTTTCTTGATGGGATGGTCGTATTCGACCAGGAATTTTTCCAATGACTCGCTCTGCACGCTGGGTCCTACGTTATACCTGACGGCGGTGTTCGGATCGAAACCCTCGTCCACATCGAGGAACCTGAATATATCTTTCATGACAGCCATGGAATCCGCGGCGAAATCGTCGTAGATGCATATTTTTACATTCTCCTTCCCGAACGATTCGATGTAGTGCCTGACCTGCTCGTAATAAAATCCCACGTCCTTGTAAAACCATATGAATTCGTAGTTCGCTTTCATTCTTTCTTCTTCGCGCCGGAGCGCATTCTCGAACGAGAGTGTCTCTCTTTCGTCCATTACCATGTGACGATACGATGAATAAGCCCTCTCTACGGGGTTTCTGAGCATTATTAAGATTTTAGCGCCGGGGCTTAAGGATTTCATCTGAGGTATAACGGTGTTATGGAAGTAGAGATAGTCCGCTGAAGATTCTCCTATGACCTTTTCATCCCCCGCGTCCTTGAACAGGTTCATATACTCTTCCATCGACTTTACTGTCTCGTCATCGGGTTTTTTGTCCCCCGGACCCATGTGCGGAAATTTATTCGCGGATAAGGAAAGATACTTGGGTTCTTTCAGAAAACTCATATAAATTTCCGGGTGCTGATAAAGGTAGACATGCGCGGCGGTGGTCCCCGCTTTCGCGGCCCCCACAAGGAAAAAATTAGGAATTTTCAACTGGGTAACCCTGATGGCACTTATACATGTACGTCATTTGACCAAACATAACCTAGACACGGCGAAGATACGGGACCGCAGTTCTATCGCCCACGAACCATCCTTTGAAACCGTCCTCGAACTTTAACTCCGGATCTCCGTCGGATAGTTTTTTCACAATTGTCAAACCGGGGCATCTCGAGCCGGCCAGGTGACTTTTCCTCGGCGTATTCAGTGTGATGACCTCAAAGCGCGGATTATCATACAACTGCTTTACGGCGGCCCCCACACCGTCGAACATTATACTATCATGCATTAATATATGGCCGTTTACATTCAGCAATTTTTCGAAGTTCATCAATTCCCACATGACAGTGTCGTAACTGTGGTCGGAATCCAGCACAAGGAGGTCGAATTTTTTGTCTTTCAGAAGGTCGAGGGATTCCTGAGACATCCTGGGGATCCATGTGATCAGGCTTTCGAGCTCGGTGTTCTCCCACAGATGGTAAGTCCGCAGGGGGTCGATACAATATATATGACCTTCGTTGTTCAGGAACCTAAGTGCATTCGCCATACTGCAGGTCGAATATCCTATATAAACACCAGTCTCTAATATAGTCTTCGGTTGGGTCAGGAGGACGAATGCATAAAAAAGCCTTCCGACTTCAAGCTCGACGCTCGCGTAATCTATTTGATTGTCGACAACGGCCGGGTTATACCAGCCGCCGGTGTCCCATCTGTAGAGCGATTCATAATTGAGTATGGATAATGGCATACTCCCGTATTTATGGTCCTGCGCTTGGTTATTGAGAGTCGCCGAAATGAGACTCATGACACCCAGTTTCTTCTCCTCATCCATGAATTTGAGGGCGAAATTTATGCAATGCTTTGCTAATGTGTTTATTAAGTTCATTGGTTGCGGACTCCTTGCCGCATAGTATAACTTTGGCTTCGGCTGGTACGCAATGCTTTAACAAAAGGAAGAACGCGTAATATCTCATTCAGCGAGGGGTTGGAGCGGCCCGTCCTCTCAGCCCAATAACCTGAAAAAGCCTATTCCGTCGTTCTGGACCCGGAAGGGTCTCAGGAGCATTCTGTCGATGCGGCCGTAGACGCTCACGTCCGCCTTTTCGCCGTATTCTGTCTTGATGTCTTTCAGCGCCCTGTTCACGTCTGTCCAGCTGAGGGCGTCATGGAAATTGATCGTCCCCTTCTCGTTCAGAAGGCCGATGGCCGTCTCGAAGTTGTTCATCACCGACTCATACGAATGGTCGCCGTCGATGAATATGAAATCGAATTTCCGGTCCCACGGTCTGTCTATAGCGGCCCTGTCCCTTATCAGTTCATTTACGTACGCGCGGTCTCTCTTCGGTTCGTAGTGCTCGTAATCATAGTAAACGTTCCCGTCATGAGACCCGAAGAAGCCGGTGACGATCTCGAGCCTCCCCGGATAGAAACCGGAGTTCAGCTCCTCTACAAAATTACGGGGGCTGTCGAACACACGGTGACGAATATTGGGGTCGATAGCTGTTATTACGGGGCTCCAGTCCCTTGTCACTTCGAGGAGCCAGCGCGTGGAGAATCCGAGGAAGCTCCCGATTTCCAGTATCGTTCGCGGCCTGTACTTGCGGAGGATCTCCGCCAGTACGTACGCGTCCGGGAATTTGAGACTCCCGTGGGTCGCGTGCGCAAGCCTCACATCGAGAGGGTAGCTGCTTTCTGTCCGGGCGATCAAATCACGGAGCTCGCCCCTGATATGACCATAGAGCCTGAACCGGCTGTACACATCGAATGGGTTCAGGGATGTAAGCATGTCCAATTACGGAGACCTCGTATAGGATTTACGGCTGGTTTACGGCCTGGACGACGAAGCGTCACGCGTTCATGTTCTCTGGTACTTCAGGCTCGACGCCCACAATACGGGCAGCAAGAGTATGCTCATTAACTCTCCTAACACCATGGAAAGTATGAGCTTCCATACGTTATGGAAGTTACTGTCCCTTTCGTTAAAGTGTCTCGTGTTGAGCTGGAAGCTGTAGCTCTTTTCGGCGGCGTAGGAGAACGGCGAAGCGTTCTTAAAGCTTACCGCGATGTCGAACTTTTTGAAAAGCATCTTCACGAACATCGGCAGCAGGTATAGCACGCTGTAGGGTCTGGTCGTATTGATCTTTATCAGATTCTGGAAATCTTTTTCGAAAAAGTCAGTTCTGTCATCCGGGATCAGCAGAGTGAAGCTCGCCTCGGGGTAGGTATTAGATAAATAATTGTATGCATTATAGATCTCGTCCTTGTCGCCGTCGTTTAGTATCAAAACGTTCTTTACGCTTTTGGGGAAAGCCGCCGTTTCGTCGTCCGCTTCGCTCTGATTGCCGTGGTTGATCTTTCTGCCCCACCTGCCGACCACGAAATCCATGATGCCCTCGAATCCGAGCTTCATCGTGTCTTCCCTGCCGTTGAGCCCAAGGAAAATCAGCGATGTGCATTTGTGTCTCAGATATCTGTAGAATACCGATATCCTGTTCCTCAAATTCATGTGCTTCGTATACGTTAAAAGAGAGTTCCTGTTCCCGTAATAATAGTCGGCGAGCAGCCCTCTCTTCTCCGTGAAAGCCGGGTGATACACGATCGAGCTCAGCACCGAAACCACTTTGAAGCCGTTTTCCTTGAATTGCAGCCCCCAGTCCATGTCGTCCCAGAAGAAAAAGAACCTCTCGTCCATGAGGCCCACTCTCTCGAGCGCGCTCGTCCTCGC
>JRYK01000338.1_pt1 | contig 27862 bp, 18 predicted proteins | sample 235381 | NCBI WGS metagenome assembly JRYK01 (sample SAMN03074220, study PRJNA261476) | activated sludge metagenome | biome: Wastewater Treatment Plant; feature: Wastewater; material: Activated sludge; isolation source: activated biomass of a wastewaster treatment plant treating hydrocarbon... ... | reverse complement strand
AGCTGAGCGCCGGCGGCCAGGAGTACGAGGCCCACACCGACGACACGGGCGTGCAAGTGCGCATCGCCGGCCTGCCCTAGAACCAAGAAGCTCACGCAAAGCGCCAAGACAGACAAGAACGTCAAGAAGACTCTTCTTGGCGTTCTTGGCGTGAGCGAATCTTTGCGGTCTGAGTCCTTGTCGTGGGCGTGCAGACCTCGCCCGAAGGTCACGCGGCCAATCTGTGCGCGCCGGGCCAGGAATGGCTATCATCTCCCCAGCGACTCTGAGGAGAGGATCATGGATTTCACGCACAGCGATAACCACAAGATGATCGCGCGGACGGCCTACGACTTCGCGCGCAAGACGGTCATGCCCGTCATCAAGGAGCACGACCGCCACCACACCTTTCCCCACGAGCTACGGCCGCAGATGGCCGCCCTGGGCCTGATGGGCGTCTGCCTGCCCGTGCGCTATGGCGGCGCGGGACTGGACTACCTGTCACTGGGCATCGTCTCCGAGGCCCTGGAATACGCCGATTCGTCGGTGCGCGAGACGATCGCTGTCCACCTGGGGCTACACGCCCTGCCCATCTTCCAGTGGGGCACGGAGGAGCAGAAGCGCGACTTCCTGCCGCCGCTGGCCACGGGCGAGCGGCTGGCCTGCTTCGGGCTGACCGAGCCGGGCGCGGGGTCGGACGTGGCCGCCATGACCAGCCGGGCGCGCCGCGACGGCGACGACTACCTGCTGACCGGCGAGAAGATGTGGATCACCCTGGCCGACGTGGCTGACCGCTTCCTCGTCTTCGCCAAGACTGACCCCGAGCGCGGCGCGAACGGCATCACCGCCTTCATCCTGGAGCGCGGCTGGCCGGGGCTGACCACGGGCACGATCAGCGGCAAGATGGGCGTCTGGGCCAGCAACACCGGCTGGATCAACATGGCCGAGGTGCGCGTGCCGGCCAGCCACCGCCTGGGCCAAGAGGGCGAGGGCTTCAAGATCGCCATGAGCGCCCTGGACAACGCCCGCTTCACCGTGGCCGCCGGGGCGGTGGGCATCATCAAGGCCTGTCTGGATGAGTCGATCGCCTACGGCCGCGAGCGCAAGACCTTCGGCCGGCCCATCGTCGAGTACCAGCTGGTGCAACAGATGTTGGCCAACATGCAGCAGAACATCGACGCCGGCGAGCTGCTGGTCTGGAAGGCCGGCTGGCTGAAGAATCAGGGCATCCGCAACACGCGCGAGACGAGCATGGCCAAGTGGTTCTGCACCGAGGCCGCCCGCCGCGCCGCCGACGATGCCGTGCAGATCCACGGCGCTTACGGCTACTCCGATGAGTACAACGTGGAGCGCCACCTGCGCAACAGCAAGAGCAGCGTCATCTACGAAGGCACCTCACAGATCCACACCCTCATGCAGGCCGAGTACGCCCTGGGCAAGCGCCAGACGCGGCCCATGCGCTGCGAACTGCCGGCCTATGACCAGGCCTATTGGGAGGCCGAGGCCTGACGGCCGCGCCCTGGCCGGCGGCCAATACCGTCTTTTCTCTCTGGCAAATGTACCCGCGGTACATGACGCCAGCCGGCAGGTTTTCTATAGTCTAGGCGTTATCGCGAACGACGACCCGCTCACGCGCCGCGTGGGCGGGGGCAATCCCCGGTTCGCGAGATGAGGCAAGACGATGGAACTAGATGGCAAGGTAGCGATGGTGACGGGCGCGGGCTCGGGCATCGGCAAGGCCGCGGCGCTGCGCCTGGCGCGGGCGGGGGCCAAGGTGGCCGCACTGGACCATACCGAAGAGAGCGCCCGCAAGACGGCGGAGAAGATCCGCGGGCTGGGCGGCGCGGCCATTGCCCTGGCCGCCGACGTCAGCGACGCCGCGGCCATGCAGGCCGCCTATGAGCGCGTCGGCCGCGAGTGGGGCCGGCTGGACGTGGTCTTCGCCAACGCCGGCATCAACGGCGTGTGGGCCTCGCTGGAGGATCTGACGCCGGAGGAGTGGGCCAAGACGCTGACCGTCAACCTGACCGGCACGTTCCTGACCGTGAAGTACGCGCTGTCGCTGCTGAAGGAGCGCGGCGGCTCGGTCATTATCACCTCCTCGGTCAACGGCACGCGCATCTTCAGCAACGCCGGCGCGTCGGCCTATAGCTCCAGCAAGGCGGGGCAGGTGGCCTTCGCCAAGATGGCGGCGTTGGAACTGGCCAAGCACCGCATCCGCGTCAACGTCATTTGCCCCGGCTGGATCAAGACCGAGATCGAGGACAGCACCGAGAAGCGCGACCTGGAAGAGATTCAGGAGCCGATCGAGTTCCCCGAAGGCCCTGTGCCGCTGACCGACGGCGGCCCGGGCACGGCCGCCCAGGTGGCCGACCTGGTCCTGTTCCTGGCCAGCGACGCCGCCGCCCACATCACCGGCACGGAAGTATGGATCGACGGCGCGCAATCGCTGTTGCAGGGCTAGACGTGCCCGCGCTCCCCGGCCGGCAATTCAAGGAGAGAAGACGTGTTTAAGGCATTGAACAAAGCATTACGGCCCAAGCTGAAGGCCGGCATGGGGCCGATCTCGCACGAGAAAGGCACGACGTTCCGCGTCTGGGCGCCCAACGCGCAGAAGGTATACGTCACCGGCGACTTCAACGACTGGAACGAGACGGCCAACGCCCTCATTCACGAGGGCGACGGCTACTGGGCCACCGACGTGGGCCGGGCCAAGCCGGGCGACAAGTACAAGTTCGTCCTGGTGAACGGCGAGCAGACGCTCTACCGCATCGACCCCTACGCCCGGCAGGTCACCAGCTCCGTCGGCAACAGCGTCATCCATGACCCGGCCTTCGACTGGGAGGGCACAGACGACTTCCAGATTCCGACGTGGAACGAACTGGTCATCTACGAGATGCACATCGGCACGTTCAACGCGCCGAACGAGGAGCGCGTGGGCACGTTCCGGCGCGCGGCCCAGAAGCTGCCCTATCTGCGCGCCCTGGGCGTGAACGCGGTGCAGGTCATGCCGCCCATGGAGTTCCCCGGCGGCCGCTCCTGGGGCTATAACCTGTCGCTGCCCTTCGCCGTGGAGAGCGACTACGGCGGGCCGCGCTCCTTCAAGGAGTTCGTCCGCGCCGCCCACAAGCAGGGCATCGCCGTCATCCTGGACGTGGTCTATAACCACCTGGGGCCGAGCGATCTCGACCTGTGGCGCTTCGATGGCTGGTCGGAGAACGACGGCGGCGGCATCTACTTCTATAACGACTACCGCTCCCAGACGCCCTGGGGCCACACCCGCCCCGACTACGGCCGCGGCGAAGTGCGCCAATTCCTGCGCGACAACGCCCTGATGTGGCTACAAGAGTACCACGTCGATGGCCTGCGCTGGGACGCCACGGCCTTCATTCGCAACGTCAACGGCCACGACAACGACCCCGCCGGCGACATCCCCGACGGCTGGAGCTTCATGCAGTGGATCAACGAAGAGGTGCACGAGTTCGGGGCCAACTATCTGACCATCGCCGAGGACTTGCAGAACAACCACTGGGTCGTGAAGGACACCGGCGCGGGTGGGGCGGGCTTCGGCGCGCAATGGGACGCCAGCTTCGTCCACCCCGTGCGCACGGCGATCATCACCAACGATGACCAGTTCCGCGACCTGGAATCGGTGAAGACGGCGCTGTACGTGAAGTACGACGACGACGCCTTCAAGCGCGTGGTCTACACCGAGTCGCACGACGAAGTGGCCAACGGCAAGGCCCGTGTGCCGGAGGAGATCTGGCCCGGCAACAGCCGCCACTGGTTCGCCAAGAAGCGCTCCACCATGGGCGCGGTGCTCGTCTTCACCGCGCCGGGCATCCCCATGATCTTCCAGGGGCAGGAGTTCCTGGAGGACAAGTGGTTCGAGGATACCGAGCCGCTGGACTGGGACAAGGCCAAGGAGATGGAGAGCATCATCACCCTCTACCGCGACCTGATGCACCTGCGGCGCAACGCCGACGGCGTCAGCAAGGGTCTGACCGGCCAGAACATCGACGTCTACCACGTTGACAACAACCAGAAGCTCATGGCCTTCCATCGCTGGTACGACGGCGGCCCGGGCGACAGTACGGTCGTCGTGCTGAACATGAGCAACACCACTCTGACCGATTACGTCATTGGTTTCCCGGCCGAGGGGCATTGGTCGCTGCGCTTCGACAGCCACGCCAAGCCCTACAGCGCCGACTACGAGGGCCAGGTCAGCGGCGACGTGACCGCCGAGCCGGCGCCCTATAGCAACCAGCCGGCCAGCGCCCACATCGCCATCGGCCCCTACACCGGCCTTATCTTCTCCCAAAACCCTGGATAAAGAAGAGAAAGCTCACGCCAAGGCGCCAAGAGGACAAAGACGCAAAGCTCAGAAATGATCTGGGTTTGGCGTCTTGGCGTGAGCTTCTTCTACAAGCGGCGCAGGATAGCGCCCCAGAGGGGGGCCACGGTCAGGCTGAGGCGGCCGGCCTCGGCCGTGTAGCGCTCGCCGCTCAGCGCGTCCGTCCACGTTCCCGCCGGCAACTCCAGATCGGCCACCTGCATCAAGTCATCGGCGTTCAGCACGACCACGACCACCTCGCTCTCGGCCTGGCGGGCGAAGGCGAACAGCCGCCGCACGTCCTCGGCCAGCAAGGTGCGGTAGTCGCCGTGGCGCAGGGCCGGCGACGCCTGGCGCAGGGCGATCAGCGTCCGGTAGTGCCGGAACAGGTCGTGGTCGAAGGCCACCTCGTCGGGGTGGGGGCGCGGCCGGCCGTCGGGCAGCGTCGTCTCCGGCTCATAGCGCATCTCCGGCCAGACCATCGGCTTGCGGCAGTCGGGGTCGTTGGCCCCCCACATGCCGGCCTCGTCGCCATAGTAGATCATCGGCGCGCCGACGTAGGTGAACTGGAAGATGGCCAGCAGCTTTTGCCGGCGGCGCTCGGCGGGCGTGGGCCGGCGCGTGTCGTAGGCCGCCGTCTGCTCGACCTTGCTGCGGCGATGGAACTCCTCCCAATCGCGGTAGGGCCAGCGGTCGCGGTTGACGATGATGGAGGCGATGCGCGGGCTGTCGTGGCTGTCCAGCAGGTTCTGCATGACGTGGCTCACCTCGGCCGGGTAGGCCTCGCGCAGTTGGCGCAGGCGTCTGTCGAACTGCGTGGCCGTCGTGGCCCCCGCCCCGCCCACCAGGAACTCAACGGCCGTGAAGGCGAAGTTGTAGTTCATGGTGGCGTCGAACTCGTCGCCGCGCAGGTAGGGCGCTTCGCCCTCCGGCGGCCGCACGACCTCGGCCACCAGGTAGGCCTCGGGGTTGATGGCGCGCACGTGCCGCCGCCAGGCTTGCCAGAACGGGTGGCGAATGCAGTAGGCCACGTCCAGCCGCCAGCCGTCGATGCCGTCGCGCGGGTCGCCGTCGCCGTCGGGGTCCATCCAGCGGCGCGTGGCGGCGAAGATGTAGTCGCGCGGGCCGAAGCCGCCGGTGTCCGCGCCGCCGCCGACCAGGCCGTTGTCGTCCTGGCGCAGTTCGGGCAGCTCCCACGTGCCCAGCCAGCCGCGGCAGTCGAAGGTCGTGCCCGCCTCGGGGTCATCCCAGGCGGCGACGTTGAGCCAGTCGCGGTAGGGGGACTGCCGTTGCCGCGCGGCCACGTCGCGGAAGATCCAACTGCGGCGGCTCACGTGGTTCCAGACGCCATCGAAGATGAGCCGCAGGCCGCGGCGGTGGGCCTCGTCGATGAGCCGCAGGGCCAGCCGGTCGGCGGCCGTCCATAGCCACGTCGCCGGCTCGTGGGGGATCTCCGAGTCGATGAGCCGCCGGTCGCCCTCCGGGTCGGGGCCGAAGTGGGGGTCGATGTGGTGGTAGGTCGTGCCGTCGTACTTGTGGGCCGAGGGCGAATCGAAGACGGGGTTGAGGTAGAGCGCCTCCACACCCAGGTCGGTCAGGTAGTCGAGACTGTCCAGGATGCCTTGCAGGTCGCCGCCATAGCGCCGGCGCTGGATGTTGAAGAAGACGTCGCGCCCGTTCTGCTGCTCGTAGGGCTGGCGGCGATACCAGTCGCTCGTCCAGGGGTGCACTTGCCAGGGCGAGGTGAAGTCGTGGGGCCAGGCCCCTTCCAGGCTGGCCAGGGTCGGGTCGTTGGCCGGGTCGCCGTTGCGGAAGCGCTCCGGGAAGATCTGATACCAGACGATGCCCCGCGCCCAGTCGGGCACAAAGCCGGCTGCGGTCATGTGCTTGCTCCTCCGGTGGTCGGTTTGGCCCGATCATCCCGCAGAAAGACGCATGGGGCAAGTGGGGTGAGCAGAGCTCACGCCAAGGCGCGAAGAAAGGTTCCAGGGGCCAGGTTCCAGGGGCCAGGTTCCAGGTTCCAGGGAAGAGCGCTTTGCGTGAGCTTTTCTTCTCCCCAAGAGCGGGCGTGTCTTTTACGCCCCGGCGGGGTTACATTGGTCAGAGTGCAGCCACTTCCCCGCGGCCGGCCGCGGGCCGGGCCGCCGGAGCCAAACAAGCATGGAGCCATTCTCCCTTCCCTCTGATGCTGTCCGCCGCACGGAACTCCCCCGGCTGGGCGCGAGCGTTCCCCGGCGCGGCAACCGCCTGACGCGGGCGCTGTTCACGCTGCTGCTGCGCCTGATGGGCTGGCGGGTCGTCGGCCTGCTGCCCGACTTGCCACGCCTGGTCTTTGTCGGCGCGCCGCACACGTCCAATGGCGACTTCTTCCTGACCGCCTTCACCATGGCCGCCCTGGGTATCGACGTCCACTTTGTGATGAAGCACACTCCCTTTGTGGGGCCGGTGGGCTGGTTTCTGCGCTGGTTTGGCGGCATCCCCCTCAACCGCGGCCGCACCCACGACTTCGTGGCCCAGACGGTCGACGAGTTCGACCAACGCGAGCAGTTCTTGCTGGCCATCATGCCCGAGGGCACGCGGGGCAAGGATCACGTGGTCAAGGGTTGGCGCAGCGGCTTCTACCACATCGCCCACGGGGCGCGCGTACCGCTGGTGATGGTCAAGTTCGACTACGCCAACCGGCGGATGCGCGTCGGCCCGGAGTTCTGGCCCAGCGGCGACTATGAGCACGACCTGCCGCTCATCCAGGCCGAGTTCGCCGGCATCGAGGGGCGGCATCCGGAGTTGATGCTGGCCCTCAACCGGGCGCAGCAGGATGCGGTGATCTAGAGAGGTAGGGCCACCAAAGCCTGAAAAGAAGCTCACGCAAAGCCTGAAAAGAAGCTCACGCAAAGGGCGCAAAGAACGCGAAGGACGCCAAGAAAGAAGGTCTCACAGGGGTCAGCGTGTCCTCGGGAATGGACAGGTGTCTACCCTTCATTGGCCTGTATGACACAGTACAGCCGCAGGATATGCAGCTCCTCATAGGCCACGCCCTCGCCCAGCGCGTCATACACCGGCCGCAGCCGCTCCACCCCCAGCTCCCGGAACGCGGCCAGCACGCGCTCCCGCTCCGCCGGCGGCAGGGCCGACGCGGCCAGCAGCGGCTCGGCCGGCAGGGCCGTCTCCCCGTCGCGCAGCGCGTCCCAGAGGTGCTGGGCCACCGTCTGCGGCCGGACGTTGAACATGGCCGCGATCTCGCCCAGGGCGTAGCCCTGACGGTAGAGGTCTACCACCTCCTCGCGGCGCGAGGGGCCGCGCGGGGCGCTGGCCGGCCGCGGCTCGGCCGCGCGGCCGGCCTTAGGCCGCTCGGCGATGTCGCGCTCGGCGCAGTAGTCGCGGATCGCCGCCAGCAACGCCTGGCCATAGCGCTCCAGCTTGACCGCGCCCACGCCCTGCATCTGGGCCAGCGCGTCGGGCGTCTGCGGGTAGTAGATGGCCATCTCGCGCAGGGTGGCGTCGGAGAAGATGACGAAGGCCGGCACGTCGGCCTGCCGCGCCAGTTCCAGCCGCACCTGCCGCAAGCGGTCGAATAGGTGCACGTCGTAATCGCGGGCCGCGGCGCGGCCGACGGCCCGCTCGGCCGCCGGCGGCGGGCCGGAGTACGGCTGGCCCTTCAGCACTGCCCGCCCCTGGGGCGTCAGCTTCAGGCTGCCGTGCTCCATGTCCTGGGCCAGCAGGCCGTTGCTGACAAACTGCCGCGCCAATTCCTGCCACTCCTTCTTGGTGAACTCGCCGCCGATGTTGTAGGTGGACAGCCGGTCGTGGCCGCGCTCGACGATCTCCTTGCGCCGCGAGCCACGCAGGATGTCGATGAGGTAGTGCGCGCCGAAGATCTCCCGCGTGCGCACGACGCAGGAGAGAAACTTCTGCGCCGGAATGGTCAGGTCGATCGTCTCCCGGTCGCCGGCCAGGCAGTTGTCGCACCGCCCACAGGGTTCGGCCGGGGCCGCCTCGCCGAAGTAGGTCAGCAGCGGCCGGCGGCGGCAGCCGTTGGCCTCGGCGTAGGTCAGCATGGCCGTCAGCCGGGCCGCCGCGCCGGGGCGCTGGCCGGGGTCGCCCTGCTCGATCAAGCGCCGGATGGTGTGGGTGTCCTGGCTGCTGAAGAGCAGCAGACAGTCGGAGGGCAGGCCATCGCGCCCGGCGCGGCCGATCTGCTGGTAGTAGCTCTCCAGGTCCTTGGGCAGGTCGTAGTGCAGGATGAAGCGCACGTTGGATTTGTCGATGCCCATGCCGAAGGCCACGGTGGCCACCATGAGCGGCGTCTCGTCGTAGATGAAGCGGCGCTGGTTGGCCAGGCGCGTGGCGTTGTCCAACCCGGCATGGTAGGGCCGCGCCTCGTAGCCGCGGGCGGTCAGTTGCGCCGTCAGCGTGTCCACCGTGCGGCGCGTCATGCAGTAGATGATGCCCGACTGGCCGCGGTGCTCGTCCAGGAAGGCCAGCGTCCGCGCCAGGCCATCGACGCGCGGCTCGGCGGCCAGAAAGAGGTTGGCGCGGTCGAAGCTGGAGACGAACACGGCCGCGTCGGGAATGGCCAGCGAGGCGCGGATGTCGTCGCGCACGCGGGCCGTGGCCGTGGCCGTGACGGCCAGGCAGACGGCGTCGGCGTAGCGTCGCCGCACCTCGGCCAGCTGGCGATATTCGGGCCGGAAGTCGTGGCCCCACTCGGAGATGCAGTGGGCCTCGTCGATGGTCAGGCAGGCCACGCCGCTGTTGTCCAGCAGCGTCAGCACCTCCGGCCGCAGCAGCGTCTCCGGGGCGCTGTAGAGCAGCTTCACCTGGCCGGCGGCCACGCGGTGGCTGATGGCCACGTAGGCGTCATAGGTCAGGGTGCTGTTGAGGTAGGCCGCGGCCACGCCCAACTCGCGCAGCTGCATCACCTGGTCTTCCATCAGCGAGATGAGCGGCGAGACGACGACGGTCAGCCCCGGCAGCAGCAGCGCCGGCAACTGGTAGCACAGCGACTTGCCGCTGCCGGTGGGCATGATGGCCAGACTGTCGCGCCCGGCCAGGACGTTGCCGATGATCTCCTCTTGCAGCGGCCGGAAGGTGTCGTAGCCGAAGACGCGCCGCAGCGTGGCCCGCGCCTCGTCCAGCGTGGCCGGCGGGGCGGCGGCGTGGTGGTGGCTGGGGTGCGCGGCGGCCGCGTCGCTCTTGGGCAGCAGCCAGCCGGACAGTTGGACGAAGCAGCGCAGCTCTTCCTCCGGCCGCTCCTCCGGCCGCCACCAGTGGGCCAGCGAGACGCGCAGCAGCGTGCCGGCGGGAATCTCGGCCAGCGGCTCCTGGAAGCCGACAAAGGTCAGCGAGCGCTGGCCGTCGTCGCCGGGGTAGCAGTAGTGCAGGCGCTTGCCGCCGCTGTCGAGGGTCAGCGGCCGGTCGGGCCGCCAGAAGGTGGTGCTATAGGGCGGCACGCCGCCGGCCCGGCTGATGTGCAGCGCGCCGTGGGGCGTGGCCTGTAGCAGCCCCTCGTAGAGCGCTCCCGGCCCGCCCTCGTGGATGACCATGTGGCCGGCGATGAAGCCGGCCAGGTCGCTCTCCGGCGACAGAAGGCGCTTGCGCCGCACGACGACGTTTTCGACGTGGGGCGGGATGATCTGGCGCGGCGGCTGGGCGTCGATCTCCCAGCGCTGGCCGACTTCGTACTCCTGGTTGGCGTGCTCGTTGTAGTCGGCGTCGGGGGCCACGAGGCGCAGCGAGCGGCCGTCGTCGCTGATGCCGCCGACGCAGGCCCCGCCGCCCTGGCGGGTCTTGGCGACGATGGTGACGATCATGGGGGGCTCCGCTAGGATTACGGTACGAGGTGGCTCACGGGCAGGCCCAGCGCCTGGCCCAGCCGGGCGGCGACCAGGGCGCGGTGGCAGGCCGCCGGCTCGCGCTCGACGCACAGCAGGGCAATCGTGGCCGCGCCGGGCGGCATTTCGGCGGCGAAGGCCTGCGGGTCGAAGTTGCCCAGCACTTCGCGCTCGAAGGCTTCCACGAAGGCCGGGCTGAGCGTCTGCCGCTGGCGGCGGGCCACGTGGGCGGCCTGGTCGGCGGCGCTTTGCGCCGTGCGCATGCTGTCCGTGGGGGCCAGGGCCAGCCAGTGGACGTAGCCGATGCCCAACTCGGCCAGCCGCGCCTGCAGGCGCTGGCTGTTGGCAAAGGCGTAGTCGTGGCCACGCACGGCGCGGCGGCGGCGGATGTCGACCAGGGTGTCGACGCCCGCCTCTTGCAGGGCGCGGAAGAAGCTATCGGCGTCGAAGCCAATGACGCCGATGGTGACGATCCTATTCATCTTCGTCCTCCGCCGGCCGCTCGTAGCGCTTGCGCGAGCTGGCCGGCAGCGCGTCGTCGCCGAAGAAGGACAGTTGCCCGCCGGTCAGGCGCGGCAGGATGTCCTCCTGGGCCACGAGTGCGCCGTTCTCGTCGATGTGGGCCACGGAGATGCCGCGGCGGGCCAGCGACTTGCCGATGAGCTTGCTGCGGTGGCAGGCCTCCGGCTTGCCCTCGCTGCACATCAGGGCCACGCGGCGGCCCTGCTCATAGGCGCGGGCCACGCGCTCCAGCCCCTCGCGGTAGAAGGCGCGCGTCTCCACCTGGCCATAATCGACCTTGCCGTCGGCGTCGTAGCAGGTGGGGTCGGCCGGGCGGCCGCCCAGCGTGTCGCCCATGAAGACGTAGCGGATGCCGGCCCGGCGCAGGTGCTCGGCCAGGGCGTCCTGGCTGAAGTCGGGCTTGTAGCGCGAATAGGGGCGCGAGCGAACGTCGAGCAGGAACTCGATGTGCTGCTGCTGAAGCGCGGCGATGAAGGCGTCGATCGCGCGCGCGCCGTAGCCGATGGTGAAGATAGGCACGCGATCCACAGTGCCGCTATTGTACGGCGCGGCGCGGATTTGGCCAGGAGATGAAGAGCTCACGCAGAGAGCTCACGCAAAGGACGCCAAGGGGGCAAAGGACGCCAAAAGAAGTTCTGTTTGGTGTTCTTAGCGCTCTTGGCGTCCTTTGCGTGAGCTCTGACTGGCTTTGCGTGAGCTCTGACCGGCTTTGCGTGAGCTCTGACTGGCTTTGAAATTGACCTGGGGGTCTAGCGAGGCGCTATCCGGCCGCGGCCATCTCGCGGCAGGAGGCGGCGCAGCGGCGGCAGACCGCGGCGCAGGCCTTCATGAAGTCGTCGTCGAAGCGTTCGCAGTCTTCGGCGCAAGCGGCACAGACCTGGGCGCAGACGCCGCAGGTCAGCGCGTGGCGGGCCGAACCGCGCAGCATGAAGTTGGCGCTGGTGGCGCAGATGTCGACGCAGTCCAGCATCAGGGCCACGTGGTCGGGCGCGGCGTGGTCGCCGCCCATGCTCAGGCAGTGCATGACCGTCTCCAGGCAGGTCGCGTGGCACGTCTGGCACATCTCGATGCAGGCCCGCATCTCCGCACTCATTTCGTGGCCCTGCGCCCCGCTCATCATGTGGTGGGTCATCGTCAGTTCTCCTTTTCTGGTATGGGTCGGGTTTCCGGCAGCTACGTGGGGGCGGGGCGGGCGGCGGCGGGGCGTGGTGGACGCCTAGTCTAGCCCGTGGCCACACAACGCGCCAAGGCGGGCGCGCGGCCGCTCAGGTTACGTTTAGACTCCCGTTGGCGAAGGGCAACGAAGGCGCGTCGCCCCGATGGCTTAGTAGCGGCTGTAGTCTTCGCCGTAGTCGCTGCCGTAGTCGCCGTTGCGGTCGTCGTCCTCCACGAAGCCGAGAATCTCTTCCAGCGACGGCCCACCGCCGGCCGCCGGCCGCTCCCCCTCCTCATAGGCCCAATCGAGGCGAATGGGGTTGGTGTTGATGACCTCCAGGCTGGACTCGCACTCCGGACAGACGATGATCTGACCGCTATCCGGCCGGTGCTCGAAGTAGATGCGCGAGTCGCATTCGGGGCAACGGGCCATGAGGGAGGGGTTTTTGTCGGGCATCAGTCTCTCTCCTGCGGGCAAGCGATACCTAGGCGGCGATGGGTGTGGCGGGGCTGTCTTCGGTCAGGGCGTAACGGTCGACAGCCTCGTCCAGGATGCGGTTCACCAGTTGCTCGAATGTCCAGCCGTCGGCCCGAGCCTCCAACGGCAGGTCGGAATAGCCAGGGTTCAGGCCCGGCAGAGGGTTGATCTCCAGGATGTAGGGTTTGTTGTTGTCGTGGGCATCGAGGCGGAAGTCGATGCGGCCGACGTCGAAGCAGCCGGTGACGCGGTAGGTGGCCGCGGCCAGCCAGTTCAGCTCCTCCACCAGTTCGGCCGGCAGCGGCGCGGGGCAGAGGTAGTGGAACTGGTACACCAGATCGGTCTTGATGCGGCTGGTGTAGACGCCGGCCTCCTCTTCGGGATAGCGGCTCATGTCCACTTCCAGCGGCGGGAAGAAGTGCAGGCCACGAGAGATACGCGGCGCTTCCAGGTCTTCGGGCAGGCGCCAGGCCACCGGCGAGGTCAGGTTGCCGATCAGGCCCACGGTCACTTCGCGCCCCTCGATGAAGCGCTCGACCAGAATGGGCTGGTCGTATTTGTCGAACTGGCGGCGCAACTGGATGCGCAACTGCGTCTCGTCGTGGACGATGGACTCGGCCGTGACGCCCATGCCCGTGCCCTCGCGGCTGGGTTTCACGAACAGCGGGAAGCGCATGTCGGCGTCGAGCGGTTCGGTGACGCGCTCGAAGGTCTGGAAGGCGGGCGTGGGCAGGTTGTGGTAGGCCAGGACGCGCTTGGTCATGGGCTTGTCCAGCGCCAGGGCCAGCGTCAGCACGCCGGAGCCGGTGTAGGGGATGCGCAGCATCTCCAGAATGGCCGGCACCTGGGCCTCGCGCGAGTCGCCCCAGTGGCCTTCGCAGATGTTGAAGCAGATGTCGGGTTGCAGGCGGGGCAGGGTCTCCAGCAGGCTGAGATTGCCTTCCAGGTACGTCGCTTCGTGGCCGCCGGCCTCCAGCGCGGCCAGGATCGCGGCGATGGTCTCCTCCGAGTCCAGGTCATCCCAGCGATCTTCGGGCATCCCCGGCCAGGTCGGGGCGTTTTTCTGCAAGTTCGCTAAGAGCGCTACGCGCATGATCCCTCAGTGCGTTGTCGATCGATTTGGGCGGCGGCCGGTCAACGGCCCCCGCGCCACGATGATTTTAGCGCACCTTGGCGAAATGGCACGGGGGGAAGGGATTAGGGGATAGGGATTGGGGATTAGCGAAGCGCGCTTCGCCAATCCCTTTTTTGGTTAGTGACGGCCGTTGGGCTGGCCCAGGTAGGAGCGCAGGACGTCGCGCAGCTCGCGCACGTCCAGCGGCTTGGGCAGATATTCGTCGCAGCCCGCCTCCAGGCAGCGCTCGCGGTCGCCGGTCAGCACGTTGGCCGTGGTGGCGATGATGGGGATGGTCGCCAGCGACGGGTTGGCCTTCAGCCGGCGGGCGATCTCCAGCCCGTCGACGTTGGGGATGTTGATGTCCAGCAGGATCAGGTCCGGGCGCTCGCGCTGGATCACCTCCAGGGCCAACCGGCCGTCGTTGGCCATGAGAAAGTCGTGCTTTTCGGCCTCCACAATGCGCCCCACGAGGCGCAAATTGCTCTCGTTATCTTCGACACACAATACTCGCTTGAGGGCCATGCGTTTGTTCCTCGATACGTCTCGTCTCTTATTAAAGCGCTCAACTATTACGCCGGCGATTACAGCGCCGCTTCGGGCGCGGCGGCCGTCTCCGATGCCTGCGGCGGCTGGGCGGGGATGGCGAAGCAGAAGGTGCTGCCCTGGCCCAGCCGGCTCTCGACCCAGATGTGGCCGCCGTGCAGTTCCACCAGGCTCTTGCTGATCGACAGCCCCAGCCCGGTGCCGCTGATCGAAGCGCGCCGGCCGGGTTCGATCTGGTTGAACTGATCGAAGATGTTGGGCAAATGCTCCTCGGCGATGCCAATGCCCGTGTCGCGGACGGTGAAGAGCACGTTGCCGTTGTCGCGCCGGGCGCTGACGGCGATCTCGCCCCGGTCGGTGAACTTGACGGCGTTGCCCANNNCGTCCGGCCTCGATCTTGGACATGTCCAGGATGTCGCCGATAAGCTCGCGCAGGTGGTCGCCGTTGCTGCGGATCAGGCCCAGGTCTTCGACCATGCGCTCGGTCAGGTCGCCGTCGATGCCCATCAGCAGTACGTCGGCGAAACCGATGATGGAGTTGAGCGGCGTGCGCAGTTCGTGGCTCATGCGCGCCAAGAAGTCGGTCTTCAGGCGGTCCACCTCGCGCAACTGCTCGGCGGTGTGCAACTGCTCGGCGAAGTAATAGGCGTTCTGCGTGGCCACGGCCAATTGCGCCGCCAGGATGCGGTGCACCAGCACGTCGTCGGGCTGGAAGCGATCCGGCTCCTCGGCCTGCACGTCGAGCACGCCCAGCAGCCGGTCGCCGACGATCATGGGCACGGCCATCTCCGAGCGCGTCTGAGGCAAGAGCGGGTGGGGCAAGAAGTCGGGCGAGCGGTCGACGTCGGGCACGACCACCGGCTCATGTTCGCGCGCCGCGCGGGCGACGATGGAGCGGGCGTCCAGGGAGATCTGTCGCCCCTCGCGCAACATGCGCCGGCCGATCTCGCCCGAACCGGCGCGCAGGACCAGCGTCGTACGCGTCTCGTCCAGCAGGTAGATGTGGGCGTGATACAGGTCGAAGCTGGCCCGCGTCAGGTCGGCGGCGGCGGCCAGCAGGCGGTCGGCGTCCAGCGTGGCCGCGGCGGCGATGCTCACGTTGGACACGGCGCGCAACTCGGCCGACAGGCGGGCCTGGCTGGCCAGCGCCGCCTGGGTCTGGCCATAGGACTGGGCGTTCTGGATGGCCAGGGCGGCCTGCTGGACGATGCCCTCGCAGCGCCGCTGGTCATCGGCCGTCAGCGGCGCGGGGTAGTCGCCGGGCGTGGGGCCGGTGCGCAAGACCTCCAGCACGCCCGCCGCCGCCCGGCCGACGCGCCAGGGCAGGCGATAGAACTCGGCCCGCGCCTCGGCCGCCGGCTGCACCTGGCCCGCGCCGCTGGTCAGCGATTGCCATAGCTCCGGCCGCTCGTTGACGGCGAAGACGGTGCCGATGTGGGCGCTCCAGTGGCCCAGGTCGCGGCTCTCGGCTTCGGGAACCTCCACCCGCCGGTCGAGGCGGAATTGCCGCTCGTCCGGCAGCCATTCGTACAGATTGACGAACAGCGCGCCGGGAACCGTCTCGCAAAGCTTGGTGGCCAGCAGGTCGCGCAGCAGCCCCTCGTCCAGCGTTTCGGACATGGTGCGCGAGGAATCGAGCAGCGTGTCGGCGATGCGGCGCTGACGTTGCTCGCTGCCCAGCAGTTGGCGCGTCTGTTCCAGCAGCAGGATCGTCTGCGCGGCCACGGCCACCTGGCCGATGAGGGCCGACAGGCTCTCGATCTCTTCCTCGCCGAAGGCCCGCGCCGCGCGGCGATAGAGCAGGGCCACGTAGCCGATCCACTGGCCGCCGACGACCAGCGGGGCGAAGATGGCGCTGCGCACGTCGCCGGGGGCGCGCAGGGCGGCGCGGCCGGCGCGGTCGAGGCGGGGGTCGTTCTGGATGTCGGCGAAAACCACCGGCCGGTCGGCGCGCAACAGGGGCAGGAGGGGGCTGTCCTCGACGCGCAGACGGCGCGGCAACGCCGGCTGGGCCTCGTCGCCGCGCCATTGGGCCGGGACGGTGACGCTCTCCGGCGTCTGGTCGGGCGTCCAGGGGCGGTCGAAGTAGGCGAACTGGAGGACGTCGGCGGCGCGGCCCAGGTCGGTATGCTGGTGGATGACGGCCAGGATGTCGTCGTAGGATTGGGCCATGTTGAGCCGGGCGCTGACGTTGTAGAGGGCTTCGGTCTGGGCCAGGGCGACGCGCTGGGCGAGGTAGGCGCGGCGGCCGGCGACGGTGGCGGCCAGCGGTTCGTGTAGTCGTTGGAGGATGAAGGCCTCGTCGGCGGTCAGGGTATGCGGCGTCGGCCAGCGGGCGCTGAGCACGCCCTGCCACTGGCCGCCGCGGCGCAGCGGCAGCAGGGCCATGGCCTGCCAGCCCTCGCGCTGCGCCTCGGCGCGCATGGCGTCGTCCAGCCGCGGGTCGTGGGCGGCGTCTTCGATGATCAGCGGGTCGCGCGGCCGGTCGAGCCACAGGGCGCTGAGGGCCGAGGCGCGCAACGGCACGCGGCCGCCGGCCGGCGGGGCCACGGGCCGGCCGGCCTGCAACTGGGCGATAGGCTCGGCCAACAGCGCCCCGTCGCTGGCCCGGCTGGAGAGATAGGTCAGGCTCAGCGCCGGCTCGTCGCCCCAGGGCGCGCCGCCGGCCAGGGCCAGCAAGATCTCGTCTTCGGTGGTGGCCAGCGACAGGTCGGTCTCCATGCGCGACAGCGTCTCCAGCTGCCGCGCGCGGGCGCGGGCCTGCTCATAGAGCTGCTGGTTCGATACGGCCACGGCCAACTGGCTGGCCATCGACCGGTAGACCTGGCGGTCGTGGCCCTGGAAGCGGCGCGGCTGTGGCCAGGAGATGGTCGCTACGCCGATCCAACGGTCGCGCACTTGCAGGGGCAGGACGGCGGCGGCGCGCGCGCCGGGGGCGGTGGCCAGGGCCAGCATCCCGGCCGTGGCCTCGCCGGCCAGCGCGGCCAGGTCTTCGAGCAACAGCGGCTCGTCGGCCCCACTCAACCATTCGTGGATAGGGCCTTCGGCCGGCAGACGCAGCGGCGCGGCCAGGTTGTCGGGCGGCGTGCCGGCCGGCCAGCGAGCGGCGGGCAAGGCCCAGGCCGGCGCGCCGTCGCCGTCGCCATCGACCACGGCCAGGGCCGCGCCCGACGGTTCCTCGGCCAGGCCGGAGGCGACCACCGCGCCCAGGATTTCATCGAGGTCCTGGGCCTCGTTGAGGGCCGCGCTGAGGGCGTAGAGCCGCTCGGCGTCGCGCCGCGCCTGCTCCGTCTCGTTGAATAGCCGCGCGCGCTGCACGGCCGTGGCCGCGTGGTAGACAATGGTCTGGGCCAGCCGCAACTGCTCCTGCGTCAGCTCAATGCCCTCTTCGACCACGTCCAGGCCGACCGTGCCGATGCTCTCGTTTTCGACCACCAGGGGCAGGATGAGGATGGTCTTCACGCCGCGCTGGCGCAAGACCTCGTGGGCCGAGGCGGTCAGGGGGCTTTCGGTGGCGTGCTCGACGATGATCGGCCGCCGTTCGTTGATGGCCATCTGCGTGGCCGGGTTGTTGGCCACGGGGATGATGGCCCCTACGGCGCTGTCGGTGTTGAGGCTGCCGGAGCGGTCGGCAACGACCGTCAGCGCCGAGCAGTCTTCGTTGAGGATGGCCACGCCCACCTGAGCGATGGACGTCGCCTCGGCCAACTGATCGACGATGATTTGCAGGCTGCTGTTCATGTCGGGCGTGGCCGCCAGCAGGGTGACGAGGCGATTGATGAGGGCCATCTCCGCCTCGCGTTGCCGGGCTTCGTCCAGGGCCGTCTCCGCCTGTTGCGTCAGGCGCAGGTTTTCCAGGTGGGCGCCCAACTGTCCGGCGACGGCGGCCACCAACTGCTGAGCCTGGGGCGTTTGGGCGGCGGGTGTGTCCAGTTCCATGACGCCGATGGTCGCCCCGCGCACGGCGATGGGCTGCTGCAAGCGCGCGTTCTGGCCGGCGTCGGGCGTTTTTCCCAGTCCGCCGCCCGACGGCCGATCCTCCAGGAAGCGCCGCCAGCCGTCCTGGGTCAACATCTCCGCCTGGCGGGCCAGTTGCTCGCGGGTGGCGTTGATCTCGGCGAACAGGCGCGCATTGCGCACCGCCGTGGCCAACTGCGCCGCCAGCAGGCTGAAGACGGGCAGGTTTTCGACGTTTAGCCCCTCCTGCGCGGCGCTATGCAGGTCGAGGATGCCGATGACTTCGTCTTCGACGATCATGGGGATGGCCGTCTCCGACTGCGTGTCCGGCAGGAGCGGGTTGCTGAGGAAGATGGGGCTGCTGCGGGCGTGGGCCACGACGACCGGCTGGCGGTTGGCGGCGGCCGTGCCGTTAATCGACCCCGGGCCGACGGGCAGGCGATGCTTGCGACGCAGCAGCTCCGCGCCCACCTCGCCCGTGGCCGCGCTGAGCACCAGCTCGCCGGCCACCGGATTGAGCAGGTAGACCTGCACGTGGTAGAGGTCGAAGCGCTCGCGGATCATCTCCACGGCGTCGTGGAGCAGGGTGTCCAGGTCGTGGATGCGCGTCAGTTGGCGCCCAACCCGCGCCGCCAGGGCCAGCGCCCGCGTGCGCTCCTCCACCTGGCCTTGCAGCGTGGCCCGCGTCTGCCACAGGCTGCGCTGTAGCTCCTGTGACTGGGCGCGGGCGCGGCCCATGGCCTCGAAGACGAGGTTGAGCGTGAAGGCAAAGACGGCCAGGGCGATGCCGGCCAGGACGACGAACACGGCCGTGTCCGGCCCGCCGGCGGCGCGGCCGACGTTGGGGATGAGGGCCGTCAACAGCCCGGCCAGGCCCACCAGGGTCATGGCCAAGGCCCAGACCCGGCCCAACAGCAGCCCGGCCGCCAGCACCAGCACGCCGAACCAGGCCAGCACCCACAGTCCGACCAGACCGGACAGCGGCGCGCCGAAGGCCGCCGGCAACGTGGCCGCCAAATAGCCGACCAGCAACAGGACGACGAACGGCCGCCGCCCGCCGTCGGCCGCTTCGTTGCGGCTGGTGCTCATGCCGACCAGCCCGGCCACCAGCAGTAGCCCCAGCGCCACCAGCCGCCACAGCCCCACGCCGCCCGGCGACCACAGAGCGACCAGCAGCGACGCGCCGGCGCCGATGACCGTGGCCAGGCCCAGGCGATAGAGCAAGCGCAGGCCATAGGCCCGCGCGCCGTCGCTCAGCGGGTCGGTGGGGCGCGGCCGGCGGCCGGCCGGCGGGGTCACGGGGCTATTGGTGTCCATTGACCCCTCCATTGGCGTCCAGTTGGACGGTGGCGCTGCCGGCTTCCAAGGCCCGTTGCAGCTCGGCCAGGGCCACGCGGATAGCGCCGTCCATGTCGATGGTCTGGGCGATCTTCTGGTTGATGGTGTTGATCAGCGCCGCCTGCTCGGCCTCCTGCTGAATCTGGGCCACCAGGCGCGCGTTGCGCAGGGCCACGGCCATCTGGCCGGCGATGGTCTGGAGCAGTTGCGAGTCTTCCGGCCCCAGGCCGTTGACCTCGCTGTCCTGGGCGTCGAGCACGCCCAGCACCTCCTCGCCGTAGTGGATAGGCACGGCGATCTCCGAGCGCGTGCTGGGCAGCAGGCGGTTGGGCAGCCAGTCGTTGTCGCGGCTGACGTCGGGCACGACCACCGGCCGGTTGGTGCGGAAGGCGCGGCCGACAAGCCCTTGATCGGGCGTCAGGGCGTGGCCCATGACCAGCATGGCCTGGCCGGCGTCGCCCGTGCCGCCGACCATCTTCAGCGTGCGGCTGGCCGCGTCCCACAGGAAGACGTGGACGTGATAGTAGGCGAAGGCGATATGCAGTTGCTCGACCACCTCGCGCACCAGTTGGGCCTGGTCGAGGATGGTGGAGAGCTGGCGGCTGATGGTGGCGCTGGTTTCCAGGGCGCGAGTGCGCTCGGCCACGCGCTGCTCCAACTGGTTGCGCTCCACGTTGAGGGCCCGCGTCAGTTCGCGCGAGCGGCGCAGCAACGTCTGGCTGTCGCGCCGCAGGGCGAAGAGGGCCATCAGCAGCAGGCCGATGGTCATGAAGCCGCTCAGCAGCAGGTAGGTCAGCGAGTAGATGTCGCGGATGGGCGCGCTGACCTCGCCCGGCCGGTCGAGGAAGAGGGCCAGCAGGCCGATGAGCAGGCCGATGGTTGCCGGCCGCTTGCTGAACAGGATGACGACAAAGGCGGCGTAGGCCACCATGTACAGGCCGGCGGCCGGCGTCAGGCCGTTGATGCGCACGTCCAGCACCAGCAGGCCGAGATAGACCGCCGCCAGCCCCGCCGCCCGCAGCCCATAAGGCCCGCCCCGCCACAGGGCCACGCCCACCAGCACCAGAAAGCAAATCACGTAGGCGGTCATGAACAGCCCGCGGGTGGCCTGGTCGCGGGCCAGGATGGTCAGCACGGGAACGAGGGTAATCAGCAACAGTAGCGCCAGGCTGAGCGAGACGAGGTCGAGGATGCGCCGCTGTGTGTTGTGGGCCAGGTAGGCGGCGTCGGCCTCCACCGGCGGGGAGACCAATTCGCCCAGTTCGGGCAGGATGGACGCCAGCCGCAGCCGGAACCAGCCCCAGGTGAACAGCAGGATGCTGATGGTCAGGGCCAGCACGGTCACGTCAACCCGCAACGGCCTGGTCGTCAGCAGGCTCAGTTGGTAGATGGCATTGCTCAGGATGGGGAGCAGCGCGCCGACGTAGACGACCAGGGCCCAACGGCGGGCCTCGCCCTGCGCCCGCCGCCAGGCACGGTGCATGAGCACGGCCGAGATGACCAGCAGGCTATAGCCATAGACGACCTGCACGTAGAAGGCCGGGCCGCGCTGGGCGTCGAAGGCCACGAAGCTGCCATTGTTCACCACGCCCAGGTTGGAATAGAGCCAGGTGTGGGCAGGCGTCGTCCAGGCCAGCGCGATCAGCGTCAGGGGCACGATCAGCAGCAGGAGGATGTTGCGCGGCGTGACGAGGCGACCGTGGCCGGTATGGAGCAGGGCGAACAGCAACAGGGCCACGGGCAGCAGGGCGATGGAGATCCACTCCATCTGCACCCACAGCAGCATCGTCTTCGGGTCGGTCGTGGCCAACTCCAGGGCGTAGGTGAAGCACCACCAGGCCGTCAGGGCCACCAGCGTGATGAAGACCCACGTGCTGGGCGCGTCCTCGCGCTGTCGCCAGGCGTAGAGCACCAGGACGACCGAGAGAGCGGCCGCGGCCAGGATTGGCAGGACGAAGGGTGTGAATTGCCAGCCGGCGATGTCCATCTGTTCTCCCACAAACGCCTAGGGCGTTGGGCCACGCGCCGCCAATTGTTCGGCGACGAGCCGGTTGACCAGGGCCGGGTTGGCCTGGCCGCGCGTAGCCCGCATGACCTGGCCGACGAACCAGCCCAGCAGCGTCGTTTTGCCGGCCAGATAGCTGGCCACGGGGCCGGGGTTGTCGGTCAGCACGCGCTGGACGATGGTCAGCAGCGCGGCTTCGTCGGAAATCTGCGCCAGACCGCGGGCGGCGATGATCTCGGCCGCGCTCTGCCGGCCGGTGATCATCTCGGCCAGCACCTCGCGGGCCGAATTGAGGTTGATCGCCCCGCGGTCGACCAGGCCCAGCAGCTCCACCAGGGCCGCGGGCGTTACGGAAATGTCCTCGATGCGCCGGCCGCGCTCGTTGAGCAGCCGGAAGAGGTCGTTGAGAATCCAGTTGGCCAGCGTCTTGGGCGCGCCGCCGGCGGCCACGGCGGCCTCGAACCACTCGGCCACGGCCCGATCCTCGGCCAGGGCCGCGGCGTCGGCCGGCGACAGGGCGAGTTGGCCACGGTAGCGCGCTTCCTTGGCCGCCGGCAGCTCCGGCAGGCCGGCGCGCACGGCCGCGATCCAGGCCGCGTCGATGGTCAGCGGCGGCAGATCAGGCTCGGCGAAGTAGCGATAGTCCTCGGCCTCTTCCTTGCTGCGCTGGCTGAAGGTCTCGCGCCGGGCGTCGTGCCAGCCGCGCGTCTCCTGCACCACCTGGCCGCCGGCGTCCAGCACGGCCGCCTGGCGGGCCAGTTCGTAATCGGTGCCGTCGGCCAGGGCGCGGAAACTGTTGAGGTTCTTCAGTTCGATGCGCGTGCCGAACGTCTGGCTGCCGCGTGGCCTAAGGCTGATGTTCGGCTCCACGCGCAGCACGCCTTTCTCCATGTCGCCGGAGTTGACGGCCAGGTAGCGCAAGATCTGGCGGATGCGGGCGGCGTAGGCGCGGGCCTCCTCGCCGCTGCGGATGTCGGGTTCGGAGACGATCTCTAGCAGGGGCACGCCGGAGCGGTTGTAGTCGACCAGCGAGCCGCCGCCGTCCAGATGCGTCAGCTTGCCCGTGTCTTCCTCCATGTGCACGCGGCGGATGCCGATGCGCTTCGTCTGGCCGCCGGGCAGGGGGATGTCCAGCCAGCCGTGGCGGCCGATGGGCAACTCATATTGGCTGATCTGGTAGCCCTTGGGCAGGTCGGGGTAGAAGTAGTTCTTGCGGGCGAAGACGTTGTGGGGCTGAATCTGGCAATCGAGGGCCAGGGCCACGCGCAGCGCAAACTCGACGGCGCGGCGATTGACGACCGGCAGCATCCCCGGCATGCCCAGGCAGACCGGGCAGACGGCCGTGTTCGGCGGCGCGGTGACGCTATCGACGACGCGACAGCCGCAGAACATCTTCGATTCGGTCAGTAGTTCGGCGTGGATTTCCAAGCCGATGACGGCTTCATAGCGCTCGCCCACGTTTGCTTCCCTTGCGTGCGCGCCGCGTCCGCGGGGCACGGTCGCCGGCCAAGTATACGTCCCGGTCGGCGCAGGATCAATTGTACTCCCTTTGCCCCGCGCGGGGGGTATGGGCAACGTGAAAAAATCCGGCGGCGTCAGACCTCCGGCGCGGGCACGACGGGCAGCCGGCGATGCCAGGGCTGCGCCCGCTCGTAGGCATAGGCGGCGTTGAGGATGCGCGCCTCCTGCAGGGTGTCGCCGATGAGCTGTAGGCCAATGGGCAACCCGGCCCCGTCGAAGCCACAGGGCAGCGACAGGCCACAGGCGGCGCTGAGGTTCAGCGGCAGGGTGAAGATGTCGGCCAGATACATGCTCAGCGGGTCGTCGACGCGCTCGCCGATGCGGAAGGCGGTCGTCGGGCTGGTCGGCGCGGCGATGACGTCCACGCTCTGGAAGGCGCGGCGGAAGTCATCGGCGATGAGCGTGCGCGCCCGCAGCGCCCGGCCGTAGTACTCGTCGTAGTAGCCGGCGCTGAGGGCATAGGTTCCCAGCATGACGCGCCGCTTCACCTCTGGGCCGAACAGGGCGCGCGTGCGCCGGACGGTGTCGATCATGTCCTCGCCGGCCACGCGCGGGCCGAAGCGCGTGCCGTCATAGCGGGCCAGGTTGGCGCTGGCCTCGGCCGGGGCGATCAGATAGTAGACGGGCAGGCCGTAGCGGGTGTGGGGCAGGGAGATGTCGACGATCTGCGCCCCCAGGGCCGCCAGTTGGTCGATGGCGGCGCGCACGGCGGCCTCGACCGCCGGCTCAATGCCCTCCACGAAGTACTCGCGGGGCACGCCGACGCGCAGGCCGCGCACGTCGCCGGTCAGGGCGGCCTCGTAGTCGGGCACGGGCGCGTCGAGCGAGGTGCTGTCGCGCGGGTCGTGGCCGGCAATGACGCCCAGCAGGGCGGCGCAGTCGGCCACGCTGCGGCCGAACGGCCCGACCTGGTCGAGCGAGGAGGCAAAGGCGATGACGCCCCAGCGCGAGACGCGGCCATAGGTCGGCCGCAGCCCGACCAGGCCACAGAACGACGCCGGCTGGCGCACGCTGCCGCCGGTGTCGGTGCCCAGCGCGCCATAGGCCAGGCCGGCGGCCACGGCCGCGGCGCTGCCGCCGCTGCTGCCGCCGGGCACACGGCTCACGTCCCAGGGGTTGGCCGTGGTGCAGTAGGCGGAGTTCTCCGTGGACGAGCCCATGGCGAATTCGTCGGTGTTGGTCTTGCCCAGGAGCACCGCGCCGGCGGCCAGCAGCCGCTCGACGACGAAGGCGTCGTAGGGCGGAATGAAGCCTTCCAATATCTTGCTGCCGGCCGTGGTGGGGATGCCGGCGGTGCAGATGATGTCCTTGATGGCCAGGGGCACGCCCAACAGCGGGCCGTCTTCGCCGGCGGCGCGGCGGCGGTCGGCGGCGGCGGCCTGCTCCAGCGCGCTCTCGTCGGCCAGGGCCAGGTAGGCGCGCAGGGTGTTGTCGTAGGTCACGATGCGGTCGATCATGGCCTGCGTGGCGGCCACGCTTGTCGTTTCGCCGCGCCGCAAAGCGTCGCGCAGTTCGGTCAGGGTCAGGGCGGCAAGGTCCATTAGTCGTCGAGGACGGATTGAATGAGGAATTGGCCGTCGGCCGTGGCCGCGGCGTTGAACAGGGCGTCTTCGGGCGACAGCGACGGGCGCACGACGTCCTCGCGCAGCACGTTGCCCCGGCCGCCGGCCCCGGCCGAGGGGGCCACGTGGCTCAGGTCGAGTTCGTTCAGCCGCGCGGCATAGTCAAGGATGGCCGCCAGTTGCTCCTGGTAGTGGGCCAGTTCCGCCTCGCTCAGCGCCAGCCGGGCCAGGTGGGCGATGTGGGTCACGTCGGCGTGGGTTAGGGTCATTTTCAGTGGTCAGTAGGTCAGTAGGTCAAGGGTTGGTGGTCTGTCGTCCGTCGTCGGTCGTCGGTCGGCGGTCGTTAATCCCCAACCATCGGCTCTTCGGTCTCATCATGAGCCTTATGAGCGGCTTCGCGGCGCTTTTCGAACTCCTCTTCGGTCCAGATGTTCTCCGGGCCGGTCAGCTTGTCGATGTAGAGCACGCCGTTGAGGTGGTCGATCTCGTGCTGGAAGATGCGCGCCGTCCAGTCGAAGAGGCGCAGCCGCACCTTGCGGCCGTGGCGGTCCAGACCGCGCACGCGGATCGACTCGTGCCGTTCCACCTCGCCCACGTAGCCGGGGATGGACAGGCAACCCTCGATGCCTTTGGTCGTCTCCTTGGAGTGCCAGAAGATCTCCGGGTTGACAATGACGTACAGTTCGCGCGTGCCTTCGATCTCGTTGCCCTCCTCGTCCTCTTCGGGCAGGGTCAGGATGACGGCCAGTTGGATGGGCTGGCCGATCTGCGGCGCGGCCAGGCCGACGCCGTTGGCCTCGTGCAGCGTGGCGATCATGTCGTCGATGAGGCGCTGCAAGTCGGGATCGAAGCGCGTGACGGGTTTCGTCTTCTGGCGCAGGATCTTATCGGGAATGCTGACAATGGGCAGTACGGTCATGGCGCTTGCTGATCGGGGTTCTCGGCATACTCGCGCGGCGTGCGCTCGGGGATGCGTTGTTGCTCCATCGCCTGGCGATAGACGTCGATGAGCAGGGCGTACTCGTCGCGCCGTTCGCTGCCCTCGCGGGCGCGCTGTTGCAGGCGGAACTCGTCCAGGCGCTGGAAGATGTCGCTCTGGATGACTTCGGGGTTGGGGACGTACTCGAAGACGATGTCGGCCGCCGCGCCGGCGGTGTCGATGCTGACGAAGCCGTAGTTAAACAGCGTCGCCAGGAAGTTCGGCCGGGTGGCGTTGACGTTCTGGATGTTGCTGATGGGCGCTTGCTTGCGGCTTTCGCCAAAGCCGAAGGGCGTGCGGTCGATGTCGACCACGAAGCGGTCGGTCAACTGGAAGATGTCGTTGCGCCAGTCTTCCAGTTGCCAGACGAACCAGGCCATGTCGCCCAGGCCGAAGGCCACGCTGGCCAGGACGATGATCCACGGCGTCACGTCCAGATAGAGCGCGCCGCCAATGAAGATGCCCAGCAAGAGCAGGCCCAGGGCGGGCAGGGCAATGCGCTTGAACAGGACGAAGAGGCTCTTGCGATAGGTGATGGTGGTGCCTTCTTCGACGCGCCAGGCGAAGCGATGGGCCAGGCGGGCGAAGAAGCCCATCGGCCGCGGCGCGCGCGCGGGCGGGGCGGCGCCGGGGTCGGTGGGCTTCAGCGGCGCGGGCACGCCAAAGTGCTTCTCCAGCGATTGGCGCATCAGGGCTTGCGTCTGGGCCGATTCGACGGTGCGATATTGGCCGACCAACCGCTCCAGCACCTCCTTGACCTCGATGGGCCGGTCGATGTAGTCGAACAGCACCTTGCCGGCGGCGGCGGCCGTGGTCACGCGGGCCGTGCCGACGTTGAACAGGTTGGCCAGGAAGGAGGGCTTCAGCACCTCCACGGTCTGAATCTTGCCGATGGGGATCTTGATCAGCCGCACGCGGAAGTGGCGTAGGTCAAACTCGTGGTGGGTCAGGTGGCGGTTGGAGATGACGAAGTAGTCGCCGCGCCAGTCGATGAGGCGCAGGACCAACCAGACGAGGCCGATCAGGATCATCAGGGCCGGCGCGCCGACCTTCAGGGCGCGCTGTAGGCCGGTGTCGGTGGGCATGACGAAGAAGATGACGACCGCGGCCAGCAGCAGGAGGACGGGCACCAGCAGGCGGCCGGCCAGCAGCCATACGCTGCGCCGGGCGAAGTACTCCAGGCGCTCCTCGGGCAGCATGGCCCCGGCCGAAGAGGCGCGCACCTGCCGGCGCAGCTTCAACTTCTGCGCTTCCTGCCAGGCCGCTTCGCTCAGACCGTAGTGCACGTCGCCGTCATCGCGCGGGGCCAACTCGTCGATGATGGCCGGGTAGTCCTCCAGCAGCTTGTGGAAGGCCGGGCCGGGAATGATGAGCAGCCGGCCTTCCTCCGACGAGCCTTTGACCGTAGCGGCGTGGACGCCGGGAACGAATAGCCAGATGTCCTGGAAGTACTCCTTGGCTTCGTAGGATCGGGTCAGGCCCTCGCGGGCGCGGCCGCTGGCGTCCAGCCCGCGGGCAAAGAGCCGCCCTTCCTTGACGATGTAGAGGCCGTTGGCCACGTCGCGTTGGTAGGCGACGACGGCATTGCGCGTGAAGGCGTACTCGGTGGCAATGCGCGCGATGGCTGCCTTGGCGGCGTCGCTCAGGTCGTGGAAGATCGGTAACTCCGCAATCAACTCCAGCTTGGTGGCCACGGCGCGATTTTAGCATCAACGGCCGCCAAGGGCGATTGCCCACAAGACATCCTTCAGGCGAGGGATTCGACGCCAGGACGCCACAAGCCTTCTTTTCTTTGCGTCCTGGCGTCTTGGCGTTAAATTCATCGGCGTCATCGCGTTGGCGCCATTTGCCGCCCGGCCCGCGCTGGGCTATGATCGCCGGCGTGGTCTGCTGATGTCAGTCATTACGGGTCTATTCAACGTTCTCGCCCTGCTGTACATCGGACGCGCCGTTCAACTCGTCATCCAGATCGTTCGCAACTGGGACGAGTGGCGGCAAGAGCCACTGACCAGGGCCAAGCAGCAACAGGCCGAGCAGGCCGCCTTCTTCGTCGGCGTGCCGCCCGCCGTTCTGGTGCATGAATTGGCGCATGCCGCGGCCATCTGGCTGTTCGGCGGCCAGGTCGTCGAGTTCGGCTACCGTGTCTTCTGGGGCTACGTCGTGCCCCAGGGAACCTTCACCCTGGCCCAGGACTGGATCATCGCCATCGCCGGCACGCTGGGTTCGCTGGCCTTTGGCGCGCTGCTGTGGCTGCTGGCGCGGCGCAGCGCCAGCAGCACGGTGCGCTACTTCGGTCTGCGCGCCTTCCGCTTTCAGATCTACTTCTCCCTGCTCTACTACCCGATCTTCAGCCTCTTCCTGCCCATCGGCGACTGGCGGACGATCTACAACTTCGCGGCCACGCCCCTGCTCAGCGCGGCCACGGCTGTCGCCCACGGCGCGCTGTTGCTGTGGTACTGGCGCTTCGACCGCGCCGGCGCGTTCGAGATGCCCGCCTATGAGTCGGCCACCGAGCAGGCGCGGGCCGCGGCCCGCGCCCCGG
>JRYK01000388.1_pt1 | contig 28033 bp, 38 predicted proteins | sample 235381 | NCBI WGS metagenome assembly JRYK01 (sample SAMN03074220, study PRJNA261476) | activated sludge metagenome | biome: Wastewater Treatment Plant; feature: Wastewater; material: Activated sludge; isolation source: activated biomass of a wastewaster treatment plant treating hydrocarbon... ... | reverse complement strand
GTACCTAACATCAAAGAGGAAGAGATCACCATTACCGTTAACGCGAAAGATTATCGAACTGAGCAACTGACTGTCTCTACCCAACAAAAGCAAGATAAGTATGAATTGGCGCTAGTGCCAAGTCGTCAGCACGTGTTCTTTTCTAAACGGAGTGGCAAGGTTGACCTTTATAAAGCCGATGTTGACGGTAAAAACGAAGAAATTATTTTGAATGGTACGGGGCTAGAACGCGATGATTCGTTGGCGATTGCGCCGCACCCAACCAGAAATTTGGTGGCATTTAGCTCGTCGCGAGAAAACGTACGCAACAAAGATGGTTACTTACTTAACACCCTTCAGTTGATTGATCTAGAGAGTAAAGAAGTGATTAGGGTTGCTCAATCAGAGCGGATTCAAGTTATTGATTGGATTGGCGATAAACTGGTGTTTGTAAGAATTACTGAAGGCGCCAGCGAGGCCAGCACCAATCGTCACCGCTTACTTAGTTTTGACGCGGCGAGTCGTAACGAAACTGAATTGGCTTCTACTAACTACTTCAATGATGTACTCTCCGTCAATGGTTCCATCTATTACAGCCCAGCCTTATATCAAGTCAACGGCACAGTCGGTTTGTACAAAATAAATCCAGACGGCACCAATAAAAAAACCATCTTCCAGAAAGAAGTCTGGAACTTATTTAGAACCAGTTTTGATAAAGTCAGCATGTCGGTTGGGCAGGATTGGTATGAGATGAATTTAGCGACAGATAATTTAACTAAAGTGGGCGGCGCGCCGTCAGTACTTAAGTCGCGGGTGTATGTGGCCAGTCCCGATGGCAAGCAAAGTCTTTGGATTGATGAACGCGACGGCAAATCGGTGCTAGTAAGCTATCAGCACGAGACCAAAGAAGACAAAGTAGTGTTATCTGAAAATGGTATCAAAAATCCAGTGCGCTGGCTTGATAACGAACACGTCGTTTACCGAGTTGCAAACGGACAGGAAACAGCTGACTATGTACTGAGTGTTCGTGGTGGCCAGCCCAAAAAGATTGCTGATGTGACTAATTCGGTTGGTATTGATCGCTGGTATTATTTCTAGACGCGCAGGCTTTGCTATACTTGGCTAGTGAAATTAAGTGACGTCCAAAAACGTGAATTTTTAGATGGATTATGGCATTTTTATAGCCGCCATAAACGATCATTTGCCTGGCGCATGCTAGACGAGCGCGGCTCGATAGATCCATATAAAATTGTCGTGTCGGAAATTATGCTGCAACAAACTCAGGCCAGCAGGGTAGTACCTTATTTTGAACGCTTCATTTATGAATTTCCTAATTTTTCAGTTCTTGCCGGGGCAGAACTGGCAACGGTGTTAAAAAGTTGGCAGGGACTGGGCTATAACCGAAGAGCACGCTATTTACACCTAATAGCCCAGAAAGTAACGAGCGAATTTAGCGGCATCCTACCTGTAAACTTAGAGCAGCTTACTGCCTTGCCGGGTATCGGATCAAATACGGCTGGAGCGATTGTTGTATATACCTTTAATCGCCCGGCTCTGTTTGTAGAAACCAATATTCGAACCGTCATTACCTACCATTTTTTTAAAAATGAACCTGAGGTCAGTGACGTGCAAGTTCGGCAGGTGCTTGGTCAATTACTAGAGCGCAAAAATGCACGGGAATTTTACTGGGCAATGATGGACTATGGCAGTGATTTAAAAAAGCAGGGAATCAGGCTCAATGCGCGCAATAAGCAGTATCGAAAGCAAACAGCTTTTCAAGGCTCGTTTAGGCAACTTCGTGGTGAAGTACTCCGCCATCTGACAGTGAAAACTAGGTTAATAAGTGAACTCGAGCAGCTAACAAACGATGAAAGGCTAGGAAGAGCCATAGCTAGCCTTGAGAAAGATAAATTGATTGAAGTAGCTAACGGCCATGTCTTCCTTGCCAAGTAGTGCTTATGCTACAATCCAAGCAAGTTATGCAAAATGATATTGTGAAACCGCCAAAAATCAACCAACCTTCTGCGCCGCCATTACCAGAGTCTACAGCTGAAGGGCAAAACGTAGCTTCGCCACCGGAAAATCAAGTTGCCGACCAGGCACCACTTCAGCCGGCGCCAGCTGAGATTGCCGAACAGCCGGCTGCTGTTTCTGATGATAATGCGTCCAAAAATAATGATACGGATAGCGACGAACTGACCCCGGCCACACCTAAACCTGCCAAGCAGCCTACAAGTTCGGGCAATGGTTTAATAATTGGCGTGGCCGTTGCAGTTTGTTTACTGCTGGTAGCAATAGCTATTTTCTTACAGATTTCTTAGGAGTAGATTTGTCTACGGCCTGATGTAGAGCTATCTGATTAAATGGTACTTCAATTCCAGCTCTTCTGAACTCATTTATTAGTTCTTTGTAGAAAACGCCCTTGATGTCCCAGGCGTCATCGCTACCGGTTTTACCGATTATTTTTATGCGCAGACCATTCGGTGCATAGCCGTCAACCCGCAGAAAGTGTGGCGGTTCTTTGATCATTTTGTGATACTTTGGGTTTTTGGCCAGTTTTTGGCCGGTTCGGTTAATAATCAGCGCCACTTTTTCAATATCGGAATCCATAGCTACAACTATTTCTTCGTCGATTCCACCATAAGAGGTTGTTTTGTTGGCCGTCCAGCCAATAGTGCCATTGGGAACGTGATATAACGTACCATCGAGCGTCCGCAGCATGGTAGTGCGGATGGTAATAGCTTCAACTTGGCCGATAATACCGTTATCGAGCTCGACAACGTCGCCCACTCGGTATTGATTTTCAATGATGATAAACAGCCCGCTGGTTAAATCTTTAACTAAACTTTGAGCGCCAAAGCCTAATGCCACGCCTAAAATGCCAGCACTGGCAATGATTGGTGTGGTGTTAAGCCCGACTTCAGATAGCACCATTACGATGGCGATGGCAATTACGCTGACTTTTAAGATGGCACTAATCAAACCTTCTAGCGTTTTAAGGCGTTTTTCTCGGTCGGCTTTAGTGGGGTAGAGGTCTTTACGGACAGTTTTTCTTACCAGCTGCATGGTAATTTGAACGCCAAATTTCTTAACTATGATGGCGGCGGCAATGATAAGCAGAATTTGGAAACCATGGTCACCTATCCAGGTGCCAATATTTTCAAGTAGCCGATAGTAGCCTTCTTGGCCGGCGGTGAAGATTTGTTCATCCATTAGTGTGTCTCATTGTATACTCTGTAGAGATTATGCAGCAGATAACATAAGCAGTAAAGAGAGGAAAGGGACTTTAAATGCAACTTAACGATTATCAAGCACAGGCACTTACTACTGATACCTATGACAAAGATGGCGGTATGGTGCCAGTAACCGATCTAGCTTTTATCAATAAGGTCCTTGGTTTAACGGGTGAATCAGGTGAGGTGGCCGAAAAAATCAAAAAAATTCTGCGCAATAATGACGGAGTGATGAGCGAAGTAGATCGCCGTGAACTTATCAAAGAACTAGGCGATGTACTCTGGTATCTGGCCACGATGGCGCGCTATTTGGGGGAAGATCTTGAAACCGTTGCAAAGGTGAATCTTGAAAAACTAGCCGATCGAAAAAAGCGTGGCGCCATTAAATCGGCTGGAGACAATCGTTAGGTTTATTTAACAAACTCTTGGCGCAGCCATTCATCCAAGCTGCCACCGCCACCGCCAGTAAGGCAAACCACCAAATCGCCGCTTGATAGGTGAGACTGAATGGCGTTTTTTAGATTTTCGTTGAGCTGAGCCGGTTCGGCTACTTCTTTATTGGCCATATATTCGATCAACTGGGAAGGGGTTAAAATGGTTTGGTCGGGATCTTCACGGGCTAGGTAACTCGGTACCCAGTACAGTTTTTTTACACCTTGAAAGAGATCTAGATAGTCGTCTTTAATGTAGTGTTGCCGGCGGTTAGTTAAAGGCTCGTAAACAACGACCATATCCTTTGATATTTCTTTAGCAAGCTGCAGGCAACCGGCAATTTTGGGAGCCGTATGAGCATAATCTGTGTAGAGGCCTTCTATCAGCTTCTCAAAACGGCGGCTAAGACCAGGGAACCTTTCGAGGATTTCAAGCAGCTCCTTGATTGGTTTATTTAGTGCTAGACCAAGTGCGGTCGCTACTTGCAGTGCATCACGCCGGTTGACTTCTCCAACAATACTTAACGTGTTAAGTAAATTAGAAGAGTCGTCAATCACCACATCTTCACTGGCAAGCGAGAAATTATTTGCTGCTTGGTCGTTCTGCCAGACGACGTTTATTTGTGATTGCTTCATAAATGTTTGAAATGCTTCTTGGTAATTCTCCCGGGTTGGAAAAATCTCGTGGTGGTCCCAGTCGACTCCTGTTATTAAGCTCATATATGGGTTAAATGCCAGAAAATTACGATCAAATTCATCGGCTTCTAGCACAAAATAGTTGCTAGCAGGCTCAAAGTGTCCCATCTCGCCGAACGGAATTTTGGCTCCTACCGAGTAGCTGATTGGCAGTCCAAGCTGCTTAAAAACCCAGACGGCCATGGCCGTAGTAGTGGTTTTGCCGTGCGTGCCTGCGATCGCTATTAGTTTTTGGCCGGACTTTTCAAGAATATGATTTAAAAGCTCATCGCGTTTAGTGACTTTAATGCCCTGCTCTTTTGCAAACATAATTTCGGGGTGATTTGGATTCTCTATACTTACGGCGGACGAATGGACTACCCAGTCGATTGGTTTTTGCTGATTTAGTTGAGAAATATTGGCACTGTCTGATCCAATTGAAATCTCGGAAATTCCACGTTTTTTAAGGTAGTCAATGTACTGAGAGTTCTGTTTGTCGGAGCCTGATACCTCGGCGCCAAATTGATGCGATATCATCGCCAACGGACCGATCGCGGTGCCGCCGATCCCAATAAAGTAAATATGCATACTCTTTAGTGTAATAAACTAGGCCGAAAAGATAAAAGGGTATCAGATGTGATAAGATGAAGATGTAGCAAAGAAAAACAAAAATGTTTAACAAACTACTCCACAATTTGATTGACGGCCGTCATCGTTTTAGGCATATGACCTTTGACGAACTCAGCGAACTTTATACCAGTATGATGTTTCGCAGTCTAGCTATGAGCATGGCCGGAATTTTTATTCCGATCTTTTTATATCAGCGCGGCTATGAAGTCTGGGAAATCATGTCCTTTTATGCAGTTGTTTTTGGCGTTCAATTTGTCTGCACGTACCCTGTTGCTCGATTGATTGCGTGGATTGGCCCAAAACACACAATTTTAATTAGCTACATTCTTCAAGTTATAACCATGGCAGGGCTCATAAATATTGTTTTGCTGCCTTCACATTTAATAATCGCCGTTTTGTTTGGAATGGCAAATATCGCCTTCTTTGAATCTTTTCACATTAACTTTTCGAAGGTTAAGCACCGTCGCAGTAGTGGCAGCGAAGTCGGTTGGATGTTTATTACGGAGCGGACCGGCGCGATACTGGGCCCGTTGTTAGGCGGATTAGTAGCATTTCTTTTTGCTCCAGAGTACACCTTTTTTGTCTCTGTTTGCTTACTTCTATTTGCATCGCTGCCGTTATTCTTAACCCAAGAGCAAATTAAATTAAATCAACGGGTTGATTTTTCAAAACTAAATGTGAAAAAAATCAAGCACGATCTTGTTTCGTACAGCGGCTTAACGGTTGAAAATGTAGTGGCAGTTGTGGTGTGGCCGCTATTTTTAGGAATGATAGTCCTAGCTAATAATCCTTATCTGCAACTAGGAAGTATAATGACTGTTTCGATCTTAGTCTCACTTTTTGTAGCTAGAGCAATGGGCAAAATAGTCGACAATAGGAGAGGGCGCACATTACTGCGTGTTAGTGCAGCAGCAAACGGTTTATTGCACCTATTCCGACCTTTCACAGGCGGCTATCCTATGGCACTAGCAGTCAATGCAGTAAATGACGGTGTTACACCCGGCTATCGAATGCCGTTTTTGAAAGGTTTTTATGATGCGGCCGATGATCACCCTGGCTCTAGGATTGTGTATGTGGCAATTATGGAATTTGCGGCAACGCTTGCACGGGCGATGTTTTTTGCCACTGCAGCGGTAGCGGCCTATTTAATGACAGTAGATCGTATATTCTTTGGCCTGTTATTTTTAGTTGGAGCCATATGTTCTTTTATTATTATGAAGGAGCGTTTTCGAGCTCTAAATGCTCCAAAGAGGAGGATTCATGCCAAGTAAGCAAAAATCTTTCATTAGATCGATTGTATTTTCGAAATTAATGATACTGCTTGCTATAGCTATTGTTGCAGGTTTGGTGGCAGTAGTAGCTCTCAGAAGTAATTATTCAACTATGACGCAGCTAAGGCAGGCTGTAGCTGTGGCAGATGAGCAAAATGGTGACGTCGAAGCCGCGTTGCAACAACTACGTGAGCATGTCCATGGTCACATGAATACCAACCTTGCCAGTGGTGCTAATCCCATAAAGCCGCCAATCCAGCTCAAGGCGCGCTACGAAAGGCTGGTCGCCGCCGAGAAAGAACGGGTCCAAAAAATAAATGCCGATGTAACTGCGCGAGGCGAGGCTATTTGCGGCGCACAGTTCCCTGGCGCAGGTTTTAATTCAGCCAGAGTATCTTGCGTAACTGATTATGTCTCGCAGAATGCTGCCAAAGAAATGACCGTGCCCGAATCACTCTATAAATTTGATTTTATCTCGCCCAGGTGGTCACCAGATGTAGCCGGCCTAGCCATTGTGATGGCTGTTATGGCATTGCTTGGCTTTATGGCTGGACTGGTCGTGAAACTATTACAGCGGCACCATTCCTAAAGAATTGCGTGCCGCTGCAAGGGACCTATAACTAACCGAAATTATTAACGGTTGTTAGTGTTGTTCTGATTGTTGTTGTTTGTAGTAGGTGCTGGTGTGGTGGTGTTACCGGCATTGTTATTGTTTTGCTCGGTATTTGCGTTGGTTGAAGGTGTAGCTGCTTGCTCTTCACACTTCTGACCTTCTGGGTACTGCTTGATGTATTCGTTGATTGCTTTTACAACTTGACCATCGTCTTTGAGGTTTTCCCAGAAGACTACTTGCTCGCGGTTAATAACCATTTGATCAGTTGGACCATGAAGTTCACAGCCGAGCTTTACGAGCGAAATGTCGTTGGATGAATTGGCTGCATTAGCATCTGGCTGTACTTGCTGGTTAACTCGCAAGTAGTAGACGCTGCCTAAATCAACATATTTATTATTTAGATCTCGTACTTTACCGAAGTATACCTGTCCACCGTTTAGAAAGACTGCCTGGTATTTACTTTCATCTACTAAGCCAGCTTCGGTATTGCCGCCTTTAAAGAAGATGAGCCCACTAAAGGCTAGTACTATTAAAGCCACTAACAATAAAAGAAATGTTAGTTGACCTGCTTTATGTAAACTCTTTGGAGCGAGCTTCTTGCCACCTGATTTTTTGTTTGCTGCGTTTGTGTCTGCAACAGGATTAGGTGCGGAATGATCGCTTGTTGGAGTGTTTGGCTGGTTGCCTCGAAAGCCACGATTCATAAAATCCATAGTTTTTCTAAATCCACCTTTATTAAATTGCTACTTGGTCTAGTGTAATACATAACCATTATTGCGCGCAACACCATACCTGTCTGACCTTATTTAAAAAGTACTTTTTAGGCGCAAGGGGTTGACAAGTAAAAAGGCTCAGAGTTATGGTAGGGGTACCATCAGTAACCTAACAGAGGGGAGAGAATCTAGCATGGGATACAGTCATACAAATAGCAAAGGTGTAAAATACTACCTGAACTCTAAGAAGGTTGTTCTACGCGGTGGCAAAGAACAAACTATCTACTACTTTTCAAAGGATGAGCGCAAGGACACCGCAACTGATCTTCCAAGCGGAATGTCAGTTAATGAAAACCCACGCAACGGCTTTTTGACCGTTAAGCGCGGCTAGTAACAAGATATCAATTAACACCGCAGTCGGATTAAACCGACGGCGGTGTTTTTTTTATTGCTATAGTAAAAGTATGCAACCAGCACTTGAGGTGAAAAATTTAAAAAAAGTATATGGCCGAAAAACAGTGGTCAAGGACGTATCGTTTGTGGTTCAACGTGGTGAGATATTTGGATTGATTGGTCCTAACGGAGCAGGCAAGACGACTACCCTAGAAATGATTGAGGCTTTGCGGCCGATAGATGGCGGCTGGGTTAAAATTGAGGGCATCGATGTGGCCGAAAATCCACAGGCTATCAAAGCCTTGATCGGCGTGCAACCGCAGACGCCGGCTTTTGAAGATAAGATCAAGCTGACAGAAATGATAGATTTTTTTGCCTCGATTTACGGCAAAAAAGTTAATGCTCTGAAGTATTTGAAAGACGTGCAATTAGCCGACAAAGCCAGTAGCTACGCCGAACAGTTAAGCGGTGGTCAGCGCCAGCGGTTTAGTATTGCGGCTGCCTTAGTGCACGAGCCAAAGCTATTTTTTCTAGATGAACCGACCACTGGACTTGATCCGCAGGCACGTCGTAATTTATGGGACTTAATTCGTAAAATTAGGGAAAAAGGCGTGACAGTGATCATGACGACGCATTACATGGAAGAAGCTGAACTACTGTGTGATCGCGTNNGATCAAGGGACTACTCAAGCGCGGTTTTAAAAAGGCCAGGCACGTGGAGCAAGCTGATCTAGAAGACGTGTTTATTGATCTGACCGGCAAGGAGCTACGAGAATAATGCTAAGACGCTTACGCCGAGAGCTACTGCCGGTAATTACTTTTGCTCGCATAGATGTGAAGCGGCTGTTTCGGGATAAAGTGGCCATCTTTTTTACCTTAGTTTTTCCGCTAATTTTTCTATTTGTCTTCGGTGGGCTGTTTGGTCGAGATAACAATATTTCGTTTGACGTGGCTCTCATAAACAATTCATCAAGCGAATTTTCGAAGGATTTTTCTAACCAGATCAAGCAAAACGACTTATTTAAGGTAGATGAAGCGGTCCAGACCCTTGACCAAGCCAAAGAAAAGATGAACCGCGGCGAATTAGACGCGTCGATTGTGCTGCCGCCAGAATTCGGCGTGGTAGCCAATGGCCGCTTCCCAAGCGGTCAAGCGACGCTGTTGTATGACGAAAACAACGCCACTGCGGCACAAACGCTAGAATCAGTACTAGAAAGTATTTTTAAGGAGATAAATGCCTCGATTGTGCCGTCCGAAACGCCCTTTAGCGTTGTAGCGCAGTCAACCGCCACTAAAGGCTTGACGCAGTTTGACTACATTTTTGCTGGTTTACTCGGCTTTTCGCTTTTGACGCTTGGTATTTTTGGGCCGACCAGTGTTTATCCGCGGCTCAAGCAAAAAGGGGTGCTCAGGCGCTATAAAACCACCGTGCTCAAGGTTTGGCAGTATTTCTTAGGGAATATCCTGTCTAATTCTGTGTATGGTTTACTGTCGGTTGCTGCCATGTTTTTGGTGGCAGTGACGGTCTTTAATTTAGATATGCGCGGTGATTATATTAGTTTGGCGCTGTTTGTAATCTTGAGCGCGGCGGTATTGTTTGGAATCGGGCTAGCTGTTGGGGGNNTTCTGCACTTCTGCCGCTAACGCCCGTAATTGACGGAGCAAGGTACATCATAACCGAAGGCAAAACCCTGATTGATATTGCTCCACAGGTGGGCTTACTAGCGCTCTGGGGCGTGATTATTTACTTTATCGCCATCAGAACCTTTCGCTGGGAGTAAATTAAAGCTTGTCGAGTGGTTTAGCGCTGGTATCTTTAATTACTCGTTTGTAAGCTAGTTCAGCGCTAATAAGACACATCGGTAAACCTATGCCAGGATTGGTGTTGGCACCGACAAATAGGAGATTTGGCAGCTTGCTGTGCTGGTTATTTGGTCGGAAGATGGCCGTTTGCTTTAGGTTATGCGCCAATCCAAGAGAGGTACCTTTGTAGGAGTTAAAGTCGGCCGCAAATTCGTTGACGCAGTACGTCTTTTGATAGACGATGTTCTTTTTCAAGCCTTTAAGATGCAGACTTTTCTCCATCGTGGAGAGAATATGATCGGTGTAGGTGGCCAGACTTTCATCATCGTAGTTAAGGCCAGCCGAAATTGGCACCAAAACAAACAGATTTTCATGTCCCTCAGGTGCGGTAGATGCATCGGTTTTGTTGGGGTTACACACATAAAAGGATGNNATTCCGATCCCAATCTTGTGAAAACACTAGGTTATGGTGTTCGAGTTGCGGATAGTGAGCCTTTACGCCCAGATAGATAAGTAGGGCACTTGGCGCAATTGTCCGTTTGCGCCAGTAACGGTCGGAATAAGCTCGGTGCTCTGGAGTGAGTAGGTTTGTGTCGGTATGTTCAATGTCCGCGTTACTGATTACAATATCCGCGTCGTATTGTGCGTTACCGGCAATTACGCCGCTTGCCCGACCGTTTTTTACCTTGATTTGGTCAACCTTTTGATTGACTACAAAGCTGACCCCACGTTTTTTGGCAAGACTGACCAAGCTGCGCGTCAGTTCAAACATACCGTACCTTGGGTAGTAGACGCCTTGTTTAAAATCTACATGACTAAGCAAACTGTACAAAGCTGGCGCTTTTTTAGGGGCAGAACCGAGAAAAACGAGATGATACTGGAGAATTTTCTGAATTTCAGCACTCTCAAAATACTTAGAAACGTATTTGTGCATATTTCTTAACACGTTAAGCTTTAAGCCTTCACTTATCATTTGACGTGTAAAAAAATCGCTCAGACTATCGTAGTTTTTATACAAAAAATTCTCTAACGCAACTTCATATTTATAGCTGGAATTATCGAGGTAAGCCTGAATTTTCTGGCTGGAGTATGGTTCAAATGCTTCAAATGTAGCTCTGTCTTTAGCGAGATTGCTATGAATTTTTGTAAAGCCAAGTAGTGTATCTTTAAAAATTACCTGGTAACTAGGCGAAAGCTTGATTAGATCTAGATGGTTTGAAATGTCTTCACCGAGCAGCGAGTAAAAATGTTCAAACACATCCGGCATTAAGTACCAGCTAGGTCCTGTATCAAAGCGGAATGTATTTTTTGTTCGACTGGCCTTTTTTTCAGCACTTGGACGCGACTCTTTCCAGTGGCCAGCCTTGTCTTTTTTTACTTCCAGTAGACCCATTCGGCCGCCAAGCTGAGCGTTTTTTTCAAGCACTACAACCTCAAAGCCAGCCTCGGCAAATATACATGCGGCTGCGAGCCCACCAAAACCCGAGCCAATTACGACTACCTTTTTTTTCGACATTCACTTTATAATAACAGGGAAGGATGCAATACTACTACCTCATTTTTTTGCCTTTTTCGCTTAGTGGTCTTCTTTATGCAGATTATAAACACAAGCTATTTTTTTGGCGCAGTCCTAAAAATGCTCTGAAAATATATCTATTTGGCATGTTTTTTTTCTTGCTTTGGGACGTCACCGGGATTGTTTTAGATGTGTTTTCGACTAACCAAGAATGGGTGAGCGGACTATACTTTTTTACACCGGATATGCCGGTTGAGGAACTGCTTTTTTTGAGCTTGTTTTTACTTAACACGGCAATTGTATGGAGGTTGGTATGTATACGTACTTCTTGATGGGACTGCCATTTATCGCCTTTGTGTTAATTCTTGATCTGTTTATCCTTCGCACCCGAGTGGTGACAAAAAAGCCGTGCTGGATAGTGATGGCGATTATGCTGCTGATTACGGCCTTTTTTGACCAGTTTTTAACCGGACTGCCGATAGTGCATTACAATGAGGCAAATATGAGCGGAATACGGCTGCTATATGCGCCGATTGAAGATTTTATGTATACCATCGCGGCGGTAATAGGCCTGGGGAGCCTGCTGGCTTATTATGAAAAACGCTCGTCTTAGTCTGCGCCGGATATTGGTGATTAGTCGACCGTTTTGGTGGGTCAATACGGCGGTACCATTTGCGGTTGGCGCCCTACTGGCTGCGAAACAAATCGAGCCAGCCGTGGTGGTGGGCTTTATATATTTTTTGATCCCGTACAATCTGTTAATGTACGGCGTAAACGATATATTTGACTACGAATCAGATATTAAAAATCCTCGTAAAAATGGATCGGTCAATGGCTCGGTATTACCTCTAGAACTTCACGGAAAACTATGGTGGGCTATGCTACTTGTTAACATGCCATTCGTCGTCTATTTTCTGTGGATAGGCACCTGGGCATCAACACTGTTTTTGACAGTGGTTTTGTTCATGGTTTTTGCTTACAGTCAAAAAGGACTGCGCTATAAAGAAAAGCCATTGCTTGATTCGTTTACATCGGCTTTTCACTATAGCTCGCCATTTATTTTTGGGATTTTGCTGCTTCAAGGCGAGAAGTTATGGCTTGGCATTTTTGCTGCATTCTTCCTATGGGTGGCTGCGAACCACGCCTTTGGGGCAATTCAGGATATTGTGCCGGATCGTAAAGCCGGGATAGCTTCAATCGCTACTTATCTTGGTTCGAGGCAGACGCTATATGTGGTACTGACATTTTACTTGGCGGCGGCAACATTGCCGGTATTTATATATGGCCCAATTGGTTGGTTTGGTGCGCTTGCAATCTTGCCGTACCTTGCGCTGGTGTTAAGATGTTTACCTGAGCGAAATAACGAAAAGTCAAAACTATTTGCAAGTAGCTGGAGAATGTTTTTGGCGGTTAATTACATAATTGGCGCCATCGGTTCCATCACCTTACTGTATCTGTATAATAGGTAAAGATGAAATTACAGGAGTTACCAAGGCCATTTACGGTACTGGCGCCAATGGACGACGTTACCGAAACTGTCTTTCGGCAGATAATTGCGTCTTGTGCGCCACCGGATCTTTATTTTACGGAATTTGTTAATGTTGACGCATTGCAGTCGGCTGGACGTCAATCAGCTATGAAGCGGCTGCAGTTTACAGATACCGAACGTCCGCTGATCGCCCAAATATGGGGAACTCGGCCAGAATTCTTCTACAAAACGGCCGCCGAGCTAGTTGAAATGGGTTTTGACGGCGTTGATCTTAATATGGGCTGTCCTGATAAAGCGGTGGTAAGAAACGGTTGCTGCGGCGGCTTGATCCAGTATCCGGATCGGGCGCTCCAAATTATTGCGGCCACAAGGGACGGGCTGGCCGGTGGGCTGCCGCTAAGCGTCAAAACTCGCATTGGTTTTCGGGAGTACGACGAAGAGTGGCTAGGNNGTCAAAAGTGCCGGCTCATTGGGAAATGGCTGCGAAAGTTAGAGAACTGCGTGATAATATCGCCCCAGATACCCTGCTAGTCGGCAATGGTGATGTCGCCAGCTACTCACAGGCTACTGAGCTGGCTAAGCGGTATAAACTTGATGGGATAATGATTGGGCGTGGCATTTTTCATGATCCGTTTGTTTTTGCCCGGCAATCTCCGTGGCCTGACTATACTCCGGCTCAAAAAATTGATTTATATCGGCAGCATCTAACGCTTTTTGCGCAGCAGTATCCGGTTGGCGAGCGCAAATTCGATACCATCAAAAAATTCTGCAAACTATACATTAGCGACTTTGACGGTGCCAGCGCACTTCGCGCTAAACTAATGGAAGCCAAAAACGTCGACGACTCACTTCAGATATTACGTAACGTCTAATAAAAGTTTTTTGTAGCAGTTTACGGTTAAGACTTGGCTTTTTGGCTGTATTTGTTGCCCCATTCTGCCATTTGGGTCAGAATGCTTTTTAAGTCTTTACCTTTTTCGGTTAAACCGTATTTAAATCTTGGCGGGTGTTCGCAGTAGCAGGTTTTGCCGATAATTTGAGCCGCTTCAAGGCCATCAAGGCGCGCGCTGAGGGTGCGTGGACTGATGCCGGGTAGTTCACTACTGAGTTCGCTAAAAGTTTTGTTGCCCTCCACCAAGTGGCCAAGTAGAAGGGGTGTCCATTTATCGCCCAGTACTTTAAGTGCGGCCTGAATGCAGCCGGGTCGTTCTTCGACCTGGGCGCAGTGTGGTTTGGTTTGACTCTCAGCCTTCATCCTACGTCTATTTTACCACAGTTTGTCTATAAACTTTACAAAGTATAGCAACTTAAGTATGCTTAATTAGTGACTATACAAAATATAGTAAAAGCATAATATTCCAAAAAGGAGAGAAAAATATGAAAATCGCAGTTATTGTTGGTAGTGTTCGTCCGGGTCGAGCTGGGTTGGACGTGGCGAATTGGTATATTGACCAGGTTAAAGATACGCCAGGTTTGGAATTTGAACTGGTTGACCTTAAAGATCACCCGCTGCCTCTTCTTGATGAACCAATGCCGCCGGCTATGGGCCAATATGAAAAAGCCCATACTAAAGCCTGGAGTGAAGTAATTAGCCGTTACGACGGCTACGTCTGGGTAACTTCGGAGTATAACCATGCACCGCCTGCGAGCTTGTTGAACGCAATCTCTTACTTGTTTAATGAGTGGAGTAAAAAGCCGGTTGCGATGGTCGGCTACGGCAATATGGCTGGCGCGCGGGCTGTGGAACACCTGCGAAATGTTGCTGGAGAATTAGATATGGTTGATCTGCGGATGGCAGTTGGTGTCCGTAATCCATGGGCGATGANNAGCTGCTGTTTGTCCAAATAAGTGGTTTTGTAGTGTGCTCAGATATGGCTCCATTTCAATCTCAAACATAGAGTCAGGCTGGATTTTTGAAGCTAATGCGGCAATGGTTTTAGTCATGGCAACTGCATAACGGTCAAGTACCTTGTCGCTAGCACCGTAAGAAGTCCGAAATACACTGGCTTCAGTGTAGCTATCTTCGCCTAACTGTAATGTTTTAAATACTGCGTATGGCCGGTCTTGTTTGCCATCAAAATGCGAATTTAATGATGAAATAATTTCGGGAGGAAGCGGCGGCTTGATGCCGATGTTACGTCTAAAGGGTTGATGCGGTGCTTTACCAAAACGTATTTCGTAGTTTGTCTCCGCCATGCTGACCACAGCATACGCCATATACTTACAAAAATGCAAAATATTTTCTGGTGGGGACGATCTTAGCTTATTTGAAACACGCCCACTAGAAGACATCCTAGCAGATATAGCAGTTGGCTGGAATGACACGCGGCGCATCATTGGCAATCTGCGGTCAAGCACAACACCTGAATTAAGTTATGTACTATAAGAGGTCATGACTATAAGGTAAGGTTGTTTGAAACAGGCTTTACTGGAAGTTACCCTAAATACACATATAATATATATATGGTTGCAGTTGGAGAAAAAACAAAACAAATTGTACGTCTATATATTGATGGTGAAAGCGTTGAAAATATAGCGCTGCAATTTGGTATATCACAAGGCAGTGTTCTTAAACGTCTTAAGTCTTATGAAAAAATTAGTTCAGGTTTTTATACTTCCTCAGAATATAAAGATAAGAATAGATATGAAGTTCCTGTTGTATGGACTATTGAGAACATAAAAATTGGCTTAGATAGGTTCATTTCGGAAAGCGGTCATTTGCCAACGGCATACGAAGTTGATGACTGTCCATATCTTCCCTCATCAAGACAAATTCAACGTCGCTTCGGGGGTTTAAGCAAGTTGCGCGAGCAACTAGGTTACGATCAAATTCACCTTGGGAGAGGCAGTAATAGGGGCGACAGTTCAAGAAAGACAGGATTAAGAGGCGGAAATGCCGAGGACGAACTGGAAAAGTTATTAGTAGCTAAGTTTGGTGAATTGTTTGTGCAGAGCGAAAAACGATTTGGGGTTAAGCGGAATAGAATAGACTTCCTAATTTATGCCAAAAATGCACTGATTGGTATAGATGTTTTTGCAACTGACGAAAAGCGAACGATAATAAAAAATGTGGCAGTCAAAATTCCAAAATATATCAGTTTTCCATCTCATATACCCTTGTTCTTTGTAGTTTGGAGCGATGCTATTTCTGATGATGAAATTACAAATGCTGTAAAGAATATGTCTAGCATGTCCAGGCTACCAAATCTAAAAGTTGTGGGAGTAAATAGCATGCTTAGTTATCTAGAGAACCTTGAACCATTATCGCCACCGAACAACTATCAAGTATTTGAAGACAAAGCTTAAAAATAGTATCAATACGAATGTATCTGTAAATGCTTGTGTTTAACAGAGGTGACTTATATTGCACATTGCTAATATAATGGCGATATATGGCAGATGAAAAGAATAGCCGATCTAAACTCGCCAAGCTAATATCATGGGCTGATGTTAAGCTATTATTTCTGCGCAACAGAGTAAAATATCGTCTCATTGGTAAGATAAATCCATCAGTATTGCTTATACCAGTTTTCTTAGCTGCTTCCGTTCTCATCTTCTTAGCGCAGCGTAGCTGGTTTGGGCTTCCGCCAATTCCTGAAAGCTCGGCAGAGCTATTTTATGGCATCGGTACAGTTACTGGTGCTATGTTGGCAATCGTGTTTGCCTTTAGCTCTCAGCTAGTCTCTAGGGCAGCCGAGGCGTTGCCAACGCGATATTTCAGGCTGTTTGCGCGTGATACAAAGCTAGACCTTTGCTATATCGCTATTGGTCTTGTGACGGTGATGCAATTTGTACTAGGCGTTATATCTTTAAATCGTGAGGGTGAGGTCAATACTTTCTTGGTAAGGGTTGGGGTATGGTTGCTCTTAGTGACAATCATACTTCTATATGTGACTTATGTTCGCTTGATTAAGCTAATTAGCCANNGCGAAATATCACAAGAGCCAAATAGATGAGATTAGCTATAATGCCACTCGATTAGCGAGAGCGACACAAAGGGGTTATAAAAACCTGTCCGAAGAAGACAAGTTAATTATTGAAGGCAACATGTATGAAACATTGCAGAACCAAACTAATGCACTGACTGAAAATCTAGACGGTATAATTGAGCTTTACTTCATCTACAAGAAAAACGGTGATGAGTATGCCGCTCGTAATGTCTTATCAGTAGCGTCAGGATTGATAATGGCATACACATTGTCTAGACAGAGTAACTCTTCACTTAAAGCAAATCTTAAGGCAGGCTTAACCCGCGAGAGTAGTCTGTCTGCGTTCTTGCAAACTAGCTTTGAGAAGATGAAAATCATTTGGGATACGGCGCTTGCAGAAAACGATGTCTTTGCAATTCGGAAATACCTCCGTGATGTTCAGGGTATTGTCCGCGTCAGCCTAATGGTTAACCATGTTAAATACCCTACGGATAACCCAGCCTTCTACACAGCCTATTACAACTTTAGTCTGCTCGTAAAAGAAAGTATCAAGTCTAAAAATGTTGATGCCTTATTTGAGATTGCATCAGTTTTAGAACAAATCACTGAAATTGCTGTAACTAAGAAACACTATGTTGATGCGCTCAACTCAATCTTAGATGACTTGCGCGACATTTGTGTTGCCACTGCAATGGATGACGAGATGAGTGCCGTAATGCATAACGTAATCAAGAACATTGTTACCATTTGTCGGAGAATACTTACTCAAGACGATATTGATGACCATCGTCTGAAAAAGATGCAAGAAGTCATTCCGATGTGTTTGGCTCTTGCCGCAATCAAAGGTAAAAATGTACTTGCTGACATAGCTGTCACTAATTTTGGAGATAACATCTTTGCTATTGTTACGCACGATATGGATGAGCCACCTACTAAACAACAGGTTCGCAAGATTATTCAGACTTCCAAGTTTGTAATTTCTGTGCTTCAAAAACTTGCAACTATCGCTAATGGCAGCAGACTTGAAACTCAATCCTTTAATAGGGCGATAATGATAATGGCTCACACGCTTACTAAAATACTCAATGACAATCTTGCGACCGAACAACAGGCGCAAGATATCCGTTGGATACTAAACGACTTGGCAAAACTCCCCAGCTCTTTCCCAGAACCAGAAAAAATGATCCGTTTTAATGATGTTGATGATTACATTGATCGTCTCATTCAAGCTGCAATTGTTTCCGCCCAAAATAACCAGATAGATGTAGCTACTTCTATATTCAACTCAATCTATGACTACCTTCAAAAAATGTTAAATGATGAGAAGAGCAAAGTAGAACTTTACGAAATACTACACGCCGTTAACGATATTAAGCTAATTGGTGCTGCTGCGCGAAAGCTCAGAAAGCAAAAACTCCAACAGCATGTCGCTAAAAAGATACGAAAGTTTGAGGCTGATTATCATGCTAAGTATTATCCTAAATACCCTCAGGGTTACGACCAAAATACTTTGTATAATCCACCGCCGACCATCTTACGTCAGGAACGCGAGAATGATTACTTTGGATATCATGGTAGCGGATTGCCGTCATACTTTCATGACGCAAAAGCCTTATTCCTTGAGACATATACTCAAGACGATATAGATAATTTTGAAGATTATATTTGGCAATAAATTTGCCTAAAGTAGGGGGGTAGTCGCCCTTCCACCTCTGTCATAGGTACTCGCCATATAAATGCCGAATTTTTAGGAACGACTTTGAAAATGCGTTTTTGTTAAAGCACAATATTAACAACCTATTTATATCATGTAGCCGCCAACATCGGAGACAGGACCGTCAAAAAGTCTTGAGTGTAGTAAATTACCAGCTATTAATTAGTAGTTATTCAAGGCTACTATCAAGGAAATGGCAGAGAAACTTAAAGCAGCAGATGTGTTTCAAAAAGACATCATTGTTAGCAATTTGTTTTTAAAACTCTATTTTTTCCAACAAAAAATGACGCATTACACCTTAAAAGAGCCGTTTGCGTCATTAGTTGTATTGAATGAATTCCAACATGGTGGGGGTGGCTGGACTTGAACCAGCGACCAATCGGTTATGCGTACCACTACAACTTTCGTTGCCTTTTTCAAGTTTGGGGTCTGGACTGTCTCTTCAACCCGCTCGTGAGCGGGTGCTTGCCATACAGTCTCTACACCTGCCAACCCTGAATAAGAGTTGGATTGGCTCGGGATTGCCATTTTAAAGGGTTCCCCGAATTTGACAAGATATACTTATCAGTTACCCGATAAGCAGCCCTTTTAACATTAGCGTATCTACGAATATTTTCTGTGTTTGTATAGCTATTTTGATAACAAAATAACTAATCCGAGCTTAGACTTAGCTAAATTGTTAAATTGAGCCGACTGCTCTAACCACTGAGCTACACCCCCTCAGGGTTAACAGATAGAGTATATCAGATATTGAGGGGGAAATGGTATAATATACTGACTAAAATGTTCAAAAATACAAAATTACTAACCGAAAAATTGAAATTTCTCAGCGACCCTAAGGCGCTAGGACTGATTGCCTTTGCGATTGTAGCGCTACTAGTGACGTGGAGCGGCGTTAAGGTAGTCCAAACCAACTTTGAACTTGATAAAAAAATTGCCATCGCCAAGCAGCGTAACGAGATAGCCCGGCTCGAAAACGAAAACCTAAGGCTTACTAACACCTACTACGAGTCAAACCAATTTCTTGAACTAGCGGCGAGACGTCAGTTTGGAAAAGCTGCGCCCGGTGAACGTTTATTTATTGTGCCCGAAGAAGCGGCCTTGGCCGCTACCTCTGATATGCCGACTTTAACTATGGTCGCCTCTCAAGAAGCAGCGCCGAGGCCAAAATATCGCCAAAACCTTGATGCCTGGTCAAAATTCCTGTTTCGTTAATATTTTTACACTCCGCTCGTAAAAATGCTCACTGCTCGCTCGTGTGCAATTAGGTAATCTGGAAGATACTGNNTCATGCGAGGTATTGCTATTGCGTTAATTTCTGGGGCGCTCCTCTTGGCTGGAATTTACATGCTACGTAGCTCTGAAGCGCGGGCAGATGCCGGCCAAGAAGAAGTTAACTCGGCGATAATAATTGATAAGCGTGAGGTACAAGCTATCTTAAACGAGCCAGCTAAATCATATTATTCACCTTCACAGTAGATCCTCAGAATAGACCGTTACTATGGATTTGGTTGCAACTATTGCAGCTAGAAAGGAGAGACAATTGAAATTTAGTAAGCAAATGCTGTCAGTAGCAGTTTTGACCGCTTCTGTAGTAGGGGTTGGTGCATTTGCACTGTCAGCATCTGCTCAATCAACCAATGGCGATGAAAGCTTGGCCAGCAAGATCGCGAGTAAGTTTAACCTTAATAGGGAAGAAGTGCAGACTGTTCTTAACGAGCATCGGACAGAACAGCGAGCTGAACACCGCGCTGAACATCTTCAAAAACTTGAAGAGCGTTTAACTACTGCAGTTAGCAATGGCAAATTATCCGAGGAGCAGAAAACGAAGATTCTTGACTATGTAAAAAGCCAACAATCTTTCATGGATAGCTTAGCGGATAAGACCCCAGAGGAGCGCCGCGAAGCGATGAAAACGCATCGTGAAGAAATGAAAAAATGGGCCCAAGATAACGGTATTGACCCAAGTTACGTACTGTTTGGCGGTGGTATGCGTGGAGGTCACGGTCATATGGGCATGAAAGGAGAATAACGCGAGGAAAATAATTAACACAATTTAGCACACAGCCATTCCAGCCTAATATCTACTCCAGCCACCCCGCTGGAGTAGATTATTTTTTGGGCAGATTAATGGTTGCGGAGGTGCCTTTGCCAGTTTTACTTGTAAGATTAATTGAGCCGCCGTGAGCGTCAATAATTTGTTTGGCGATGGCAAGTCCTAGACCGTAGCCAGTGGTCCCACCACCTTTTGTACGAGCTTTGTCGGATCGGTAAAAACGATCAAATATATGCGGCAAATCGGCCGGATCAATGCCTGGACCCTCGTCTTTCACCGATATAATATGCGAACTACGACTATTTTTGGCAGTAATGACGACAGTGCTGCCGGTGGGGCTGTATTTAACCGCGTTATCAAGCAAAATTACTAGTACTTGGCCGAGTGTTTGCGGTTCAACCGACAGCTGGAAAGGTTTGGTTAGGTGTACTTCAAGTTTGATTTTCTTTTTCTTGGCTGAGGGGGTGATTTGGTCGACGGCGTGGTTCACCAGCTCTTGGGCGTCAATTTTTTCTTTAGTAGGAGTGATGTTTTCTTGACGGGCAAGCTGCAAGAGGCCACTGGTTAGGCTTTCAAGCTTAGTGACTTCTTCTAGGTTAGATTGCAGCGTTTCACGGGCTTCGTCTAGTTTTAAGTTTTTATCTCTTAAGGCAACTTCTATCTCACTTTTCATAACGGTCAAAGGGGTGCGTATTTCGTGTGAAGCATCAGATGTAAAGCGGCTTTGGGCTTCCATTACTTCTTCGATCGGCCGTAGGGCACGAAGCGCCAATACATAACTCAGCAGCCCGCCTGATAGTAGAACGATAAGGTTAAAAATTACTAGTCTCTCGCGTAAATTTGAGCGGGCTTCTTTGTAGCGCAGTTCACGCAGCGCCTCAAACTCATCGACAAAGGCAAGGGGCAGGTTGCGCGGTACCTGGAGTTGGCGCTGGTTTTTAAGCTCGCGTTCAGAGATGTTATAGATGGCAAAACTAAAAATCAGGCTCATTATCATGATAATTGCCAAATAGGTGCCGGCCAGCTTGAGCCGAGGAAACTTCAAACGATTGAAGGGATTCATCTATCTTATTCTATCTTATAGCCAAAGCCGCGGACGGTGTGAATCAGAGATTTTTTGAATGGTTTATCGATTTTGTTGCGCAAATAACCGATATAAACTTCGACGTTATTTGGCAGGATATCGGCGTCAAAATCCCACACATGCTCCATGATATTTTCTTTGGAAAGTACGCGCCCGCTGTTACGCATTAAATATTCTAGCAGCGCAAATTCTTTAGATGACAGCTGGATCGGCTGCCCGGCTCGTTCGACCGAAAAACTTAACGTGTTAAGTAATAGATCGTCAACTTGCAAGGTGTCGTTCTTGGCTTCTTTTGGTCGTCGCAGTAAAGCTCGAATGCGAGCTAGCAGTTCTTCAAATGAAAACGGCTTTGGTAAATAATCGTCGGCGCCGGCATTTAAGCCTTCGACGCGTTCGCTGACGTTCGATTTGGCAGTAAGCATTAAGATTGGGGTATGAATTTGCTTTTCGCGTAATTTTTTACAGATCTCAACACCGTCCATGCCGGGTAGCATCCGGTCAAGAATTATCAAATCGTACGGCAAAGTGCTGGCAGCGCCTAAACCACTTTCGCCGTCATACTCGATATCGACAGCAAAATTCTCCTGCATAAGGCCGCGTTTGATTGCTCCGGCAATTTTATGATCGTCTTCGACAGTAAGTATTCTCATATTCTGTCAACTATTATATAACTTGCTTAGAAAAAGCTGAGAAAAGCCTGTTTTGACTGATTACGATAGAATAGTAGGACATGAGGGAAAAGAAACGGAGATTTGCAGTTGTCGTATTTGTGTTCTTGGCGTTATTTGGCGGCATAGCGTACGAGGCGCTACAAACTGAGCCACCAGCTCCACCGCCGCCAGTGCTTGGCATTAACCAGTCGCTAACTCCCTCGACTGCTACNNTAGAAGAAAAAGGCCGCGCACCCAAGACTGGCTATAAACGGGCGCTGTTTGGTGATGGCTGGGCTTATGCTGGGCAGTGCGACGTAAGAAATGTAGTGCTGAAGCGAGATTTAACTGAGACAGTAACCAAGTCGGATACTGACTGTACGGTGCTAAGCGGCACGTTAAACGATCCCTACACTGGCAAGACTATCGCCTTTCAGCGCGGCGAGCAAACCAGCGATGATGTGCAGATCGATCACGTGGTGGCACTGTCAGACGCGTGGCAAAAAGGCGCCCAAGCTTTAACCAATGAGGAGAGGGTGCAGTTTGCTAACGACACCCTTAATCTGCTGGCAGTAGACGGACCCATTAACCAACAAAAAGGTGATGGCGATGCCGCCACGTGGTTGCCGCCCAACAAAGACTTTCGTTGCCGCTATGTTGCTCGCCAGATTGCGGTCAAACAAAAGTACCGGTTATGGGTAACCCAGGCCGAAAAAGAAGCCATGGCCAGAGTCCTTTCATCCTGTCCCGACCAACGCCTCCCGCTTGTAAGCTGAATGTTAGGTGTATAATCACTGGAGATGAGACAGTGGCTCTGGGAGCGGGTGCACGGTTATAATGCGGTGGTCTGGTTTTTCATGGGCTTGGTTGGTGGGCTAATGTTGGCGCCGGTGTTTGGGTTAACTATATTTTCCAGTCCAGCTGTGCCGCTACTTTGATTAATCTTCGGTAGTTTTGGACTAATCAAATTTCGCCGGATGTTTTTAGTGAGTTTTTTGATTTGCGGTCTACTGCTCGGGCTGTGGCGCGGCAGTGTGGCTAATCTGGAAAACCAAGCCTTTAAAAAATACTTCGGGCAATCAGTCGAAGTCAGTGGTAAATTGATTGACGATGTAACCATTGCAGCCGATGGCAGCAATCGCTTTAAACTTAAAGAAGTAACTATTAACAGCGACAATGTAGGCGGGGAAATATGGACCTCCGTCCAAACCAATAAGCCACTTAAACGAAGCGACACGGTACTCATGAAAGGCTTTATGAGCGAAGGGTTTGGCAGTTTTTCGGCGTCGCTCGTTCGGGCTGAAATAATTAAAATTATACCAACTCACACCTCTGACAGTGGATTGGTTGTAAGAGACCGCTTTGCAGCGGCAACCGAAGAAGGCATACCCGAGCCGCAGCGCAGTTTAGGCCTCGGTGTGCTGCTTGGACTAAAAACGGCCTTGCCAGAAACTTTGGCACAGCAAATTCAAATCCTGGGCTTATCTCACATTGTGGTAGCTAGCGGCTATAACTTAACCATCTTAGTAGCGTTTGCGAGGCGATTATTTGTCAAAGTGTCTAAATATCTAAGTGCGCTAGTAGGAGCCTCTATGATCGGCGGGTTTATGCTAATAACTGGTTTGAGTCCGTCTATGTCTCGAGCTGGTTTAGTCGCTGGCTTGTCGTTGACGGCCTGGTACTATGGTCGTAAAATTCATCCACTTACTCTACTTTTAGTGGCGGCAGGTGTAACCTTATTCATCCGGCCGGCGTACATTTGGGGTGATCTTGGCTGGTACCTGTCCTTTACGGCCTTTTTTGGAATTTTAGTGCTGGCACCACTGCTGCATCACTTTTTCTGGGGCAAAGAACGAAAGCCGTCGTATCTGAGAGAACTCATCATTGCTACCTTTTCGGCTCAAGTTTTGACGTTGNNTTCGTGGTATGCCCTGCTAGCCAATCTCCTGCTACTACCGGTTGTACCGCTGGCTATGCTCGCCACTTTCATAGCTGGCGTGGCGGGGCTTATCGTGCCGGCAGCGGCCGGACTACTCTCCTTGCCAGCAACTATTTTACTGACCTACTGCACAAAAGTAATCGATTGGTTAGCTGGTTTTCCAAATGTACAAACAGAGATAACAATTACTCTTGCGCAGGTATTTATTTTATACGGTGGGATAATTTTGCTCACGGTAGTGCTAATGCTTAAAACAAAACATAATTTCTTAAAAGACAAAACTATTGTTGATTAACGTACCCTCTTAGGTATACTAGAGGCATGTTGAGGGCAGGGCTGGCAAAGCTATCGCTGACAATGGGGGTGGCTTTACTGCTTTTTGCGGCTCCAGCTGCTGCCATTGGTGTTGATCCTGTAATTTCGCATGTCAAAACCGGCGAGAGTAGCAGCGCCTCTAATGAATTTATTGCGATTTATAACAACTCTGGTGAAATAGTCGATGTAACTGATTGGTGTATTGTCTATAGCTCGGCCAGTGATGCGACAAAAACAAATTTAGCTTGCCTTTCATCTGAAGATACAAACACTCAGATTGTATTAGAACCTTTTAGCTATGCGCGGTTTGCCAGTAGTGTTTTTAGCGCCAGCGTGACTGGTTTTTTGGCTGACGAGCAGTTCAGCGCTGGACTTAGCGGTACGGGTGGGCATATTAGATTACTCGATGCTAATAAAGTTGAGAGGGATAAGGTCGGGTGGGGAACGGCTACGGCAGCCGAATCTGCGCCAGTCGCAGTGCATAGCTCTGGAAGTATGTTGGTTCGAAAAGCTATACCCGCCACCTCTTTTTTGCAAGATTTAAACAATAACGCTTCAGACTTTATATCGGAGATCGTCTCGATAATCCCTACTTCGGGATTAAGCGAGGTTGTACTGCCGGACGATGTCTGCACTAATTTAGATGGGCTGCAAACTGAGCTGCCAGATGATTACTTTTTTGACGGTCAGAGTATCTGTGTCCAAGATCAGTGCGACAATCTGGATGGGCTTCAAGCTGATGTGCCGGCCGGTTATGAATCAACAGACGGCATGAACTGTGAAGAGGTAACGACGTTGCCGCTGGAATCATCGATCTTGCTGATTACAGAGCTGCTTCCCAACGTGACTAGCAGTGACACAGGCAAGGAATTTATCGAAATTTATAACCCCAATGAGCACGAGGTTCCGCTAAACGGCTATAAGCTGGAATTGGGCCCTCAATTTAGCAAACACCATTTATTTTCAGACGGCATTTTAAACCCATTTTCCTATCTGACCTTATCCGATTTGTTGAGTGGATTAACGCTGCCAAATACGAGCGCTTCCTTGCGTTTAGTTGCGCCGAGTGGAGATATTGTTAGCCAAGCCGATGCATATGATAACCCTAAAGACGATCAAGCCTGGGTACTTATAGATGATGAATGGCAGTATAGTTCTATGCCTACCCCAGGTAGCGAGAATCTTCTGCCAGTTGTTGCGGTGACTAACTTAGATGACGAAGAACTAGAACCTTGCCCAGCAGGCAAGTACCGTAACCCCGAAACCAATCGCTGCCGAAATATCGAGGTCGAAAATGACTTACGTTCCTGTGAACCGGGTCAAATCAGAAATCCTGAAACCAATCGCTGTCGCTCNNCTGGCCAGGAACGAAACCCGGAGACAAACCGTTGCCGTTCGATTGTTGATACAGCTTCGGCGCTTCAACCTTGTGAACCCGGCGAAGAACGAAATCCTGAAACTAATCGTTGCCGAAAAATCACTGCACTGGGTGCATCAACTATGAGTGATGTTCAAGATATTCCAGCGCCCACCAGTAGTAGCTTTAATTGGTGGCTGGTCGGCGGTGCGGTTGTTGCGGCATTAGGTTACGCGCTATATGAATGGCGTAGCGAAATTTCCCGTCTATTCAATCGCTTGCCTGGTAAAAAATAACTTTTTTAGGGCATCAAAAAACGCCAGTAAAATTTCTAGTCGGTACATCAATATACATGTGAGGTTAATCTATCGGTCTGAAAATTTTACTGGCGCTGACGGAAATATGTGCGTTGATTCATTGGCTGTTAGTGGGATAGCCAGCCTTTGCTACGGGCGTTATCCCAAACTTCTCGTTTAAGTTGCCTCTTGCTCTTAAAAGTTAACTCTATCTTGAGGGGTAGATCCCGAAAAGGACCCATATCTTTTTCTTCTAAATATTTGTCTTGCTCATCTGTGTAATCCACATACTGGCGTGACATTTTACCCTCCTACCAAAATCTAGGTTGATTGATTTTTACCTTTGGAACTTTGTGTGTTGCGTAAAGATTTTTTTCGTACTGTTGGAAGAGTGGGTCAATATCTTGGACGTCGTCTGAAAATCCGGAGTTAGATGTTTGTCTTAACAGTTGTTTAATATTATTTTTACGCATTGTTCTTGTGGCACTCCTCTTATACTTATGTTTGCACTTATATCGTAACTAAAATAAGTAGGGGAGATTGTGAGATTTCTTATGAGGTTTTGGTGATCTAGATCACGAATTTTAGGTTAAATAATTTACATTTGATCTAAAAATAGAGCGTTTCATACATTTCGTAACCGCCGGGATCGGGGCGGGCAAATACGGCCATTCGGATTTGCTTAGGCATTACTTTATATGCAACGTAGTGACCGTCTTCTAACTTGGAGATTGGCGGCAAATGCGAATCACTCGTTATCTCGGCAGCTTTTAGAGTATCTTTGAAAACGCCTGTCGCCTCAGGACTGTGGGTTATATCAACCGCACGCCCGGTAATCTGCACCGTAGATTGGGAGGAGGCCTCATATATTACCAGCATAACGGCTGGCTGTTTTTTAATATTTTCATATTTTTCGGTGCCGCGCTTAGTTACAAACGAGACACTTAGATCATCATTCACCGATATATATACAATGGTGGCGTGAGGGCGCTTCCTCGGTCCAACTGTTGCGATCATAGCGACTGGGTGTGATTTTAAAAAGTCTCTGACACGTTTAATTGTTTCGGCTGAATTGGGTGGCGCGTCGAAATGCATGACAAGCTTACCTCTTACCTTAATATAGTATTACACGGCGTCAGTCGGTAAAGGTGTGATATGAGACAAGTTGTTGCAAAATATTTTTAAAAGTGCGACAAAATTGCAATAGTTCGATTGAGCGCGTACATTCTATATAACATGAGCATACTAGATTATGGTAAACGAGGCGCCGAAAGTTTAGGTGAGTTTACTGCTCCTCCTGTTGAAAAAGGAGAACGTGAATTATATCAACTGCTTCAACGCGCCCAGCCGCATCTTAAAAGAGCAAATAGACCGGTAGAGACTACGGACGGAAGTAAAAAAACTATTGAAATGCTTTACTGGCCGTTAGCTGATCCGACTGTCTTTAATTTAGCGCGCGAATTATCAGTTTTTGAGCCGATGATTTATGGAAGTGTAAATAATCGGCCATTTCAAGGCATACTGTCGGCCAATTATCTGCCTGATGGCAGTACTTTCTCGCCAACACTTAAAGTGATTCCAACTNNGCTGCCAGTGCCGAACGCAGAGGTGTCGGCGGCCATTATGGCAACGTGGCTGAAGATCTTGAACATAAGGCAACGATTTTAGGCGCAATTTCAATTAATAATCCAAAAATTGCAATTAGTCATGCCAACCATGCTGTGCGCAGCGAAGGTTCTTCTACGGCCACAGCTCTCAGTACTGGTCGGCTCGGAAATCTTTTTCAACCGGGCAGTATTAGAGGTTTTGAAGGTTTCGGTACGCCAATCGTGATTTCTCAAGCAAAAGTCAATCATCCGGATGGACTGTATCTGCCGGCTGGGTTTATTGAGCAGCCAGAAGAGTCTTTTGGCTCGTTGCTTAAAATCGACCCTTCTAGAATGTTAC
>JRYK01015068.1_pt1 | contig 28577 bp, 29 predicted proteins | sample 235381 | NCBI WGS metagenome assembly JRYK01 (sample SAMN03074220, study PRJNA261476) | activated sludge metagenome | biome: Wastewater Treatment Plant; feature: Wastewater; material: Activated sludge; isolation source: activated biomass of a wastewaster treatment plant treating hydrocarbon... ... | reverse complement strand
AAAATCAGCTATGATTTAGTTTTGTTGTGATTTGCTTTCGTTCTTTGATCAACTTAGATTTGTGACTACATACTCTGATCTAAGTTGTTAAAGATCAATTTATTACATCTTAATTTGCCTTTCAAAAACGACCGTAGTTCAAGATTACATTTCCCAATTGGCATTGATTTTTTAATCCTGGAGATTCCCTAAAACATTTCAAGCTGTATATAAGCTGCCGGAGCAGCTTTCGGTTTAATTCCATGGAAGAATTCCATGCGACCGAACTGTGCATCTGTTATTTCAAACATCACAATATTGCCATGTGGGGGTAAATGTTTTTTTACCCGGTTCTTATGAACTTCTGAATTTTCTCTGGAACTGCAATGCCTGGCATATATACTGAACTGGATCATATTAAAACCATCATTGAGTAAAAATTTTCTAAAACGCGTATAGTTTTTTTTATCTGCCTTTGTTTCAGTAGGAAGATCGAAATGAACAAAAACCCACATGATTTTATATTGATTTAGCCTGTTATGTATCATAATGTTGGATATAAGATCTTGCGTTCGGTCCCCTCAAAACAACGGATTAAACTTGCACTGGTCCGTTGAGAACCTACCATTAATGGGCTTGACTTGCCATCAATTTTAACATCCATGACCGGTATCTGCAATAAATGGGCTTTATCTTCTTTGCTTAATGTTTCTTCTAACGATGCACTTCGGCTGAGGTATTTGAAAATCATCAAATCGACCAGTGGCCGGTAGGGTTCCATAATATCGTCTGCCAGGCAATAGGGGTTGTATTTATTTTTATGATGAATGCCTAATACAGTAAGGCATCCGCTACCTACCAGATTTCTGGCAATAATCGCACGCAGAATTGCATAACCATAATTGAAAAATTGATTGGGTGGTCCATCAAACCGACCGCGTGTCACATTGTATTTATCGAGCAGTGTTTCCCAATATATGCTGGCAGCCTGACCCTCCAAGTTATCCGGGTCACCACTTTTTACCCGTGATGCCAGCTTGCCAATGGTTGTAGATTCAAGTCCTAATGCTTTAAGTACCCCGGCTTGATTGTTAATTTTAGCCATGATCGTTTGGCGCCACAGTTGTTTTTTTAAGGGTTCGCTGGCTTGTAGTTGAATTCTTACTTTTTCGCTGAAAGTATCATTGTATGCGATTGGAAGGGTAAGTGAAACGGNNGTTTGGGTAATGCTGATTCTCTGATGATCCAATACCACTAAACCAATGTCTTCAATGGGTATTTTAGCTTTTATGGATTGGTCAGGTGAATCGGATTCTGGATCTTTAACCATCAACTGACTATCCTTCAAATGAAGGTAAGATGGGTTCCCAAAATAAAGCGTTTTCTTGATCATTACCCTTGATTTGAACATGAATAATTTATTCAGACCAATGCCGGGGTAATGAATCACAGCAAATTATTTGCCAAGTCGATAAATGAATTAGCTAAATTCTCAAGGCCAGGTTTTGTGCTTCAGCATTGGGAATAGGGATAGGCAGGCCCTCTTCTTTTAACCCTTCCAGGTGAAAGTAAATTGCCTCGATCATGTTTTCAATAGCCTCATTTTTACTCGCTCCCATCCCAATACAGCCCGGCAAAAATCAGGAGCATAAACTCCGTATTCGCCATCTGTTGCTTTTTTGATGATTATCGCATACTTTATCATGGTAATAACATTAGTCATTTATAATTTGAGCTTGTTTTAAAATACTTTTTTATAATCCAATGGGTAAATTATTAGATAACCGGTGAACAGGAATTGTTACGAGTCCTATTTCACTAGATGTTTGTATTGATGATGACTACCTTTTTGTCGAATCAGGGACCATCCATCTTTCTCAATGCGTTTTATGATCTCACCTAATTTATAAAATGGGGCGTATATTTCCTAAACGGTCTACTTTAAGTTTTACGCAGGTTTTTTTTATCATGAGATTATCCCATGAATTTTCTGATTTATTGTTAGCTCCCAGTTCTTTGGTGTCGATCACGGGTTTCGAAATAACATGGGGCGTAAAAAAACATTGTTTTCCAGTGCAACTGACCATTTTATAAATTCTTTTGCTGAGTCTTTTTTTGTCTTGATCCCAGTCGATCAAAGAAATATCCTCCTCGGGTTCAGGCACATAAACCAGTTCATTGGGAGAAAGAGTAAAAAATTTGTACCCATCCTTTGGGTCCGCTAATGGCAATTTGTTTTTTTTACGTTCAACAACATCGAGAAATCTGATAGAATCATATTCTCTTTCCTTTGACTCAATATGCTCGTATATCAGAAAATAGAGATTTGTACCTTTAGCGGCCTCGACTAAATTGCCAGGGCGGATTTCAAATTTATTTCCAATTTCTTCTTTGATGGTCACTTTGGTTATGCGTTTGCCAAAATGTTTTGCCAATGCTTCAAGACCTTCTCCTTCAAATGCTTTATCAGGTTTATTTTCAAATTGAGCAAGGTGTTCAATTAATATATTTTTTAATCCTTTGCCAGGTTTGCTTGTCGGATATTCGGCAATTTTATTTATTTTTTTGGGGTCAAATGATTTATCCAGGGATACTCTGCTTTTTGAATAGGTCTTCGAATACCAAATTGTGACCTTGTCAATAAGTTTTCCACTGGATTCTTGTAACGGATTTTTTGAAATGTATTTTAATATTTCCTTTGAATTGCCATTAAATTCATTCGCAATTTGTTTTAGCTTTTTCTTTATGGTTTTGTCGCAAATAAAATCTATTTGATCCAACGCTTGCTTTAGTGGAATATCCTTATACTCCCTTAATTTTACCGTTCCACTGAATGTTTCTTTGTGTAATGCTTGCCTTATGCTTATCCATGGATTATCAGTTGAACTTTCAGTTTGAATCATCATGGATTTGACCCACTTGCCTTCTTCATTCTGTATATATTTTAAGTATTTATTTCTTGGCTTATTGGTAACTCGGGCTCTCTTTTTGTATGAAATGATCATGGTGTCCATTGCATTTTCAACATCTGCGTGAAATCCATTCCAGGGTTCTTTAAAATCTCTTATTTTACTACTCTTTAGTATTTTTTGAAACTGGAAATGAGTGGTTTTATTACTTGGGTTTGATTCAAGGGTATTTAGGTATTGAATATGGTTTTGCCGAGTACAAGCAATCACAAACGCATCCAGGGCATGATGCCTGTGATCTATTCTTTTTTCAAATCCTTTAAGCTGTAGATGCCGTTCTCCATTTTCTCCTACAGTATTGAAGACCAATGTCTCTTGGGTGAGTTGTTCCAGTCTTTTGAAGCGCTCTACATTTATTTTTTTCAACAAAGAGGATAATCCCCATTTATTTTTAAGTTCATGGGTTACAGATCCAATGGTGCTATACACATTTGGGCATATCTGATGGAGTACTTCCTTAACTTTTTTTGAAATATACCGGGTATCGTTTAAATGTCTTTCAATGAATCCTTCAGGTATACTCTCTTCTAAAAGATGTTTCCGTTTCTTACCAGAGAATGTTTTATTTACATGATGAAGGAATTGTTCTGGAGATAAAAGTTGCTTTCCATTCAACTGGGTTCCTATATTGATGTATTGAAGGGCAGTATGGTTATCTTTTTCCTTATTGGCCCAGGCTTCAACGATTACCTTTTTTGCCAATGAATCATCGAAATATTTACTTTTTGGAATAATATGTTCAATTTCATATTCACTGGTGAAAAGTTTACTTAATTGTATTATCTGACCAGAATAAGGTGATATACAATTTTGATCCATCCAAAGTCGATACCTTTCTATTTCAGTTTTTGATGGATTTGATTGTTTAGAGAAAAAAGCCTGTTGTTGATGATCAAATCCACTAAATTTAGCATTCTCCTCGGCTATTTTAAGTTTTTCGATGTCACCCAATGAATTCGGGTTGCCTATTCCAAGTTCCCGGAGAATTGCAGAAATGCGTTCATTATCTTCCTTATTTTTTAAATTTTGTTTATGAATTTTTTTGCGTTCTGGAGCAGTTTTTCTATAATCTCTAGCCAATTCAATTCTTATTTCGTCAGGGCGATCAAATTGTTTCCAAACATCTTTTACCAGCTGTAGAGTCTCATGAATAACTTGTTCAACAATGGGGTTATTAAGGCTGTTAGGTTTAATTGGGTTCTTAATTAAGTCTGGTGTGTCAACTTGCCCATAATCATTGGTTACGTTTTGCATTCCGTATACAATGAATTTCGCCAAATATTCGGTTAATCCACCGAAATGATCGATTTCTTTTAAATGTTGCAGCTGTTCCCTGGTTTTTTCACTGATGTTCGGATCAAATTCAGCATCTATGATTTTGGAAATTTTTGTTTGGGTAGCTACATCAATTTGATCTTTGCTCCAGAATTTGCCTGATCGCATAAAAGGTAGCATTTTTGCAATTGCCTTTGAGGAATAGGCACCATACCTATTTTCAAAAGGTGGCAATTTGGAAAGGGCAGTGCAAATTTCATCTGGTAGTTTAAGTTTAGACTTTAAAGATTTATAAATTGCTCTTTCATCTTCTATCGAATAAATGCAATGCCAAATATATTCAAGGGCTTGTGCATTATCCAATAAATTGCTATTCTCATAATTATATTTTTTTAGCACTTTACGGATGGCATTCTTTGTCACATTTCCAACAAAATCGGTTTCATCTGGAAAATTTAAGCGATGTGTTTTAGGGGTAAGACCTAATTCTTTTAATATCTCTTTGCCCGTGATTTTTTCTTTGCTATCAAACAGTTCAAATATGGTATCTAATTTCTCTGGAAAGAATATTGATGTTTCATCTATATCATTAATTATTTCACCATTCAATTCATGGCGAATGATTTTTAAGTTATTTATTGTTTTCCAAATTCTGAATTCCTGAAATATGGGTTTGGATATCGGGCAAACTTTTATACCGTTGAATTCAATTTTATTCGTCAAGGAATTAACATAGCACTTTTTTTCACATGTGCATTCACCTATGCTGTTTTTTTGTGATTTAAGAGGTCTTTGATAAAAGATAATATTTCGCATTAACACGTGAAGCAGACTATTGCCTTCAATTTCTTTTTGTTTTTGTTCATTGTGTAAGTAAAGTGTTTTGGAAATTATTGGAAGAAATTGACTGGAATTGAGTTCCGGATAATATTGAGCTTGATGATTCCAAATGCATTCAAGCTCTTTCATAAGTCTTGTTCGCTCAACAATTCGCTCCCGTATTCTGTAATTTCTGTTTTTCCGTATCTCTTCTAAATAATATTCACCTACATGAAGATTTTTTTCTTCGATGTCTTTCGATAGTGCATCTTTGAGCTGTACCCAATCAGTTTTATTGGGAATGCTTAATGTTAGCGTTTCTCCTTTTTTTGATAAACGAAGTCTGAACTCAAATTCCATTTCCTTATCTTTCCAATCTGGAAGAGAATCACGGTACATGTAACCCTTCCTTCCATCGCAGAATTGAATTTCATATTGGTTCTTATTTTTAAACTTTTCACCTGTCTCAATAACCGAGTTGACCTTTGCGATCTCAATCCATTTGGAATGGTTAACATCATCTATAATTTCTAATTCCGGTTTATTTTGGTCAGTCTTCCTATTGCTTTTGAATCCACGTCTTTGGTTCATATGGAGCAAAATTCTTGCGAGTTCTTCAACTTCGATTCTCTCGTATAATGCTTTCTTTCTTAAATAATAAATGGTCCAGTCTTCAGTTACATCGTTTGAGTTTAAATAACTTCGCAATTCTGACAATGATTTTTCAAAATAGGGCAAACGATTTCCTGGCTTGAAGTTTTCGGGTAACCAATTGAGAATTTTTAAGCACTGTATTAGCCGGTTTCTTCTAATTTTATATCTATGCCGAAGCCTCCTACTTCCCCGGAATTTTCTTCTGGAGGCAGTTTTTGAAATTGAATTCCCTTGTTCCAAATTATTGAGTAAATCGGTATCCATGGGAATGATTCTGGATCCCATTCCCCTAATCTTTCCTTTATTATCATCTGGATCAAGTTGAACGAAAGACCATCCAATTGAATTCGTGCCGATGTCAAGACCAAGAATGTTTTTCATAGGTTGATTTTTTGGTGAATGATTTGGAAAATTAAGAATAAATTATTAATTTTGTTTCGAAGCAAATCACAATAAGGATTATTCCGTAGTGAAAACTTTTAAGGGGGTTCTGAGCAATTGGAATCGCCTTTTTTTTTTGAAATACTAAACTATGGTATTATATACTGGAAAATCAATATCATAAATATTAAAGTATTATTTAATGATAATGTATTTGATCGAAGAGTCAATTTGAGCCTCCTTATAAATTGGGTGAATTCAAAATAGTACATATCAAATTTATTTTGCTGATTTCATTTTGGATCGTCGTTCAGTCCGCTTTTCTTTACATTTAATATAAAATCTAATTTACCTATGAAAAATCCTGCAGGATCCTTTGGATGGGCTGATCTCACGGTTGAAAACGCTGATAAAGTCAGGGACTTTTATTCAGCGGCTATTGGGTATAGCTTTTCGGAAATCAATATGGGCGACTATGCTGATTTTTGTATGAATTCTCCTGACGATGGTCAAACAAAAGTGGGTATCTGTTTTGCAAAAGGGGTGAATCAGCAGATTCCTCCGGTTTGGATGCTTTACTTTTATGTCAACGATTTGGATAAAAGCATCACCGAAGTGTTGGCAAATGGGGGTAAAGTGATCCTGGGTCCTAAAGCCATGGGAGAGGCTCGTTATGCGATCATTCAGGATCCCGCAGGAGCGCATTGCGGACTTTATCAGGAATAAAAACTTGCTTTATCGTCGAGTATAATTCGGCGATTCTTTGGTGATCGTAATGTTGTGTGGATGAGATTCATTGATCCCGCTATGTGTGATGCGTACCATCTTCGCTTTTTGTAAGTCTGCAATCTTTTTCGCACCCACATAACCCATGCTGGCTCTTAAACCTCCAATATACTGCACCATAACTTCCGAAACCTGTCCTTTGTAGGGGACCCTGCCTTCAATGCCTTCAGGTACCAATTTCTTGATATCCTCTTCCACATCTTGAAAATACCGGTCTTTACTGCCCAGTTGCATGGATCCCAGCGAACCCATGCCCCGGTAAACTTTAAATTTTCTGCCTTCGAATATGATGGTCTCGCCAGGCGCCTCTTCCGTGCCAGCAAACAGCGAACCGGCCATGATTGCACTAGCCCCTGCCGCCAGAGCCTTTGGAATATCTCCGGTATATCGGATCCCACCGTCACCAATGATGGGAATACCTTTTTTAGACAACGACCTGTTGGCCAATGCAATGGCCGTCAATTGAGGAACACCCACTCCTGCAACTATTCGGGTGGTACAGATACTACCGGGCCCAACTCCAACCTTAACGGCATTAGCCCCTGCATTTGCCAAAGCCAATGCGCCTTCCCCAGTCGCTACATTGCCGGCTATGATTTGTAAATGCTTGAAACGTTTTCTCACTTTTTTAACCATGTCCAATACACCCTTTGAATGCCCATGCGCCGTATCGATACAGACGACATCGACATCCACATGCACCAGGGCTTCTATTCTTTCCATCGTATCGGAAGCAATACCCACAGCAGCACCTACCACCAAGCGCCCCAGGGCATCCTTGCAGGAATTAGGATAATTGTGGAGCTTCATGATGTCTTTGTAAGTAATCAATCCCATGAGGGTGCCATCCTTTTTGACTACGGGTAGTTTTTCAATTTTATATTTCTGTAAGATGGTTTTAGCTTTTTCTAAGGTGGTCCCAGAGGGTGCTGTAATCAAATTTTCCCGGGTCATGATGTCGGTGACTGGTTTTTCAGGATTGACTTCAAATCGTAAATCGCGATTGGTGAGAATGCCTACTAATTTATTATTGGAATCCACTACCGGAATACCGCCAATGCGATGTTGCGACATCAATTGTAAGGCATCTTTTACCCTGGAATCCGCACGCAGTGTCACCGGATCGATGATCATTCCGCTCTCAGACCGTTTTACACTCCGCACCTGCTCGGCCTGTTTTTCGATGTCCATGTTTTTATGGATGAACCCAAGTCCACCCTCTCTAGCCATCGAAATGGCCAAATCGCGTTCAGTGACTGTGTCCATTGCTGCCGATACGATGGGTACCTTGAGATGAATGTCTGTGGTGAGACGTGTAGAAATATCTGTATCACGCGGTAATACTTCCGAATAGGAAGGCACGAGCAATACATCATCAAAAGTCAGGGCTTCGTGGAAAGGAAATTGTGGCGAAAAGAAATGTCGTTCCATGTGCAAAGATATAACTTTACCCTGAAAAATTGCAAATCCTCATGATTCAGGTTTATGACGATCGGTATTTTATGAAGCTCGCTCTGGATGAAGGCATGAAAGCAATGCAAGCCGGTGAGATCCCAATTGGGGGAGTATTGGTATCCAACCACCAACTCCTGGCAAGGGCGCACAATCAAACGGAATTGTTGCAAGATATTACCGCCCATGCAGAAATCCTCTGCGTGACCGCAGCTTCCCAGTTCTTGCAAAGCAAGTATTTGAAAGAATGTACGCTGTATGTAACGCTTGAACCTTGTCCCATGTGTGCCGGAGCTTTGCGGTGGGCTCAGTTGGGAAGACTGGTATATGCAGCCGAAGATTTAAAAATGGGTTATATGCGATATGGCAGCGGTATGTTACATCCGAAGACTAAAGTGGAATATGGGTTAATGGAAGAAGAATCAAGTCGCCTGCTAAAAGATTTTTTTGCCATCCGGCGGGAAATTCAATCGATGAAGAAGAAGTCGTTTTAACGCTACAATTTACTTCCATTTGGTATATCCAAGCCTGGAAATTGAATCTCCACATAAACAATACTGTTCAATGATGCGGTTGTTTAATATGGCATTAAACATTTGGACATATGAGGAAAGACCTTCGTTGCACAAATTTCGAAAAACGTTAAGGAAACTAAAAAAAATTCTGGTAGTGGTTAAATTGTATTAAAGTTTTTCAGTCTAAGGTATTATTCACATACCTTCGAAAAAAATAAATACAATATGAAATCCTTTCAATTCACGCTGATGGTTGCTGTTCTTTATACTATGGTTGGATGTAGTCCGGTGCTGACTCCATTTACCCAGAAAATATATGAAGAATATTCCTGGGATGACAAAGATTTAAAAAGAATCCAATTTTATTTATCTGAAAACATCGTGTTGAGAAGAAAATTCAACGAAGGTGAATCAAACATTCAGGATGGAATCATTAAAACCATACAAGGTGAAAAAATTGAAGAAATTATTTTTAGAAAAGGAACGCCATGCATTTACCTTTTCTCGCCAAAATCCAATCGCTTTGCAATAAGTTTTGAATCTTCTGATCCTCCAAAATATTTAATGTTTGGACCTAATCCTAAATATGGAAATCGTTATATGTTGCTTGGAAAAGAATGGGACCGGAATTCAGGAACCATTACTTATAATGGTGTCAATTGGTACACGACCACAGAATCTGCGATCAGTTGTTTGATGGTCGACCTGCAAAAATCCAACGTGTCTGAACGAAACGCGCAAGTGGTAAGGGGTCAACGGGTGCAGGAATAAACCATTCTATGCCAATGAACACTTTTCTATGGATTATCTTAAGAATCATCCGAAAGGTATATGGAATAGAATGGACCGGCTGAACCATCTTGTGTTCATCCGGTCCAAACCTTGATCAGTTTCCTTTGATGACTTTTTGTCTCACCATACCTTGTTTGGTTTCCAACATGACCACATAAACTCCGGGAGCAGATTGCAGTCCATTCAAGTCGGAACCATCCCATTGGTATTGGAGTATGTTGGATGAATTTACTAAGGCAGTGAAGCGGTGAACAGATTTTCCTGATAGATCCAGAATGCGACCTGCCACTTCACCAGTAGTCGCAATTTCATTTTGGAAATGAACTTCAATGTTCAACACATCCATAAATGGATTGGGATATACTTTCATTTCCCAAAGGCTGTCTAATTTTTGATCGTCGTTGTCAACCGGTACATTTTTTTCATCTATACAAGTTGGACAATACAAGAGTGTATCTTCAATGCACAGAAATGCTGTGTAACGTGTCAATATTCTGGCTTCCTGACTTTTTCGAATGATTTCCACGGTATTTATACCACTATTCTGATTTTCCAGGTTAAGCAGTGACAACGCCTGCCATTGCTTCTTGCCCATACTATCCAGCTGAACTATCTTGGATTCGTCATACAAAAATGTTTTGGAAAAAATCTTATTATTGTATTCACCCGAAATTTCTAATATCAATGGAAATTCACCTTTAAATACACCAACCTGGCGAATCACATCACGGGTAGAAACAAACGACCCAATAGGATCTATTAAATATTTTGCATAGGCAATTCCCTGGCTGGGTTTAAAATGTATGTCAATATTTTCAATGAAATTCTGAAAGCCTTCCTCTGTCTGCTCTAAGGCTTGTCTAAATGTTTTTCCACTCCTCGTATTTACATAAATTCCACCATACAGCGTTGCCAGGTTCGAAAGCAAATATTCATTGGCATAGTAATACCGGTTATTAAAGTAACTCCATTTGCTATTGCTGCCAAAATCAACCGTTGATATGTTATATTCATTTTTGTTTAGTATGGCGATTTCTTTCAACAGTTCATTGGCAGAAACAAAATAGTTGAATTGGTCAGAGTTGTTCAACAAGATGAGATTTCCCGTTTGTCCATGTTGATTGATAAAATCAATTCCCTTTGCGATGACGGTGGGAAGATTGCTGTAGGTAGCCAATCTTATACCGGTCACATCCACCACTGAGTCTATATTGTAGTCGTATGCAGCTACCCATTGAGTGGCTGAAGGTTGAACATTAAAGCTTGAGAAAACGATATTAAATGAATCTTTGGAGGTCAAATTTTGCTTCATAAAATTCTTTAACTCACTCAACACATCATCTTTTGAGATGCTGGTATTGTCCTGATAGTCGACCAGAAAAACCACTTTAATGGTTTGAGTATCTTCAATCAATTGGTTTGGACGCACTGCAAATTGATAATACGAAACATCGGAGTTTTTATTCGCTCCTATATAAACAGCCGAGGCATTTTTTAGAGAATAGCTAAGGGTATTGGACTTAAAAATACCATTAGGGGCAAACGTCATGGTTTTGTATGGTCCTAAAATCGGATCAATTCTTTCTGTGAGTGGAGAAGCATAAGTGTTGGACGCATTTTCAAATAAGAAATTTTCATCATTCCAGAAAATGATCGGAAAATCCAAAGGTATATATCTGCTGGTATTAATAATTTCAACCGGTACCGGCACCTGAACATTGGATGAGGTCCAGCTTACCGGGACCAAATAAGTAATTTTCACATGGCGTTGTTCATTCCCACCCATGGGAAATACCCGCAGGGTGAAACTATTGTTTGAGTTTTTAGTGAGCAAGGAGGGGTCTCTTCTTCTCTTTACGATGTTTTCATATATTTGAGAAGCAGAAAAGACATCCAGCAGACTGGCCTGACAAATCTCATTCCCTATCCACAACCAGGAATCGGTGATCACTGCTTTATCCGGTAAGGAAAAATTCAATACCACTTCCAGGGAATCGCTGGGTTTAAAATTTGACCCTCGGGATGAAAAGCTCAGGTATAAGCCAAATTCCATGAACAATCCCTTCGGACGTACGGACAATAAGCATTCTTCAATGGTGCCCTGCGTACTATACGTTGAGTTACGCACATCGGACACTCTTAATGAATAGGATTGACCTTGTGCAATGGACAACATTGAAGTACTGCACACAAGCAGTAATGCATTTAGTATGAATTTCATGGATATTGATTTATAATAAAACGTTTTAATGTCTATGGATGTGAATGAAAATGATGTTTTTGTATCTAAAATTAATCCAAAAATGCACATGACAATTTTTTCCAGAGCATCATTGGATCCATCAACCATTGACTACATTCGTATCCATGACCGCCTTTAAAGCCCCTCCATCAGTTGGTTCTATTGGGATTTCCTGAAGGTAGACGGTGAAAGATATCCAATGAACCATTTTCCAATTTGAGGACACCTCTAGGACAAACCGTCGCACATATCCCGCAACCCACACAACTCGCCCGTACGATATTTTGTCCTTTTTGTGCATATGATCTTACATCAATACCCATTTCACAATACGTCGAACAATTTCCACAGGATATACACTGGCCCCCGTTGGTCGTTATTCTAAACCGGGAAAATAACTTTTGCTGAATGCCCAATAAAGCAGCCATCGGACAGCCAAACCGGCACCATACGCGGCTACCCAAAAGCGGATAAAAACCAACGCCTATTACTCCTGAAAATGCGGCGCCTATGAAAAACCCATAGCTTTTACGGAGAGCTGCTGTTGATACTCCAAACAATTCAGGTTGACCTGTTCTGAATGTATAGAGCACTCCAGCTGTCATTAAGATCACAAACAGGAGGATCGAAGAAATGAGCAATTGTTCGAGCTTCCATGCTTTCTCTGATTTATCAGACAAGTGTCGGAAAGGATCACCTGCAGTCTCGGCGAGCCCGCCACAACCGCAGACCCACGAGCAGTACCAACGCTTTCCAAAGAAGTAAGTCAATAGAGGAGATATAATGAAAATCATCGATAGACCAATCCAAAGAATACAGGTTCCTATCCATCCATTGGATTGAAGAGACGCTAAATTCCAGTGATCAAAAAAAGAATAATTCAATGGCCACATGTTTTTCAAATCGGAATACGGTAAATTCATACGTAACATAAATTCCGGAATCAAAAAGGCGAAAAACAACTGGAAAAACATTACAGAAATTGTTCTGATCACCTGGTTGGGTGCATGCTGGTATTTTAAAATGAATCGAATGCCAAACAACAAGATGGCTGCGGTGTAAAATACTCCATATACAAACCACTGGCTTGCGGTTTGATTTTTTAAGAACATACTTAACGGATCAAACCACGAGACGAATCCATAATTACCTTCAGGATGATAACCAAGGTATTCCGGCCTCCAATACAACAAGATATAAAATACCGTAATACTAACAGTTGTGAGTATTGACATCCATCCCCTGTTGGTCAATGAACTAAAACGTATTCCGTGATTCAGCATTCCGGAGGTAGCGTTCCTGTATTTAGACCAGGAAAATCCTGCTATTGAAAAGCTCAGTAAAATCAATGTGAAAATCCAAAAGCCAGGAACCTGGTAATTTAACAGATGACAAAACACCATCGCGATCAAGGTCATCAGACCTGTAAAAAGGCAAATTTTTTCAACGACAGACATAAAAGCTGGTTTTTCAAATGAATATTTGTGTAGCATAAAGAACAGGGCTTAAGATTTTAAGAACCGCAGAACGGCATTTAGCTTTCCGGAAGATTTCAATTCAATTGTTTTATCAAATTTTAAGCGATAGGCTTCGAGAAGTCCTTTCGAATGGTCGGGAAAAAATTCCGGGTCAAAAAAAGCAAGTCGTATATCCTGAAGAACGGATTCCAAAACCGTACCGGTCCGAATCCATTTTTCGCAAACCTCCTGACGGAAGCGTATACCCATGAGGTTGAATCCAATGATGTGTTTACTTTCCTTAAGGTAGACCAGGCGCATGGATTTATTACCCGATGGGTGTTCCCAGTACAGTGAATCCAGGGTTGGTTCCGGAAGTGGGGGAACGTAACCATATACCTGATACTCGATGTCGAAAAACTTGGCCGAGTTGAACCAAAGGCCCTGACGGTACATTGTAGGATTTCCTGAAAGGGTTTTGGCCAGGACTTCACCCATTTTTTTACCCGTATACCAAACCGCTTCAGTTGGTTTTCGGTTTGTTTCCACTGTCCGCAATTGGGCGCAATCACCGATTGCATATACATTTTCCAGATTGGTTTGCAAGTACTCATTGACCAAAATGCCACGGTCTATTTGTAAGTTTGAGTTTCTAAGACTACCCACATTGGGTTCTACACCCACACTGATCCCCACCATACCACAAGGAATCTGTTCAAGCGATTGGGTGATGACCGAACGTACTTTTCCATGCACACCGGTTATTTCTTTAATTTCCGTTTGGAGTCTGAGATCTATTCCTTTGTTTCGGATATGCCTGGCGACCATTTGAGATTCTTCCAGTGGGAGATTCGATTGCCAAAATTCTTTCTCACGAACGAGAAAGCTTACGGGGATGTTTCTGGAATGAAACATTTCAGCCAATTCCACTCCAATCAATCCTCCTCCAGCTATGACTGCCCGTTGAAGTCCCTCACTCAGTTGTTGTATGTGTTCCAAATCTTGTTTATGATAAAAGCCAGAAACTCCTTGCAAATCGACTCCTGGAATATTCAAACGTTTAGGATGCGATCCCAAAGCGAGGACCAAACGATCGTATTCCAAAGAAGTTTCCGATTCCAATCTGATCCTTTTTCGTTGAAAATCGAAATTAACTGCACGGCTATGCAACAGTTGAAAGTGGTTTTGTTGCCAATATGATTTTTCATAAACTTCCAAATCTTCCCAACGCATTTGCCCCATGAACACGTACATCATCCCGGTCCTTGCAAAAAACCAGGGATTTTCTTCAGATACCAAGGTGATTGCCTCTCGTGTGTAGTTTCTCAACCATCTGGCACAGGTACTGCCAGCTATTCCATTTCCAATGATGACGGTATGAGGCATTGTGACAGTGCGTTCGGGTAATGATGACCTAAATTGAACTTTGCGATAAAGATAAGCAGCCTGTCAGGCAAATTAATCGTTTTACCTGATGTCGGACAGTTGAAGAAATCTTTCCATTTTTTAACAGTTCTTTTTGTGAAAAAACATACGAAAACTTATACATTTACAGTTGGATTTGCCCATAAGAAGTGCTTATGAAATATATTTACCTGATTATCAGTCTTTTAGTTTGTGATTTGGCTTTGGCGCAGAACGCCCGATTCAGCGTAAGTCCCAATCCAAATACCCTTTATTTTTCTCCGGACAACTCTGACCACCACATCGGCAGTTATGTGCGTAACCATACCAATGAAACGTTATTCATGTTATGGAATCGGGAGGTATTGATGATGCCAATGGGTTGGAGCACTTATGTATGTGATGCAAACAATTGTTATGCTGACCATGTAGCCAAATGCCCGGAAATTTATCCCAATCAAATTACTCCGGGAGATTCCTTTAATCTGGATGTCCATATATATGAGGATGGTACCATGGGAGCGGCACATGTGGTAATGTGGGTTTACGAGAAAGATGATACCACCAAAAAGATCAAAGTGGACTATGCTTTTAATAAAGTAGTATCCAACAGGGATATCAAAAATATTGCCGTTAAGGTGTATCCGAATCCTGCATCCAATTCTTTTACAGTGGATTACAATACCGGGTTGACCAGAATTGATTTGGTGAATCTTTTGGGAAAGAAAATGCGTTCATTCAGACCTACGCCAAATGCTTCTTATGACATCAGTGAACTGGAAGAAGGATTGTATTTCATCCGTTTGATTGGCCCTAATGAACAAACACTAAGAACCCTTCGTTTGCAAAAGAGGGCTGTAAAGCCTTAAGAGTAGTCCCCGGGGGAGTCCCAGGAGAATATTTTACTGTTTAATTTGATGCATTCATTTGCCCGTCCGGTATTCAATATTGGTTAGGCTGGAAATTCAACAAAGTTTCGAGGGGTTTCTGAAAGCCTTATTTGAATCTCGAACTCAGGGGGTATCACAGGCCTCAATCGTCGATGGATTTCTATACAGATGTTTTCTGCTGTGGGTATTGTTTCTGCAAATTCGGGGCAATCCAAATTGAGATTCTTATGATCAAAATGGGACTCCACATGCTCCAGAATCAAGTCTTTCAAGACTTTTAGATCCATTAAAATTCCAGTCGAAGGATCCAGTTCCCCGGTAATCTTGACATCAATTTCATAGTTATGTCCATGGTAATTGGGATTGGCTCAAATTCCAAAGACTTCCTTGTTTTTTACATCGGACCACTCAGGATTGTACAAACGGTGGGCTGCGTTAAAATGGCCTTTGCGAATGACAGAAATGCGCATTATTTTTTTATTGCAAAGCTATAAAATCGAAACTGTCTGTCAACACTTTCCTAATCTCATGAAATCTAAGCTCTATGCCCCTAATAATTATCGGTTTCAGCGGTTCTGAATTATATTTGCCGGGCCAAATAGCGGCATTTTATGCATCTACATCATATACCACAGGATTATTTTCCCATTTTTATTCAGTTTGTTGTGGCCATGAGCTTTGTTGTATTCGGCTTGTTGGCAACACATTTATTAGGTCCTAAACTGGCCGGTAAGCGGAAAGATGCGAGTTTCGAGTGCGGGCTTGACAGTGTTGGAAATGCCCGGAACCCATTTTCTGTAAGGTATTTTATGACAGCCATCTTATTTGTTTTGTTTGATGTGGAGATCATCTTCATGTATCCCTGGGCGGTTAATTTTAAGAAACTGGGTTGGTTTGGCTTTGTTGAAATGTTTATCTTTTTGAGCTTTCTTATGGCGGGATTTTATTATGTGTTATTGAAAGGCGTTTTGAAATGGGAAACCAGGGACGATGTTTGATTAAGCCTAATGATATAACTCAACTTTAAGCACGGGAACTATGGAAAGAAAAATTCAAATGGCAGAAGCACCGGAAGGGGTTGCAGGGCAGGGATTTTTTGCCACCTCCCTGGACGCTGTGGTCGGTTTGGCCAGGAAGAACAGCATATGGCCATTGCCATTTGCGACTTCTTGTTGTGGAATAGAATTTATGTCCACTATGTCGTCACATTACGATTTAGCCCGGTTTGGTTCTGAGCGACTCAGCTTTACTCCGCGTCAGGCTGATTTATTAATGGTGATGGGCACCATTGCTAAAAAAATGGCCCCCGTATTACGGCAGGTTTACGAGCAAATGGCAGAACCCAAATGGGTAATCGCTGTGGGGGCATGTGCCTCCAGTGGAGGTATTTTTGATACCTATAGTGTTTTACAAGGCATTGACCGAGTCATCCCGGTAGATGTCTATGTTCCAGGATGCCCACCCAGGCCTGAGCAAATTATTGAAGGCGTTATGCGAATTCAAGACCTCATAGGTAAAGAGTCAGTTCGTAGGCGTAATTCAGAAGAGTACAAGCAATTGATGGATTCATACTTTATCAAATAGATGTGATGACTACCGAACAAATTGATCAAAAATTATTGGATACTACCGGACAACAATACCATACTTCTGTTGACGCCTTTGGCGTATTTAATTTGGAATTGAAAGTTAACCAATTGTTCGGTGTAATGCTTCAGTTATACAAGGATCAGGAATTGGGTTTTAATGTGCTGAGTGACTTATGTGGAATCCATTATCCGGATCGCGTTGGTGAAGAGTTGTGTGTAACTTATTTGCTAAACAGTATGCAACAGAGTTCGCGGTTGCGGATCAAAGTTTATGTTTCAATTGACAAGCCTGAAATTCCGACCGTAACCGGAATTTATGCTTCTGCCAATTGGATGGAACGCGAAACCTATGACTTTTATGGAGTTCAATTTGTTGGACAACCAAACCTTCGCAGAATTTTGAATATGGATGAAATGGAGGAATTTCCCTTGAGAAAAGAATTTCCATTGGAGGATCCTTTGAGAAGCGATAAAGCAGATTTTCAATTTGGCAGATAACAGGTCATGAAAACGAATCAGGAATATTTAGCAGGCTTGGAAACCATTGAAAAACCGGAGATTCCGTATACGACCTTAAATTTAGGTCCAACGCATCCGGCTACCCATGGAATTTTCCAGAATGTTTTACAAATGGATGGAGAACGAATTGTCGATGGTGAACAAACTGTTGGATACATTCACCGTGCATTTGAAAAAATAGCCGAAAGAAGACCATTTTATCAAATTACCCCACTGACCGATCGGTTAAACTATTGTTCGGCACCCATAAACAATATGGGCTGGCATCTTACGGTTGAAAAATTACTGGGAGTCAAAGTCCCTAAACGGGTTGATTATATGCGGGTGCTGGTCATGGAGCTTGCCCGTGTATCAGACCATATCGTCTGTAACAGCATTCTGGGAGTTGATACCGGGGCTTTGACCGGATTTACTTATGTTTATCAGTGGAGAGAATTTATTTATGAAATCTATGAAGAAATTTGTGGAGCAAGACTCACCACCAATATGGGACGCATTGGTGGTTTTGAAAGAGATTTCAATCCAATCGTTTTTCAGAAGACCAGGAAGTTGCTGAAGGAGTTTCCTGCTGGTTGGAGGGAGTTTGAAAATTTATTGACACGCAATCGGATTTTTATGGACCACCGGACAATGGATACCGGCGCCATGGATAAGGAACGAGCACTGAATTATGGATTTACCGGTCCCAATTTGCGGGCTTGTGGAATCGATTATGATTTAAGAGCCGTCGAACCTTATTGTTCTTATGAAGACTTCCAGTTTGATGTTCCCGTGGGTACCACAGGAGATACCTATGATCGGTTTTTAGTCAGAAATGAAGAGATATGGCAAAGTCTGCGAATCATTGAACAGGCCTTGAAAAAAATTGAGTCCATGGATCCTGTATATCATGCCGATGCAGACCATTATTACCTTCCTCCGAAACAAGAAGTTTACCGCAGTATGGAAGCTTTGATTTACCATTTTAAAATCATCATGGGTGAAATCGAAGCTCCAGTTGGAGAAGTATACCAGGCGGTTGAAGGTGCAAATGGAGAGTTGGGGTTTTATCTGATCAGTGACGGAGGCCGTTCTCCTTATCGCTTACATTTCAGAAGACCTTGTTTTATTTATTATCAAGCATTTCCAGAAATGGTGCGTGGACAACTGTTGTCCGATGCCATTGTGGTAATGAGTAGTTTGAATGTAATTGCTGGAGAACTGGATGCATGATGGAATTGGATAAATTGGAATCCATTAAAGATATTCGCTTCATTAAGTGTAAACTAACGAACGTTTGGTAGTATTAGCAACGAGAATCACATGTCAACAACAACAGAATCAGGAGTTAAATATTTAGCCGGGCAGGATCAGCAGATTCATGAAATACTCGGCAGATATCCGGATGGCAGGCAAAAATCTGCTTTGCTTCCTATTTTACATCTCGTGCAATCCCGCCAGGGATGGCTTCCGGTGGAGGCTATGGATGAAGTTGCAGCATTGTTGAAAATTCCTTCCATTGAAGTGTACGAAGTAGCTTCATTTTATACCATGTTTCATTTAAAACCAGTGGGAAAATACGTACTGGAAGTTTGTCGTACAGGGCCTTGTTGTTTGGTGGGTGCCGAAAGCATGGTCAATTACTTGCGGCGTAAATTGAATATCGAAATCGGAGAAACCACACCGGATGGTTTGTTTACCCTGAAAACGGTGGAATGTCTTGCATCGTGTGGTACCGGACCGGTTCTTCAAATTGGCCCGGAGTATATCTACCATGAGAACTTGACCGAAGAAAAAATAGATCAACTCATTGACCGATTAAGAAGTAATTCCTGATATGGCTAAAAAAATTCTACTCGAGCACATCGACCAGGCTGGTATACAGTCAATGGATACTTATCTCAAAAACGGAGGTTATCAATCGGTCATTAAAGCATTAAAGAATTTATCTCCCGATCAGGTCGTGGAGGAAGTTAAAACCTCAGGTTTAAGAGGCCGGGGTGGAGCAGGATTTCCAACAGGCATGAAGTGGTCATTTTTGGATAAAAAGTCTGAGAAGCCAAAGTATTTAGTTTGCAATGCGGATGAATCCGAACCCGGTACTTTCAAAGACCGGTATTTGATGGAACACATTCCTCATCTGCTGATTGAGGGGATGATTGTTTCTTCTTTTGCATTGAACGCAAAGACTTCTTACATCTACGTGCGTGGTGAAATGATGTATGTCATTCGCATATTGGAACGCGCTATTGCTGAAGCCTATTCAAAGGGTTATTTGGGAAAAAATATTTTAGGAAGTGGTTATGATCTGGATTTATATGTTCAGCCTGGTGGTGGTGCATACATATGCGGAGAAGAAACGGCATTGCTGGAATCTCTGGAAGGCAAACGTGGAAATCCACGCAACAAGCCACCGTTTCCGGCTGTATGGGGTTTGTATGGTTGTCCTACAGTGGTCAATAACGTTGAAACCATTGCTGCTGTACCGTGGATCGTCAACCATGGAGGAGCTGCTTACGCCTCGATAGGTATTGGGAAAAGTACAGGTACTAAATTGATTTCAGCTTGCGGCAATATCAACAAACCTGGTGTATATGAAATTGAACTTGGGTTGCCGGTTGAGGAATTTTTATTCAGTGATCAATATTGTGGTGGCATTGCCGGGAACCGTGATTTGAAAGCCGTTGTACCAGGCGGTTCATCAGTTCCGATTCTGCCTAAAGAATTAATTCTTAAAACGGCAAATGGAGAGCCTCGTCTCATGAGCTATGAATCGTTGGCGGAGGGAGGTTTTGTATCGGGTTCTATGTTGGGATCAGGTGGTTTTATCGTATTTGATGACCGCTCATGTGTGGTCAGAAATTTATGGAACTTCACCCGTTTTTACCATCATGAAAGTTGTGGACAGTGCAGTCCATGCAGGGAAGGTACTGGTTGGATGGAGAAAGTCCTTCACCGTATTGAACATGGACATGGAAAATTAATTGACATTGATTTATTGGTAGACGTAGCAAAAAATATTGAAGGAAAAACCATTTGTCCGTTGGGTGATGCTGCAGCCTGGCCTGTGGCAAGTGCCATTCGGCATTTTCGCGAGGAATTTGAGGCACACGTGAAACACCCGGATTCCTGTTCTCAAAAACACCTTCACGAGCATTTTGCAACGGCACATTAAAGTAGTAGAACCATGAGTGATTTATTAAAAGTGACCATCGACGGCAGCAGTATTGAAGTTCCTTCCGGGACAACTATTTTACAAGCAGCCCGTCAGCTTGGCAGGAATTATCCTCCAGCTATGTGTTATTATTCTTCATTACAAAACACTGGTGGTAAATGCCGGGTATGCCTGGTAAAAGTCGCGCAATCCAGTGAAGCCAATCCAAGACCAATGCCCAAATTGGTCGCCAGTTGCATTACGCGTGTGGAACATGGTATGGTGGTTGAAAATGAAACCAATCCCGAAGTACTTGATGCACGACAAGGTGTAGTAGAATTTTTATTGGTCAACCATCCGTTGGATTGTCCAATTTGTGATCAGGCTGGAGAATGTGATCTTCAAAATCTTTCATTTGAGCATGGTGTTGAATCCACACGCTATGAAGAAGGCCGAAGAGAGTTTAATAAAATCGATATAGGCCCTTACGTACAGCTTCACATGACCAGATGCATATTGTGCTACCGTTGTGTCTATGCAGCCGAGCAATTGACCCAAAAGAGGGTACACGGTGTACTTAACAGGGGCGATATTTCAGAAATCAGTACATATATACAGGAATCGATTGATAATGAATTTTCCGGTAACATCATCGACGTATGTCCCGTAGGGGCGTTGACCGACAAAACTTATCGATTTAAACAGCGCGTTTGGTTTTCAAAACCATTCAACGCACACCGGGAATGCTCATCGTGTTGTGGTGAAACGGTATTGTGGATGAAGGGAGATCAGATCATTCGAGTTACTGCGCGGAAAAACAAATTTGGCGAAGTAGAAAAGTTCATTTGCAATACTTGCCGATTTGAAAAACGTAATCAAGAAGATTGGCAAGTCGAAGGTCCTCGTCCAGTCGACCACGAATCTGTTATCTCTGCAAATAAGTACGAATTGCCGGTGATCTCACCAGCAGTTAATGTTGATGCAAAATTTGTTTCAGAATGAGCGACTTGACATTTAAGATAATTTTCATTGCTGTAGTGTTCGGCATTTCTTTATTTATTGCCATGTACACCACTTATGCAGAACGTAAGTTAGCTGCTTTTTTACAGGATAGGCTGGGACCCAACCGGGCAGGACCTTTTGGAATATTGCAACCCTTAGCGGATGGAATCAAGTTATTTTTTAAAGAAGAATTCATACCCAAAGTATCCGACAGGATGTTGTTTATTTTGGGACCGGCATTGTTTATGTGTACAGCATTAATGACCAGTGCAGTAATTCCTTTTGCACCTGATTTAGTCATTGGTGACCGGACATTTTCAATGCAGGCCACTGATCTAAATGTGGGTATCTTATATTTATTTGGAGTGGTTTCACTCGGCGTTTATGGGATCTTAATTGGTGGATGGGCATCCAACAATAAGTTTTCTTTATTGGGTGCAATACGGGCAGCTTCGCAAAACATCAGTTATGAACTTGCTATGGGTTTGTCCATCATTGCATTGATCATGGTAAATTCCAGTTTGTCTCTCCGCGAAATTGTAGATCAACAATCGGGATTCAACTGGAACATCTTATATCAACCGTTGGGTTTTATCATTTTTATTGTTTGTGCATTTGCTGAAACCAATAGAGCTCCTTTTGATTTGCCGGAGTGCGAAACCGAACTAGTGGGTGGATATCATACGGAGTTTTCTTCGATGAAACTTGGATTTTATTTATTTGCAGAGTACATCCATGTCTTTATCAGCAGTGCTGTATTATCCACATTATATTTTGGTGCTTATCATTTTCCTGGAGTAAGCAGCCTGGAACCCGGAATTTTAAAAACGGTGTTAGGGGCTGCTGTCATGTTTGCCAAGATTAGTTTTTTCATCTTCTTGTTTATCTGGATCCGTTGGACATTGCCGCGGTTTCGTTATGATCAACTGATGAATCTTGGGTGGAAAGTTCTGATTCCTTTGGCTGTTTTGAATATTCTCATAACCGCAATCATTTCATTGATTTAACAAAAGCAATATATGGCAGCGACGAAGTTAACAACGCGATATAAACTACTCGAACGAAAGCCGATGAGTTTTGCAGAGCGAATTTATTTACCTGCTGTGTTTAAGGGAATGGGCATCACATTAAGCCATTTGTTCCGCAAAAAAGCAACCATTTCATATCCTGAGCAAAAAAGGCCAATGAGTGAAGTATTCCGTGGCTTACATATTTTGAAACGGGATGAAAAAGGAGCTGAGCGTTGTACAGCTTGCGGACTATGTGCTTTGGCTTGTCCTGCTGAAGCCATAACCATGACTGCAGCAGAAAGGAAACCTCAAGAAAAACACTTGTACCGCGAAGAGAAATATGCAGCAGTCTATGAAATCAACATGCTACGCTGTATTTTTTGCGGCTTATGTGAAGAAGCTTGTCCCAAAGCAGCTATTTTTTTACAAAATGATAAAATGGCACCTGCAAGTTTCGAGCGTGATGATTTTATTTATGGAAAGGATCGGTTGGTTGAACCTTTTCTTCAAAATTGATTGAAAGATGGATAAGATATTTTATACCCTTTCCGCATTGACCATTTTGACTGCTGTATTGGTGGTAATTTCCAGGCACCCTATCAGAAGTATCCTGTTTCTCGTTGCAACTTTTTTTCTTATATCTGCGCAATACGTACTGCTAAATGCTCAATTTCTTGCATTGGTGAATGTGGTGGTTTATGCCGGCGCTATCATGGTTCTGTTCTTATTTGTAGTGATGTTTCTGAATCTGAATCGGGATATCGAACGATTTAAATCATGGATTCCTCTATTTGCAGCGGTTGTGAGTTCAGGGACATTGTTTTTATTGGTCATCTCAGCTACTAAACGCTCACAAGTGCAGGTGGAAGCTTCAGGTCCACATACCATTGGACTTGTAGAATCTATTGGAGAAGTATTATATAGAGATTATTTATTCCCAATGGAAATTTGTTCAATATTATTTCTTGTTGCTATGATTGGAATTGTTTTGTTGAACCGTAAGGAAAAGGAAATCTCTCAAAAACCTTTATTGCCATGAACCATATACCGGAAATTATAAGAACAATACCGTTTGAGCATTATATTTTATTATGCAGTTGTTTGTTTTTTATAGGCCTTATGGGCGTATTGATTCGGAAGAATGTACTCATTGTATTTATGTGTATTGAAATTATGCTCAATGCCGTGAATCTTTTGATGGTCGCTGCATCAGCCTTTCGCGGGGATAGTGCAGGACAAATTATGGTATTGTTTACCATGGCGGTCGCAGCTGCAGAGGTATCTGTTGGACTTGCGATCATTGTTATGATGTATAAAAATTTTAAAACTACCAACATTGATCTATTTGATCGATTGAAAGGTTAATTCTGATTGAAAAATGAGCCCTGATTTAATTCTACATCTAATCATCTGGCCGCCACTGGCAGGTTTTTTAATCAATGGAATTCTGGGTGGTAAACTACCTAAATGGCTAGTGACTACAATAGGTTGTGCAATGCCTTTAACCAGTTTCATTGGGACATTACTTGCTTATAATGCATTGGCTGACAAACAAACGACTGTTAGTTTGTATACCTGGTTTGTGGGAGAAGGGTCCGCAAAAGTGGATTTTGCCTTTCTGTTTGATAACCTGAGTTTGTTGATGTTGTTTGTGGTTACCGGAGTAGGTACATTGATACATGTATATTCAGCGGGCTATATGCATGATGATAAGGGGTATTCTCGATTTTTCGCCTACATGAATTTTTTCATGTTCAGTATGTTGTTACTGGTATTGGGCGATAACCTCATTGTGTTGTTTGCCGGTTGGGAAGGCGTTGGACTTTGTTCATTTTTGTTGATTGGATTCTGGTTTGAAAATCAGGATTATAACAAAGCCGCCTCGAAAGCTTTTATCATGAACAGGATTGGCGACTTGGCATTCCTCATAGCGATCTTTATGACCATTTATACGACGGGTGGAGTTCGTTTTTTAGATATTAAAGAAACTTTAGGAGAAGAGGGTGTACCCATCAATTCATTCATCATGATTGTTATTGGTTCTCTTTTTCTCATTGGTGTTACGGGTAAGTCAGCACAGATCCCTTTGTTTACCTGGTTGCCCGATGCCATGGCAGGACCTACACCTGTTTCCGCTCTAATTCATGCAGCCACCATGGTGACTGCAGGGGTTTATCTCATAGCGCGCATGTATTTTCTTTTTGACACAGTTCCAGTATTAAAAACGGTAATAGCCATACTGGGCTGCCTCACAGCATTTGTGGCCGCATCGATTGCATTAAAACAAAATGACATAAAGAAGGTCCTGGCATATTCTACCGTCAGCCAATTGGGTTATATGGTTGCTGCATTGGGTGTAGGAGCCTATACAACAGCTGTATTTCATCTAATGACGCATGCTTTTTTCAAAGCTTTATTGTTTCTGGGTGCAGGCAGCGTCATTCACGGATTGCATGGAGAGCAAGATTTGCGTAACATGGGAGGTCTCAAAACCAAAATGAAAGCAACATACTTCATTATGCTCATCGGTACGCTGGCGATTATCGGCTGTCCACCTTTTGCCGGTTTCTTCTCAAAAGATGAAATTCTTGCAGCCGTTTATGCAGGTAACTTTTGGGTCTTTTTAGTCTTGGCATTCGCTTCTGTCATGACCGCCTGGTATATGCTGCGGATGTTTTATGCTACCTTCCATGGAAAATACAGAGGGAGTGAAGAATCTTTTCACCACATTCATGAATCTCCCTGGATTATGTTGATTCCGTTGTTTGTCTTATCGGTACTGTCGATGGTGGGTGGATTTGCAGGTTTGCCGGAAATCACAGGTCAAACCCATATGGTGTTTCAATTTTTGAACAAATCGATTGCGCAAACCAGGTTTGAGGTAAGTCATCTATTTGATTATTGTTTATGGGGTCTAACGATAGTTACGCTTCTGGTCATCTTCTTTTTAACCTGGAGACGATATGGAAATTGGAATACATCGGTTGAAAGTGCAGGATCCAATTTTGTGGCGAAGACCCTTCAAAACAAATATTACCTGGATGAAATATACGAATGGTTGTTAGTTAAACCCATCAAACGGACCGGAACGTGGTTTATGAATTTCTTTGAGTTTGGTGTAGTGGACCGTTTGGTGCAGTTGCCGACAGCTTTCATTCATTCGGGAAGTAATGCCATTCGATATCTGCAAAATGGAAATCTGAGCAGTTATTTATTGTATAGTGTAGTAGCCTTGGCTGCTCTACTGGTGTTTTTCATGATAATTTGATTTATATGATGCAGGCAGTTTTATTGATATTTATTCCTCTGTTATTTTCCATTATTGCTTTTTTCAGCAATAAAAGAGTAGCACCATTTGTCGCACTCACTTCTAGCATCATAACTTTATTTTATTTCTTACTGCTTTTGGGATCCTATCAAGTGGTGGAACATTATCTTTCATTTAATGATTCGATCAGTTGGATAAAATCAATGCGTGCATTTTTGCATGTTGGGATAGATGCAGCAGCTGTAGTGCCTCTGTTTATGACGCAATTGGTGATGTGCCTGAGCATTCTGGCCACCTTAGTAAAAGGAAATGAACGAGATGGGAGGTATTATGGATTGATGGGTTTGGCGCATGCGGCATTCAATGGTTTTTTTATGGCACAAAACCCCATTACGTTCTATGTATTTTTCGAAGCTGCATTGATTCCCGTGTACTTCCTTGTATTAAAATTTGGGGGTCCGGATCGCAAAAGAGCTGTGTTCAAATTCTTTTTATACACCGTGTTGGGTGGCTTGTTGATGTTGGCAGCAGTACTCTTCTTACAATTTAATATGCACGCCCATTTGACCCTGGAGACCTGGGTAGATTTTTACAAAAACAGGATTGCGGTTCCTTACCAATTATGGTTGTTTGCTGCTTTTTTCATTGCCTTTGCCATTAAATCACCCATCTTTCCATTCCATACGTGGCAGGCAGATTTATACGAACAAGCAGATCGTCCAAGTCTGATGATCATTGCTGCAATCATGTCCAAAATGGGTGTATTTGGTTTTGTTCGATTTGATTTTATTTTCATCGAATCTGTATTTAGAATTTATTACTATTTAATACCCCTGTGCCTTGTAGGAGTTGTTTACGCATCATTGATTGCGTGGAGACAAAAAAATATGGTCAGATTATTGGCTTATTCATCGATGGCACACATGGGTTTGATTGCAGCGGGTATCCTTACCAGTACCAATCTTGGGATACAAGGTGGCTTGTTTTCCATGTTGACGCATGGTTTAGTGGCAGCAGGTTTATTTTTCGCAGTGGATGTGATTCAACGAAGAACCGGTGCAACAGAAGTGGATAAAATCTCGGGTTTAGCAAGAGTTCAACCGCGATTTGGGGCTTACTTTTTCATCCTTTTATTGTCGGCGATTGGGCTTCCATTGACCTGTGGTTTTATCGGAGAATTTTATCTGCTCTGGGCGTTGACAGAATATGAACCCTATTTCGGTGTGTTAGGAGGATTGACATTAATTTTTGGTGCAGCCTATATGTTGCGACTGTACCAAAAGACCATGTTTGGTGCTGTGTCAAGCAATACTTCAGGTTTTGGATTGCTGAATTTGTCAGAAGAATATATATTTTTAGTGATAGGAATTCTCATCATCGTGTTAGGTTTTTATCCGGTACATTGGATAGGATTTGGGCAGTATGTTTTTGAATTCATGAATTTCATACCCAGTAAATAATCGGTATATGATGTTAGCTTTGATCACCTTGAGTATTGCAGGATTAATGGCCATGTTTTTTGGATTTGTCAAATCACGTAACCTCATCATGCCGTTTGTTTTCCTTACCACTTTGGCAGCCCTGTTTTTCATCATTGTAAAACAGCCATTTTGGAATCATTATCTAACCGATATGGTGGAAACCACAGGTAACTCAAGGATTCTTTCCATTTTACTTTTACTGAACGGTCTGGCACTGATTCCTTTTTACAATCATTATCAACAAAGGGGAGAAGAAGAATTGGCCGATTTCCTGGGTTTGGTCCTTTTCTCAATGGTGGGAGCTGTGTTGATGGTGACCAGCATCAATTACATCTGTTTGTTTATAGGCGTGGAAATTCTATCCATCGCCATGTATATACTTGCAGGTGCAGACCGACGGAAGAGCAAGTCAAATGAAGCAGCATTGAAATATTTTATTTCCGGTTCATTTACCAGTGCAGTCCTTTTGTTCGGAATAGGTTTGTTGTATGCCACCAATGGATCATTAGCCATTTCCCAGCCAGCGGGCTCCACGAACGAATGGTTGATTCAAGTGGCCTATTTGTTTGTCTTTTCCGGATTTGCATTAAAGATTGCGGTTGTGCCATTTCATTTCTGGGCCCCTGACGTTTACGAAGGCACACCAACACTGTTCACTGCTCTGATGGCAAGCCTGGTTAAAATTGCTTCCATAGGTGCATTTCTCCGAATCGTTCAGTTAAATTTAGACCATTTACCGAACTGGCTCAATGCCTATTTTATCCTGGTGATCCTCGCCACGATGACCTTCGGTAATTTATTTGCCATGAAGCAGCAAAGTGTAAAACGACTGATGGCTTATTCAGGAATTGTCCAAGCTGGATTTATCATGTTGGGTTTTCTCAGCATGAGGACCGGAGAGGATTGGCCGGTCTTGTTTTACTTTATCGCATACGCTTTATCTTCTATTGTGGCCTTTGT
>JRYK01000367.1_pt1 | contig 28962 bp, 16 predicted proteins | sample 235381 | NCBI WGS metagenome assembly JRYK01 (sample SAMN03074220, study PRJNA261476) | activated sludge metagenome | biome: Wastewater Treatment Plant; feature: Wastewater; material: Activated sludge; isolation source: activated biomass of a wastewaster treatment plant treating hydrocarbon... ... | reverse complement strand
GTTCGAATCCCTCCCCCTCCGCTGATTTACTGGGATGAGATTTCCCGGTAACAAATAGTTCGGGGCGTAGCGCAGTCCGGTTAGCGCACCTGCTTTGGGAGCAGGGGGTCGAGAGTTCGAATCCCTCCGCCCCGACTGAAAATCAAGGAGTTACGATGTTAAAATTGTGGCTCCTTTTTTATTTGCACAATAATTTGACTAACAATTTAGGGGTTTATCTAAGTCAATTTATTATAACATTTTTAGTTCCGCCTATCTATTTTACAGGGGGGGGGGGGGGGGGGNNCCCCCCTAATTAAGTCGTAATCCCCTCCCCCCGTACCCTTTATTTTGGAGTGCTTGGAGTGGTCTATAAACCGGTGAACAAAAATTTTCCAAGGGTAGTAAAATGCTTCTATAAGTGTCTGGCTCCAAATAACCTAATATTAATTTTGACATTAGTGCCAGTTGAAAAAAAGAAAAATCTACACCTTGCATTTTTAAAATTTCTTTTAACATCCTCACCAATAGAACTTTTGGGTTCGTTCAACCTCAAAGCCATCATTTCACAAAACCAAAAGACCCATTTTTAGCCAATTCAGCGACAAGAATGATAACTTTACATATTGATAAAGACAGAGATAACCAATGTTCGAGCAAACTTTTAAAAATATTGATGATATACTTCACAAAGATGCAGGTTGCGGCAGTGAATTGGACTATGTGGAGCAAACCTCGTGGATATTGTTCCTGAAATATTTGGACGACCTGGAGAAAGACCGCGCTACTGCAGCTGAACTCACCGGCAAGACGTACACGCCTATCATTGACATAAACTATCAATGGACCATTTGGGCAATGCCAAAGGGTAAAGACGGTAAACTCGACTATCACAAAGCCCATACAGGAGACGACCTCACCGACTTTGTAAATAATAAGCTGTTCCCGTACCTCAAAAAGTTTAAAACCAGTGCGGAGAGTGCCGAGACCATTGAATACAAGATTGGCGAGATTTTTAGCGAACTGAAAAACCGCATCCAAAGCGGCTACAATTTACGAGAGGTTATAAACCGCATTGACGAGTTGCGATTTCGCACTCATGCAGAAAAGCACGAAATGAGCCATTTGTATGAAGATAAAATAAAAAACATGGGCAATGCAGGTCGAAACGGTGGTGAATACTACACACCCCGACCGCTCATTAGGACCATTGTAAGAGTGGTAGACCCAAAAATTGGCGACAAAATTTATGACGGTGCAGTGGGCAGTGCGGGCTTCCTTTGCGAAGCCTTCGACTATTTGCGAAACAGCAAATCCCTTTCTACCAAAGAAACCGAGATACTGCAAAAACGCAGCTTTTACGGGAAAGAGAAAAAATCATTGGCGTATATCATAGGCATTATGAATATGATTTTGCACGGTGTGGAAGCGCCCAACATCATACACACCAACACGCTTGCCGAAAACCTTGCCGACATACAGGAAAAAGACCGCTATGATGCGGTGCTTGCCAATCCGCCATTTGGTGGAAAGGAACGTGCAGAAGTGCAACAAAACTTCCCGATAAAAACAGGCGAAACCGCTTCACTCTTTTTGCAGCACTTTATTAAAATTTTAAAAGCAGGTGGCAAGGCAGGTGTGGTCATTAAAAACACCTTTTTGAGCAATACCGACAATGCCACAGTCGCCATACGCAAAACCTTGTTGGAAAACTGCAACCTGCACACTGTGTTGGATTTGCCCGGTGGCACATTTACCGGTGCAGGAGTAAAAACTGTTGTATTGTTTTTTGAAAAAGGAAAAGCCACACAAAAGGTTTGGTTTTACCAACTGAACCTTGACCGCAATTTGGGCAAGACTAACCCACTTAACGAAAACGATTTGGCAGAATTTGTAGAACTGCAAAAAACCTTTGCCGAGAGCGAAAACTCTTGGACGGTGAATGTAAAAGACATTGACCAAAGCACTTTTGATTTAAGCGTTAAGAACCCGAACAAAAAAGAAGAAGTTACACTACGCCAACCGCAAGCCATTTTGGAAGAAATGAAAGCATTGGATGAAGAAAGTGCTGTAATCCTAAACTCAATTTTGGAACTGATATGAAGCAAGGTTGGGAAATAAAGAAGTTGGGGGAAGTTTTGGTGAAAACCGAAATGGTTGACCCTACCAAAAACCCTAATAGGGAGTTTACCTATCTCGATGTTTCAAGTGTAAATAAAGAAACAAAAGAAATTGAAGAAGCGACTGTTTTACTTGGCAAAGATGCCCCAAGTCGAGCAAGGAAATTAGTAAGAGAGAATGACGTAATTTTTGCTACTGTAAGGCCTACCCATAGCAGAGTTGCTTTGATTACGGAAGAATATGATGGACAAGTTTGTAGCACAGGATATTTTGTTTTGCGTGGGAAAGAAAACATAGACAACAAGTATTTATTCTACTATTTGCTTACAGATGAATTCAATAAGCAAATGAAGAAACTACAAAAAGGAGCAAGTTATCCAGCAGTTACTGATGCAGAAGTTAAAAGCATATTTCTACGATTTCCTAAATCTCTCCCCGAACAAGAACGCATTGTTTCCATATTAGATGAAGCCTTTGCCGCCATAGCCAAGGCAAAAGCCAATGCAGAACAAAACCTCAAAAACGCCAAAGAACTTTTTGAAAGCTATTTGCAGAGGGTGTTTGAGAGTGGGAATTGGGAAACAAAAACTATTGAATTGGTATGTGATGAAATATTTGCAGGTGGAGACGCACCAAAAAATAATTTTTCATTAGAGCCAAATGAGAAACATACTATTCCAATTTATGCAAATGCAGTAAAAGACAGTGGACTTTATGGCTACACAGATTTTGCAAGAGTTACAAAACCTTGTGTAACAATAGCAGCAAGGGGGAGCGGAACAGGACACACAGAATTAAGAAACGAACACTTTTTGCCAATTGTAAGGCTTATTGTTTGTATTCCAGACACTAAACAAATTTCAACCGAGTTTCTAAAATACACCATAGACAATTTAGTCATTCAACGAAGCGGCAGTGCCATTCCACAATTAACTGTTCCAATGATTAAAGACTATAAAATTCCAGTTCCAAGCATTGAAGAACAGAAACAGATAATTGAAAAAGCAGAAACACTAAAGCAAAAAAAAGAAAATCTTGAAAATGTCTATTTGAAAAAGATTGAAGGACTTGAAGAACTAAAAAAATCAATTTTGCAAAAAGCGTTTGCAGGAGAATTGAAAACAGAAAAAGCGGTTGCGGTATGAGTTATCGTGATTTACATATCAAACCGTTTGACAAAGGCACAATTACCAAACTCGAAATATTTGAAGATTATGCTCAGGCTTGGATACCAACTTTCGTAATGCAGTCAAGTCGATTCCCTGAGATTCACATTTTTGATTTCTTTTCAGGTCCTGGTTATGATTCTGAAAATGTTCCAGGAAGTCCAATCCGAATATTGCAAAAAGTCAATGAGCAATTAGGAAGCATCTTAGCCAAAAAGACAAAGATTGTTTTACACTTCAATGAATTTGAGCCAACCAAAAAGGGTCAGGAAAAGTTTGAACTGTTAAAAGAAAACTGCGAAGCATTTATTGCAGACAATCCAAAATTCAAATATTTTCTTTCAGTAAACTATTACAATGAAAATGCAGAGCAAATATTTTTCAAGTTACTTCCACAAATCAAGAAATTTCCTTCGCTTGTTTATTTAGACCAAAACGGAGTTAAGTTTATTTCTCAAGAATATTTATCCGAACTCGAAAAACTAAAAACAACTGATTTTCTCTATTTCGTTTCGTCCTCCTATTTCAAAAGATTGGGCGGCACAGATGAATTTAAAAAAGTGTTGGAGATTGATATGGCTGAATTGGAAAGAGAAGCCTATCGAAATATGCACCGTTTAGTTTTGAATAAAATAAAATCACGGTTGCCAATCAGCACAGAACTAAAATTATTTCCGTTTTCAATAAAGAAGAATGCAAACATTTACGGAATTGTGTTTGGTGCGAAAAATTATGCTGCGGTTGACAAATTCCTTGATATTTCTTGGAAAAGAAATTCAGTAAACGGAGAAGCTGATTTTGATATTGACGAAGACAGTTCAAAAATTCAGTTAGATATGTTTGAAGGTAAGAAGATGACGAAAATTGAGAAGTTTCAGCAAGAATTTGAAAAGCATTTGATTCAAGGAAATTTCCCTGATAATAAATCTGCATTGATTTATACATACAGTTGTGGTCACATTCCAAAGCACGCAGTTGATATAATCCGAAAATTGAAGAAGGACAAAAAAATTGATTATGTTGGAACAACACCAGCATTGAATTACGAGAATGTATTCAGAAAGAGACACATTGTGAACTATACAATTAAATCATAACAAAATGGCACAATCAAGCATAGAATGGACAGAAATGACTTGGAACCCAACAACGGGTTGCGATAAAATTTCGGCAGGTTGCAAATACTGTTATGCAGAAGTGATGGCAAAGCGATTGAAAGCAATGGGCGTTGAAAAATATGCGAATGGCTTTGAGTTGGCTATTCACGAAGATGAATTGCAAACGCCATACACTTGGAAAAAAGCGAAAATGGTTTTTGTAAATTCAATGAGCGACTTATTTCATAAGGACGTTCCTGTTGAGTTTATTCAAAAGGTTTTCAGGGTAATGAAAGAAAATCCTCAACACGTTTTTCAAATTTTGACAAAACGGGCTGATGTACTTTTGTATTACGACAAAGATGGTTTATTGGATTGGACACACAACATTTGGATGGGTATTTCTGTAGAAAGCGAAAAAGTGATGAAACGAATTGACCTTTTGCGACAAACCAATGCAAGAGTAAAATTTTTGAGTTGTGAGCCGCTAATCAGCCCTTTGCCCAATTTGAATTTAAAAGGAATTGATTGGGTAATTGTAGGCGGTGAAAGTGGCAGAACACCAAGACCAATGAAAAAGGAATGGGTAATGGACATTAAAGAACAATGCAAGAAAAAGGATGTAGCGTTTTTCTTTAAGCAATGGGGAGGAACGAATAAAAAGAAAACAGGCAATCTGCTTAACGGCAAAAAGTATTTAGAAATGCCAGAAATAATTGAAACAGAATGAACGAAGCAGAAACAATAGCGGGATAGCCATGAACGAACAACAATTGATAGAACTATTAAACGAGCTTGTAAAACAGCCACACGAAAGTGAATGGGTGGAGTTCAAACTCAATTTTCATTCTGCAGAAGAAATTGGGGAGGGAATTTCAGCTTTATCCAATGGGGCTTGCATACACAATCAGCCGTTCGGTTATTTGGTATTCGGTGTAGAAGATAAAACTCAAATCATCAAAGGCACCACCTTCAAAGCCAAAGCTGCCAAAAAAGGAAATGAAGATTTAGACCATTGGCTACTTACCCGATTAAATCCAAGAATTGATTTTGCAGTTTATGAGTTTGATTATGACCCAACCCGACATATTTCTATCTATGTAATTCCCGCTACCAAAAACCAGCCCGTTGAATTTCTGCATCAGGCATACATCCGTGTGAGCAGCATCACCAGAAAGTTGAATGAGTTTCCTCAGAAACAAGCTAAAATCTGGAAGAAGGATACTATACCATTTGAAAAAGAAATTGCAACAGACAATCTAAGTGCATCAGATATTACCAAGTATTTAAGCACTGAAACCTATTTTGACTTATTGAAATTGCCCTATCCTTCCAATCAGCAAGGCGTGATTGATAAGTTTATAGATGAAGGTTTAGTCGTGAAAAATAACGGTTATGCAATTACCAAATTAGGTGCATTGCTTTTTTCCAAGCATTTAAAAGATTTTGAAAGTGTAGAGCGAAAATCGGTCAGAGTAATCGTTTACATAGGCAAAAACAAAGTAGAAACTGAACGGGAGCAAATTGGAGCCAAAGGTTATGCTTTAGGTTTTGAAGGAAAGGTAGATTGGATAAACAGCCAATTACCTGCGAATGAAGAAATTGGCAAGGCATTGAGAAAAGAAACACGGATGTATCCCGAAATAGCCATCAGAGAGTTGGTTGCCAATGCTCTTATTCATCAGGATTTGACCGAAAAAGGATTTCCAATGGTTGAGATTTTTTCTGATAGAATTGAAATTTCCAACCCCGGAACACCTTTGGTTACACCCGACCGATTTATTGACGCTTACTTATCACGCAATGAAAAATTAGCAGACCTTATGCGTAGAATGGGCTTTTGCGAAGAAAAGGGCAGTGGTTTGGATAAGGTGATTTTTTACAATGAGTTGTATCAACTGCCAGCCATCAATGTGGTGGTTGCAGAGAATAGAACTCGTGTTACAATGTATTGTTACAAAACTTTAAATGACTTAGATAAAAAAAGAAAAAATCAGAGCTTGCTATCAGCACGCTTGTTTGAAATATGTATCAAACGAGAAGATGACAAATCAAACTTTGAGAGAACGATTCAAAATTGAAGACCATAACTATTCAATTGCTTCCCGCATTATTCGAGATGCCATTGATGATAAAGTAATTAAAGAAGATGACCCAGACAGTAAATCAAGAAAATATGCCAGTTACATACCTTTTTGGGCTTAAAATCTTATTTGATGGTTATTTGACCACCTCAGAATTCTTATGTGATGGTTATGTGATAGGTGGCGCCAATAATTAATTCAACTCATTGATAATCAATGATTTTTTATGTGATGGTTATGTGATTGGCAGCCCGATTTTATTTGATGGTCATTTGATAAAAGAGAAATTATGAACGAAGCAGAAACAAGAGCAGAACTCATAGACCCCAAGCTAAAAGCTTGCGGTTGGGGCGTTGTGGAAGGCTCTAAAGTCCTTCGTGAATACAACATAACGGTAGGTAAAATTCAAACAGGCGGTGCCAGAGGTAAAAAAGAAATTGCCGATTATGTGTTGGTTTACAAAGGTATAAAGTTGGCTGTTGTGGAAGCTAAAAGCGATGAGTTGGAAGTGGGAGAAGGAGTCATGCAAGCCAAGAAATATGCTGATAAACTCAAATTAGAAACCACCTATAGTACTAACGGCAATTCCATTTACCAAATCTGTATGAAATCCGGTGCAGAAGGATTGGTTACCAATTTTCTTAGTCCAGACGAATTATGGAATAAAACATTTGCTGAGCAAAACGATTGGAGAGAAAAGTTTGCCAATGTTCCGTTTGAAGACAAAAGCGGAAGTTGGCAGTTAAGATATTATCAGGAAATAGCCGTTCAACGGACCGTTGAAGCCATTGCACAAGGAAAAGAGAGAATTTTACTAACTCTTGCCACAGGAACGGGAAAAACGGCAATTGCTTTTCAAATTGCGTGGAAACTGTTTCAAACCCGTTGGAACTTAAAACGAGACGGCAACCGCAGACCACGAATTTTATTTTTAGCAGATAGAAACATATTAGCAGACCAAGCCTACAACTCATTTTCGGCATTTTCTGAAGATGCTTTGTTGCGGATTAAGCCCAATGAGATAAAGAAAAGCGGAAAAGTGCCCACCAATGGCAGCGTTTTCTTTACCATTTTTCAAACATTTATGAGTGGCACGGATGAAGAAGGAAAACCTGCACCTTACTTTGGTGAATACCCAGCCGACTATTTTGATTTCATCATCATTGACGAGTGTCACCGTGGCGGAGCTAATGACGAAAGCAATTGGAGAAGCATTTTAGAATATTTCAGTCCGGCAGTGCATTTGGGTCTAACCGCCACACCCAAACGAAAAGATAATGTTGATACCTACAAATATTTTGGCGAACCTGTTTATATCTATTCGCTGAAAGAAGGCATCAATGATGGTTATTTAACGCCATTCAAAGTAAAACGCATCAAAACCACTTTGGACGATTACCGCTACACTTCAGATGACACGATTGTGGAAGGAGAAATTGAAGAAGGCAAATTATATGAAGAAAAAGACTTTAATCGTACTATTGAAATTGTAGAACGGGAAGCCAAGCGGGTAAATATTTTTTTAGATGAAGCCAACCAAAACGAAAAAGCAATAATCTTTTGTGCCAATCAAGGTCATGCAGCTTTGATAAGAGATTTGTTAAACCAAAATGCCAAAAGTAAAGACCCATTTTATTGCGTTCGTGTTACCGCCAATGACGGAGAAGAAGGCGAAAGATTGTTGCGAGAATTTCAGGACAACGAGAAAATAATTCCAACAATCCTGACCACTTCCCAAAAACTCTCCACAGGAGTTGATGCACGAAACATTCGGAATATCGTTTTGCTTCGTCCAGTTAATTCAATGATAGAGTTTAAGCAAATAGTTGGACGTGGCACACGCTTATTTGACGGCAAGGAGTTTTTTACCATTTACGACTTTGTAGATGCCTACAAACACTTTTCAGACCCGGAATGGGACGGTGAACCGATTGGAGAAGAGTCAAAAGAACCTAATCTATATCCAACACTTAAGCCGACTGACACACCCGTAATGTTAGACTCAGATGAACCAGCTCAAAAGAAGCCGAAGATAAAAATCAAACTTCGCAACGGAAAAGAAAGAGAAATACAATCAATGATTTCTACTTCGTTTTGGAGTGCAGACGGCAAACCCATTTCGGCAGAAGAATTTTTGAGCAACCTGTTTGGTGAGTTGCCTAAACTTTTCAAAGACGAAGAAGAGTTGCGAAAACTTTGGAGCAATCCAACAACGCGAAAAGTTCTGTTGGAGAATTTAGATACAGCAGGTTTCCCAAAAGAAGATTTACTGACTTTGCAAAAGTTGGTTGATATGGAAAAAAGTGATTTGTATGATGTGCTGGAATACGTTTTCAATGGTGATTATATTGCTATGACAAGAGAAGCCAGAGCCAAAGCAGCCGAAGCGACCATTTTTGCACTACTCAACGACAAACAAAGGGAGTTTATAACGTTCGTATTGAGCAAATACATTGAAACAGGGGTAGACGAACTCGACCAAGAGAAACTTCCAATCTTGCTGACAAACAAGTATCAATCTTTGGAAGATGCTAAAGAAATTTTGGGAGACGTAGCAAACATCAGCAAACTGTTTATAGAATTTCAAGAACATCTTTACAAACAGAAAGCAGCATAACGCCAGGACAATTAAAGCATATAATCAATGCACATACCAATGCACACAACTGAGTTTTAAAGCCAAAAGATACGAACTTTAAATTTGAGGAAATGTCCTACCGCACAACAAACTACAATGTGATTAGTATCTTTCAATTATCAATTGAAATAAAATTTATTTGATTGGCTGATTCTATTTGACTTTACTTGCAGAAAATATAGACCAGTTTCAGACAGAGAATTTTTTAGATTAATCTGTATTAAACGATGTATTCCGTAATATTGATTTGAAAGCAATAAATGCCCACTAGTATTGTAAATAGTGACCGAATAATTCTCTTCATTGTTTGGCACTGATATATATAGAATCCCATCTGTGGGATTAGGAAAAACCTGAAAATTTGAGAAACCTACTCCAATATTCGTCGAATCATTAGTGTAGTTCAATTCATATAAACTTAAATGATGTTTATAGCTATTTTCTTTTATCCCAGAGGATGTGTTCAAAGTATTAAACCACCCATTCACCGCTTCTGAAGTCATGGCCGACCCACATCTGGATCGAATCTGGTAATGATAAAAAGAGGCTGACTCTAAATTCGTAAAGTTGTGTGACCCATCTGTCTGACTTTTGTTTGTCCAACTTGACCAGCTTGACCACACACCCGGCATAAGTTGCTTCCGGATCCTAAGTTGGAATCCAGTATTGCAGGGATTGCCTTCGCTCCATTTAATAGTAGCACTATTTGTTGTAGTGTCAGTGTGATAAACAAAAATGGGGTGTCCGCATTGTACAGGCTTGATTGTAATCTTTTGGATGCAGCTGTTCGTATTTCCATTTAAATCGCTGACAGTCCATTTTACATTGGTTACTCCAAGCTGGTACTTCAAAGGTTGGTTATTGGATACCGTGCTTATGCCACAGTTATCTGAAGTAGTAGGATTTCCTAAAATAATAACAGTTGATTTGACGGGACCACAAGAAAGATCCGGGATGCTGTATATTATATCAGCAGGACAGGTAATATTTGGTTTCTGATTTTCAGAGTCAATAACTCCGCATCCACATTTACCCGGGCTAGTTTTGAATGGATCCAATGAACAAGCATCACATATATCACCATATCCATCTTGATCAGAATCTGTTTGGTCCGCATTGGATGTTGTGGGACAATTGTCATATATATCAGGTACACCATCGTGATCTAAATCCGGCAAACAAGATTGCGGATTGTTAGCATCCCACTGTGTGCCATTGTAGAGCGTTCCATCATTGTTGAAAATTAAATCATTTGCGGTGATATTTATGCCTTCATTTAAATTCCAATAACCCAATAGTCCTATTGTATTTAATTCTGGTGGGCATTTATAGTTCGTTTGGATTTCTGTTTCACTTAACGCTTTTGACCATAGAACTATATCGTCCAAATTTCCCTGAAGCGGACTCCTGTCGTATTGTCTCGAAGTGGAGTATCTGGATCCAAAATATGCCGGGAATCCAGAATGATTTGCCTGGGAAATTGGGAAATTGTGGCTTGCTGTAAAATTGCCGTTTAAATAGAGTTTAACAAGTCCAGATTGAAATGTAATGCTTATATGTGTCCAAGCTCCTAAAATGACAGGAGCTAATTGTCTTTGCAAGCCTTGGGTTGGATTACCCAATTCGACATTTATATAAGCTGCTGTTCCGTTTCTGGAAATTCCTACAGCGAAGTCTGCCCAACTTACTCCTGGCGAGGCTCCCTGAGCAAAAATGGCAGCTCCGGCATCTGGGTAGTCCAAATACAATTGTGGATCTGGATAAACCCAACACTGATATGTGAACTGCGATCCCAAGTTATTTGGGTTTTTTATTACATAATCATCAATTCCATCAAATTTTAAGCTGTAATTGGTTTGAGCATTAATAAAGCAGGGTAGACTGATTGCAGTAAACAACAGGGAAAATAATATTCTATACATGGTATTTGGATTTAAGTAGGAGGAAAAAGGAGATTTCTTGTACAAATAAAATTCCTTCAGAATCTAATTTTGAATTAAACTGGTTTAAACCGGTTTGTGTAGACATTTTAGCTACTTTTAAAGCCAATACAAGCAACAAATCGATTTTGCCATATTCTTAGTCTGAATTTCATAAATTTGCTGTACATCGCTTTAAATTTGAAAATCAAGACTTCATTTATTTTGGTTTATATGATTGGGTGGTTAGGTAGTCTCCAATCACAAATTATATTTCGGGATATTAAACCATTGGAGGATTCTGCGACTGTGATGTTATTATACAAGCAAGCCACTTGGATACAAGACAGTCTTTTGGCTATGGATTTTCCTACCCACACGCTCGAAATAGTCGAGACAGTTCAATCCAAATATCTTACAGTGGATGGCAGGCTCAATGTATTTCTTTGGGATGGTGCCACGTGGAACAATATTTCTAAGTCAAAATATCATGGCTATAATTTCCGGTCAAAGAAATTTGCCTGGAATAATTTTATATACTCTTTTGGGGGTTATGGCATGTGGAGAGAGCATGGGGACTTAATAAGATTTGACCCTAAACTTGGGGAGTGGGAGACTGAGGGTATAAAGACAAAGGAAGATATAGGAAATCATATCAGCTTTTTGCAAGATAGTTTTTTGGTGGTGGTGAACCCGGTTTCAAGAAACCAGCATGTCAATAGTTCTATAAAAAGGAGAGGCTTGTACAAAATAAACCTGAGTTCAAAAGAGGTAATCCGCGAAAATTCCACGGATGAGACAAATCAATTCAAGTTCGCAACGCGCCTTGAAACTGAAAACTATTATTTGTCCTCACACAATCCGCCTCAAATCATCCATAAAGAAAGTCTTCGATTTAAAACTACCGATATTACCTTGTTTCATGCATTGTATCCTTACGATAATCACGCCCTTTATTGGATTCGCTCGGATTCGATTTGGATTTACCCATCAGACACATCCAAATCACCTGCGTATTATAATTTAGCTGATATCTATTCAAATATGCAATCCTATGAACTCGGCCTGGTTAAACCAAGAACTTACGTTTTAATATTATTCGTTTCTCTATTGGTTCTATTGGCTGGTGCCTTTGTACATTTAAAAACAAGAAGACCAAAGCCTAAAGAAATTACAACTCAAATTGATCACCCTATGATCCTGAAATTGATGGTCCACAAGGGAAATACAATCAATCAGGACGAGCTGGATAAGATTTTGGAAATAGATCAGATTAAGACTCCGGAAACTCAAAAATTTAAGCGGGCGTCACTCTACAATGAACTGAACCGTTTGTATTCTTCTAAAACGGGGGTAGATCTGATAGGTCGAATTCCAGATCCTGAGGACAAAAGGAGGTACTTGTATAAAATTCATTAAGTAAATCAGGAAATCTTGTCATATAATTGTTATTCAACAATCGGAAGTGTGTTATTAAGTTGCAACTTTTTGGTTGCTATTAATTTCGATTGGTATAATTTATAAAATTGGGTTGTTCACCATAAAATTTTAAACTTAATGTTTAAACTATTTTTTTGTCGATGCTTTATTATTTCCTGTAATTTCTCAATATAACAACTATATGTGGTGTTCAACTTTTAACTGTACTTCTCCCAATGCCTTGTTTAAAATTTCCTCCATTATCTTTTTAACAGCTTCAAGTTCTGAAATCGGGCATAAAATACTATCATGTTTAGAAAATGCATGATATCCTTTTTTTAATAATTTATAAAGTATCTTGTCAATAAAAATTTCGCTTTCCTTTTTCTGCAATAGTATTGCTAATTGGTTATGGCCTTTCTTCGTTTTAAATCCGTCGCAAAGCGCTACAAGACCCGGAAATGTACCCCTCAATTTGCGCTTTTCACTGCTATTATAACGCGGTTTGGAAAATATCAATTTCATTATAAACAACTTCGCATCATCTCTTGTATTGAACTCAAGTTGTTCCTTTATATAGTCATACAAATTGCCAGATCTTGACATTTCAATAAATTTACTCAGATCTGGATAATCTTCAATCGGAATATATTTTTCAAAATAGTTCATCTCGATCAGCCTCGACAAGATCGTCATCTGCGAATTCTTAAGATCTATAGAAGCGAAATGTTCACCATTTATGATTAATGCTGGTATTAGCAATGATGGCAAATTTGTTAAAGTGGTATACAATCTTTCCTTTTCTTTCCTTCTCGCACAGTAATGAATATTATTTGAAAATGATAAAGTAAAGTAGTTATAACTCAATTCAATTAGTCTTTCTCTATCAGAATTGAAAATGTCCAAACTCTCAGCTGGAAAAAACTTTTCATGATACTCTACAATATTTTCGGGACCAAATGTCTCAATAGCTTCACTCTGCTTCCAATAACCTTTGTCTCTACTACCCCGCATACCATTTGTGGTTTCCAATTTAATTGCTCTATCCTCACTATTAATGTCAACAATTGTAGATTCTTGTCTGACACGCTCCAATCTTTTTCTAATAATCTTTCGGGCCTGCTCAATATCGATTGAAATTAAACGTAATAAATTCAATGTAGTATCTTTAACATAATTATCTCTTTTAAACTTGGAGCCTTTCTCCTGTTGTCGATTTCTGTTAATATTATTTCTTTTATCAACAATAGTAACAGAACAAGGAACAAGATTTGAAATGGAGCTTAAATATGGATCGGAAAACTTAAATCCCTTGCAACACTCAGATCCTTTGTAATTTGAATAATTGTTATTGATAATTACTATACCTAATTTCTGCAAACGATACAAATATNNCAAATATTTCGAATAATTCGTTGGCATTACCAACCTCCAGTAATCGGCGCTCATAGGAATAAAATCTTCAAAATTCTCTTCCTTAAACTTAATATATGAGAATAAGATCCTATTAACAATATACAGTAAATTACTTTGCTCTATATCAGTATAAGGCTGTGAGCATATATAGTCCAGGATTAAATTAGGCACCAAAATGGAAACTTCAATCCTTTTCGAGGGTTTCCCATCAACTTTAACTTTGTAACGAGCGTAGCGTCTAACCACTGGATTTTTACTTTCTAAACATCTTGGGTCATGTCCACTTACCCCACGGGTCGGGGCCCCATATGTTCTACTTTTTGATAAATGTGTTTTTAAGGTATTCATAATTAAGAATTTATGTTTTTTAATTTATAAAATTTCTTGCGTACTCAAAATGGATAAGCCATATGCTTACAATGGTTTATTCATCACATATACTTGACAAATATTAATTTTTGGTTCAGTTCTTATTCTTTACATTTTACCGTCCATTTTTCGAGATAGGCATCTAGATCTCTTTTTCGAAATAATATTTTCCTACCTGGTTTTGAGTATTCTATTTTCTTATATGATACTATACGGTACATAGTTGTCCTAGAATACTGCAAATAATTAGCTGCATCTGCCAATGTTAAAAGTTCATCATTTCTGTTCATACATATCCTTTAGAATAAATAGGGTAAATAAATTTGTAAAAACACCAGAGGACCCTTTTTACTGAAGAAATTATTGTACAGTCATATAAATCAGAAAACTGGTTGGTTTTTCAATATTTATTCCAAGTAATATATACACCCTAATATTTTATGGATTTATTGAAGCCAAATGCCATATGTAGGGCAATGCGAAGGATTATTGGAGCATGAGCAATTGTATTATTGCGGAACTATTTGTAGCTTTTGGTTTTATAGGTCAGACTACTTGTAATGTTATGGATAAATTTGCCAGCCAGGCTGTTATTGCAGACTAATCAAGTTCATATATTTGAAGTTCAACGGGGTAGGCTTAAGAAACTATAGGTAGTGTTATTTTTTTAGAATTATATATCTCCCACATTGAGTTATAGGAAAATTACCTGTTTATAAACTAATTTATTTGAATATTGCCGAAAGTCGTCTGGTATTCTTTACTCTACAACCAATATGTTCGTGCATTTAGCAGCCGTATTATCAATTCTTATATGATAAATACCACTGGCTAATCCAAGTTCCTGCAAATTAAGCATTAAATTGTTGTCCTCCGCCTGCAGTTTTGTTCGCAAGATTAGTTTGCCGTTGGAATCTATGATATATAGCATTTTAGTTGATGTCTCAAATCCCTGAATGAGCAAAGTGGTTTCTGTACTTGCTGGATTTGGAATCAATGTAATTTTCTGCACCGGATTTTCTCCAAACTCAGATTCATTTTCTCTTGATTGAAGCTCTTCATTTTGGACTGCAACTTTTGTCTTAAAGAATCCATTAGCATTGCCGGAATAACTATTGCCACATTTTGTTCGGAGCTGGTAATTATAATTTTTATTTCTCGCCAATCCTACAAAAGTATGTGTGAGGCCGGGACCAGAAGTTGGGGTCCAATTGCTCCAATTGCCATAAACGCCAGTGCTGATTTCAGGTCTTATCCTTGCATTATATTCATTTGCGCAAAACCCTGCTTTCCACGAGACTTTTCCTGTTGAAGAAGTTGTAGATATGGTCAAGGGTTGATATGGCGTACCACAGGTGTATGGATTGACCGTAACGGTCTGTTTACAGGTATTTTTATTGCCACTTGAATCCGTTACTGTCCATAGCACATTTGTTATGCCTAATGGGTAAGTTGTTAACGCATTGTTTGATATAACCAAAGTGCTGATATCTGTATTAGGTTTAATCCATGGACAATTATCTGATAGTTGGGTAAGTGAACCAAGTGAAGATTTAGCATAATTGGCAAAACATTCAAGCGGTTTGGTGATGAGTTGAACATTTGGGGGGCAATTGAATTTAGGCGCTATCGTATCCTTAATGGTTACCGTAAAGCGACAGCTCAGTGTATTGCCAGATCGATCAGTTGCAATGAATTTGTTGATCGTTTTCCCAACCGGATAAAATGACCCATTTGGTAAACCCTGGGTTTGACTGATGCTTATTTGCGCACAATCTTCAGTAATATCCACCTCAAAGAATATTTGCGATCCACAGAAACCTGGAGTTTGCGCTTTGACTATATTCTCCGGACAAATAAACTCAGGCATTAAGCAACTGATTTTTGTGATGGCGTCATAACCAACCGGTGGAATTTCCGAATTTCCTGCGCTGTCTCTGGCTATGCTATAAAACTGGTAGGTAGAATCTATTTGACCGGTAAACATTGAACAGGTATCAGCAGTGCTTAACAACCAGGGTAAAAATGGCCCATCATTGCGAGAATAGAAAATATCATAATTCTGTATTCCAGAAGTGCTGTCTAGACCTTGCCAACATACCTGAAAAGTGGTATCACCTATTTCGGGTGGTAGTGCTTTTACAAAACTGGTTGGTAATTCCTTGTCTATGGTGTTACGCCAGGTATTGGTGCAAATGGAGGGGTTGTTGTCGAAGATAATGCAGGCCGTATTTTTGATTTCTGTTTCATTGGGAATATCTTCCTTTACTCGAATCGTATAGAAAACTGATCCTTCTCCTTCCGGTTTATTTACATTTGGCGGAAGAAACCCTCCTAATGGGTCTGTAATCTCTAATAGTGTTTCAGGATCAAGTGTAGTGAAAGTCCATTTTGCAACTCCATTTGTTTCATTCAGTTTGAAATGGACATTGACCACATAATTTAGTCTTGGTCTTAAATCAATAAGTTTATTATATTCTTTTATATGGGCTTGGATGTAAACAATAGTATCTGCAATTTTTATAAATCCATTGGAATAAGAGTTAATGTCAAACTTGTTAATGTCTATAGTGTCTATGATGCATACAGTTTGGGCAGCTGCTGTCGCGGTGTCCATGTTTTCGAAGTTGATAATGTAATGAATTGGAATATTATTATTAATATAATTTTCGCTTCCCTTACCAACAGGTCCAAATTTGTTGTTTGGATCAATAGATTGAATAACAGAAATGTTCTTTCGATTAATTTTAAGTGATGGATCAATAAATTGGTCACATTCTCTATTAATATCTGTAAATGTTTTACTTGCTTGCCAGGCTTCAACAGCTGTTTTAAGGCCACCTTTAGTCTTAAATGCAAAAGTTAAACAAGAAAGCGCCATGGATCCCAAAGATCTGGAATAATCCAGAATGTATTCTAATTCTCCAAAATCACTTCTTGACGTTCCCTCCCCAACTAAATAATCACCCCAGGGAGAATCTTTCCAAATTGTTACAATATTATCATATGCCTTATAAAAACATTTTATATCAGAAGGAGATGATGTGACAACAATTTTCTTAACTAAAAGTTTTTCGCATTCATGCTCTAGATCATTAAACTTATCCTCATTGTCATATACAGGTTCATTTACCCAGCTATTAAGTTGGTAGCTTGGAAAACTACTTGTTTTTACTTTAAAATTGAAAGTTTTAACTTGATTTGGGGGAATTTTAGAGACCATAAAGCCTCTTACTTTTGAATTTGATGCTTGATTCCATATTGAATCCAAAACTAATGTATTATCAATAGTATCATAATTAAATGATTTATCATAAGGATTAGTAATTGGGAAGTCATATTCAACCTCGGAATCTGGCGGAACTGTAATCCAAAATGGCACACCAATTGCATCAATATGTCCATTATTTCCAACAACGGCTGTAAAATTTTGAAATTGGTTGGGACGAACAAAATTGGGTCCAATGATATTTGTATACACAAAAGGATTCTTTCCTTCAAATACTTCCAGTCCTTTATGCAATTTCAAAATACTGTTAGTAGGCAAAATTACTTCAATATCATATAAGCCTGGCATTAAGCCATTTAGATTAAAAGTTGTTATAATTGTTGTGCCATTAATAATTATGTTTTTATCAAATATTGATTCAATTGACCCAATTCCTGGTTGAGAAAGTTTAACTATCAATCCCTTGTAAAAACCTGTACCAAAAAGATTTAAAGTTACATAGCCCGAATTTCCAACTTTAGCAGGATTGACATAATCCAACCTCGGTTCCCCCAACTGATAGAAAGTATCCAGAATAACCTGGCTCCATAAGCCATTGAGGTCTCTAAATTGCAGAGCAATTGTATGTGTACCGGTATCGAGATTAGCAAGGTTTAAATCCGTTAATAAGTATTTGGGGTTAGTAGTTATTGGCAAGTCAACGTTTATAATAGAACTGGTGTCATGGTCTATCCAGTATCGGTACCCATTTACAAAGTTAGGTATGTGGGCTTGATTTGTCTTAACGAAAATCTGGCTTTGTAAAGAACTCCATTGGTGGATGTCATCACGGAATCGGATATGCAAATGATGGAGGCCATATGAAAGCAAATCTGTATTAATATTTCTAATGTAGTTCAAATTGTTTTCAGGAGCAACCGTATCATTAATTTTATTTGCATAATCGTTATCAAACCAATATTCAACTTCATTGACTTTCCTGTCAGTGAAAGCCGATGGATCTATTTTTATAAATACTTGACTTGTAAGCGACGACCACTGATTGATGTCGTCTTTAAAACGGATATGAATTTGATGAAGGCCATTATTTATGTTGCCTGTGGTTAAGTTGTCAAGGAGTACGAGATTATTATTAGGGGCGATGTTCTGAAATGTTTTGCTATTATAATCATCGTCAATCCAGTATTCGAATGCGACTATATTGCGTTCTGCAAAATCAGAGTCTTTGAGTTTAATAATTGTCTGACTTGAAACCGAAGACCATTGGTGAATATCATCTTTAAATCGGATGTGAACTTGATGCAAGCCTGGTTGTATGCTATTTGTATTTAAATTTGTAATAAGCTTAAGTTCATTTGTTGGACTTATAGCTTGGTGGCTTTTTTCTGAGTATTTATCATCGAACCAATATTCATATGCAATGATTGTCCGTTCAGTAAAATGACTCGCAGGTAATTTAATAAAAGTTTGACTGGTCAGGCTACTGTAAAGTCCATTATTGTCTCTGAACCGAATATGAACCTGATGTAATCCAGCTGTTAAATTACCTGTCTGAATATTTTGATTTAACTTGAACTCCGCACTTGGGGATAAATTTGCTATAATTCTGTTCTGAAATTGATCATCAAACCAATACTCATAGTAGTTGATTCTGGTTTGACTTCCTGCTTGAAAGGGTAGCCAAAAAATTAACGCTAAAAACACCAGGGACTTCATGTAATTATTGTGAAGCCTTATTTAATTATTCTGCGCCTTCACGACCATATTGATCTGTAAATTTCCATTCTGATCAGTCGTATTTGAGATTTGCTTAAATTTAATTTGTGGATTTTGCGGTAAAGATCCATCTTTCCATGGGTATAATCCACCATATAAGCCTATATCCTTCCCATCAGTTCCGCCGTTTTTCCCTGGACATGTATCTTTTAAATTATAGTCATGGTCATAATTAAAATTTATCCCCGTTTGATTTGTAAATATTGAATTTTGCGGTTGACTTGTAATATTATCTATACCTAAATTACTTTCATATGGGATATTTATGTATTCTATAAATAGATTATTGTTGAAAATACAATTAGTAATTCCATTGTTATAAACATAATTTACTATGCCCGAAAAAAAAATGTTATTTTCAAATACACATTGCTTGACTTGATTCACCCCTGCATTTACCGGATACATGAATATATTATTTTTAAATATATTATTCGGTCCAAGGCGATAAAATTGACTACCTATAATATTATTAAAGAATCCATTGTTTATAGCATAGCCACTACTTCCGTCTATAACTCCATATATTACATTTTCTGAGATAATTCCAAATGCGAAGGTGCTCGAAAGTGACAATTGTAAAATTGCATTTCTACTTATTACATAATTTGAAATGGATGATGTATTTGAACAAACAATGTTACCTTTTAGATTTATACCCCTTATACTTCCGTTACTTGCACCAGGAATTAGCAAAACGTTACCATTTATTTGAGTTATTAAGCCTCCAACAACTGAATCTGAATTATGCCCATTACCAATGAGATGTAATGTTTTATCTATTGTTATATCACCATTAAATGAACCACCAGGGATGTTGATTGTGTCACCGTTATTTGCAGAGGCTATTGCAGTCGATAGTTGTGAATAGAATGAAGTATTATTTCCATTCTGTATTACAATTAAATTTTGACTGTGTGCTTCATTACCTGGGAGTAATATAAAAATGGACAGAAACAGTAATATTTTGTTCATACTTAGGTTGATTATTTCAAACAAATATAAACATGATACAAATTATATATACAGCATTGCACGTATAAATTATTTATGTTTTGTATTTCTTTAGGCAACACAACTAAATGTATAATCTGAATTTTATATCAGTAAAAGTATATTATTAATATTTACACTTTGGGATTAATAAATCTACACCATTTTTAATCGTAAGTCGTGGCAAATTGTAGGGTATGCTGATTTTTGACTTAATGACCTATTCCAAGAGTTGTTTTAGGTTAATTGACTAATGCTGAATTATGTAAAGCGATAAAATGGAAACAATGTTGAAAACATAAATGTATCAAGCCAAATCTCCAAATATTTGCATCGTCACATTTTTGCGATCATCCAAATTTAAGGAATTTAAATAGTTTTGAGTAGTCAGTTCATTACTATGACCAAGCATTTCTGCAATCTTGGATGTGGGAATATTTCGGTCGCGGGCTAATGTTGCAAAGCTGTGTCTTGCATAATAAGTGGATACTGGAAATTGGAAATTAAGATTAGCGCAAATCGTTTGTAAATGTTGATTGATAAACCTGGTAAAATTTTTTGTTCTCCTGCGTATTTCAGCTGGTAGCAAGTCAGCGCTTAATATTTTAAATAGAAATGCATCAGGGTCTGCATTTTCATTTCTATGCTTGTTTATAAGGGTCATGGCTTTTGTATCAATGTGTATTACAATATTTTTTTGGTTTGCTCGGCTAGCATGAAGTGTTTTTCTCCTGGTAAATGCAAGAGTGCCATCCTGAAGGTCGCCATTCTTAAGATGTAGTAAATCGGTTATATTTATCCCATAGAGGTAGAATGACAACATAAAGAAATCACGAGCCTTGATTCTTGGGCTACCCTTGAAATCCTCATACCTAATTAAAGCCTGAAGCTGCTCAAAACTCAAGGACCTTTTGTTGTTTCTTACTTGCGGTATTTTAAAGGGTCTTTCCCCAAATTTAAAAGGATTTTTATCATACGGCAATATGCCTTTCTTTATTGCATTGTTAATAACTGTCCGTAAGTTTCTTAAATACATGGAAATTGTGGTGAGTTTTAGACCTTGGTTCTCTTTCATATAATTTTCCCAGGATCGAATAAATTCGGGGGTAACCTTATTGAAAGGTAGTTTAGATTTGTTTGGACCTAAAAATCCAATTAAGCTTCGCTTACTGAGTTTATATATTTCGATTGTGTTTAAGGACAGTTGGTTGTCAACATTAGCGATTATTTGATCATACCCTGAAATTACATCCACGGCATTTGAGGCCGCCTTGCCCATGAACTTATTCCGGAATTCCTTGAATGTGAATTCCTCCATTTCATCGATGAGAGATTGAGCTTTTGCTTCAATGTGCAACAACTGATTTTTTAATGTTAGGTTCGAGTCACGTGGCGCTGGTGAACAGTAAGACTTTTGGAATTGAATTTCTGATATGGACATTTTTATTCCATAATATCTCGGTTGGCCATCATAGGTAACTCTGAGCTGTACCGGGTAGATCCCGCTGTTGAGTTGGCGTTTGCCTAAAACAATCTTGGTTGTAGGTTTTGAATTCATAAATTATTAAAAATTTTCATCTACCTATAAGTATCCAAAAAATTTGACTAAAAATTCAACTAAAAATATTGGTCAATTATGGCGAATAATGAATAATAAAGGTAACAATAAGGATTTATATATAGTTGATAAACAGACGTATAGATATTTATGACGGATTATGAATAAGTAATACCCTACGCTTTGGGAGCAGGGGGTCGAGAGTTCGAATCCCTCCGCCCCGACTGAAAAGGGAGTCACTAAGTGACTCCCTTTTTTTTAAAAATTAAGTAAAAAACAGAATTGAAACTAATAGAGTTCGAATGCTGACTAAGCATTGTTTGTCAGCATCCCGACAAGCTTTGCTTCGTCGGGGTCCCTCCGCCCCGACATCAGAAGAAGAATTGCAGAAAAGCGGTTCCTCTTTTCCTATTTATATATTTACATTAAGATTGCAGTGCAAATAAGGGCATTGGTAATGGGGGGAAAAAAGTTCTCGCTTATTGAGATTTAAGTATTTTGAAAATTAATGCAGCGTTTTAAGAACTTATCATCTCATATAATTATGAAAGTTACTTGCGTTTCTCCTGGAATTTCTTGGGTTGTCATTATTATGGTGATCCTTCAATGGAAGTCCTTTGCCCAGTGCTCACCTCCATTATCAAGTACCTGTAATGCGGCTATACAGTTGTGTTCGCTGGATGAATTGAATGGCTTGGCGTGCACCAATACCAGCACAATCCCTGGCCATTGCTCGCCGGTTTGCGGGCAAGGAGGAGCGCCAAATAACACCAGTTGGTGGGCATTCATGGGGAATGGGATGAATGTTTCTATTTCTATAAACGTTGGATCTTGTACTGCCAGTCAGGGTCTGGAATTTGGGGTATTGCGGGGATGTAATTGTGGATCACCGGTAATTTGTAAATCGGTACCCTGTGTGGCGCCAGGTACGACCAATACGTTGAATTTTCAAACGGAAAAATGCGGAAGCTATTCATTGTGGGTGGATGGCTGTTTGGGAGATGTATGCGATTTTACCATTTCCACTAGCGGTGGAGGATTACAGACTCTGGAACCTCTTGGGCCTATCAACAATGAAACTGATCTTATCATTGATGCTTGTAAAGATGCCTGTTCATTTCATTTTTTTACCAACAACCCAAACGATGGCTGCTTCATCCATTATAACTGGACATTGGATGGAGTGGAACTTGGTGGTGGAGAACAGGATTTTTATTTGGACCTACCAAAGGAAGGGGATTTCGAAATTTGTGTTTCGCAGCAATTGTTGAATCCAAAAGACCTCTCAACAGTTTGTAATGAGCAAGGTCCACAATGCGCTACCATTAAGGTAAGAAAATACCAAGACAGACTCGGCGTACCCCGCAAGATTTGTTGGGAGGCCACTTATCCAAATGGGTTCAAATGGCATAATCAATTCATTCAAACCTCAGGACAATACAGGGCTAGACTTTCTGATGCCAAATGTTGTTCATTTGACTCCATCGTTGATTTTACTTTATTGGAAAAACCGCAAGTAGAGAATATCTACCATGTAAGTTGCGATAATACGCCGTATGTTGATTTTCTTGGGCGGAAATACAGCTCATGCCTCTATAGAAAAGAAATCATTTTTTCAAAATCCACATCACCCTATAGATGCGATAGCTCAATCCTGCTAACCACCATGAACCTTGATTTACAACCTTCTTGGTCGGTGAAATGCTTGGGCAATTTAGTTGAACTGGCTCCCAATGTGATCGTAAAAAAACCATGCAACCTTGGAGAGACTTATTCTTTCAATTATCGTTGGTTTTCAAAGAAGGATCCTTCCAAGTTGATCAGTCATGACGAGCGAATTTTGGTTCCTGCACTATCTGAAGATTATTTTGTTGAAATAGACGTTGCTACTGGCATAGATGATTATGTCAAAGAGTGCACACTGATTTATAGTGAAAACTTCGATGAGTCCAATGTAATACCAGCATGTCTTCCAGTAAAGGGTAGTAAGGTATATTGCTTTTTACCTGAAGGCAGATACGAAATCGTTGGAGCCCTTGATTCAACCGTTAAAGCCTACCATTGGAGGGTTGAAGGCGGTCAACTCATGTCTAATGCGGATAGCCAAGTGGTTTATGTTCGCTGGAATCTTAATGCTGGAGATACCGGAAAAATATGTGCTTCCTATGAGGTGGACTGTGGTACGAGTTGCGAAAAATGTTTAGAGCTTGTATTGGATACGAAAATTACTGGGCAGAGTTTTGCACAAAGAGGCCTTACAGCATATTTGGATGCCTTAGCCGATTCGAATGGAGTCTGGAGATTGATCAGCGGTCCTTCAAAAGTACATTTGTTCGAACCAACAAATCCAAGGACTCAAGTTTCTGCTTTTCAATACGGCTTGTATTGTTTTGAATGGACTATTCATAATGCTGTTTGTACTGTACGAGATACCTTATGTGTTGATTTTTATTTTGCACAAAGAGCCAGCCCAGATTATCCTCACAATGATTTCAAAAGAAATTTACGAAGGAATGATCAATTTGAAGAACGTTTCGTTGAGATTAACTCCCCTAACTTTATCTCTACCAGCGGACATATTTATGTATCATTGAAGGGGGCAGTTCCGGCTATATTGAATTGTACCTGGTACACACTTGATGGAAGAGTGGTTGAACAATCAAAGATTCATATTACTTCAGAAATTCAACCTATTGAAATCCATTCTCCTCAACATTCTGGAATTTATTATTTGCATTTGATAGGCGGAGAATTTTCAGCAGTTAGGAAAATTTGCATATTTGAATAATTAAGTTATTTGTTTTGAAATACTAGAACCTGTTGCTGGGTCTGTTTATTTGCTGATTTAACCTCGTTTGTATGAGTTGATATAACAGAAATTGAACGGACTCGCAAGGTGGCCTAATGCACTGTCAGAGAATTTTGAAATGGTTCCAATGTATTCATTTTGTGATTAGAATTCAAAGTTCTAAAGTTTGATGAATGCGTACTGGAATATCGACGCACGGTTTTGATCGTAAATGGCCAATTCATAGTTTCCAGAAGGTATGGATTCAATAACGATTTCTTTGGAACATTGACCACTCATCACTTTTTTTCCATGGACATCGATAACTTCATAATAATGATTTTCAAAATTGACATCAGCAGAAAGTTTGATCAGATTGGATGCAGGATTTGGGAAAACATTCCAATTCAGATGATTTGTCTGATGACTGGCTACGTTAACTTTATACCCGTGCGCCAGGGCATAATCTCCCGGAAGAAGTTTTGTGATGCGAACAAATCCTTTACGGTCGGTTGGATTCACAATCAGTTTATTGTAGTAGGGATAATCTTCCCATGGGTCTGAAGGCTTTTGCCGGTAAACCAAGCGTAGACTATCCTCAGAGGTAAACAATATGTCACTGTCAATGCTGGCACTGTCATTTCCATTGTATTCAATTCGTCCGTCTATTTCGAGATTTCCATGTTGGATGATAGAAACTTGCCAAAAATGATTTGAGGAAATTCGATCGATATTCGTTCCTTTCCGATCCGTATCTGGACCGACCAAATGATGAGCAATGTTTACAAATGAACTGTCACTAAAATTGGAAACGTTTACCGTCATGGCAGTATAAGGTACATTGGCAGGGCCGGTCTTTTTTACAATCGTTTGACTTTGTAGAGTAGCCAGGTTGAGTTTCTGATTCTCGTTAAGTAAGACGACCGTTGGAATATAATCTGCGGGTAGCTTGAATTTAACTTTTGAGTTAGGTCCACCAAGAGTGGTGTTAAATTCCATGCGTTTGAGGTTCTTATCGTAGGTGCTAACAATTATGGGGACATCACGGTACAAATGTGCTGCATGATAGCTCTTTTGGGCAATTCCAATATTCAGATAATTTTCATTGTTGATATTCTCAATTACGAAAGAATCCATGTAAAAAGTGTTATAGCCTGGATTGAAAATATAATCATCAAAATAGGAAGACATATCTACTGTGCTGTTGCGATTCAGGAAATCTCGAAATTGAAACGCATTCATGGACTTACCATTCATTGAATCAAAAACCATGGTTGACATTCTTCTAAATTCTTCATCGCCCATGTAACCTCTCATGTTGTGAATCATTGCAGCTCCTTTTCGATAGGTGTGAGTACCATAAGTATGCTCGTATGGCATTGGGGATAACGGAAGAAATAATCCTCCATCATTTTTGTGGGCATTAAAAAGAATATAGGATAAATTGGATTTTACAGCTTCCCTGAATTCGTTTTCTCCATATGCACGTTCAATAAACAAATGACTTGCATATTCAGCAGTACCTTCTTTAATCCACATATCTCTTGCATCATCAAGGGTTGTGATGTCTCCCCACCAGTGGTGTCCGAGTTCATGACCATATAGTTTTTCATTTTGAATTAAAGTACCACTTTGAATGGTCGAAATGGGATAAGCCACATTGGTAGGATGTTCCATGGCGCCTACAGTGGTTGCAACATATCCAACCCGTTCAAACCGGTATGGACCAAACCAGTATTCATAGGCATCTAAAGCGGTTCCAATTTTTTCAAATTGGGAAACCATTTGATTGAGATCGGCAGGTTTCGAAATAAGCTCTACTGGAATGTCGCGAAAGACTCCAGGATGCGTTGATTTTGATACTGTATAGTTTGCAGCGGCTATTGAAGAAAGGTAGGTGGTAATGGGTGCACCCATATGGTAATGTCTCCGAATTCGATTGGCAGAAATGGTATCCTCTTTTACAAAAGTTCCTACACAATAAGCTCGTTTGTCGGAAGTCGTGGTGACATAATAATCAAAGGTGGTACGTTCCACAAAGTTATCGAAACAAGGAAACCAAACTTTTCCAAAATTGGGCGGAGTGGTGGATAAGCCAATGCCAAGATTGTAAATGTAATCGTCAACAAAATAAAACCCGCCCCAAACCGGATCTCTGGTCGGGACCCCATTGTAGTAAACGATCAGCGAATATTCTTGTCCCTTTTTCAGATCCTTTCCGAAAAATGTCGTGATGAGGTTACCATCATAATTAAAGGTGGCTAACTTATTTTCAAAAATTATTGAATCAACATTTAACCCTTTTAAATCCAATTGAATCCATTGAATGCCTTCCATCTGTGGCACAAAAAGTACCGTGGTATTGGCTTTTATGGCCTTTCCCGCATAATTGGTTACGTCTATATCTATGCTATAATGTCGAATATCAATACTATCACTGCGCTTATTTGAATTTTCCATCATAGCGATTTCTTGTTCGGTAGGCGAATTCCTTTGATGAAATTTTAACGGAGCATGGTGACATGGAATGAAAGCATCTTGATCAGGCTGAGCATATGCATATTTAATACAACTGGTAAAGACAGTAAGCACCACCATTGAGTATTTCAAAAAGCGAATTAACATTGGGTCTAAATTTTTGAAAGAGGCTTTAAAATTAAAAGTATTCCAAGACTTATCAAGATTCCTGCAGCAAAAAATGGTGCTCCAGGGTAATAATTTTCCGCATCCTTCATGCTGAAGTGACTAAAAATACGCGTCATGATCAATGGTCCAATGATGGCTGAAAGGCTAATAATTCCAGTCAAGCCTCCTTGTAATTCTCCTTGAGCATCCCTGGGAACCTGATTGCTGACCAGACCTTGAATACTGGGTCCGGCCAGACCACCAAATGCAAATGGAATGGTAATGGCAAACATCATCCATCCTTCGGTGGCCAAGGAATATGCATAATATCCCAGCATGGATATNNCATCAATCCAACCATGGTGAGTGACAGGCCTATCATTTTAGCGTCCCAGCCAAATTTAGCAATGGTGATGAATGACCAAGTGCTCTGAAGAGCATGATGAGCAATATTCACAGCAAATAGGGTAAACAAAAAGCTTTTTAAGATCGGATATCGGAACAATACCTTTAACGTGCCAAAAGGGTTGGCCCGTTTCCAATCAAAAGGTCGTCGATTTTCAGGTTTTAAGGATTCAGGTAAGACAAAAAAACCAAAGCCCATATTCATTAAGGCTAATATCCCCGAAGCTATAAAAGGAATCCGTAAGCCATAATTGCCCAATAATGCTCCCAGCGACGGACCTATGATAAATCCTAAGCCAAATGCAGCTCCGATTAAACCAAAATTTTGGGCTTTCTTGTCCGGTGGACTAACATCTGCAATGTATGAACTCGCGGTAGTGTAACTTGAACCCGTGATTCCAGCGATCGTTCGACCAATGAACAGCCAAAGGATATTGGGTGCCATTGCTTGAAATAGATAGTCTAAGCCAAAACCAAATAGTGACAACAATAAGACAGGGCGCCTGCCAAAACGATCACTTAACCCTCCCATAACAGGGGCACAAATAAACAAAGCAGATGAGAAGGCAAAAGTCATCCATCCAGCAATGGCTCCAGCTTCATTCAAAGGTTTACCCGACAGTTCGATGATTAAATCCGGCAATACGGGTAAAATGATACCAAGACCAATGACATCAATTAAAACAGTAATGAAAATAAATGTAAGTGCTCTGGAATTCACCGGCTGAGCGTCATTAATAGTGTTCATAAAAGGATCTCAAAAGTACTCAGATTACGCCAGATCGTAACGGTTCAATGCTCCAATTGGATATGCATTTTCAGAATGGAAGCAATTCGATCAGAATGGAAATAATTTGAAGCTGTCATTTGATTGATCTGAAGCTGTAGTCTCCGGCTATGATCGTCACGGAGGTGTCTTAAAGCCATTAACAATTGGTCCTCTGATGGAATGGATACCAATTCACCACAATCATATTTTCTAATGAAGTCGGTCAAAAATGAATTTGGCGGACTATGAACCAGAAGAGGTACTCCGGAGGCAAACAATGGAACACTACGCGTTGGAAAAATAGTTTGGTATTCAACAGGGGTGTAGTCACCCGTAAAACCGTGTGTTAATACACAAACGTCGTACTGAGGCAAGACATGATCAATTTCTTCCTGTGCAATACTCCCGCAATGATTTATTCCGGGTTGATCCAAGGGCAATTTGTACTTCAATTGGAGCAATTGTTGATTGCTGGGCGAATAAATGTCCAAATTAAATTCTTCGGGATGGTTGGCCACTAACGATAAAACTCTTCTCGTAGCATCTAGATTGGATTGATTAATGGTGCCGATCAAGACACATCGTAATGGAAAATGGATTGCTGACAGAGG
>JRYK01007241.1_pt1 | contig 29244 bp, 19 predicted proteins | sample 235381 | NCBI WGS metagenome assembly JRYK01 (sample SAMN03074220, study PRJNA261476) | activated sludge metagenome | biome: Wastewater Treatment Plant; feature: Wastewater; material: Activated sludge; isolation source: activated biomass of a wastewaster treatment plant treating hydrocarbon... ... | reverse complement strand
ATTTACAAAATTTTGTACGACTTCCCTTGCCAGTTCGATGTCAATCTTTTTGAAATTCAAAGACGATTGCGCAATCATCCCCACCAAAGCACCTTCCAACTCGCGAATGTTCGACTTAATATTATGGCATAAATATTCCATCACGTTTTCAGGAAGTTGTAACTGATTCTGCTCCAGCTTGTTAAGTAAAATGGCCATCCGGGTTTCAAAATCTGGTGAACTCAAATCGGCCGTTAGCCCCCACTTGAATCGACTAATCAATCGATCCTCAATGTCAACTAAATCTTTAGGTGCTCTGTCTGAACTCAGAACGATTTGTTTTCCGCCCTGGTGCAATTGATTGAAAAGGTGGAAAAAGATCTCCTGGGTACCCGTCTTATTGGCAAAAAACTGAATATCATCCAATAACAACACGTCCAGGTTTTGGTAAAAATTAGAAAATTCTGATACGCTATTGTTCTTAACTGCCAATATGAATTGATTGGTGAATTTTTCTGCATTGGTGTAAACCACAATCTTATCCGGAAAATTCTGTAAAATGCCATTTCCGATAGCTTGTACCAAATGAGTTTTACCCAATCCTACACTCCCGTAAATCACCAATGGATTGAACATGTTTCCGGGCTTTTGGACGATGTGCAAGCCAGCCTGCCTTGCCACCCGGTTACAACCCCCTTCAATAAAATTTTCAAAGGTGTACTTTGGAGATAAGTTAGAATCAACTTTCAGTTTTCTAATTCCCGGAATGACAAATGGATTGGCTATGACTCCTGGATCGTTTACCGCTTCCCGATCTTGTGGTTTTGCTTTCTTGTTAAAACCAGGTTTTTGATAATCTTCCACCAAAATCTGATACTCCAATTTGCCATTATCCCCCAGTTCCTTTTTAACACAATTCTTCAACAAGTTGAGAAAATTGGACTCTATCCAATCATAAAAAAACTTGTTCGGTACTTGAATGGTCAAGGATTGATCTACCAACTTGATCGGTACAATGGGTTCAAACCACTTGCGAAAATTTTCTTTTGGGACAGCCGCACGAATTAAATCCAAAATGTTTTTCCAGACAATTATGGGATCTGCGGTTCTATGTTCTATTATTGGTTTCAATCCTGTTTTATGGTATAGGGAAAAGGATTGCAAAATTGCAAAAATTCCCCGTCTGAAAAAGAGCCAACAATTATTTTTTTTTAATTTTATAATAGTTTATAAATGTGTATTTAATACATGATTACAGTTAATAATGTGTAATCATCACATTCATAAAGCCAAAAGTCAATCTCGAGCATTCAAAGGGTTGCGTAACTGGCATTTACTCAAAAATAAATCTATAGCTTTCAATTTTTTATCATCTAACAAATAAGAAATGTTGTGATGGAAATAATGCTGTAAAATCTCGTCTGATATTCTTTCATGATGAAATTTTTGCATGTTCATTACCTGATCAATTCCTTCCTGAAAAGCATTATTTAATTCCGCCTGAAATGAATGCTCCAATGGATTTAATGAGACCCATATCGCAAAAACAAACGGTAATCCCATCCAGTCATGCCAAGCCTGACCCAAATCTACAGAAAATGAAAAATGGTGTTCGGCTTCAAAAGCTTCATCCCCAATGATGACAAAAGCTGTAGGCAAATCAGACTTTAAATCTTTCTCATAGGACCATTCAATATTTTTTAAATGCCAATATTCATCTGCCAATCGTTGCACCAATAAATTGGAAGTTCTTGAAGCTTTACTAAAAACTATCCTTTTGGTTTCCTCAAATTCATAATGGCTACACAACTTTACAGTCTTTACCGGTCCAATTGAACCAATGCAATATTTACTGGCGAGGTACAAACGGTCGAAATCAGCTAGTGCACCCACCGGTAATAATGCAAGGTCTACTTGTTTATTCAGCAACCACTTAGCACAATCCGCGGGAATGGCTTCCAGCCAGTCAATTTGATGACTCTGCTTCAATTGGCTCAAGCCTAAACTGAAAGGAAGGGAATTCAGGTAGGCAACGGTTGCAGCTTTCAACATCAAAACCAATGATTTAAACCCAAATGCCCACAATCGTTTTCTCTCATGATTTCAAATTGATCAAAACGCCATCTTACCAAATAGAGTCCCGTATTGTGGTGAGGAATGGTATCCATTAACGACAATGGTTGGTTTTTCAATAAGCAAATTAAGGCTTTCAAGGTACGTCCATGCGTGGAGATCAATGCGCAATTAAACGACTGGTTACAAAGATCCTCTAAAAAAGAATTTAACCTTAGGGATAATTCATTTGCTGATTCCCCTCCAACAGGTTTGTCATCGTAATTTCCCATTGACCAGGACTGAATGATCCGGTCATATTTTTTCATCAATTCTTCTCCTCCCGATTTTCCTTCATGCTCCCCCCAGGAAATTTCATCAATCCTATGGTCTTGATTCACCTTCAAATTATTTTTTTCAAAAGCTGAAATGGTTTGATAAGCGCGTTGTTGTGACGAAGCCAGCAATAAATCGAATTCATGGTGCTGATATTTGGAATAAAAAAGTTGCGCTTGTTTTCTTCCTACTTCATTCAGAGAAGTGTCTACTCCTCTTCCCTGGACAATTCGATTGCGATTGTGATCTGTTTCTCCATGCCGAATGATGTACAATAGTTTCTCCACGGCTTTTTTAAGTTGGGATAACTGGCAATTGATAAAATCGCACTCCATTTTTCATATCCAGGTCATGGTGGGTGTACTCCCTTAATTCTTCATATAGGGAATCTCTTTCCACTGCCCGTCTGCCGACTTGCAAAATTAATTGAACCAATTCTTGTGTGGTCAGGCTTGGATTAAGTTCCTCTGATCCTGCCATTGAATAGATTTTTGTAGAATCATCAATGGTTCCATCCATATCATCCACTCCAAAAGAGAGCGCCAGCTGTGCATTATGGCGCCCTAACATGGGCCAATAAGCTTTGATGTGATCGAAATTGTCTAAAAAAATTCTCGAAATGGAATAATTCCTCAAATCTTCAATCAAACTAAGCTCCTCCAAATGCGACATTTGGTTGTTTTTATTTCTGAATTTTAAAGGAATGAAGGCTTGAAATCCCTTGGTTCTATCTTGGAGTTCACGCAAACGATTAAGGTGGTCAACCCGATGTGCATAAGTTTCCATATGACCATAAAGTATTGTCGCATTAGACTTTTTCCCAAGTTGATGCCACAATTCGTGCATACTCAACCATTCGGATGAACTGCATTTTCCACCAGCAATTTGAGATCTGATTGATTCGTCAAAAATTTCAGCTCCTCCTCCTGGCATTGAATCTACACCCGCTTCGATGATTACTTTTAAACCATCTTCATAAGATAATTTAGCCTTCTTGAAAATATAATGATATTCTACAGGGGTTAAGGCTTTGATGTGAATTTGCGGACGGTGAGTTTTCATGGCTTTAAACAATTTGCAATAAAACTCAAGGTCGTACTGTGGAAGCACTCCACCTACAATATGAACTTCGGTTACTGGCTTACCATCATAAGCCATAAATTGCTCCATGATTTCTTCAAAGCTATATTCCCAACCTTCTTCTCTTTTCTTGATCAATCTGGAATACGAACAAAAACTACAGGTGTAAAGGCAAACATTGGTTGGTTCAATGTGAAAATTCCGGTTGAAATAGGTTTTGTCTCCATGCTTCCGCTCCCTAACGCGATTAGCCAACATACCGACAAAGGGTAATTCGGCTTTTTCATACAAAAAGAGTCCCTCTTCCGGTGTAAGCCGGATACCCTCAAAAACCTTTGCCTGAATGGCTTGTAATGTGGTATCAAAATTCTGGCCCGAAGGTACATAGTTAACCATAAATCAATTTCTTCTGCAATATTACAACAAGGCGATCATCTGGAAGTTGCCAAATACCTCTGAATCCTTGTCCTAATGGCTTAGGGCACTCCTCAATATTGCACTTATGCGACAACGCAAATTGCAACATTTTTTGATTAAACCAATCATCAACTTTTGTTCTTACGCAGCAATCTTTTATTATTCTGCATATCTAAATAATCCTTCTGGATCTCGATTTAAATATCGATATCGCTCTGTCATGTTTTGCGAATAAATTTAAACAATTTAATGCTTTGGATTCAATTTGGAATCAAAGAACGATATATAGAATTGCTCTTAAAATAATAGTTTTGTCTCGTGTTGTCCATATTAATTCCTGTTTATAAAACCGATGTTGTGACACTGGTCAATCAGTTGTACCAACAATTGGACAGCCTTAAAATTACCTTTGAAATCCTGGTCTGGGATGATGGATCAGGTGAACCCTGGACCTCTGTCAACAAAAACATTGAACGCCTTCCTAATACAAAATACCATCGGTCACCCACCAACCAAGGCAGGGCCCTTACAAGAAATCTGCTAGCTCAATCTGCCCGTCATCAATATTTATTATTTTTGGACGCTGATGTTGCTCTAATTCGCGATGACTTTATTTCAACATATCTCTTGAACTTGCAAAATGATCCTTCCCAAAAGGTTTTTTCCGGATCCTGCATTTATCCATCCAATTCTCCATCAAATCCGAAAGAACTGCTCCACTGGAAATATGGTGTTGTCGTTGAGAACCCAGGAATAAAAAAAAGAAAGGCACATCCATATTCTCATTTTCATACCGTAAATTTTCTTGTTCCCAGGAATGTATACCTGGAACATCCAATGGAATCAAGTCTTAAAAAATATGGCCATGAAGACAGTTTATGGGCTATGCAACTTAAACACTTTCATATTCCAATCATACCCTTGGATAATCCGGTTCTGCATAAGGGTTTACATCCAAACAAAGTTTTCCTAAGGCATCAGGTGGCAGCAGTCAGAAACCTGTTACAGATTAACCGTCGTGGAATTTTCTTAGCAGGTAATCTCCAAAAATGCATTGTTTGGATTCAAAAATTAAAGATTCAAAAACCACTCCTATTCCTTTATAAAAAGTCAGAACGCCGCACCATTCAAAACCTTCAGGGCAATGATCCAAATCTTTCAAATTTATCTTGGTTTAAAATTGGAATTGCCTTGCGTTTTCTGGATAAGGAGTCTTAATTATAATTTTTTGTTAATAAAGGCTTTAGAATTTCGTGTGCACGATTTAACTTGCAGAAGAATCGAATTCAATTCTGGCAAAACGAATGCAAATGGCGAAGCAGTTAAGGGTTACATTGCAATTTTTTGTAATGTTTATTTACCTTTTTTTCAATACCTCTTGGGAATGTCAAGGCCAAAACATGGTTTCAGGCATTCTCAAAGATGCCAAAACCGGAGAACCCTTAATCGGTGCCACAATATTGGTGAAAGACTCACCCCTGGGCACAGTGACCGATTTTGAGGGCCAATTTATCCTTAAAACCAATATAAATTATCCCTTCACACTCGAATTCCGATATAGCGGTTATGCCAGTAAAACAGTGATCGTGAATGAAACGACCGGTAAAATTAACCTTAGCCTGGAGGAAGAATCGGTCATGATCGATGTCGTTGAAATCAGTGGACAACGCATCAGTGATAAACAAAAGGCCTCACCCCTCACCGTTGAATCCATGGATTTGATTGCCATTCGCGAAACACCTTCTGCTAGTTTTTACGACGGCCTCGGTTCTCTTAAAGATGTTGATTTGACTACCGCTAGTCTAGGATTTACCATCATAAATACCAGAGGATTTAACAGTACCAGTCCGGTCAGGTCACTACAAATTATCGATGGCGTGGACAATCAATCTCCCGGGCTGAATTTCTCTTTAGGTAACTTCTTGGGGGCTTGTGAGCTGGATGTCAATAAGGTTGATTTAATCGTTGGTGCAAGCTCTGCTTTTTATGGGCCCAATGCATTCAATGGGGTAATCAGCATGGAAACCAAAAGTCCATTCATCCACAAAGGACTTAGTTTGCAACTTAAAGCTGGTGAGAGAAACTTGCTGGATGGATGTTTACGCTGGTCTGATGCAATAAAAAACAAGAACGGCAATGATTTTTTAGCCTATAAAATAAATCTTTACTATTTGACTGCCAACGACTGGCAAGCAGACAATACTGATCCCGTTTACAATTCCATTTCTGCAAAAGATAATCCTGGAGGTTATGATGCCGTCAATATTTATGGTGACGAATATCAAGCCGAGTTTGATTACCGAAATGCCGTCATCACTTACCCAGGGCTCAATATTTTTCACCGAAGAGGCTATCGAGAAAAAGAATTGGTGGATTATAATTCTTATAATTTCAAAGGAAATGTCGCCATGCATCTCCGCTTAAAACCGGCCATGACCTATTCTTCACCTGAGTTGATCCTTTCATCCAGTTTAGGGGGCGGCACCACGGTATACCAGGGAGACAACCGCTATAGCATAAAAAATATTTTGTTCTTTCAACATCGCTTGGAGTTAATTAAAAAAGACCGCTATTTTTTAAGGTTTTATGCTACTCATGAAAATTCAGGAGATTCTTATGATCCTTATTTTACCGCACTTAAACTGCAACAAACTGCATCCGATAATTTTAATTGGGTTACTGCATATAGTAATTATTGGACCCTAAACGTCGTACCTAAAATAACTAAAAAAGAAAAATACCCTTCCATACTTGATTACATTGGTCGACCTGCTGATTACAAATCTGCCGTCAATTCTTTTTTATTGGGCCTTCAGGATTCTCTAACGCTGTGGCACCAGTTGGCTCAGCTATTCGCGAACACGGGTAACAGTTTATTGAGAACCAATTCCTTTTACGAACCAGGTACAGAGGAATTTAATCTGGTGTTCAAAGACATCACATCAAGAATTGCTTATTCGGAAGGAGGTACAAAGTTTTATGACCGCTCTGCATTGGTACATGGTCAGGGTGAATATATTTTTAGCGACCTCTTTCAAAATGAACAAATCAGCGATCTAGACTTAGTCGTTGGTGGAAGCGGACGGATTTATTATCCGGATTCAAAAGGTTCCATTCTATTGGATACCGGTTCGACCAACATCAACACTTACGAATATGGTGTTTACCTCGGAGCAAATCTGGGAATACTCAACAATTTATTAAAATTCAATCTAACTGGTCGTTTGGACAAACATGAAAACTTCGATTACCTTGTTTCGCCAGCTGCTTCCATTGTCTATCAACCTACAAAAAATAACTATTTAAGAGTTTCATTTTCATCAGCCATTAGGAATCCAACCCTTACTGATCAATATTTACATTACAATGTTGGACGAGCGATATTACTGGGAAACATAAATGGAATTCAGGATTTAATTACCGTCAATTCGTTTATAGATTTTTTGAACAGCGGTGCAAGGGACACCCTGGAATATTTTGATGTGCCTGCCATTCGTCCAGAAAAAGTTAAAACCATTGAAATTGGATACCGAACCAGTCTTTTCAATTGTCTTTATGCGGACCTGGGATACTATTACAGTCGTTATAAGGACTTTATAGGTTATCAAATTGGAATAGATGCCTTTATTCCACAAGGCAGCGCGCTACCCACAAGCGTTCAAGCCTATCGCGTGAGTGCTAATGCTAAGGACCAGGTAACGACTCAGGGATTCTCCATCGGCTTGAATTATTTTTTTAATCAATATTATCAACTTAAAGGTAATTATAGTTGGAATGTTTTAAATACGCAGACGGATGACCCGATTATACCTGCATTCAATACACCGGAAAATAAATTTAATGTTGGCATTAGTGGGCGAGACATCACATTTCTCGGTTTAAAGAATATTGGATTCAATATTAACTACAAATGGATTGAGGGATTTCTGTTTGAGGGATCACCACAATTTACAGGTTACATTCCTTCATATGGCATGACAGATGCTCAAATCAATTGGAACTGGAAATCTCAGAACACTACTTTCAAATTGGGTGCCTCCAATGTTTTTGATCAAAAAAGTTATCAGACTTATGGCGGCCCATTAATTGGAAGGTTAGCTTATTTTAGCGTATTGTATGAATTCAAAAAACAATAATTATCATTATTTAAATTCAAACTATGAAAAAACTTTACATTTTATTTTGTTTGCTCACCATGGTGCTGTTGACAGCCGATGCGCAAAGACGATATCTCGACCAAATGTTTCCCGTGGTAAGAACAGCAGATGTGGTTTATGGTAAAAACATCAGCATACTAACCGGTATGCCAGCCGCAGAAGACCTCAAGGTGGACATTTACACACCAGCAGGCGATGCAAAGACAGATCGCCCATTGGTCTTGATTTCTCATACGGGTAGTTTCCTACCTCCATTGTACAATGGTCAGGTAACAGGTGCTCGTACTGACTCTACGGTGATTAACATTGCTGCCGCCCTTGCCTCCAGGGGCTTTGTTGTCGGTTGTTACACTTACCGTTTAGGATGGCTACCTACTTCACCGGATCAAAACGCCAGAACCGGTACTTTGCTACAAGCGGCCTATAGAGGCATTCAGGACACCAGATCTTGTATTCGTTATTTTAAGAAATCTGTAGCAGAGGATGGCAATCCTTATGGAATTGATCCTTCTAAAGTTTGCCTTTGGGGAATTGGAACAGGAGGTTACCTGGCACTAGGAAGTGGTTGTGTAAACGATTGGAGTGAAGTCACGCTTCCAAAATTCATTAATACACAAACTTTATTGCCATTCATTGACAGTACTCTATTGGGGAATCTTTATGCGACCACCCAAACACCCCTTTGTTTACCAAACCATCCAGCATATTCCTCCAATTTCCAAATTAGTATTAATATGGGCGGAGCCCTTGGAGATTCAAGTTGGTTGGATGGGGAAGCTATAGAACCAACCTACGCTGGAGTCCATTGTACCAGTGATTTCTTTGCACCATTTTATGAAGGGCCGGTCATCGTTCCGACTACCAACCAATTTGTTATTTACGCCACTGGAACAAGAAAATGCATTGAAACCGCAAACAATTTGGGCAGCAATGACATCTTGAAAACTGTTGACCCCAATTTGGATGTACTGAAAAATCTGATCGATGGTCAGAAATCTACTCAGACCATTCTTCCACTGACTCAACAAAATATTTTGTTGGGTACGGACAATTTTTATGCCTTTGATATTCCGATCATTTACAATGGCAAGGTTGTTCCACAAGGTTCACCCTGGGAATGGTGGGATCTTAATACGCTCAAAGTGATTGTACAAATCGTTAATGCTCAACGTGGCACCAACTTCAATGCGGATACCTTGCACCTTAATGGGTTAGCGACCAATCCCGACATGAGTGCGAACAAAGGAAGAGCGTATATTGACACCACACTGCGACTTGCCTTACCAAGAATGTGCGTTTCACTCAATTTGGGCTGTCAAGCAGTAGCCATTGAAGAAGTTGACGATGCTGTTATTGGATTAAACCTTGGACCAATACCTGCAAAAAGCGAAGTAAGATTTGAAACAAAAGCTGAATATCCAATTGAATCCATTCATGTTTATGACCTCAATGGTAATCTGGTAAAAGCCCATACGGATATTAATGCTAACCGGTATGTAATGCCCAGACATTCTTTACAACCGGGTTTTTACCTAGCACAATTGAAGACAAAAGATAAACTGGTGACTAAGCAAATTATCTTTAATGATTGATTTCAACAATTAACAAAATCCATAATAAAAAGGTCATCTATTATTTTAGATGGCCTTTTTCTTTTACGCTATGATCAAAGATGGGATGTTCAACAGCAAGGATTGCTTATCGGAATGTATAAACACTTGGAGGTAGCGGAAGTCTTTAGGCTAAAACCAGAAGACAAGAGCATACGAACTGTATGTTCCGTAAGTCTCAATATTGGTCTTCACCAAGTTGTTTTTTTTCACAGCACCAGATGAGTGTTCTTAAAACAAACTTAAATACATCGAAAACCATTTGAATTAAGATGGTAAGTGTACACCGCATAACGACATCTACAATAAAGTTTGAATATTTTATCGGAAATAAATTTGTCGCTTAGTACCAGCCAAATGTCTTCCGAGTCTAAATATTTCACTGGTAACAGTTAGCTTCTTTCCCGGATCACTGCATCTCCAAGCAGTTCGTATGCTATTCTCCTTACTCACATATCAAATGAAAGGAATAATAAAATAAGATGAAAGTGAAAATTAAATATAATACAGACTCATAAATGCTATTCACTAAGACTAAATCAATCGAGTAAGACGGGCAAAAAGATTAATATTCAGTCTTACCCATCATTATAACACCTTCAAACAAACTCTCTATTGAATAGCAATTCGTTTGGCAAAATTTGAAATGAAAGATTTAAATATTTTCGACTTACTGTGCAGAAGCTCTATAATAATAAAACCCGTTACACCACAACCAATACCCGCCAAAACATCGACTAAATAATGGTGCTGCGTGTACAAAGCTGACCACCAAATACCCATAGACAAACAAAGTAAAAGAAAACTCCATTTCACCAATTTATTTTTGAATGCATAAAAAAATGCGACGAGTGGATATGCCGCATGAAGAGAAGGAAATGCTGCAAATACGTTTGAACTTTTAGCATACATTCCTCTAAACAAGTGAATTCCAAGTAAATCATCCGTTCGCAATAATCCAGCTGCATGTCCTGGAGTGTCAGCATTGAATGAAAAGCCATAAAGCGCAACATACCACGGAGGTGCAGCTGGCAAGGTATAGTATAAGATAAATCCTATTAAGTTGCTCACTAAGAAACATAGTGAATACAATAAAAGCGCATCTGGCTTGATGAAAAACAAATAAGCACCAAAAATTAACGGAATCGGTACCCAACTAAAATAACATATTGCAGATAAAATATCTTTCCAAGCAGTTACAGATTGTAACATAAACTCATTGATGGTAATTTTGGTCCCATGGTCAATAACTCCAAACCATTCTTTTTCCAAACTATAAATTCCCTCAACACTAACCTCATGAAACCAAAAATTCGGAAATGCTTTCATCCCATCCCATAATACCCAATAGATAAGAAAGGCAGAAAATCCAAGTACAAATTTCTTTCCAACGGGATGGATCAGATAAGAGAATATACAGAACAAACTTAACACCAGGTGCTCTGACCTCAATCCTGTCAATCGGTCAAATAAAAGTAAGTATCCTCCTGTAATGGCGAACACCAATCCATGCTCCAAATTTAAATATTTCCGAATGCGGTATGAATGAGCCAATTTTTCAGCTTCTTAAATAGTTTAATTTACAAGCATGTAAAACAACAAGAGATGAATTATTGACTCAATGCCTTTTTACAATGCAATAATCGGGAATAGGCGGTGTAGTTTGCCAAAATGGCTAAAATGGCTATGGGAAAGGTAAAACAGGACATTGTTTCAAACAATTGAAACGGAATCCCTTCCACGCTCCAATGCACTTCTCCTACAAAATGGTTGACTATACCGCATGCAATACCCGACAAACCAATGGTTATAATTCTTTCCGGCCTTTGCATCAATCCGTCCGAACATTCTATACCTAATCCTTCGGCTCTTGCTCTGATATAACTAACCATCATCGAACCTATCATCGCGATAAATGCAAAAATAGAACTTAAAAAGTAATGGTAGGAAACTAGGTAATAACAAATGCCAAGAAACATAAGAAGTTCACTATAGCGATCCAAAACGGAATCATAGAGCGCGCCAAACTTGCTGGCAGATTGCGTATGCCTCGCCAGCTGTCCATCCAACATATCAAATATTCCGGCAAACAAAATGAGCGCACCACCCCATCCTACATAAGAAAGGTCCATTCGTTGATCGCTTTCCGCAGCTAATATATACCAAATAGCCACCACAACATTCAAAATAAATCCAATGGTCGTTACATGATTAGGCGTGAGTCCTGCCCGTGATATTAATTGCACAACCGGATTCAATACGATCTGCAGTTTATGTTTTATAAGTTCGCGCCAACTACTCATCAAGGTAAATCAATTAACAGCATAATCTAGAATTCAAAACGAACACGAGCCCTGATGCCTGATTTTGAAACATTAGGATGGTCAAGATAATTTAATCTTCTTACATAATCAAGTCGAATTATTTTAAAAATGTTATAAATACCTATGCTCGCTTCTACATATGGTTTCTCTTCCAATGAAAAGGTAGCTGGAGAACCATCAGCATAACTTGGAAATTTGAACAAACTTCCATCCTTATCCGGATTATTTTCATCGCGTATCCCTCCATACAATAATTTAACCGAAAAAACTTCCCGCCATTTCAACTTTTTAAGTAAGGGAACTCGATTAAATAAAAACCCTCCTAAATAATGGTTGTAATTAAAGCCGATGTATTGNNGTATTGATCGCTGACAAATTCCAGAAAATTCATCAAATTGTAAGACTGAACTTGGTATGAATAAGTTTGGTTGGCCCTGTGAATGAACAACAGTGGAAATGAAACCTGTCCAAATACTTTTCCTCCTTCCAATACAGCATCCGCGAAACCAAACTGAGGAAATAATATACGTTTGGAAAAATTAAAGGTTATATTATGATATTGGTAATCACTGGATAAAACATCTTTCAGCCCAAGTGTATAACGTACACTGAAAATAGGATGCTTATTAGGCAATGGCGTCCTGTACAACTTTCCTTGAAAAAATTGTTCATTCGGAGCCCAGCGCAAGGCAACTCCTAATTCAGTTGTTTTCAGTTCAGAAATGTTATTCATCATGTCATTGTAACTGACCTTGTTGAAGTACAGAGAACCTGCAGGTCTTTGAGTCAAATACTTTGCATCGATAGAAAATGAAAAATGACTTTTGTATTCCTTGATAAATTGAAAATCAAAAGATTCATTGTAGAGCCACTTATCATTTTCACCTCGCTTAAAGGACAGCAAGAAATTATCTTCCTGAATAAATTGCAGTTCTTGTCCGGGAATTTTAGTGTCATTCTGATATTTGGCCCTAAATTCACTCACCGGAAAAACACTGATGCGATCTTTAGCCAATGAAAAAGTACTTCCCAGAAAATACTTAAGTTTATGATCCTTAAATCCATAGGCCCCATACCCTTCCAACAATATTTTTGTACTAAAAGCAGGTGTTGTTCGCCCTCCCAACCTCAATCTAAACCCTTCGACCGGGTTAAAACTGTAAAATGTATTCACGGGTCCGATTTCAATAGGTCCGGCCACTTTGTACCCCGCTAACAAAATAGTTGCAATATCCATGATTCGTCGGAAAGAGGGAATTTTTTGAAGACTGTCCATGGCCATATACACACCAGCTTCCGATTTGGTCAAGGTATCATGACGTGATTCGACCCAGAATGAATCATTATTTTGAGTCATAGATTCTAGTTCCACCAATGAAGGTCCATCGTAATCTGCATCGGGTCGAGGGGAATTGAATTTGAAATTCCGGTAAGAAACATTTCTTTGTCCAAATATCCCCATTTTAGTATTGAATACTCCAAAATCTGCCATAATTTCATCCTTATCCAGAATGTAACCGAGTGTGTCTGCCTTCACAAACCGCTGGCGGATGGCCAACTCTTTTACCCAGTTAAGATTAATTTCCTGATTGACCGTCATCTTGATTTCCCTTACAGCATAACTTTCATTCTTGGTAATGTACAAATCTCCCTGGAACAAATAATCTGTTCTGGTCCTTGGATAAAACGAAATTTGAAAACATGAGTCCCCATCGATATAGACGGTATCTTTCAAGTAAAACCTGTAAAATGTAGGAGACATATTAGCGATAGGACTCAAAAAGAGATTACCAAATAACGGAACATTACTTTCGTAAATATCAATGTCCTGATACAAGTATTGGAAATATTCAGCTAGCGATTGATCATTAATAAATTCACTAAAATTCACATAACGTTCTCCTTTCATGATTTCCTTAAGTGCCTGAGGAGACTTACGATAATATACATCTGAAATGTTTTCCTTGAGATATACAGGCATCAGGGGTTTTCCATTCATCTTTGACGAATCGAGATTATCAAAAACAAACTGGAAATTTTTAAATATTTTCTTATTCCTGAAATTCTCAGAAATATTACTTAATGCAAATTCCAGCTTTTGATATTTTTCAAATTCGTAATGGTCAAAATTCGCTTTTCTGTTTTTCTTTTTATTGGCAATTACTTTTTCAATTATTTCTACTGCAGGGTTATTTTTTTTGGAATATTTCTGCTTTTTAGACTTTACTTCAACTTCTTTAAGCGTACTCTTAATTGGGGTCATGGCAAGAACCACCACTTGCGATTTGCCATACTCTACGTCGATAATTTTTGCTTGATAGCCAAGGTATCTGGCTTCTAGTTGTAAGTATTTTTTTGAAGTCTCTAGAACAAATCGACCATCATAATCTGAAGTGGTACCTGTGGTAGAGTTTACAAAGAGTACATTGGCAAAAGGTAACGGTTCTTTTGTTTTGGCATCGATGACCGATCCTTTAATTATGGTCCGCTGAGCCTGCACATTGGTTAGGCCAATAAAAATCACTAATAAAAACGATAAACCACGTTGAATGAGAAAATACATGGGTTGAATTCTATTTGGGGTGGAATTTGTCCAAAATGATCGAATGATCCAAATATTTATAAATAGCTACTAAAACCTTCATAAGTTAACATAAACAATACATTGGGTTAAAAGTTGCCAGGAGACAATAATTCAACTGACAAACATAGTTAACATACTCATTTGAACCGCAATTGGATTTCTTATAGCTTAAAAAGTGCAAAAAAAATAATTTGAGTGATAAGGTTTGCATAAACTCCTGCTAACCAATCATCCGCCATTACCCCAAATCCACCAGAAATATTTTCTAATTTTTTAATATACAATGGTTTATATATATCAAATAACCTAAATAATACAAACGCAATGAGGAATGCTTTGGGAGTGACTGGCACAAACAGAATCGACATGATCATTCCAGCTACTTCGTCAATGACTACCTTATTGGAATCTTTACCCCAAATTGCGTCTACTTTGGCACTGCTGATCCATCCCAATAAACTAATGGTTAAAAAAAGCCCCAAAATCCACTTATCTGCCTCTTCATTTTGGTGGAAAATCCAATAGACCAACAAACCTGTCAATCCTGCAGCTACGGTACCTCCACCTTTTTGAATGTAGCCGATTCCAAAAAAACTGGCCGTAAGNNGTCTTCGTAATAATCTAAGCCAAGATGGGTAATCAGATCTTCACCCATGATAAAACGTAAGGTATTTTGCAATTTGATGAGTTGCTTGAAAATATCGTGCTCATGCCTCAATCCGGCTTTCACCTGTGGTGACTTAAAATAAAATGAAAGCCATTCTTGTATTCCTTTCATTTTTGATCTTTTGGCTAAATCCATGAACAATGCTAAATCCAACACAATGGGAGCTGCGAGTATAGAATCCCGGCATAAGAAATTGATCTTAATCTGCATCGGATATCCCATCCAGCCAAAGATGTCAATATTGTCCCAGCTTTCTTTATTGTCTCCTCGGGGCGGATAATAATTTATCCTCACTTTATGATACATTTCACCATAAAGGGATGGATTGGTTTCAGGGTCGAATATTTCCTCAAGCACACTGAGTTTTGAAACTTCCTTGGTCTTGAAATTTTCCGGATCATCAAGTACTTTTCCATCGCGGTTACCCAGAATATTGGTCGAAAACCAGCCGGAGACTCCAATGGCTCTGGCATGTAAGCCAGGTGCGATGATAGTCTTCATCAGGGTTTGACCTGTCTTAAAATCTTTTCCTGCAATGGGAGTCTCTGTTTTATAAGCCAATTCTTCCAGAGCAGGTATATCACAAGTTAAATTAGGTGCCCCATTGGCAAATGGAATCGACATTTTAAGTGCTGCATAAGCATAGATCATACTCGGGGAAATCATTGGATCACTGTCCATTAAACCCCGCTCAAAGGCTTGCAGACTCTGATGTACTGCTGAGGGTTCCACATATTTTTCGGTGGATGCACACCACACCATAACTGCTCGTGAACAGCCGTTCTTTTGAATGAATTGCTCAATGTCTTTCATAAGCTGATCCGCCAGGTCCATCTTACTACTTCCTTTCTTAATGTTAGGTCCGTCCAAATTCCTGATATATGTTTTATCAAAAACTGCCGGCATAGGCTGGATGGCTTGCAAAGCTTCCCGAATGGGTTCTAAATGTTGTGATTCTAATACTTCAGCCACTTTTGCTGCTTCATACATATTGTCGTCAAAAATGTCCCAACCACCAAATACAATGTCATTGATTTGAGCCAATGGGACAAAGTCTTTTACCAGGGGTTGTCTGTTTTCAGTCCTTTTCCCCAATCGTATGGTACTCATTTGGGTAACTGAACCGATTGGAAGAGATAGTCCTTTCTTTACCGATTCAACGCCCGCAATAAAAGTAGTGGCGACTGCCCCCATCCCTGGAATCAATATTCCAAGTTTTCCTTCTGCAGCAGAAGGTTTTTGAATTCCTAAATTATTTGATTTCATATTCTTTTTTAATCAATTAAAGCCAGCGGCGCTCCTGATACCAACTTATAGTCTCAATCAAACCGCTCGCTAAATTATACTGTGGCACAAAATTAAAATCTCTCTTTAAATCAGCTATATCACAGGCCCAACTTGGAGCAAGTATTTCATTTAATTTATCGCGATTCAATAATGAGGGCTGTTGCTGCATTCTACAGATCCATTCGCTCGCGCTTGCAAGACTTTTGCCAACCCATAGGGGTAAAAATATCCGGAAAGCTTTCTTTTTCAAGATTCTGGCCACCTCTTCGCTAAAATCAAATCGCGTATACATATAACCATCTGAAACATTATATGTTTTTTGAGACACTCCGGATTCCAATGACGTAATCACCAACCGGGCAAGATCCTTTACGTAAATAAAACTTAGGGATTGGTCAAATTTACCAATATAAAGGTCCAATCCTCGATTGATCATTTTCACTACTTGCAAAAAATCTTTCTCCATCGGACCAAAAACCCCCGTAGGCCTCAATATGATATAATTCAGTCCTTCGATTTGCTTCACATATTGTTCCGCTTTTAATTTACTAAATCCATAATCGGTAACAGGCTGTTCAGTCAGTTCTGTTTTTAGCCATTGTCCGGGTAAATTTGCAGGTCCCTGGGCAGCGAGACTGCTCATAAAAATAAACTTTTCATTTTCAACTTTTGCCCGCTCAATGGCTCTTGTGAGAATGTGAGTGGAATGTGCATTTACTGAATAATAATCCTGTGACTTAATGGCCTTAGTCAATCCTGCATTATGAATTACCCAACGAATATTATGATTCTCGATAAGCTCTGACAGTGCATTTTCATCAAATAAGCTCAGTTTATGGTAGCTGATGGGCAAATGGTCCAAATGATCATAACCAGAGTCTCGTCTAACCGTGGCATGAACTTGATATCCGTGCTGTATAGCTTCTTCGGCTAAATGTGAGCCTACAAAACCAGTTGCTCCGGTAATGAGTAAATTTTTCATGAACGATTCATCCTATTGCTGATTATTCAAATGTCATATTGAATTCGAAAAGTATAACAAGTGCCGCATTGGATGGTTAAAGAAACGAAAATTAATCTGGGGAGAATGAAAGATTTTCTCATATTTATCTCTGACTATGGAATACAGAAATTTAGGAAAATCAGGTCTTAAAGTGAGTGCTTTGTCATTTGGATCCTGGGTAAGCTTTGACCGGCAATTAAATGAATCTCAAGCCTTGGAAATTATGGAGTTTGCCTATGATTGCGGAGTGAATTTCTTTGACAATGCAGAGATCTATGCCAATGGAAATTCTGAAAGAATCATGGGACGCATACTGCGCAAATTAAATTGGGACAGAAGTAGTTATCTGGTTTCAAGCAAAGCCTTTTTTGGACGCGGTGATAAAAGGCCTAATATGACCGGACTCAGCAGAAAACACCTAATTGAAGCATGCAATGAAGCACTCCTGAGGCTTCAATTGGATTACTTGGACCTTTTTTTCGCTCACCGGCCCGACAAAAGTACTCCTATAGAAGAAACAGTTTGGACCATGCACCAGCTCATAATCCAGGGTAAAATCTTATATTGGGGCACTTCTGAATGGTCTGCCCAGGAAATTATGGAAGCCCATTTGATAGCAAAAGAACATCATCTTTTGGGTCCTATTGCTGAACAACCCCAGTACAATTTATTGGTCCGGGAAAAAGTTGAAGTTGAATTCAGCCAATTATACAAGACCGTAGGCCTGGGAACCACCGTTTGGTCTCCATTGGCATCCGGGATGTTGACTGGAAAATATCTAGAGTCCATACCTGAGAATTCAAGACTGTCATTACCTGAATACAATTGGCTAAAAGAGAAAAATTTAACTAAAGAATGGCTGGAAAAAGTTAAATCTCTAAAAACTTTTGCAGAATCCTTGGGCATTAGCCTGACGCAACTTGCTATTGCATGGTGCCTTTCAAACCCAAACGTAAGCACGGTAATTTTAGGTGCTACTTCAATGAATCAATTAAAGGAAAACCTATCATCAGTTGAAAAACTATTTCTCTTAGATAAAAGTTGTCACGATTACCTAGAGACCATTTTACTAAACAAACCTAAATTTCCTACCTATTAAACAGTAATTTTGTAAAAAAGTAATATGCTGCGCTTTCTTATTTTGTTAACTATTGGTCACCTCTCCGGTGGGTCTTTGATGGCTCAATGCAATTATGATAAAAATTCTTATCCTTTTGAAAGTGAAAAGAATATCTTATTTGGAGTACTTCCCGACTACCGGAATCTTAACGATTCCCTTTTCCTAGACATATATTGGCCTGTAGGTTCTGTGGAAAAAGAAAAACCTCTGATAATCTGGGCTTTTGGAGGTGGTTTTTTCCAAGGTAAACGCCAGGACTTTGCTGCCATTTGTCAGGAAATGGCACAAAGAGGAATTGTCTCCGCCACCATCGATTACCGATTGGGATTCGATGGTCCTGGTTTTGGTTTAAACCCACCTTTTGCTTATGACGCAGCTGAAATTTTACGTGCAGGCTACAGAGGAGCAACAGATATGAAAGGTGCAATTCGTTTTCTAAAACAACAGCATCAAAAATATGAGATTGACCTTTCCAGGATATGGATTGGGGGTGCCAGTGCCGGAGCCATTGTGGCCATGAATGCAGCCTTTTTAAACAAGGATAGCGAAAAACCAAAAGAAGCCGGCGTAACTACTTCCATTGGAGTGAAAGAAAGACTTGACTTGGGTCCTGTCGAAGGAATTTTGAATCAAAACGGTTACAACTCAGAGGTACAAGGCGTTTTCAACATTTTTGGCGCCCTTTTGGACACTTCTGCAGTCGATGCAAAAGACCGGATCGCTGTCTTTTCCTATCACCAAACTGGTGATCCAATTGTACCCTGCCTAGTCGACAAACCTTATTATCCTATTCCACTGATATCGCAAAATTATCCTATAGCTTACGGTTCTTGCGTCATTACGGACCGCTTCAAGAACCTTTCCATACCGGATCCATATTGGGAAACCTGGATCTATTCCGGTACTGAACATGCGGTACACAATCAGGATGAAGTACTAAATTTTATGATCGAACAAGCTAAGCCATTCTTTTGTAAAACCATCACCCATTCTTTACAAGCTGAAGATTCAGGTATCCAGATTTTACCCAATCCAGCCGAATCATATCTGCAAGTTAAGAATTTGAATAAGCCCTATTCATATAAAATATTCAATACTTCCGGTCAAATCATGATGAGCGGCCGTTTGGTCGAACATCCATATATCGAAATTGAGCCATTACCTTCAGGAATATACTTGTTAAAGTTAACATCAAATTCCGACCAGGTTACGATAAAATGGCTCAAGCAGTAGTTCAATTAGGGCTGATTTAAAATGAAATTTGATATCTGCATAATAGGTGGTGGAATGATAGGATGTTCCACCGCTTACCAGCTTTTGCGATTAAAACCAAAACTGAGTATTTTATTACTGGAAAAAGAATCCGTTCCAGCCTTTCACCAAACTGGCCATAATTCAGGGGTGATACATTCAGGTATTTATTACAAACCGGGTTCGTATAAAGCGCAAAACTGCATAAAAGGCTATAATCTATTGCTTGATTTTTGCTATGAGAGAAATATCCCTTTTCAGAAAATAGGAAAACTAATCGTTGCTACAAAAAATGAAGAAATTGCAACACTGGAAAAAATATATGGGTATGGCATAGCCAATGGCCTAAATGACTTACAATTGTTAGTGCCTGAACAAATCAAAGAAATAGAGCCCAATCTTTCTGTAGTAAAAGCAATATTGGTTCCACAGTCAGCGATCGTTGACTATAAAGAAGTCGTCAGGCAATTATTACGTTCGGGGCTTGACAACGGATTGAGTTTTGAAAAAAATAAAAATGTTGTTTCCATTAACCGAACATCAAATGCAATCCGGATAAATTGTGAAGATCAATCTTATTATGAAACCAACTTTCTGATCAACTGTGCAGGATTACAATCTGACCGAATTGCAAGATTGTCTGGTCTGAATCATCCTTATCGTATCATTCCCTTTAAAGGGATTTATTTTAAATTGAAAGAGGAGAAGAAAGACATAGTAAAAAAACTTATCTATCCGGTGCCGGATATGAAGTTTCCATTTCTTGGAATCCACTATACCCGCACCATTCAGGGCGATCAGACCCTGGGACCCAATGCGGTACTTTCATTCGACCGAGAAGGTTATGAAGCAAGTCAATTCAAATGGAATGACACGTTTGATTTTCTTAGTTTTATTGGATTTTGGAAATTGATTTACAAGCATTGGAAGACCGGGCTTTCAGAATATAGGAGAAACTATTCAAAAAGTTTCTTTGCGGCAAAAGCATCCGAAATGACCCCAGGAATTGTGGCAGAAGACTTGTCCTATGCTGGTTCAGGAATCAGAGCCCAAGTGGTGGATCATCATGGTAACTTGGTAGAAGATTTTTTGCATCACAGAATTGATAAAATGATCCACATCTGCAATGCGCCATCACCAGCAGCTACCGCAGGACTTTCCATTGGTGATCAAATAGCAAAATGGTATATCGAACAATCCAAATAGCCGTTTGATCAACTACAGCTGCATACCTAACATATCCACGATCAACAGATTTTTCCTTGTATGGATTCCAAGTTTTTAACATCAATTTTCAAGCCTCCGGATTATCTTTGCAATCCATTCAAATCACCTCAAATTTGAAATATCTCGTACATTGTCAAACTCGATCTTATACGTTGGAGTCCAACCCTTTAGAAGCATTTTCATTACTCCAAACCGGGGCTCAAACTTACCAGTTTCGTATGAACAATACCCATCTGAATGCCGAATTGATTGATGTAAATCTGAGAGAGGGTCTGGTTACTCTGAAAATTGGACGAAAAAAGAAAATTTTTAAGATTGAATCGCCGCTCGACCAGCTCATAAGCGATTTGGGATTTAATTCAAAAAAATCAGTTCATGATGATGCGCTAATGGCACCAATGCCAGGATTGGTACTTGATGTAAAAGTATCTGTCGGGCAATCCGTTGTCAAAGGAGACCATTTAATAACGCTCGAAGCAATGAAAATGGAAAATATTTTGCGGTCTCAGCATGATGGAATCGTTCAGGAGATTCATACTTCAAAAGGGGACAAGGTTGAAAAAAATCAACTGCTCATTATTTTTGAACAACATCAGGATGGAAAATAACATAATGTTATGGCCTTACCAATCAAAACAGTCCTGGATAGAACAGGTCCTGAAAGACCATCCTGAAAAACAAATAACTGATATTGTCCAAGTAACAAACGATGGACTTATTTCAGATTCATTCTCATTTTTTACAGACGTTAAACACGAAATTAATCTTGAAGAAGTCAACAAGCAAAATTGGAAATCAGGTATCCGTATAATTCCGAAAAACCACCTTCATCTTACAGAATTGATACAATTATCCTTAGATAATGGAATTGAATGGATTCAAACAGATCTTACCCATATTGAAGATTCAACTCAACTGGAATACGCATTCCAAAACGTAATGATTGATTATCTTCAACTTGGTTTTTTTCTTCCATCTAAACATCCCTATTATATTCATTTTTGCGAGTATTTTAAATCAAACGCTGATTTTAGAAAGGCACTAATCATATCAGAAAATTCGAATCCAAAAGATTTTATTTTCACTCCTGCATTTGTTTCAAATGGTACAATAAACTCATTAGCGGACCAATTGTATAAAATTTGCAACGCCCCAAATAAGAAAGATGGAACAATACTTTTGTACCATGAATTAAATAATGACTTTCTTAAAAACATTTATACCCTTAGGGCCTCACAGATCGTATTAAGAAATCTGAGTGAATGCTTAAACAACTCCAGCGTATTACACGTTGCTACAATTACTTCTAAAGATATTGGTAAAGACCCCTACTCCAATCTGATCCAAATGAGCTGCATGAGTGTCTCAGCTGTCTTAGGAGGTGTAGATTGTTTGTTATTGGACAGTGCAGATTTACTGAATTCAGATCAAGACTCCAAATGGACCAAGGCCAGTATCCATCTTCAGCAGATAGTCAAGCAGGAGGCTAAGATATTTGGATTTTCAGATCCTTTGAATGGAGCTTATCATATAGATGACATGACAATAAAATTTGCCAATGCCCTATGGGAAAGACTAAGAGAATTTAGCAAAGTATGATTAAGAAAATACTGATAGCAAACCGTGGTGAAATTGCAGTGCGTATTATTCAAACCGCTAAAAAAATGGGAATAAAAACCGTTGCAGTTTTTAGCGATATCGATTCCGAAGCACTGCATACAAAATTAGCGGATGAAGCTTATTGCATAGGAGAAGCTCCATCGCGGAATTCGTATTTGCGAATGGACCGTATTGTGGAAGTTGCACATAAAACGAAGTCCGACGCGATTCATCCTGGGTATGGGTTCCTGAGTGAAAATCCTGAGTTTGCTAAAAAACTTGAAGTTGAAAAAATTTGTTTTATTGGTCCTTCGGCTCATGCTATGTTGCAAATGGGTTCGAAAATTCAAGCAAAGCAACTCGCAAAAAAACTGAATGTTCCCCTTGTTCCTGGCACAGACGAACCTATTCAGGATCTTGAAAAAGCTAAAATGATAGCGCACTCAACCGGATTCCCATTGTTGATCAAAGCATCAGCTGGTGGTGGAGGTAAAGGGATGAGACTCGTTATGCATCCGGATGAATTAGAGACTCAACTTAATTCAGCCTCCAGCGAGGCTCTTTCTGCTTTCGGAGATGGTGCTGTTTTTATTGAAAAACAAATTATCAAACCACGACATATAGAAATTCAAATCTTAACCGATCAATTTGGCAACGGAGTGTACCTTTTTGAAAGGGAATGCAGTATTCAACGACGTCACCAAAAAATAATTGAGGAGGCACCTTCTTCATGTTTAGATCCAACTTTGCGTGAAAGAATGGGAAGTGACGCTTTAAAGCTCGCCTTAGGCTGCGGTTATGTAGGCGCAGGAACCATAGAATTCTTATTGGATGAGCACCACAATTATTATTTCCTTGAAATGAATACCCGGCTCCAGGTTGAACACCCTGTAACAGAATATATTACCGGCTTGGATTTGGTGCAACTTCAAATTGAAATCGCCGAAGGTAAACCCCTCCCCTTTAAACAAAGTGATTTGAGCATTCATGGACATAGCATTGAATTAAGAGTTTGTGCAGAGGATCCTCATAATAATTTTTTGCCTAGCACTGGAACTTTGGTACGCTATAGACCACCCTGTGGTCAATACATTCGGGTAGATTCAGGTTATGAAGAAGGGATGGATATCCCCATTCAATATGATCCTTTAATTTCCAAACTCATTGTTAAAGGAAAAGATAGAAGTGATGCAATTCATTTATTGAAATCAGCCATCATGAATTTTGAAATAGAAGGAATTGAAACTACTTTGGATTACGGAGCTTTTGTTGTAGATCATCCAGATTTTATCTCTGGAAAATTTGATACAAGTTTTGTCAACCTAAACCAATTATCCTTTGAATCACAGCTTGATTCAACCGAAGATGAAAAAGCCTATGCAATGTTCGCTTTAAAATTATTTTTGGAAAAAAACAATCAAATCAAAATTGTTGCAAACCCTTCCAGTAATTGGCTATATCAAAGAAAGAGAATGGAATAAGCATGCAGCATTTAGAAGACATATTGAAGAAAGAGATTCAGTTTTCCTCTGATTTCAAACTATCTAAGGAAATTAATTATCACTCAGCTGAAGGATTTGACATCTTATCACACTATACTAAATCAGATCATCCCGAAGAATATAAACATTACATTGCCGGAGTTCCACCATTCCTTAGGGGTCCATATGCCTCAATGTATCTGAATCATCCGTGGACCATTCGCCAGTATGCAGGCTTTTCAAGTGCTGAAGAAAGCAATGCTTTTTACCGTCGAAATCTTGCCGCTGGGCAAAAAGGATTGTCTGTGGCATTTGACTTAGCCACACACCGTGGGTATGACTCAGATCACCCAAGGGTAAAAGGTGATGTAGGAAAGGCTGGGGTAGCCATTGATAGCCTCGAAGATATGGAACGCTTGTTTGAAGGCATTCCATTAGATCAAATTTCAGTATCAATGACCATGAATGGAGCCGTGATTCCCATTATGGCTTTTTACATTGCTACCGCAATGAATCAGGGTATCGATATTCAAAAACTAACAGGTACCATCCAAAATGATATTCTGAAGGAATTTATGGTCCGGAATACCTACATCTATCCACCTGAACCTTCCATGCGAATTATTGGCGATATACTCAGTTATTGTGCCAAATACCTTCCTAAATTTAACGGTATAAGCGTTAGCGGATATCATATTCAGGAGGCCGGAGCCAGTGCAGACATTGAGTTGGCCTACACCTTAGCCGATGGATTGGAATATGTTAGAGCTGGATTAAAAGCAGGATTAAACATTGATCAATTTGCACCACGTATTTCCTTTTTCTGGGGAATCGGGATGAACCTATTTATGGAAATTGCAAAAATGAGGGCAGCCAGGATCTTATGGGCAGAACTCATCCATAGATTCAATCCAAAGAATATAAAATCCCTTGCTCTTCGCACGCATTGTCAGACTTCCGGATGGAGTTTGACCGAACAAGATCCTGCAAATAATGTGACTAGAACAACCATAGAGGCTATGGCCGCAGTCCTGGGTGGGACACAATCCCTTCATACCAACGCGTTGGATGAAGCCATTGCTTTGCCGACCGATTTCTCTGCTAAAATTGCTCGCGATACACAACTTTATCTTCAAAAACAAAGCGGTATATGCAAAGCTGTTGATCCATTCGGTGGCTCCCACCTCGTAGAGTCCCTAACAAAAGAAATTTATCTAAAAGCCAAAGGATTGATTCAAGAGATTGAAGATGCAGGGGGCATGACTCAGGCAGTAATAAAAGGCATTCCAAAGTTCAGGATTGAGGAAGCAGCTGCAAAAAAGCAAGCTGCCATTGATTCAACACAAGACCAAATTATCGGAGTCAATGTGTTTGTCTCAAAATCTGAAATTGATTTTGAAATTCTCGACATAGACACACATAAAGTACGGAATTTGCAAATAAATAAACTTAAGCTTCTTAAACAATCTCGCGATATTAAGAAAGTGGAAAAATCTCTGCAAGCGCTTGAAATGGCAGCAAGGACTGCTGATGCCAATATATTGGAAGTCGCTATTGAAGCAGCAAAAGCTAAAGCAACTCTTGGAGAAATTTCTTTGGCCTTAGAAAACGTATTTGGAAGGCATGTTGCTGAATCAAGAGTGGTTACTGGAGTATATTTGAAAAACTATATGAAAGGCGATCAACTCGATAAAGTAAAAAAACAAACCAATCGTTTTGCTGAATTGGAGGGCAGACGTCCACGCATTTTAGTCACTAAGTTAGGACAAGATGGCCATGACCGCGGGGCACGGATTATTGCTACTGGATTTGCAGATCTGGGTTTTGATGTTGATCTCGGTCCCTTATTTCAAACTCCGGAAGAAGCTGGCCGGCAAGCTATCGAAAATGATGTTCATGTAATCGGAATCTCTTCTTTGGCCGCTGGACACAACGCTCTAGTCCCCGAACTTATCGAATACCTTAATCAACATCAAGCATCAGACATCATGGTGATCGTAGGTGGAGTGATTCCCGAAAAAGATTGGGCATTTCTCAAAAAAATTGGTGTTTCAGCTGTTTTTGGTCCTGGAACCCCGGTTTATCAGGCTGCTGACGAAGTCATCAGGATTTTGCTCCAACGATTGCATCCCTGAAAAACAAAGTTCAGTTTAAGTTTTTAAAAATTTAATATAAGGTTACTGCTTAGCCATAATGCTTCTCCAGTTCGTGTTCCCCATTCAGTATGATAGGCATATATAATTTTTTATCATAAAATTTACCACCACCAAAAACCAGTTTTCTGCTAAATTCTATAGCCATTAGGAAGGCTAGATATTTCCCTTCCTCTAGAGGAGAGGTCGTTCCTTTTGTTCGTATGGCTTGAATTGATTATGAAGGATCCCATAAATAAAAAGGCCCCACTTTAGAGCAGGGCCTTTTTATTATTGTTGTTTACAATGATTACTTCAACTTTGTCATTCGCTTGGTAGCGGTATGATCTGCAGCATCTAACTGATAATACAATACTCCAGAAACATCAACATCATCCTTTGTGATTCGGATTGAATTCATTCCCTTCACTCCCTGTAAATCGTATACTCTGATAACTTTTCCAGTTACATCATAGATACTGAGTTTTGCGGGAGATGCTTTAGGTAATCTGAAATTCACCACCGTTTCAACATCAAATGGGTTAGGTGTATTCTGGTACAATTCAAAAACACCACTGCCAACTATACCATCATCCGTCCGAATTCCGAGTTCAACTCCTCTTTCTTCCAATTTCGAGTTATATGCCTCAGCAAACGTTACATCGCTGGTTACAGCAAGAAGTTCATGAATGCTACCATTTTTCAGTGCCGTAAATGTTATACTGAACAACACTTCATCTTTTCCAAAGCTTACACCCGTCCTGTTGTTCCAGCTGGTGGTAATCTTACCTTCTTCCAAACGAGATAATCCAAAGTTAGTTTCATCTAATTCAAGAGCACCACCTCCGACTTTATCAAACATCATTGCAGTTTGGTCAAAGTTCAAAGTAAATTGGTATCCAATGATATCAGAGAAATTACTGGATTTAAACTCTACAGTATAAGATTCACCTGCAACCAGATTTCCTGACTCAATTTCAAGATTCAATTTCTCATTGGTACGAGTACTTGAACCTTTGACATTATGAGCGACAGCATTTCCAGTCACATCTCCCATTTTCACAGCAACGAAATCTTCATCATGTGTTGAAGCATTTGGCATTGCAATGAGAACTTCACGAGGAGCGTTGTATGGTACGGATGGATTAGGGAATACATACTCTTTAGGCACAAACGTCCAAGATTGAACTTTTGCAAATTCAGAGCTAACGCCTAATATCAGTTTGCGAATTTCAGTTACATCGGATGCAGTAATGTTCTGACTATTGTTAACGTCAGCAGCAATGATCTTATAAGGTGAGTTCAAATACTCAATACCTAAGATATGACGCTGGATTTTGACGATATCCGCAGTAGAAACACCGTTTACATGATTGTCATTACGCAATGGACGAACCATATACTCGGTAGTGGCTCCAAATGCCAGGTCACCAAACATGAAGTGTCCATCTTGTTTTGTGATGACTTCACGCATCATTTGAGCACCTACATACATCTGAACATTAGCTAACTCTGTTTCATCTCCTTTTTCTGTTACCAGATCACCGGTAATACGTCCTTTTTGAACTCCATCAGGACAGATATCCTGATTGTCCTGAACGATCACCACTGTTTTGCAGTAGTCCGTGTTACCTTCTTGATCTTCTACCCACATTTGTACATCCACCACCAATTCGTCATTTGCACCTGCCGCTACGAAATCGCTGCAGCAAATTGTGATGCTGGTCTTGGTTGGATCTCCATCGAAGTAGAACAACAAGTCATCTGCATCTGTACAGTTGTCAAAGCTTCCTCTGTCGAGGTCTTTTGCCCATACCGTTACACATCCACTGGCTGGCATTGGTACTGTAATTACACCTGTCAAGCAGTATGGTGTTGGTGCTTTGCAATCCTTCACTTCAAACAACTGACATGCGATTCCTACGTTTCCACATCCGTCTTCAACATGGAAGCAGATTTTGTGTACACCTACAGGATAAGTTCCAGATGCTTCAAACGGATTGTTTGGATTGTCTGCAAATGGGTTATCGTGGAACAATGGTGTACGACCAGCTGCAAATTCTTTGCGGGTCAATGGACCTACGATGAAGTCGTAGCCTGAATGTGCTCCTTTTCCATCGTTGAATGCGTCGATCTTATAGTCATAGAACAGCCAATCCAGTGGGCTACAGTTGTCTGTTGCGTCTGCAACTATGCTAAGGTGTCCATAACATACTCCATTGGTTTTAACGGCTGGTTCACAGTCTCCAACATTTATGCTAACCACTGGTTTGTCGGTATCATGAACTTTGATGATCTGTAAGTATTCCCATCTTCCGTTTACTGGATCGATGCTTGGATCGTATTGACACCAGTCAATCACTACCCATTTACGCAATACTTTGAAACATGCATCTGGCTCAATCGTGAATACTTCGTCGAAATATTCGATGGAGATCAATGCACAAAGATCATCTGCTCCGTTTTCAACTACGGGTCTACCCAATAATGGATTGTCTGGGCTTAAGTCAGCACCGCAACCATCGATGGTTGTTGCTTGACCGGTACAGTTACCTGGCCAGGTAATGTCATCATCAGGATCGCAGTTGTCTGCACGGTTGATGTAGAAAGGATCGCAGTCAACCACCCAGATGGTCTGAGTAGCCGTTACACTGATACCATTTGGTCCACGAGCCACTACGGTACGAGTCAATTGACCCTGTCCGCATTCGCGGTTATCGTTTACGCTGATGGTTGGTGTATTTCCGCAAGTGCTCAATACATAACCGTCAAATCCCCAAGTCAATTCATATTTTCTGTCTGCGTGAGCAGTATCAAATAATTGTCTGTAATAGTCACAAGCTCTGTTCCAAGCAGGTGGGTTTGATGGTGGTGCACCAGGAACATATCCTGGATAACCAGTGTAGTCATTTCTTACACAATAGTTGTAGCAAACCAA
>JRYK01002419.1_pt1 | contig 30261 bp, 26 predicted proteins | sample 235381 | NCBI WGS metagenome assembly JRYK01 (sample SAMN03074220, study PRJNA261476) | activated sludge metagenome | biome: Wastewater Treatment Plant; feature: Wastewater; material: Activated sludge; isolation source: activated biomass of a wastewaster treatment plant treating hydrocarbon... ... | reverse complement strand
CGGCCTTCAGGACCGCGATGCCCACGCCGCCGGCGAGCACCGTGTTGTGGAAGATCGCCAGCGCGCGCGGGAGGTGCTTGTGCGGCTGGATGCGCACCGCGTCGCCGGCCGGGTTGAGGAAGAGGTTGTCGTAGAGCGCGATGTTGCCCTCGCCCTGGAACAGCGCCTCGCCGGTGGGGTTGTCCTGGAACACGTTGCCGTAGACGACGTAGAAATCGTCCGCCCCGCGCCCCGCGAGCGGGAAGTGGCCGACGAGCACGTTGGGGCGCGCGTGCTCGCCGGTCGCGCCGCCCGCGGACTTGACGAAGCGGTTGCCGCGGATGACGGTGAAGGCCGGCGCGTCGGGCGCGCCGTCCGACTCGGGGCGGCGGTTCTGGTGCTTGATCTGCAGCGCGTAGCCGCGCGGGTCGACGACGACGTTGCCCTCGATCACGCCGGCAAAGAACGGCGCGCCGCCGTCCGAGTCGCCGAGGTAGATCCCGGTGCCCGCGCCCTCGATCCGGTTGCCGCGGATCGTCCAGCCCCACGCCGGGCACTTGGTGGAGATGCCGACGGTCTGCTGGTCGTCGCCGTGGCCGACGATGCGCAGGTTCTCGAGCGTGACGTGGTGCGCGAAGCGCGCGTGGCCCTCGGCCTTCACCGCGTCCACCGCGAGGCCGCGGCCGTCGAGGACGAGGTTGCGGATCGTGACGTGCGCGGCGTCGAGGAGGCTGACGGTGTTGGCGCCGCGGCGGGCGACGAAGGTGGCGGGCGCACCGCGCGCGGGACCTTCGATGACGATCGGGGCGGCGGGCGTCCCCTGCAGGCCGTGGACGCGCAGGCCGCGCGCGTAGGTCCCCGGCGCGAGGACGAGGGTGTCGCCGGGCTGGAGCGCGCGCAGCTGCTCGTCGTAGTCGGCGGGCGTCGCGTGGCGCGTGCGCGCGGCAAGCGGGGCGGCGAGCGCGAGGAGGACGGCGAGGCACGCGAGCGGAATCGCGCGCATGGGGCTCAGGCGAGCACGCGCTCGAAGACCGCCGCCGTCTTGCGCGCGCACTCCTCCCAGCTCAGCTCGCGGGCGCGCTCGAGGCCGCGCGCGCTGAGCTGCGCGCGGCGGTTCGCGTCGCCGAGCACGGCGGCCAGCGCCTCGCCCGCGGCCTGCTCGTCGCGCGGGTCGACGAGGACTCCGGCGTCGCCCACGACCTCGGGGATCGAGGTGAGGTTCGACGCGACCACCGCGACGCCGCTCGCCATCGCCTCGACCACCGGCATGCCGAAGCCTTCGTAGAGCGAGGGGTAGAAGAGCACCGCCGCCTCGCCGTAGCGCCGCTGCAGGTCCGCGTCGCTGACGTAGCCCTCGAAGCGCACCGCGTCGGCGACGCCGAGGCGCGCGGCGAGCGCCTCGAACTCGGCGCGCTTCTTCGCGCCCGAGAGGCCGACGAGCACGAGGCGCGCCGCGGGGACGCGCTTGCGCGCGTGGGCGAAGCCGGCCAGGACGCCGGCGGTGTTCTTGCGCGGGGCGTCGCCGCCGAAGGCGAGGACGAGCGCGTCGTCGCGCGCGCCGGCGGGGGCGGCGGGGTCCGCGCCCCAGTGGATCACGTCGATGCGGTCGGGCCGCACGCCGAGGCGGGCGACGAGGTCGCGGCGGGTGCTTTCGGACACGGCGATGATGGCGTCGGCGCGGCGCAGCGCGCTGCCGAGGCTCTGCTCGAAGCGCAGCGCGTACGCCTGCGACTGGCCGTCGTCGAACATGAGCGGGATGATGTCGTGCACGGTGACGACGAAGGGGCGGCCGACGAGCGGGGGCGCGCTGCTGCTCGAGCAGTGCAGGAGGTCGACGCGGTCGCGCGCGGCCATGAGCGGGAGCGCGATGCGCTCCCAGGTGTTCCAGCGGAAGCCGGGCAGCTCGCAGGTGCGCACGGTGAACGCGGGCGGCGGGGTCGCGGGGGCGGTCTCGCCGTACGCGTGCACGCGCCAGGCGGGGCGCAGGCGCGCGAGCGTCTGGTAGAGGCGCAGCAGCGTCTTGCCCTCGCCGCGGGCTTCCTTCTGGAGCAGGCTGCGGGCGTCTACGCCGATCCGCATGGGGCGCTCAGGCATTGCGGCGGGCGCGGAGGAGCTCGAGGACCTTCGTGCGGCCTTCCCAGCCGAGGAGGATCGGCGCGGCGACCACCGCGTAGAGGGCCGTGGCCGCGGCGACGGCGACGAAGAAGGTCGGCCAGGTGCGCGCGCCGAACAGCTCCTCGAGGTAGAGGAAGGCGGGCACGATCAGAATCGCGACCGCGCCGACGCGGGCGGCCGTCTTCGCGAGGTAGGCCGGGTAGCTCAAGTCGATCGCGCGCGCGGCGGCGAGCGGGTACGCGATCCCGCGGGCGACGACCATCGGGAGCGCGGTGCCGAGCGCGAGGCCCGGGAGGCCCATTGCGAGCGGGCCGGCGAAGAGGACCGCGAGGAGCACCATGGCGATCGCTTCGGCCACCGACACCTGCAGGTTGATCTTCAGGCGGCCGAGGCTGAAGAGCGTGAGCGTCGCGGTGCTGCCGGCGAGCATGAGGAGATCGCCGGCCGCGAGGATGCGCGCCACCAGGCCGGCCTCGGCGAAGTCGGGGCCGACCCAGAGTCCGATGAACGCGGGGCCGAAGGCGATCACGCCGAGGTAGAGCAGGCCGCCGACGAGGAACACCAGCCGGGAATACCACAGGAAGACGTTCTTCAGCCCGGCCCGGTCCTCGACGCCGCCGAGCTTCATCACGGACGGGTAGATGACGGTGCCGAGCTGCTCGACGACGCGCTGGCAGATCTGCAGGAGCTGCTGGGCGATGCTGTAGATGCCGACGGCGACGGGCCCGATGAAGGTCATCGCGATCACCGGCGCCGCCTGGACCGCGATCGTGCTTGCCGTGCGGCTGGTGAAGGCGACGGTCCCGAACTTCCACATCTCGCGAAAGCGCTCGCGCGAGACCCAGCGGCGCGCAAAGCCCGACCCCGGGAACAGCCTCGCAGCGAGCCAGCCATTGAGGACCGCGACTGTTAGCACCGTTCCGACCATCACCCACACGAGCCCGACCAGGCCCCCGCCCTGCATCAGGACGAGCACGGTCAGGCCGACGCGCAAGGCGAGCCCCAGCAGCCCGATCGCGTTCGAGAGATCGAAACGATCGAAAGCCACCACCAGGCTGTGGTACACGGCGCCCCAGAACGAGAGCAGCAGGCCCGCGGCCAGGAGCGGCAGCGCCATCCGGATGTCGTCGAGTAGTTCCGGCGGCGTGTGCGGGAAGAGCGCGCCGAAGAAGTAGCCGACCCCGGTCGCGACAACCACCGCGAGCGCCGCGCCTGCGCTCAGGAACGCGAGCGACGTGCTCAGCACCTCGCGCACGCGGTCGGGCTCCTCGCGCGCGAGGTACTGGTTCAGGAAGCGGCCGACGCTCCCGCGAATGCCGAGGTCGATCAGTCCCATGTAGCCGACCAGGCTGTTGAGCAGGCTCCACACACCGTACGTCGCGAGGCCGAGCGCGTGCACGATGAACGGCGTGAGGAAGAAGGCGACCACGATCTGCGCGACGACGCCGGTCCAGTTCGCGAGGACGTTGCGGGCCAGCGTGCGCTTGGTGGCGACGAGTCGCGCAGCCATCAGCGTTGGGGCGGGACGTGACCGTGGGGAATCGGCAGCAGAGGCATGGCGTGGGAGGCGTCGGGCCGCGCGCAGCATGCCACGCGCGGGACCGGGCGCGCCTTCCTTCCGGGGCGGCGGCCAAGACTACTCGATCCCGAGCGACGCGCGCGAGGAAGCTCGCACGTTCCCTGACAGTTTGTAAAGATTGTGCCCGCGCGCCGGAAGAACGCGATGGAATGGCGGGACGCCGTTCCCCGCGCACCGGGGGGCGTCTCGGTCCGGGTTACGGCCGAACCCGCTCCGCGACCGAGAGTCCGCCGAATCCCTCGATCCCGGACTCGACGATCCTGGCCGGGTTACCGATGACGAGCGTCCGCGGAGGCACGTCTCTGGTGACCACCGACCCCGCGCCGACGACGGCGTTCTCGCCGATCGTGATCTTCGGCAGGACGACCGCCGCGGCGCCGATCACCGCCCCGCGGCCCAGCCGCACGCCCCCGGTCAGCACCGCCGCGGGCGCGAGCGAAACGAATTCCGCGAGCTGGCAGTGATGCCCGATGCTCGCGCTGCGGTTGACGAAGGCGAAGTCGCCCAGCACGGAGCCGCCGCCGATGACGACGCCTGCGTTCACGTACACGCCTTCGCCGAGCTGCGTCGTGCTCGCAACATGCGCCGTGGGGTCGACGACGGTCGCGGGCTGGGTGAAGCCGTGCGCCAGCGCGGCGTCGAGCGCCATGCGCCGCTGGGCGGGCGTGAACATCGCCACCACCACCCCGCAGCGCCGATGCGCGGGGTCGAGGTCGGCCGGCTGAATCACGCGCACCGCGGGCGACACGTATGCCGGCGCGTCGACATTGCGCACGCCGGCCACGATCTCGAGGCCCGCCCGGCGACAGCTCTCCTCGACGTCGACGACGATCGGGGAACCGACCCCGAAGAAAACCACGCCCTTCAATGGCGTCCTTTCCATGTTCCGTACGGCGTCCACCCGACGCTCAATTGCCCGGCGAGCGAGTCAGGCCGGCCCGCCGCAGGACGAACGCCCGCGAAAGGGCATCGAACGCGCGCGAATCGCGGTGGCGCCACAGCCGATAGGCCCGCACGAGGATCCGGGCCCGCAGGCGCAGCGCCTGGGCGGCACTCGGCCGGCGGGAATGCAGGCACTTCTCCATGAGCAGCACGTCGCTCCAGATGCGCCGGGGCGCGCGCAGCGGCACGACCGTGCGCGCCATGGAGCTCTGTACGATGCGGTACTTCGCCGACACATAGTCCGAGTACGCGAACTCGTAGCGCTGCGAGATCCGCAGCCACATGTCCCAATCCTCGTAGGAGAGCCGCTCGTCGTATCCGCCGACGTCGCGGAGGCACTGCACGCGAATCATCGTCGTCAGGCTGGGAATGAAGTTGCGCCGGACGAGCCGCGGAAACAGGTCGCCCTGCGGGGGCTCGCCCACTATTCCGTACGCATGCAGGAACTTGCCCGCCAGAAAGGCGCCTCCCTCGTCGATCTGATGGGCGTCGCCGTACAGCACCGCGACGTTCTCCGGCAGCGACTCCATGAGCGCGAGTTGACGTTCGAGCTTCTCGGGCATCCAGAGGTCGTCGGTGGCGATCTTGGCGAGATACTTGGTCGACACCGTCGCCAGGGCCTCGTTGAGCGTAGCGCACAGGCCCCGGTTGTGAGTGTGTCGGATGAACGTCGCGTCCGGGCGATTGCGCGCGAGCCAGTCGGCGATCAGCTCCGCCGATCGATCGGTCGATGCGTCGTCGGTGACGATCAGGCGGAAATTCTGAAAGGTCTGCGCACGGATGCTCTCCAGGCACTCCAGGACGAATCGCTCGTGGTTGTAGCAGAGCGCCATCACCGTGAGGAGCGGCTCGCTTCGTCGCGTCATGTGAGTCGTCGTTCCAGCCGCAATCGCCCGTCGGAGGTCAGGGACAGTTCGAAGCTCCGCACGTCGAACAATTGAAAACTCCCCACCTCCTGTTGAAGTAGGTGGACCGCGCATCAGGTGCCCAATCAGTGCTGCGTCTCCACGTCGGTGTTCGCCGCCGGCCTACGTCGCGGCGCGGGTCGCGTGGACGAGTGCGTCGCACACCCGCCCGACCTGGTCCGCGGACATTTGCGGCCACATCGGGAGACTCAACACCTCGCGGTGGATGGCCTCGGTGAGCGGGAAGCTGCCCGGACCGAGCCCCAGCTCATGGTAGGCCGGCTGGAGGTGCGGCGGGATCGGGTAGTGGATCATGGTGCCGATGCCGGCGCCGGCGAGTGCTCGCTGGAGCGCATCCCGCCCGGGCCAGCGGACCACGAACAGGTGCCAGACGGGCTGCGCCCAGTCCGGAACGAAAGGCAGCGCAAGGCCCAGACCGGAGAGCACGTCCAGGTAGCGCCCCGCAACCGCTCGCCGCCGCGCGTTCCAGTCGTCGAGCAGTGCGAGCTTCACCCTCAGGAACGCGGCTTGCAGCTCGTCCAGCCGGGAATTCACGCCCTTTACGTCGTTGTGGTACTTCGTGCGCGACCCGTAGTTGCGAAGCACCCGTACGCGGTCGGCAAGATCGGGGTCGTTGGTCACCACCGCGCCACCGTCCCCGAGCGCGCCGAGGTTCTTGCCAGGATAGAAGCTGAAGCCCGCGGCATCACCGAGGCCGCCGGTGCGGCGGCCCTTGTATCTCGCGCCGTGCGCCTGCGCCGCGTCTTCGATCACTCTCAGCCCATGCCGCCGGGCGATGTCGTTGATCGGATCCATGTCCGCCGGCTGGCCGTAGAGGTGAACCGGCATGATTGCCCGGGTGCGCGGGGTGATCGCCCGTTCGACGGCCGCCGGATCGAGGTTGTAGGTTCGCGGATCGGGCTCGACCGGTCGCGGCAGCGCGCCGGCGTATGAAACGGCGAGCCAGGTGGCGATGTACGTGTTCGCGGGCACGATGACCTCGTCCCCGGGCCCGACGCCCAATGCGCGAAGAACGAGATAGAGCGCGTCGAGGCCGTTGCCAACGCCAACGCAGTACCGTGCGTCGCAGTACGTCGCGAACTCGGCTTCGAAACGCTCCACCTCCTGGCCGAGGATCAGCCAGTTGGAGTCGATTACGCGCCGGCAAGCTGCGTCGAGATCCGCGCGCACTTCGGCGTGCATCGCGCCGAAGTCGAGGAAAGGGATCGTCTGTTCCATCTGTGGATGGAGAGGCCTCAGGCGCGCCGCCTAGGCCCGCCCCGCGACGATGGCGCGAAATTCATCGTAGTCTCGGATGTAGTCGTCCGCTCGATACACATCCGATGCCAAGACGAGCAGCATGGCGTCCCGGGTGTACTTGTACTGCGTCGCCCAAATGAGGGGTGGTACGTGCAGACCGATCGTGGGCGAATCCATCCGCACTTCGTCGCGCGACACGCCGTCGTCCAACGCGACGGCACACGCGCCGCGGACGCAGACGAGCACCTGGTGCAGCTCGCGGTGAGCGTGCTCACCGCGCACCTCCTGACTGGGTACGTCGAACACCATGAAGAACCGCTTGGGCGAGAACGGCAGTTGGGCGCTGAACTCGCCGTACACGAGACTGCCACGCAGGTCGTCCACGCGCGGAACGGGAAGCAGGGTGGCGCGCGCCACTCGCAGCGTCCGAAGCACCTGGCCGTCGGATGAACCGCTTGCGGCGGCGGGAAGGGATTTCGGCGAATCCGCGTACCCGACGATCCGAGCGGGATTGCCGACGACGATGGCGTTCGGCGGCACATCGTGCGTCACGACCGCGCCGGCCCCGACCATGGCGTTTGCGCCGATCGTAACGCCCGGCAACACCGTTGCGTTGGCGCCTACGGACGCTCGCCGCCTCACAATGGTGTGCCGGCGCGGTGCGGCGGGTTGCTTGCTGCGCGGGAAGCGATCGTTCGTGAAGGTGGCGTTCGGACCGATGAAGACGTCGTCTTCCAGCGTCAGCCCGTCCCAGAGCTGTACCCCCGACTTTACGGTCACGCGATTCCCGATTCGCACGTCGTTCTCGATGAACACGTGATCGCAGATGTTGCAGTCTTCACCCACGACGGAACCGGGAAGGAGGTGAGCGAACGCCCAGACGCGAGTGCCCTTGCCCACCGATGCCGTCTCGACGATTGCGTTCGGGTGTACGTAGAAATCCGCCATCGATCCGTGTCCTCGGTCGAATGAACTCGAGACAACTCAACGACTGCGCATTGGAGGATCGGTGATGATCCCTGGCCCGTTCGCGGAATCAACCTGAACCCCATCGGAACTCGCGCGAATGGACCTGAATCGCCGCATTGGTATGCCGGCTTGCCTCCCAACCAGGGCGGTCTGACCGCGATCGCCAGTGACCGGTGGCTGACCAAGGGTAGGTACCGTACCCGCTAGAGCCACAGCCAGGGCAGCGCCCGACGCATCACGACGCGAAAATCGGTCGTGAGCGCCTGCAGTCCCGCGTCATCTTGTCTGTAGTGCCTGCCGCTGGCATCCACGAATTCGGGCCGGACTGGGAATCGCGGGAAGACCCGCGAAGGGTACTCGATCGCGTCGCGCACTGGCGAGCAAGCTCGCACGTTCGCTGACAACTTGTGAAGTTTGACCCGGACGCGGGGAACGAAGACCCGCTACCGCGTCGGCGCGGGCAGCCAGACGCGAAGACTCGGGTGGTCCCAACCACGACCGGACCCGCCATACGCCCGAGCATCGATCCGTTCCGACGGTCTGTTACCCAATACCCAGAGTCGCCGAGCCCTGCCGCGCCTTCCAGTGAAGTGGGTGTGCGCGACCGTTTCGAAGCTACAGGAGAGTTCGGGCGCTTCACGTCGGTTTGCCCGTGCTCTCGTAATATCGGGTAATCGGGCGTCTCCACCATGGGAACGCGCCCGCGCGGGGCACTTCAACGAGGAACGGATTGCGATGACGAGCGCTGCGGGGGTCACGATCACACGCGTCGCTGGGACGACATACGTGGCGGCAGCACAACCGTCCGCGGATGGCGTGCTGCTGACCGCGACAATCTCGCCACCGCCAGGCAGCGTCGCCAGAGCGGACCCCGCTCTGCGACTTAGCGACTATGCGAATGCGCTACGGTTTTACCTTGATCTACCTGGCGAGTCCCTCAATCGCATCCTCTTCGTCGACAATTCCGGGTTCAATCTGGATCCACTCGTGGAGATCGCGCGCGCCGCGCGACACGATAAGTTGGTCGAGTTCATCAGCTTTCCAGGCAACGACCACCCCTCGTCCTATGGAAAGGTCTATGGCGAGTTCAGACTCATGGACTTCGGGCTCGCCAGGAGTTCCCTTTTCACGCGTGAAGATCGAATCTGGAAAGTAACCGGGCGGCTTCGCTTATTGAACTTTGTCGATCTAGTCAGGTCCGCGCCGCGTGACTGCGACTTGCTTTGCGACCTACACAATGTGCCGCTCGTTGGGACGGGCCGTCTGTGGAAGAACACCTATATGGAGCTCAGGGCGTTCTGTTGCACGATCGATGCTTACGACAAGGTGTTCAAAGGTTGCTTCGAGCAACTCGGTCCCCGACTTACGGCGGGATACCTCTACGATCGCGTGATGGATTCGCGAGGTACTCTTAAGGTTGTTCCGAGATTCCCGATACAACCCCTGTTCGCGGGGCATAGCGGGCGCCACGACCGTCCGTACGACGCTGGTTTCCAGGACATCAAGACGAGCATACGAGCGGTGCTGCGACGGACGGCGCCCTGGCTCTGGATCTAGCTCCCAGAGCCTAACACCAACAAATTTGGAAGCGTCTCAGCAGAAGGTGATGTCGAGCGACTCGAATCCCCAACTGAAGGTCGCCCACGATTTGGCGCCGACGCCCGACCGACTTCGCACACGGACGCACGCAGCGTGCATCGTTTGCGGCGAGGGTGGGAAGCCCTTGTACGAAGGGCTGCGGGATCAGTTGTTCGGTGTGGAAGGCGACTGGAACATCAGCCACTGCCCGCACCGGGAGTGCGGGCTCATCTGGCTCGATCCAATGCCGATCGAAGAGGACATTGCCAAGGCCTATCAAAGGTATTACACGCACAAGGACGCCACTGAATCACACTCGCCGTTCGCGCGAACCATTTACCGGATGATCAGCGAAGGCTATCTGGCATCGAAGTATTGCTACGGTCAAGGGACCGTCGGCTTCTGGCAACGAACCCTTGGCCTGCTGATCTATCTGCATCCTCCGCAGAGGTCGAACCTCGATTTCAGCGTCATGTACCTGCCGGCCAATCCCGGAGGGCGAGTCCTTGAGGTGGGACCCGGCGCCGGGCGAAACCTCGCGCGCCTGCAGGAACTCGGCTGGCAGTGCGAAGGGGTGGACTTTGACAGCAGCGCAGTACGTAACGCGCGAGCAAAGGGGCTGCGGGTCCATGAGGGCACCTTGGAGGCTCAACGATTCGCAGGCGATCACTTCGACGCAATCATCTCGAGTCATGTGATCGAGCATGTGTATGACCCGCGGGACCTTCTGCGGGAGTGCTACAGGATCCTGAAGCCGCGCGGCATGCTCGTTGTCGTCACGCCCAATAGCGCGAGCCTTGGGCATTCGATGTATCGCTCAAGCTGGATGCATCTGGACCCACCCCGACACCTCCATCTGTTCAATCGCGGGGCGCTGAGGCGGGTGGCGCGCGACGCCGGCTTTCTTACAGTCGGCATCACCACGACCATCCATGGAGCAAACTGGGTATTCGCCGCGAGCGAGGAAATCGCGGCGAGACGGCGCGCCGGCCGATGGAGGGTGCCGGGCCGCTTGGTGCGCCATTGGGCGCTCGGAATGCAGGTCATCGAGTGGATCTTGCTCTCTAGAAACCGTTTTCTTGGCGAGGAGCTACTGCTGTTGGCGAGGAAGTAGAGCCCGTGCCGACGATCTCAGTCGCGATGTGTACGTGCAACGGCGCCGCGTATCTGCGGGAGCAGTTGGCCAGTATTGCTTCCCAGACCCGACTGCCGGACGAAGTTGTGGTCTCCGACGATCGGTCGACCGACGACACAGACGAGATCGTCCGGCGGTTTGCCGAGCGGGCGCGGTTCCCGGTCCACTTCTGTGTCAACGAGGAGCGTCTGGGTTCCACCTTGAACTTTGGACGTGCCATCTCTGTTTGCAGCGGCGACCTGATCGCCCTCAGCGACCAGGACGACTTGTGGCATCCGGAGAAGCTGCAGCGGGTCGAGACAGCGTTCGACCACGACGAGATCGGCGCTGTATTCAGTGATGGCGAGCTGATCGATGCAAGCGGCCACTCGCTCGGCGCCACACTTTGGGCGTACTTTGGTTTCACGCCGCGTGCCCAGCGGCGTATGGCAGCTGGAGAGGGCTTGGGCGTCTTGCTTCAGAAGCAGGTCGTCACCGGCGCGGCCTTGGTTTTCAGAAAGCGCTTCGTGCCGCTGATCCAACCAATTCCCAACCTCAGCGCGCACGACAGATGGATTGCTTGCCTTATTGCCGCGGTCGCCATTGTGCGTCCAATTCCGGAGCCGTTGATCCAGTATCGGCGGCACAGCAGTCAGCAGATCGGCGTGTCGCTCACCTCGTTCACGACTGCGGCGACTAGCGGCCGACTAGGCGAGTGGGCTAACCGTCAAGCAACTGTCGCGCGGCGTGCGAGCGCGCATGTCTATGCAGATTTCGCGGAATTGTATGCGTTGGTCGGCAGCCGGCTTGACTCTCACCCGGAGTTTCCGTGCAAAGCCGAACGACGCATTCGGATTGATGAAAAGGTTGCGCACTTGAGAGCGAGGGCTTCACTACCCAGCGCGCGAATGAAACGAGTCGGGGTCGTAGCGACAGAATTTGGACGCGGCCGATATTTCACGTGTTCGAATGGCTTATACAGCTTGGCCCGCGACCTTTTCGGCCGCTAACGCGCTCTTTGCTTATGAGTAGACTGCAAGAGCTGTCTGGCGTGGCTTTAACGTCACATTTCGACACTCAATTAGTCTTAGCGCTCAGGCTCTAGAAATGTAATTGGTGAAGTGCCCGCGCACGGTAGTTGAGGTTTACCGATGAACACTCGTTCATCTTCAACTGTTTGATTCAGCCGAACCCGTCACAGCACGAATAGTTCATCTACTAATTCTCGGAGCCGCCAAGCTCGTCGACGACCCTGACGATCCCGCGGTGGTAGCCCGGCCGATAGTCGTCCCCGCAGATGATATCGGCGCCAACGGAGCGCAACGACCTCTCGCATCTGGCCTACTCCCCAAGCAGACTCGTCGGCCTGCCATGAGCGCCAACCGGCGGCTGGCGCCCGCCACAGGCAAGCGCCGCACCGCATAGAGCGAGAGCCGGGGCAGCGCCCGATGCATCACGGCGCGAACATCGGTCTTGAGCGCCTGCAACCCAGGGTCGTATTGCCTGTCGTGCCTGTCACTGGCACTGGCGAATCTGGGCCGGACTGGAAATCGCGGAACGATCCGGTACGTCCCGTCGAAGTCCGACGTCACCACGCCGCAAAAGAACCCGGCGTCGAATCCGCTCGTTCGCTCGCGCCACAACCCATCGAACAGCCCTCGATAGCCCTGCATGCTGCACTCGAGATCAAAAGGGAGCGGAAGCGTGGCCGCGATCTCGGCGAGGTTGGTTAGCCGAAGCCGTCCCGTTTCCTTCCAGAAGACGTCGTCCGCGCGTGCGAGTCGGCTCGTCGCGAACCTATAGTCGATCAGCTTGAACTCCCCGTACGCCTTTCCGTAATGGATGAGATGGTCGTTTCCGGCGAAGGTGATGACTTCGACCGTCTTGTCGTACGTGACGCGACGCGCCAGCGGCTCGAAGGGAGCCATGTCCCCTGCGGAGTTGTCCACGAACACCACGCGGTCAACGGTCTCGCTTGGCAGCGAAAGATAGGACTTCAGGGCCGCGAGATAGTCCACCAGTCGCTGCGCGAGATCGGACCGCGCGACCGCACCGGGCGGCGGCGCGATCGTGGCGGTCATCAGGAGGAACGCCGCGGCCTCGCCGGACCGCCGGTTCGATGACGGAGAGCCCGAGCCATGGATGACGCGATGAACGAGTGGCAGATACGGCATGTTGGCCTAGTGTCGAGCGATGATCTTGCCGATCTCAGCCAAAACGGCGCGGCAACGCGAATAGCGCTCACATCCCGGCGAAACGGGTGATCTCAAAATGTCGGAGAACGCCGGGCCGTTCAAACCGTTTGTGTTCCGAGCGCTTGGTCAATTGCGGGAATTGGGCAATCTTCCACCTCTTCCACCCTGTGTGAGACAGGCGACTCGGGCTATCGTCAGGGCACGGGGTGCGCATCCTCATCTACTCGCGCACCGTGAATTCGTCCGCTATTGCAAATGTTTTTGTCATATTTATCGCTGTTGGGCGCTGTCCTGCTATCTTTCGGCACATGCAGTCTGACCTGCGACTTGGGGGCGATCGCCCCGGTTCTCGGTTCATCACGACTGCGGTGCGATGATGCGAGTATTTCTGACCTTCGATGTCGAAGTCTGGTGCGAGGACTGGGCCGACCTCGACCGCGACTTCCCTGACGCCTTTCAGCGGTACATCTATGGGCCGACGACCTCGGGGCAGTACGGGTTGCCGTTCGAGCTTCGGGTGCTCTGCGAGCACGGGCTGCACGGCGTCTTCTTCGTGGAGCCCCTGTTCGCAGCGAGATTCGGAGTGGCACCCCTGTCCGAGATCGTGGCGCTGATCCAGGACGCCGAACACGAGGTTCAACTGCACCTGCACACCGAGTGGGCGGACGAGGCGTGCGAAACGCTGCTGCCCGCGGTGTCGACCAAGCGACAGTTCTTGTGGATGTTCTCCAGGGCGGAGCAGGTCGCGCTGATCGAGGCGGGGAAGCGGTTCTTCGCCCGGGCCGGCGCCCAGGCACCCAACGCATTTCGCGCCGGCAACTACGGCTTGGGCCACGATACTCACGCCGCACTTAAGCAAGCTCATATACAGTTCGACTCGAGTCTGAATTCGTCCATGCTCGACCCAGCGAGCGGACTCGCTGTGGAGCCGGTATACACGCAGCCGTTTCTGCGCGACGGGGTCGTCGAGGTTCCCGTGAGCGTCTACAGGGACGGCTTCGCCAGGCTGCGGCATGCGCAGGTGACGGCCTGCTCCTTTGCAGAGATGGAGAAGTTCCTCTGGCGCGCAGCCGCAGCGGAGTGGGACAGCGTTGTCATCGTTTCGCACAGCTTCGAGCTGCTGAACCCTGCCAAGGACAAGCCGGATCGGATTGCGGTCGATCGTTTCCTCAAGCTTTGCCGTTTTCTCGATCGGAATCGGGACGCCTTCCGCACGCAAGGCTTCCGGAACGAAAGCCCACAGCCTGTCCAGAATCAACCGCCTCCACCTATGCTGCCAGCGTATCTCGCGGGTCTGCGCTTGGCGGAACAGGTCTTTCGTCGCATATCTGCCTGATCGTCTGTGTCGCAAGCCATAGTGAGCCCGCTATCACCCGGCCGAGAGGCCGACTCGTCCACGACCGGTCCGGCATGGGCAGTCTGCGACCTGGATTCCATCGAAAGCCGCAAAGTCGCAATCGCGGCGACCCGCGACCTGATCCCACGCGCGCAGTTTGGAGCCATGGCCTACGACGTCGAGTGGCGACTCGGACCCGAGCCGGACTGGGCTTCGGTGCTCGCGCTCGTGTATCGCGACGGAAGCGGCCGCTCGGGTTACGCGCCGTTCTTCAGGCAGGAGCGCCCGCTCGAACTGCACTTCGGGGAGATCAAGTGGGCCTCGTTCGACGTCGATCGTCTCACGCTCAACGGCCCGCCCATACTGCCCGAAGTCCCGCGCGACGAACTCGTGCGCATTACGCTCTCGCTCCTCGACGCGGTGGACGCGAACCGCGCGCCGACCGAATCCGTCTACTTCGAGGGCCTGCCGGTCGACTCGGTAGCCTACGAACTGATCACCGGATATCCCGCGATCGCTGGGCGCTTCGTCAGCGTGCCGCTGGGCGCACCCTATGAGCACCAGTTCGCGCAGCTGCCCGAGACCTATGAAGCGTACCTGGGCCAGCTCGGGAGCCGTTCGCGCCAGAGCGTCCAGTACAGCGAGCGCAAGCTCGAGAAGCAAATGGCGGGAACGGTGAGGACAGCATGCTTCGACACGGAAGAAAGTGTCGAGCGCTTCCTGGCGGATGGCGCCGCCGTTTCGCGCCGGACGTACCAGTGGAATCTTCTCGGGCTGGGTTTGAGAGATACCCCGGCGCTTCGCAGTCAGCTTCGCATGGCTGCGCAAAGAGGATGGTTCCGCAGTTACATTCTCTACTGCAGGGAACAACCCGTCGCGTTCATGCTGGGCTACCAGTATGCAGGGTGTTATTACTACACGGACGTCGGATACGATCCCGACTATGCCAAGTGGTCGGTCGGATCGGTACTGCAGCTCAAAGTGATGCAGCACCTCTACTCGCGCGACGACAGGAGACCTCTCCTCTTCGATTTCTCGACGGGATACGGCAGCCACAAGGCCAGATTCGGCAACGTAGCGCGCCGGGAGGCGAATGTCTTGCTTCTTCCACGCACCCTCACGAATCGCCTCAAGGCCACGGCGTTCCTCGTCAACGAGCGCGCATCGCTCGGAACGGCGGCCTTGCTCGAACGAGTCGGCGTCAAGGCCCGGGTCAAGAAACTCCTGAGAGGCATCGCCGGCACACGATGAGTTTCTCGGAGCGGGTCTCGCATCTGGCGCGTCGACTGCGCGCGCGCTACCGATCGCAAGGCTTGTCGGGACTGGCTGCGTTCCTCGGCACCCGCATATTTCAGCGTCGAGAAGACTTGCTCTACGAGTTGCGGCTCGATGATTCGCCCCTTTCGCGTCTCGGCGAACCCCTTGCGGATGTCGTCGTCGTGGGGCGCGATAACCTCGGTTCGGACGTGACGGATTCGATCGAGCGGCAGATTCTCGAGGGCGAGAACCTCGCGTATGTCGCGGGGTTGAAGGGCGACGATCTCATGTTCGCTCACGTCGACCACCAGGGCCGGATCGATACCTACGCGTTCGTGCTCTTCGACACGCAGTACAAGCGGGTGCTCCGTGTTGCGCGTGCGACCCCCTTGATCGGCAACTGCTACACGCGGCCCGAGCGACGCGGGCGCGGTCTTTATCCAGGAATGCTTCGAACAGTGTCCATTGATTTGGCTCGTCGCGGCTTTCGAACAGTGACGGTGAGCTGCGCGCCGGACAATCTTTCATCGATCAAGGGTATTGAGCGAGCCGGCTTTCGCCTGATGAGCCGCATTACGACATGGGTGCTGCTCTCACGAATAATCCTATGGCACCGTTGTGAAAGCTCGTAGCAGCGCGCTGCTCGGTGGCACGCGTGATCGTCGTGGCGGCGGCTGATGGCAATTCGGGGCATCCACGTCAGAGGACGAACAGCTCCTCCACGAGCTCCCTTGGGCCTCCGAGCTCGTCGACCGCCTTCACGACACCATGGTGGTAGCCTGGCCGATAGTCATCCCCGCAGATGATGTCGGCGCCGACGGATCGAGCCCACAGCAAGTCCGCTTTTGTGGCTTCGTACGTGTGATCCGCGTCGCAGAAGAACAGCGCAGGTCTTGCATCCTTGTAGCCACGGAAATACGCGTCCTTGTCCATCCGGAGCTGGACCACGTTGTGATGCGCGACAACCTCTTGCAGCGCCTGCGTCGTCGCATAGTAGTGGGCCTCGGGAGACATGCCGAGGGGATTCCAGGAGTAGTTGTCGACCGTAATCAGCCGCTGATCTTTGTCTTTGAACAGGGAGATCACCAGCGTCGACCAGCCGAACAGGGTGCCGATCTCGATGATCGGCCGGGAGGGGTCGCTGCGCCGGACCAACTCGCCGAGGAATCGCGCCTCCGCAACGCTCAGCCGTCCCGGAGCGCCGATTGACCTTTGGAGCTGGAATTCCTTGTAATTCAGGGAGAGATCGGGCGGAAGCTCGGCCCGCTCGTTGCCATTCAGGCGACAGAGCTCGTATCCGAACGCGGTGAGTAGAGCGTGGATCATGTGCGCATCACTAGAAGCTCGTCCTAGCGGGCAGCATTGGGCTCGAAGTCCGTACATCCGAGGATCGCGCCAAATTCGCTCCCGGGTCGCCACCCGCATGCGCACGTACGAGGTCGTCGATACTACCGGGCCCGGCCATGAATTCCAGAATCTCCTCGCCGAAGCGGTCGATTTGATTGCGTCCCCTGCAATGGTCCACGTGCGAACGGGTGTTGCGAAGTCACTGGATCATGGCGCACGCGCGAGAGATCAGTTTCGCGCGGCGGACGCGGACCCACCGCCTGCGAGCAGAGTAGCGTACAGCTCGGCGTATTGAGCCTGCACGCGTGCAAGTGAGTACCGCAGTAGCACAAGCTCACGCGCCGCGGAACCGCAACGCCGAAGCCCCTGACTATCCGCGCAGAACGACACCATTGTTCGCGCAAGATCCTCCACATCGCCTGCCGCAACGTATCGTCCGTGAACGCCGTCTTCGAAGAGTTCCGCCATGCCGCCGATGCGCGAGGCGACCACCGGTACGCCCAAGCTCATTGCTTCGACCACTACGCGGCCGAATGCCTCGTACCACAAGGACGGCACGGCCACAACATCCGCACTGCCAACGATAGCATCTGGATCTCGTAGGAAACCGACGAACTGCACGCGCTCGGCAGTACCCAACTCTCTTGCCAATCCCTCGAGCTCCGATCGCTGCGGACCGTCGCCAACCACCACGAGTCGGAACGTCTTTGGGAGGCGATCGAGTGCGCGGATCAGTATGTGCACCCCCTTCTCGGGCGAAAGCCGCCCCGAATAGACGATCAACAGATCGGCATCGCACACGGACAGTGACGCCCGTGACGCTCGTCGCTGCTCCTCGGTCGGCAAGTTCTTCGGCGCTGCGATCCCGTTATAGATGACACGGATCGTCCCCTGATCAAATCCGTAATGAGCGGCGAGACGGAACGGGAAGTCTTTTGCATTGATCGATACGGTGACATGAAGCGCGTTTGCCCACACGTGGCCGACCATCATTTCCGGCAGATGCCAGAGCCTCAATCCGGGGATGATGCCGAAGTAGCGCTTGCGCGGAACGAGTTCGTGCGGGTCAGGCATTGCTCGCATCGAGCCAATCAGTCTCGCGCCCGACAGAAACCGTGCGACCAGCGGAATGATCCACATGCGCTTGCGCCAGGAGATGTTGAAGTGAACGACTCGAGCTCGATACCGTCGAAACACACGAATCGCTTCCCTCAGGTTTCGAAGAATGCTCTTCTGAGGCGACCAGACCACCCACTCGACCCGAATTCCCCCAGCGGCGGCGATGTCCGGGAACGGCGTCTCACGTAGCGCCTCGTCTGCGAGGACGATCACGCGCGATCCGCTGTTGCGCATCGCTCCTGCCAGGTCAAGTAGCGAACGCTCGGCGCCTCCGAAGGCAGCGGCCCCGAGCGGGAGATAGGCGAGATCGAAATCGAACCGTGCCACAGGGGTGAGCTTGCGTGGGCCGCGACGCTGGAGAGTCGGTAGACTGCCTGATCAGAAAGCGCGATGCGAAGTGCTACATGTAGAACCGGACGTGCGAATATCGACCGCAACAAAGAACCGCCGGAACGTTCCCGCTCTCAAGGGACTGGACATGCACGTCAATGCCGCGCGCCGCGAGTTCGTGACGCACGAATCCCAGGGTCTCGCGTTCGCCCGGGCGAACACAATCGTCGAATACCAGAATGAAATCCCGCTTGCGGTTGGCGGAAATCGTTTCCCAGCAGCCAAGCCTGGAAAAGTGCTCGACACCGCTGGGCCCGTCCACGAGCATCAGGTCAAAATCCACGGGTTCGACCGCGTCATACCACGCGCTCGATTTCCCCTCGATCGTGCGAGCGCGGCATGCTCGCAGACGGTAGTCGCACGAGGCGAGTCGCGTACGCACGGCCTCGTGCCAGGCGGGGTTGTCCTCATAGCAGACGTGATAGGTGCCCGGTTTCTTGAGCGCGTCGATCAACCGCGTACTTTCGCCGGACCCGAACTCGACAATCGATCCGATCTCGTTCTCCCGCAGGATCCTGATCAGCAGGTAGAGCAGGCCGTAACTCGCGGCGGCCCCTACGGGGTAGAAGTCGTTCTTGACGCCATTGACGGCCAGGTCGCGATCTACGAGAGACTGAAACAGGAGTTCCCGTTGCTGTCGGACTATCGGATTGACGGCATGCCACCTGAGAAAGTTGGCGACAGGAGTCTTGAGTGTGCGCAACATCACGGTTGAGTCGGATTCGGACGAAACGATTGCATCAGCCGAACGAGCCGACTGCGCCTACAACAGAAAATTCGCGACGTGCGGCTCCATGACCAACCCAGCGCGCCCCACTCAAAAAATGAAGGCGTGCGGCGGCTCATGCTCGAACGTGCTTGCGATCACTTGATCGAAGGTCGCGCCCGAAGTCCACGTATGCGCGGGCGCAAGAGTCCCAGTCGAAGCGAGCTCGTACGAGTGCCTGCGCGCGTTCAGCCATGGCCTTACCGGCGTTCGGGTTCGCAAGCATCGCGTTGATTGCGCTCGCTAGCGCCTCTGCATCTTCGTCGACCAGCACACCTGTTTCCTCCGAAGATATCACCTCGTCACTCGAGGTTCGGATGCGCTTTCCATCTGGCCGTAACGCGATGCAGGGCACGCCCGCCGACATCGCTTCGAGCAGGCAGTTTGCGATGGTTTCATACAGAGAAGGCAAGACAAATACGTCCGCAGCGGCGAGGTACGGGGCTACATCGTCTTTGTGACCCAGGAATCGAACGCGCGCGGATATGCTGAGCTGGCGCGCGAGGTCCTCCAGAGTGTTGCGCTCCTCTCCCTCACCGACGATGAGGAGGATCGGCGGCGTGGGTCGTATTACGCGGGCAAACGCGCGCAGCAGGAGCGCTAGGTTCTTCACGGTTGAGAGCCGGCCAACGAATGCGACCGCCTGTGCGCCAGGCGGCCTCCGGATCTCGTCCATGACCGGGCTGGGGACGCTCGCGTTGGCGTAGTGCGCGAAATCGACGCCGTTAGGAATGATGCGGATCTTCTCCTGACCGATGACATACCACCTGACGAGTTCGTTGAGGATCAGCCGCGATTTGACGATCAGGCCATCGCTCGACTCCCATGCACGACGGTTCAACTCGTCGTCCTGGAAACGCGCAAGCCTGGAAAGGAGCCCGCGTCGTCCCGTGCCCCGATCGCCGGGCCGGGCAAGCAGGGAATGCCAGCTAGCTCGGTCGCCCGCCCGGGTGCCCTCCACCCGGCAGATTACGGGCACCCCGCGCGCTACGCGCTTCATCACGAACACGAACTCCGGGTCGATACAGAAATTCAGAGTGGATCCGTGAATGACGGTTCCGATGACGCGATGGGAGAGGAAGGCTTCAACGGTGCCGCGGATCGGCCACAGCCGATCCGACAACCAGTGGCGCGGGTAGTAGGTCACAGGGGTTCCGTCGATGACGCTGGATTCGATCCGAGCGCCATGCACGTTGCGCGCGAGGATTCGCACCTCTGCGCCCGCGCGGGCCATCGAGGCCGTGATGTGTCGTGTGTTCCGCGCTCCGCCGCCGCCTTTGACGATGTCTGGGTAGTGTTCGTTCTGCCAGATGATCATTTCGCCAGACACAGGCAAGTCTCGTATAACGGCGCCATCGGTGCGAGCCGGATCCCTCATGGGAAGGCGCGTACTCCGGGGTTCTTCGTTCGACGTTGCCGCGCGGGTTCGGCTGGTAATTGCGCTTTGCGCGACTGCGAATGCTATCAGCGTTGCATCGCGACATGTGTGACGCTATACACTCCTCACATCGAGTTGACACAGTACTTTTCAATGTAGCGCCTCCGCCTGGATGCGCCATGCCCACGGCCGACACGGAGCAGATGTCCGTGAGAACGACCCCGGATGGCGTCTACCGGGCGCTGAGTGCAACGTGCTCACACCTGCCCATATGGACAAATCTTCATTCGAAGACGAATGGCGCCGACGTTTCGACGAGTTTGCCGAAACGCGCGACTCGGATGCGTCGATTGCGGGTTGGTCGGAAACCGGGCTTGACGCACGTGTAAGGGCGTTCGTCCGATCCTGGATGGGTCGCCCGCAAGGGGAGCGCTGGCTGGATCTGGGTTGCGGAGCGGGTACCTATACCCGGCTCCTCACGGAACAGACGCTCGACGTGATCGGGGTGGACTACTCACCGCGCTCACTAGGGAAGGCTAAGTCGAGGAGCAAAGCCGCCATCCAATGGGTCTGCGCAGACGCCAGATCCTTGCCGTTCGGTAACGAATCGTTCGATGGCCTGCTCTGTTTCGGTGTGACGCAGGCACTCTCTGAAACACTCCCTGTGGTCGCTGAGGCAGCGCGCGTGCTACGGCCCGGTGGCGAACTTTGGATCGATGCCTTGAATGGTGCGTGTCTCGCGAACGTCGCATCCGTCGTGAAACGGCGGCTCACAGGTCTGCCGAGCCATCTCCGCTACGAGCGCGTCGGCCAAGTTAAACGTGCCCTGAGACAAGCAGGGTTCAGCCAACCAAGCGTCGCGTGGCTCCCGCTAGCGCCGGCCCGGTTTCGCATGTTGCAGAGGCTGTTCGAGTCACGAGCGAGCGAAGCGATTCTCCGTGCCGTGCCCCCAATAGCGTCAGTGATCAGCCACTCATTCATTGTCCGTGGACGTCGCTTATGCCCGACAGCGAATTCGGGTCGACAACCAGCCGCAAACGGAGCGCGTTTCCAGTAGCGGGGATCGCGCGCGGCTTCGTGTCGCGCTCAGTACCGCTGGAAGTGATGCACCAAGGATAGTCTGAATACGCAGCTCGCAAGAATTGCCGGCCTTGTCGACTCGGTAGGCCGCTCATACTTCCGCGAGATAGGCCAGAATTACTTCTGCGCTAGCACATCGGGGTGATAATGAGCGATGAACGTAGCGCCCCTCATGTAACGAAGATTACCGACAGCGTCGTGCTTTTCCGTGCCATGCTTGAAGAGGATTAGGGGACTAATACAATTGTCCTCCGCCCATGGCCTTGATTTTCGCACGCCACAACTCTGCGATTCGGGCGAGGCGCGACGGCCGCCACGATGTCCGAGATTGGCGAATGTCGGTGACTCACATACGGAGACCCTAAGCGCGGCGTGCCCAGAACGCACGCTCGGCTGATTCGCCCAAGATTCGTTCGTGGTTTAGTCGCGAGAATATAGCCGCGCGATGGGGCTGTTTTCTTGGCTCGCCCGGGACCTAAGCGCCGAATTGAGCGGCTCGATGAGGCGCTGAACAAACCTCTGTGCCAAATGATTGCTGTCACTGAAGATTACCGTCCCGTCAACTATGGCGGGGCAGCGTTCCGCTGGGCACACTGCTTCGTTAAGGTCGATCCATAGCGCAGAGGATCGGTCCGCAACCACGCGTAATTGCGCCTGGGATTGAGCTAGGCCCTTCTTAAACCCAGCTTTGCGTTCGTACCCGCAGTTTGCCTCAAGATCGCGGCCCCCCCACGCCATCCTGGCGAGACACGCAGGAACGTGGAAACCTGGTGCCGGCGTGTCCCGAAGCCATGCACTTGGTAGGCCTGACCTCTCGAGCCGATCAAGTGTGCGGGCAACATCGGCTGCCCATTGCTCAGGTAGCTGGTAGACGCTAGCGTTTGCGATCAAGACGAGGTCGGGTTTGAGGCGATCGAGGCGGGCAAACATCTTCTCCCGCCATGCGTCGCACTGCAAGTAGGGTTGGCCGCTCGCCTCCCAGCGAACTCGGCTTTCCACCGAGGGGCATGCCGCCTTAACGAGAACAATCAAGCGCCACCCATTTCGCAGCGCAAGCGCTTCGACCGCGGCGAACCAATGTGCCGCATGAGAATCGCCAAATAACACGATGGTTCGCGTGGACGACAGGTCACCGAATTCGCATGCTGGAAGGTCAGTCTCGTCGTACCAGGCGATGCAGCCGAGCTCATAGATGCGCGGCACATCGTTGCGCGCCTCGGTCCACCGACGTTGATCGAACGCTGATCCGCGACTAGACGCGAACTGCATCGCCAAGCTAGACGCGATCGCGATACCAACCGATCCGCTAATTGCGGCGGCTACGACCAGTCCGCTCAACGGCACAAGGCGCGAAGTAGTTCGTATCGGGTTCTCGATCCAGCGAAACGACGCATGGGCCGCGGATAGCGACAGCGCGATCGCAACGCCCGTCACAGTGAGACCACCGCTCGGAAAGAGCACTATTGCGAACACGAGAGCTGGCCAGTGCCAGAGATACCACGAGTACGACAGGTCGCCAATCCATGCGAGCGGCCGCCACGCAAGGCCTCTTGAAAGCAGGCTGCGATCTCCGAGGTCGAGTGCGATGAGTACGAGTGACGTTCCTATCGCGGGAATGAGCGCCAGCGTACCCGGGAACTGACGCGCATCGGCGAGCGCCAGGGTTCCCAATATCAACAAACCCACGCCGGATGCCGCGCATATCGCGCACCAGAACGAGCGCGGTAGGCGTCTGGACTGCTGTTGCAGCATGTAGGCGATGGCACCAAGGCCAAATTCCCATGCCCTGAATGGCGTGCCAAAGAACGCCCACGGCTGTCGTTTCTCTGTCATCCAGACGCAGAGGACGAACGAGACGATAGTGAGCCCGACGATGGCGTGCCGGAGCACACGTTCGGAACGGTCGGCCGGCGCGAAACGTGTGATACCTGCAATGAGAAAGGGCCACAGCAGATAGAATTGCTCCTCGACCGCGAGCGACCACATGTGAAGCATCGGATTGGCGCTCGCGTCGCCGCCGAGATAGTCGATCGCGCGTGCACCAAACCACACATTCGCCACGTAAAGCGCGCTCGCACGCGTCGCAGACAGGACGTCGTACTGTTCGATCGGCGGCAGTACGATCATTGCGAACGCGGCAACGACCGCGCAAAGCATCCATGCGGCGGGCAGCAGTCTTCTGGCCCGGCGCGCGTAGAAGTGCGTGATTCGAATTCGACCTGTGCGCCTCGCTTCGCGCACCAGCAGGCCTGTGATCAAGTAGCCCGAGATCACGAAAAAAACATCCACGCCGATGAATCCACCGGCCACGAATGGGATGCCTGCGTGGTACATGACAACGAGCAGGATCGCGATGCCCCGCAACCCCTGCACGTCCATCCTGACTTGGGAGGCCGCGTTCGCGAGTACTAGGCCTGGGGCGTGCGCCCCATCTCGGTTCATTCGTCCTGCAGTTCGCGGCAGGTGAATATGGGTGATCCCACTCGTTCAGACAGCACGCGGGGGTCGGAGGGGTAGATTTCGTGCATTTGGGGATACGATGCGGCAAGGTCAATCAGACCTACTGTCGGGTGTCGTCGCGCTAGTCTGAAACCCAAATGAAGACTGGCAGTCCGACTCCGCTTGCACTGTGTCTAAACGAGCGTGAATGTCATACCACGGCTCGGCCCGTAGCGTTCCACGATCAAATCGCCGAAATCGGCGATGCAGCCAGTTGTAGAGCAGCTCATCAAGACTTTGCCACCCGCCGGGAGTGTCTTCTCCGAATGGGCCTGAACTTCCCGTCGGGAAGATCCAGCCAGCAGACGTCCTCGCGTCAGTAGGTTCTACGGTCGGCTGTCGTGAGCCAAGTTTGCGCACCGTTCGCCATACGCTCGCCAGCCACGAGTCGTCTAGTCCGAGGCGACGTGTAGTCTCCCATTTCCAAGCCGCAAACCTTCTTCGCGCACGATTCCACCTATCTTCATTGTTAACGCTGAGCGCTTTCTGCGGAAAGTTGTGTGTTGTCTGATCAATGCACTTGAATTCGTTGTAGCCAAGCTCGGTCAGCCGGCACAAGTTGCGAACTGTATCCGAGCCACCCTCGAACGAAATGTACCGCGGGGTGTGCTCTCTATCCAGCGCCTGAATTACGAGCTTGTCGGCGCCCTCAATATCCACCTTCAAGTAGAACGGCGTGCCATGTTCGACGAGAATTCGCTCGAAGGGGACGCACCTAACGGAAATCGCCTCGCAGTCCTCGCCCTTCCAGGACGGGTTTCGAATGAACGAACTCCATTCATCATGCACACGGTGTACCCAGAAAGTGAAGTGACCCTCTGAAGGTCCGATCCCAACATTGAGGATCCGTAGGCGACCTTCTCGAATGTCGCTCGAGAAGCGCTTTTCGCAGTTCCGCGCGAGTACCGGGTTCGCCTCGATCGCCAGGACTCGAAATCCTTTCGTCAGATAGTACGCAGTGTCGTCACCATGATGAAGACCGACGTCATAGATCAGATCAGTTTGCATGAGAACCGCGCTTGCTCGCGCAATAGTCGCGCGCGTTCATTCCTTGAGGTGCCTAAGCCGATAGCAACCGCGAGGCATAGTAACGCCGAATATTGGCTGTTGCCAGCGATTCAATTCGACAATCTGGCAGCACCGTGTTTGGTCACGCGCAACCTACAAAGAAGGGCCGCTTAGGACGATCGTACGAGAAATTTCGTTCAGTTAAGAACTGCCAACGGAGTGCTTGGGGAATGGAAAACCGAAGGCGCCGTACGTACCGACTCCTTCGCGCAGGATTTGGAACTAAGAACGAACCGTGAATCCTCGTTCCAATGACAGGCCGGTCATCCACAAGACTTCGAGTGAGTTGAGGGCCAAAGCGCGCTGATAAGGCATTCGACACCCCCCCGGAGGAGTCGATACCTTGATTGAAAGATACACACTGCTAACCCCAACGAAAGAATTTGTCCGATCGGCAGTCAGACGGGAAGTTCGTGTAGCGCTCTGCTCCGTTCGAGGACCTGCGTTTCTACACGATCGCGCTCGACCGATGGCTGCACCGCGCTCGCGGTTACGCGGATTTTCGAGCAAGAGGCCAGCAACGTAGAGTAGGGGAGCGGCGCTGGGTAGCGCGGTCGTGGAGAAGCCGTCGGCGCGTTTGCTTCGTCAGTTGGCCGAGTTCTGGTTGGATAGCGTGGTCGACGAGCTCATCCGGTGCGTCATCTGCGCCATGGGTGTCATAGCCCACTCGCGGGCGAGAATCGCGGTTAAAGCAACATAGACATAGAACAGGTCGAAATAGGCAAGGCTGAGAAAGGCGCCCGACGCCGCATAACCCCACAGACCGATCTGCAGTCCGTTCGCATACGCCCAGATCCACTCGCGATCGTTTGGATGCTGAAGCGCGATTCGTTTGGAGCGCTGGAGCGAACGAATCGTCGCAATGAACAGCCCCAGGAAGAGCGTCAAACCGACGAATCCGTGATCACCGAGGGTCTGGAAGTAGATGCTGTGCGCCGATCGCGCGACGTCTCCGAACTCGTCGTAAGCCCGGTTCGCGTAGCTCATCCAGACGTCGTCCGGCAGGTACTCGATCCAAAACCCTCCGCCATTGAGTGGGTGCTTCTTCGCCAGGTTCCATGACACGCTCCATGCTTGGATCCGCTGCATGGCGGAGCGGTCCTGGTCGTAGGTTTCGATCGTTTCAGCACGTTCGTAGAGGGATTGCGGCGTAAACCAGTAGAGAAACCCCGCCGACACCGCCAACACGAAGACGGCCATCACCTTGCGCTTCGCCTGGAAGAGCATCAGGAATACGACGGCCGCGAGGCCAAGCATCGCGCCGCGGGAGTAGGTGAAGATCGTCGACAGCCCGGTGAGGATCGCCGCCGCGAACAGGCCGAGCCGAGCCCACTTGCGCTTCTCTTCGCGGGCGAGCGCGAACAACACCGGCATCACCATAGTGAACGCGAGGCCGAGGCTGTTGTTGTCCTCGATGAACGAGCCCTCCGGACCGCGAACGGAGAAAACGCCTCCCGACCGCAGCGTGAAGATCCCTCCCTTCACCCCGTAGAACCCGATCGAGAGCGTGATCACCAGCAGCAGCGCGCGAATCCGCTCGCGCCCGTAGATCACGATCGTGGTCACGAACGTCATGAGCAGGATCTTCATGACCTGGTCCCACTTGACCCACGCCATCTGCGGAACCATCGCGAAGACCGACGTGATGGTGAAATCGATCGCCATCAGCGCGAGGATCACCATCTCCGGCGTCCCCGGAATCATCTTCCGATCGCGCGACACGAGCAGCCCGAGCAGCGTCGCCACCCCGACGATCATCGCCACCGGCATGGTCGACGCGAAGCTCCACGTCAGCCGGTGCGGGTTCATGAACCCGATCCACGACCACACCAGCACCCCCATCCACGGCCGCACGAAGCACACCGGGATGAGCAGCGCGAACACACCAGTGAAAACGAGATCACGCATGCGCGACCTCGCCCGACCGGACGAGCCCCGACATCACCGCCTCCAGCGCGCGCGCCTGCCGCGCCCAGCCGTACCGCGCCTCCACGGTCGCCCGCGCCGCCGCGGCCAGCGACTTCCGCCTGGCGGGATTCTCGAGCAGCTCGACCACCGCCTCCGCGATCCCCGCCGGGTCGTCGCGCACGAGGATGTTCTCGCCCTCGCGCACCGCCAGCCCGCCGGTGCTCGCGCTCGTCGCCACCACCGCCTTCCCCATCGCCCACGCCTGCAGGATCTTGTTCTTGATCCCGGCGCCCTTGCGCAGCGGGCACACGAACACGGCCGCGCGGTCGAGATACGGCCGCACGTCGTCCACGAACCCGGTCACCTCGACGTCCGCGCCCGCCAGCGCCGCCACCTCCGGCGCGGGGTTCTTGCCGACGATGCGGAACCGCACGCCGGGCACGCGCGCCCGGATCAGCGGCAGGACGCTGGACGCGAAGTACACCGCCGCGTCCGCGTTGGGGGGAAACGACATGTTCCCCTCGAACACCACGTCATGGTTCGACTCGCCGCCGCTCCCCGGCTTGAAGTAATCCGTGTCCACGCCGTTGTGCACCACGTGCGTCGGCGTCCCCGGCGACACCTTCGAGAAGAAGGCTGCGTCGACCTCCGACACGAAGAGGCACGCGTCGGCCGGCCGAAAGTAGCGGCGCTCGAAGCGGTAGTTCATCAGCAGCCGCTTCAGCGTCCGCGCCGCCGCGCCGGGCGAGCGCGCGCGCTTCAGCTCGCGCACGTGCTCGAGCACGCCTTCGTCCACCGCGTCCATCAGCACGGGAAACTCGAACTCGGCGGGCAGGTTCACCACCATGTCCCAGCCCGAGATCCACACCAGGTCCCAGTCGGCCGCGCGCCCCTCGCGCGCGAGGAACGCCGCCACCGCGTCGCTGCGCGGGCAGAACTCGTCCAGCCGGAACGCGGCGAGGAGGCGCGACACGCCGCTCGCCGGCGCGCCCCGCGGCCGCGGAAAGGTCCGCACCGACCGGAACAGCGGCCGGATCGGCGCGGGCGCCGCGGCGCCGGGATCCGCGTAGCACAGCAGGTCGAACGCGTGCCGCGACGGCGAGCTCGCGCACTTCGACCACGTGCTGAACGCCGCCCTGCTGCTCGCCTACGCCAGCCTGCGCCAGGGCGACGCGGTCGGCCTGCTCACCGTGCCGGGCGCGCAGCGCTGGCTCGCACCGCGCAAGGCGCGCTCGACCGTGAACCTCATCCTGAACCGCCTCTACGACCTGCACCCGACGCTCGCCGCCACCGACTACCACGGCGCCGCGGTCGAGGTGATGAAGCGCGTGCGCAAGCGCGCGCTGGTGGTCGTCCTGTCGAACCTGCGCGACGAGGACGACGACACGCTCGCGCCGGCGCTCGCGCTGCTGCAGTCGCGCCACCTCGTGCTGTTCGCGTCGCTGCGCGAGCAGGCCCTCGCGCGCGCCCTCGCCGCGAGCGCCGACACCTTCGACCGCGCGCTCACGCACGCGGCGAGCGCCGACTATCTCGCGCGGCGGGAGCTCGCCTTCCGCCGGCTGGAGCGCGGCGGCGCGGTGTGCCTGGACGTCGAGCCGGCCGAGCTGCCGATCGCGCTGGTGAACCGGTACCTCGACATCAAGCGCACCGGGCGGCTGTGACGCGCGCTCAGCCGTAGACGAGCGCGCCCGCGACCACCGCCCCGTTCAGCACGATCCAGCCGATGCACGGCAGGTAGATGTTCTTGTCGCGCTTCTGCAGCCCGAACCAGAACCACAGCAGCGCGGAGAGCAGGTACGCGCCCCACGACAGGACCGAGACCCCGGCCGCCTGCTGCCCGACCCAGATCGTGAGGACCTGCGGGACGGTCATCAGCAGCGTGAAGACGGACATGCCACCGAGGAGGCGGCGGAGCAGGGCTTCGGAGGCCGGGCCGGCGGCGGCGGGCGGGGTGGGGTCGGGGGCCACGTGGTGTCCTCGTCGATGCGCCGCGGCCGACCGGACGCCGGGCTGGCGGCGGACGGCGCGGCGCGACATTGTGGGGCCATGCGGCCACGGGGAGCGGAGCGTCCCGGCGGTGGGCGCCGCACCGCCGCCCGGATGGCCGCACGACCGCGCTTGCCGGGCGGACTACGCCTGCGGCTTGGCGTACACCTCCGCGCTCATCACCTCGATCCCGACGAAGGGATCGCTGCCCTCCACCCAGGCGTCGTGGCCGGGCGGGATGGTGTACGAGTCGCCCGCCGCGATCGTCTGCTCCGTGCCGTCCTTCATCCGCACCCGGATCCGCCCCGCGACGACGTAGCCGACGTGGGACACCTGGCACTGGTCGGTCTTCACGACCGGCTTGACGCACTCCGACCAGCGCCACCCGGGCTCGAAGCTGAAGCGCCCGATGGTGTAACCCTCGAGCCGGACCACTTCCACCCGCGTCTTGCTCGGGGCGCGCACCTCGTCGGGTGCGCCGTGGGATTTCACCTGGAGTTTCGTGACCGACACCGGCGTGCTCATGTTTCCTCCTGGAATGGGATTGCGCTCCCTTTCGTCTGCCGCGCCTGCGCTCGCACGGCGCAGGTCGCGCTGCCGCGCGGCGCTCAGGCGATGCGCGTCAGGACCGCGTTCATCTCGTCGCGCGAGTACGCGCGCAGCGTCTGCCCGCGGATGTTGCCGGCCATGCCCGTCGCCAGCGCGTAGGCCGAGATCGAGGCGTCGTCGGGCGCCTCGGCCACCACCACGATGTCGTACGGCCCCATGGTCCAGTAGATCTCCTTCATGTTGACCCCGAGCTTCTTCCCGGCCTCCTTCACCGCGTCGGCGCGCTTGGTGGTGTCCTTGACGTTGCGCAGCCCCTGCTCGGTGAAGTTCGCCAGCAGAATGTAAGTTGCCATGGCTCGTCTCCAATAGGTGCGTTCGGTTGCGGGACGGGGGCGCGCCGCGTGCGCAGGCATCGCGCGCGGACCCGATCGACGTGCAGAGCGGTACAAGCAGTACCGAGAGAGGCGGGCCCTGCGGCCCGAAGGTGACGCCCTGGTGCGGCCTCGCGGCCGGTTCCGGATCCTTGTGACAGCGCGGAACGCTGGCAGTCTACTCCCGCGTCGGCGCGGCGCCAACGGCGCGCCGCGCGCTCAGCCGTACGGCCTATTGCCTTCCGGCGCGGCGCGCGGAAGCTACGCAGCGCGCCGTTCCACCACCGGAGACCGCGATGCGCGCGCCCAGGACCCACCGCTACGAGGACGGCCCGACCGCCTGCCGCCCGTCGAGCGCAGTGCTGAAGAGCATCCGGCAGGCGATCCGGAAGAGCCGTGCGTTGTCGAGCGCCGACGTGCGCCTCGCGGCGTACATGGGGCTCGTCGCCGCCGCGGTGGAGCGCCCGACCGGGTTCGACGACGGGGTGTTCTACCCGCCGACCGACCGCGCGCTCGCGCGCGCGCCGGCCAGCCGCCCGCTGCGCGCCGCACGCATGGCGCGCGCGGGGGC
>JRYK01000042.1_pt1 | contig 30437 bp, 32 predicted proteins | sample 235381 | NCBI WGS metagenome assembly JRYK01 (sample SAMN03074220, study PRJNA261476) | activated sludge metagenome | biome: Wastewater Treatment Plant; feature: Wastewater; material: Activated sludge; isolation source: activated biomass of a wastewaster treatment plant treating hydrocarbon... ... | reverse complement strand
ACGTACACGAACGAGCCGTCCGTGAACACGGCCGAGTTCAATGCGGCATAGAAGTTGTCGTCGGGGGGCACGACGAACCCGAGGTACTTCTTCACAAGCTCCGGGTGCTCCCGCACGGCCTCCGAGATCGAGCAGAATATAACGCCCGCCTCGGCCAGCTTTTCCTTGAAAGTCGTAATGACCGATACGCTGTCGAATACGGCGTCGACCGCTACTCCGGCCAGCATCTTCTGCTCGTCAAGCGGAATGCCCAGTTTTTCGTACGTCGCCCTTATCTCCGGATCTATCTCATCGAGGCTCTTGGGACTTGCCTTGGCCTTGGGAGCCGCGTAGTAGCTGATGTTTTGATAGTCGATCGGCGGGAACGTTACGTGCGCCCACCTGGGCTCCTTCATAGTGAGCCAGTGTCTATACGCCTTCAGTCTCCATTCGAGCAGCCATTCCGGCTCTTCCTTCTTGCTTGAGATCAGTTTTATAGTGTTTTCGTTAAGGCCCTTAGGGGCGATTTCCTGCTCGACGTCCGTAAAGAACCCGTATTTGTACTCCTGCTCGGCCAACTTCTCTAAGTCGATACTCATTAAAACCCCTCCTTAATTCACCCTCGTAAGGCCGCGAATGCTATTTTCCGCAAGCATCTGTTCGAGAGTCGTCTCTTCCAGTATTTTTACCATCGATAACTGCACCCTGTCCCAAACCGGCAGCTGAGGGCAGGTCTCGTGTAAATGGCAGATAGTGTTTCCGCTCATGCAGTCGACTATCCTAATCTCTCCCTCTATGGCTTCATATATGTCCCTGAGGCTTATATCGCCCGGGGTCTTTCGGAGCGTATAGCCGCCGTCGGGCCCAACCATGGACCTGACTATGCCTTTCTTGACCAGCCTCCGCATTATTTTGGCCAGGTAGTTTAGCGGTATGTGCTGGTTCTCGGATATGTCTTTCATGCTGTGTTTCATTATCGGCTCGTGCCCCATGTAAGTCAGGGACCTGACCGCGTAATCGAGAGTTTTGGTTACCTGCATTATCATAACTTTATTATCATACCTTATTTTGGATATTGTGAATCCAGAATATACAAATTATTATATGGTAAAAATTACCAGTGTTAGCCAAGGCTGTCAATTTGGGGACTCCCGGGACCGGCGGATGTAATATACCGGAGATTCGGGTCCGGTTAAATGATGCTCGGGTGGAGGGGGTAAAATGCTTTGACTGGGTGTATATATAAGGTAGAATAAATAATTGAGACGGTATCTTAAATACGTCAGATAATTAATCAATTTTCAGTGGCTGCGAACTGATTTTTCAATGTGAAATACCTGCAATATCGGTTCTCCATTTGAAAAAAATTCAACTCAGGAGGGAGAGACCATGCCTTACCAGCTACCAAAGCTTCCTTATGGCTACGATGCATTGGAGCCCCATATCGATGCCCGTACCATGGAGATACATTATACGAAGCATCACCAGACGTATATAAATAACGTTAATGCCGCTCTGGAGAAGTACCCCGCGCTCGCGGAGAAGTCGGTGGAAGACCTTATCAGTGACCTGAGCGCAATCCCCGAAGACATAAGGACTGCCGTAAGGAACAACGGCGGAGGACACGCGAACCACAGCCTCTTCTGGACCATAATGGGCCCGAAGGCGGGAGGGGAGCCGACGGGAGAGCTCGCAGACGCCATTAAATCGACATTCGGCGGATTCGACGGCTTCAAAGACCAGTTCTCGAAGGCGGCGACCGGGAGGTTCGGAAGCGGCTGGGCATGGCTGTCGGTCGACGGCGGCGGGAAGTTGGTCCTGTCTTCGACCGCGAACCAGGATAGCCCGCTCTCGGAAGGGCTGACGCCGATACTGGGCCTCGACGTGTGGGAGCATGCGTATTATCTCAACTACCAGAACAGAAGGCCCGATTATATAGCTGCGTGGTGGAACGTTGTTAACTGGAAGCAGGTGGCTTCGAATTACGCCCGAGCAAAGTAGGTTGCAATAGTTTTTAGAATTTGATAGAATTGGCGGTAACCGGAAGGCAGGACAGTTTTTTAGGGCCGAATTCAGGCTCAGTGTTATTGAAGAAATTGGCAGGCAGACGGTAGAGGATTGTATAAGAGTCCCGCAATCAGAGTTTTTCGGTCGGTATCAGGAGGAATGGTAATTTCCCACCCCTTTCGTTTCCGGTCTTCATTCGTGAGATACGGTGACCGGAAGCATCTTCGGTTTTATTTCAGCGGTTGAAAATCTTTAAAAGGATGAAGAAATGGAGACAAAATACAACGAGTTCGATGAAACTGTATCCGTGAGTGAGTATGTGGAGTTCGAGAGTGACAGCGACGAAGTCTCGTCCATAAATTTCAAGGACAGCTATTCGAGGGAAGAGGGGAATGATAACGAGTACGGCTCGGGCAAGGCAAGCTCCAAGTCTAAATCGGACGATACCCCGGACGAACAGCTCCGCCTGCTTTACGTTTACTTCAAGGACATGTCGGTCGAGCCGCTGTTCACGGCGCAGGAAGAGGTCGAGATTTCGGCGAAGATAAAGAAATGCGAGTCGAGGTCGAGGGAGCTCGTAAGCCTGCTCGGGAAGCTCGCTGACGGCAAGGTGAAAATCAACGGCGTTAACGGCCGCAGGAACGGACATAAAAGATTTAAAAACGGATATGTGGACAAGCGCATAAAGAGCCTGAACGCGTTTGTCAGGGTATATTCGGAGAACGCTAAGAGGTATAAACAGAGGTTCGTAAAGGCCAACCTGAGGCTCGTCATAACGATCTCCAGAAAGTACATGGGCCGGGGGCTCCCCCTTTCCGATCTGATACAGGAAGGGAACATGGGCCTCATGCGTGCCGTCGAAAGGTTCGATCACAGAAAGGGTTTCAAGTTCTCCACGTACGCGTCGTGGTGGATACACCAGGCCATTCTCAGGGCGCTTCAGGGACAGACGAGGACGATCAAGGTCCCCGTTTACCTGCTCGAGCAGGCGAACAGGGTTTACAAGGTGAACGCCATACTCGCGAAGAAGCTCGGCAGAAAGCCCACGCCTAAGGAAATCGCCCGTAAATCCGGTATATCCGTAGAGGTGGTAAAGCGTATTCTGAGGTCGACTAAGGACGCAATCAGCCTCGACACGCCTATACTGGACGGCGAGAAGACGACGCTCCTCGATTCCATAGCGGACAACGATACGGTAATTCCCGACTCACTCGTGGCGAAATCCGACCTTACGGACAAGCTGAGGGAAGCCCTCCTGCTCCTCAACCCGAGGGAGGAGGAGATATTGAGACTCAGGTTCGGGATCGATCAGCACAGCACGTATACGCTCGACGAGATCGGAAGGAAATTTAATCTCACGCGCGAGAGGATAAGGCAGATCGAGAAGGCTGCGCTGGGCAAGCTCGCCAATTCCGATATCAAGGACCACCTGGAAAGTTTTCTCAGATAGATACCGGCAACACTACAACCTCACAACCCCGTCTCGATCTCGAGCGGGTACCGATAAGACGGGGCTAGTCGGCCAGAAGCCCGCCGATTATCGCCCCGATGAGGAGAGGGCCTACGTTCGAGACCACGAGAACGAACGCGCCCATCCCGGCCACGATGCCTATGATGGGGGCGCCTGTAAGGGCCGACCCGAACAAGAAAAGCAGGCCGCCCATGAGGATCGCCGGGAGAAGGGCGGCGATTATCGCGTTCCCCACACCGCCCGACTTTTTCCCTCCCACAATTCCGGCTATGAGGGGGCCTATGGTAGGTATCCAGAAAAGAAGAATGGATATGATGAGCATCCAGAAGAGTCCCGCTATAATGCTTCCTTTCTTTTGTCCGGCCATAGTGCTAATCCGTGTATAAGGAATTTAGAGTTAATATATAAAATATCCTATCAAAGTAAAAAGCCCAACCTCGATCAAGGGGCCGGGCTTTTTGCCTGTCATCATCCTCTTATAGGGTTTTCAATCTATCAGTCGCACTTGGAAAATCCGCAGCTTCTGCACGTCATGCATCCCTGCTCGAACGCGAGCGCTCTGTCTCCGCAGTCGGGACAGCGCTCGAGGTTAAGGTCCACGGCTTTCCTTGGAACGTCCGCCTCGTTCTCGGCGGGATGGACGAAGTGTTTCTTCAATACGGTAGCTATGGCGTCGGGTATCGACATAACGAGCTTCCCTTCCGAGAAGACAGGAGAGGACCCGCCTATGCCTTCGAGCTGCTCGACTACGTCCTTTACGCTCACACCCGATCTCAGGGCGAGCGACACGAGCCTTCCCGTAGCCTCCGCGTCGGCCATCGTCGAGTACCCCGATTTGCCTATCTGGACGAATACCTCGAACGGGCGTCCGTCGTAGGTGTTTATCGTAACGTACAGGTTTCCGTAACCGGTTTTTATGACCTCCGTGAACCCCTGCAGGAACTGCGGCCTCTTTATCGGCTTTATTTCCGGCAATAAGGATGGACGAAGGGATGAGATGGGGTTGGGGTGATGGGTTTTTTTCATCCCCTCGTCCTGGGTCTGGGTCGGAAGCTTTATTTCATCTTTAGTCTGCTGCTGTGCTTTGGCCTGGTCTTCAGTGACCAGTATGCCTTCTCTCGAGCCCTCCCTGTAAACCGTGATGCCCTTGCATCCGAGCTTCCACGCGAGGAAGTAGATCTTCTCCACTTCGTCGAGCGTGATGTCGGTCGGGAGGTTGACGGTGCTGGAAATACAGGAATCTATGTGCTTCTGGATCGCCGCCTGCATCCGCACTCTCATCTCGGGCTCGATCTCGTGGGACGTAACGAAGGTGGCGGGAAGGTCCTTCTCGTCTTCGAGCCCGAATTTTTCCATATATTCCTCGACAAGAGGATGGTAAACCTTGAATTCCCCTTTCGAGAGGGATTTCGAGCGTCTGAAGTATGACATAGCGAACATGGGCTCGACGCCGCTCGTGGTTCCTGCAAGCACGGAGCCGCTGCCCACGGGGGGTACGGTCAGTATGCAGGCATTCCTTAACCCCTGATTCTTGATTTTGCCGAGCACACGCTCGTCGATCGTCTTAAGGAACGGACGGGACAGGTGGGTTTCCTTGTCGTAGGCCGGGAAATTCCCCTTTTCGGTCGCGAGGTCGGAGCTCGCTTCGTACACCGTGTTCTTTATGTGCTCGAACATCTTGTCGGCGAATTCGACCCCTTCGGGCGTATCGTACTTGATATTGAGCTTGGAGAGCATATCGCCGAATCCGGTAAACCCGACGCCGATTCGTCTCGAGTGCGTCGAGGCCTTCGTCTGATAAACGAGGGGGTGTTTGCTCATGTTGTAGTCGAGGACGTTGTCGAGGAACCTGACCGCGTATCTGAAAGCCCTTTCGAGGCTCTCCCAGTCGATCGCCGCTTCCTCGGTAAATGCGTCCTTGACGAAAGGCGAGAGGTTGACGTTCCCGAGGCAGCAGTTGCCGTAATCTTCCAGCGCCTGCTCGCTGCAGGGGTTAACGCCGTTTACTTCCATGCCGCCGTATTCGGTCGGGGAGTATCTCTTTACCGCGTCCCAGAAGATAACGCCCGGCTCGGCCGAGGCCCATGCGGACTTAACGAGCTTTTCCCATATGTTCCTCGCGCGGACCGTTTTCGAATACTTGACCTTTTCGTTCTCGAACCTGAGCTCGAAGTCCTTGTCTTCCTCGACGGCGCGCATGAACTCGTCCGATATCTTGACCGAGATGTTCGCGAATTTGACCCGCGATCTTTCGGTATCGTTCTTTACATCGATAAATTCCTGTATATCCGGGTGGTTAACGTTGATCGTTATCATCAGGGCCCCGCGTCTTCCGGCCTGGCCGATCGTTCCTGTCGTCGTCGAGAGGAGGTCCATGAAGGACACCGCTCCCGTGGAGTAGATAGCCGAATTATTGACCGGCGCGCCCTTCGGCCTCAGTATGGATATGTCCGTGCCTACGCCGCCCCCGAACGAGTACGTCCTGGCCGCTTCTTTGCACCATTCGAATATGCCCTCTATGGAGTCCTCTTTGATGGGCATGTAGTAGCAGTTGAGGAGCGTGGANNAACGCTTTTAAGGTCTTTTCGGGGATGTCCATGACTCCTTCCGTCTTCTGGACGAATTCCTCTTCTTCCGATGAGATTTCAGCCCCTGAGGATACCGTTGACTCGATTTCCTGCTCTATATTGTTGTTCTCAACCAGTTTCGTCCCGTGACCGTTTCCGTTGGATTGTGTTGGGCTGAGCTTATCAGAAGACATCCGGCCATCCTCCTTCGAGATTTGTATATGTTGTGCTAGTATTCGATTCAACCACAATATGTTGTGGTTGTCAAGGGGGCATTTCGAGGTGCTGTAAAGGACGAGAATAAATCACTGTGAGTACGGAAGGTTATATTTGATAAAAATTTTTTCGCAAAAAATTTTTTCTTGTGGGCTTCGCAGTTGCGAATCATTCTTAAAGAGTAATTTGAATAGGAGTAATGAATTTTGTGAAGATATTTAGGCTGTTTCGGCTGATCAAGTGCGGGAAAAAAGGGCCCGGCGTAAAAACAAGGTTCGCACATAGTAACATTTTAGGATTTTTTTTGCAAGAGGGGTCAAAAATTATAGTCAACATTCTCAAAATTTCCAAAGATCCGGGTTAGTTCTGAAATTATCCGATATAATTATCATCCTATTGAAACCATGGCGGATATAGGGAACGAAGAAAGACAATCGCGCATACTGGATTTCTGGTTCGGTGACCTCAAGGACGGGGAGGTTCCTCCCCGGGAATTGAGCCGTATGTGGTGGGCAAAGAACCCGGATATCGATGAATACATCAGGAAAAATTTCGAAAACGATCTCCTGGATGCGGTAAACGGCAAGCTAGGGAATTGGGAATCGACACCGCTAGGCACACTGGCCCTGATCATACTGCTTGATCAATTCCCGAGGAATATGTACAGGGATACGCCACGGGCTTTCTCACAGGACATACCGGCGTTGAGAATAGCTGAGAAAGGGATCGAAAAGGGCTTCGACAGGGGGCTTCACCCGGTAATGAGGGTCTTTTTCTATATGCCGTTTATGCACTCCGAGAGCAGGGATATGCAGGAGAGATCGACGGCTCTTTTCGGAGCCCTAGAGAATGATTTCAGTTCCCCGCGCGAGCTCGCTGAAATGCTCTCGGACAATATGGAGTACGCGGAAAGGCACCGCACGATAATAGAGCGTTTCGGGAGATTCCCCCATCGGAACAGGATACTCGGCAGGGAATCTACGACTGAAGAGGCCGAGTTTTTAAAACAGCCCGGCTCTTCTTTCTGACCGATCTTCAAGCGGCTGTACGGGCCCGCACTTATTCCGCATGGTAGTAATGGGCAATGACTCTCACGATTTTATCTTCCCGGTTCAATTCCATGACCTCCGCCCCAGTGGGTCCGTTATGCCTCCTGTAATAAAGCACCAGGCTGTCGACGCCCGTGAAGACCTCGATCGTCTCGAACCTGAGCTCGGGGAACGCCGCGAGCCCTTTTTTAAAGTACTCTCTCAGAGCGTCCTTGCCTTTTACGGTTCCGGATTCGTCGCCGAGGAGCCTTATCACGTTAGGCGATATGAGCTCCACGTCATCCGAATAATGAGACATGATGGCATCGATATCGTGCCTGTTCCAGGAATCGATCCAGTCCGCGGCGATCCGCAAGGCTTTTTCGCGTGGAAGCATTTATTTCGGTTTTGAGCCCCGGATCAGGCGATATCGCCGGCTTTTTCCCCGGCTTTCGTCCTGCCTGTTCCGGGTTCGAATCAGGGGTTATTTAAGCCTCGCCTCTATCTTGCTCAGGATATAGCGTGAAAGGCTTTCGTCGCCGAAAGTGCCGATCCTGATCGATATGTCCGTCAGGTTTGACGTGACCCTGTTTAGCTGTATCTTGACGGTCTTGTTGTCTGCGGTCTTCGCTTCGAGCTGTCCCGATACATCGTCTTTTATCTTGTTGATCACGATGAACTGGAGATCGTCAACAGCGGCCACCGTGGCCTCCCATGTCTTGTTCAGGCTCGCCTCTTCGGTCGCCTTCAACTCCCCTTTTATATACGCCACCGTGCCGGCGCCCGCCGCCGCCGCCCCTCCTACGGCCGCAGCCGCAAGACATCCGGTCAGAATTAAAGGACAGGCAGCGAGTAATAGTAAGATCATGAGCTTCTGCTTTTTCATAACGGTGATTCCTCCGGTGCAAAAGGTCTTGTCAGGATGCGCAAATGATTCAATTATATCCTGTGAGGACGGAACAAAGCAACTGTATTGTTCCGTCGGCGGGGATAGGCCCTGTGAGCGCCGTGTCCGCGGGCGGGTCCTGCATGTGTCCGCCTCCGGAAGTCCTGTTGAATTATTATTCGCTCATAATTAGAATTGTAATATCATCGGGTCAAGCGGTTTTCTGTTCCGGCGGGAAAACAATTAAAGATTTTACTTCGGAAGCGAAACTTCGATTGAGCCCAATCGTATATTGTTAATTGAGGGCGGAAGCAGGGGGGTTGCCGCCGAATGTGCCGCGGTATAAAGACGCAGCGGAATTGCCGGTACGGCGGCTGATTCAAGGTGAAAGGACACGAACTCTTATTGAAGCTCTATTATGCCTATGCCGCAGGTGAATGAGGACTATCTAATCCCGATCGTGGTCGGCGTGAGCGGCCGGAAAGGCGCACAGCCCGAGGGAGAGAGTATCTCCTCACTCGTCATTCCCGAGATGCGGAGGCTCCGTAATACCTTTCCCAGCTCTCCGTTCGTGGTCATATCCTCTTTTGCCTCGAGCGAGGACCGCCTGTTAGCGAGACTCGCGGTCGAGCACCTGGACGCAAAGCCCATAGCGGTGCTTCCGTCCCCGCCCGGTCAATACCGGGACGCGCTCCCTGACGATAAGAGCAGGGAGGAATTCTCGGAGCTTCTCGCCCTGGCCGGGTCATCTGTCGATATCCCGTCGCTGATGAGGTCGAGGCTCGGGGAAGCGGCATACAACGCGGCTGAGAGCCGGGGAATGGCGGAGAGGTTCGCAGCGGCATTTATCGCAGAGCACAGCGAGGTTCTTTTTGCGGTTTCCGGCGACGGTGATACGCACGAGCCGGATACATCGGCCTTGATAGTCAAATGGATGCGCGAAGGCGGCATTACGCGGGAGTTCTCACTCAGGGTGAATAAGTCGGGCCTGGATACCATGGACAGGAGGATGATAATCATTATCGATCCGGCGGCCTCCGGGGCCGGGGTGGAATACACCCCTCCCGACGAAGCCGCGCCCCTGGGGTCTTCAGGCTCGCAGAAATCCGACGGTATTACCGCCGTCCTCTACAGAGCGGTATCCAGGCGGATTTTCGGGCTTATCCAGTCGGCGAGCAGTCTGCTCGACAAACTGTACGATTCATTTTTCAAGCACGCCGGACCGGATGTCACCGATAGATACGAGAGATCGCCCTTTATCGGGATTATGGAAAGGATCGACGGCTTCAACCTCGATATACGGAATTATCTAGATCTGCGGGGTGAAAAAGACCTCCTGAAATCAAGGCATTATCTGCTCCAGAACGAGTCGGATAACGAGCGAATATCCGGGGACCCGGCGCTCCGTAAAATAATCTGCCTCTACGCGGGCTCGGATGTGCTGTCGCAGTTCTATCAGAAAAAGACAGCGGGCCTCGTCAACTGGATTTACATCCTCTTTTTCGCGGCCGTCGTTCTCTATGGGCTCATCGACTGGAGCTCCTACCTGGTCCTCTGCTACATAGGGCTTATCCCCGCGATCGCGCTTCTTGTGAAAAAGACATCGAGGGACAGGGTGGAAGACCGCTTCCTCGATTACAGGGCGCTTGCCGAAGGGCTCCGCGTGCAGTTCTTCTGGACGCTCTCGGGGATAAGCGAGAATGTATCTTCCCATTACCTGAGCAAGTACGAGGGCCTGCTCACGTGGATAAGGAAGGCGGTGAGGAGCATAGAGATCGCGACGCTGCAGAACGAAAGCGCCCGACCGGCGCGCCGGCAGAACGAGTTCCTCGGTATCACCGGGAAATTATGGATAGAATCCCAGCTCGAATATTTCAGCTCGAAGAAGAGGCCGCTTCTCGCAAGAACGCAGCAGTTCGGTAACGTCGTATTCCTGTCGTTCGTGTTGACTTTGATAGTCGCCCTTGCTTACGGCATATATGTATTGGCGGCAGGCGTCGAGAACGGCGAGGCTATAAATGATTTCCAGATACTTCTGGGCGTGATCGCCGCCGTGGGCGTGGCCGCCCAGGCGTATAAGAATAAAAAGGCGTACGAGGAGCTCCAGAGGAGGTACAGCCTGGCTCAGCAAACCTACGCATCCGCCAAGAGGGAGCTCGAGATAGGCGAGGTGCCTCCGGAGAGGGTGCTAATCGCCGTGGGCAGGGAAGCGCTCCTCGAGAACAGCGACTGGCTTTGGACTCACAGGAACGTGCCGATAGAGGTGCCTAAAGGGTAGAATGTTATGAGCGCAATGAAACAGATGGAAAATCCTCCGAAAGCCCGTCTCGCGGTCAGGGTAGGCGTTACGGGCCACCGTCCTCACGGCCTCGACGGGGCCGATATAGACGCACTGAGAAAAAAGGTCAAGGAGGTCCTGAAGCACGTAAGGGGCGTTGCCGCCGAAGTGAAGTCGTCTTTCGAGTCTCTATACGCCGACGGCGGACCGCCTATACTCAGGATAATATCGCCTCTTGCGGAGGGCGCTGACATGCTCGTCGCCGAAGAAGCGCTCGCCGAGGGATACGAGCTCCAGTGCGCGCTCCCTTTCGACCGGCAGGAATACGAGAAGGACTTCACGGACGGCGACTCTCTAGGGAGGTACCGCGAGCTGCTCGGGAAAGCCACCGCTCTGCTCGAGCTCGACGGTTCCCGGGCGACTCCCGATCTGGAGAACGAAGCCTATCAGACGGCCGGCAGGATGGTTCTCGCGCAGAGCGACGTGCTTATAGCTATATGGGACGGTGAGGACGAGAAAGGGAAGGGGGGCACCGGCCAGATCGTCAGGGAGTCGCTCGTAAGCGAGATACCCGTGGTCTGGATAAGCTCGATGGACCCGCACGAGATAATGGTGCTCATGGGCGGGGAGTACGAGGGCTTTAAGGAAGCGAGCCTCCGCGGGCTCGAGCTCAGACTGAAGAGGGTTCTCAAACCAGAGTACCCGAAGAAGCCCGACCTCAGCCGTGTTTATTTTCAGGAAAGGCAGCCGACCTGGACATGGGGGTTCATATTCGAGTTTTTCTGCGATATTTTCAGCGGTGAAAAGATGGACGCGGGTGGGTACAGGGTCGGCGATTTCGAGAAAGAGACGGCGGAAGAGTGGCGGAGGGTCTGGGATGCGTGTCCCGGTTTTCCGCAATCCGTGAAGGAACAGATAAACGAAAAATTCCTTAAACACTACACCTGGGCCGATAAGCTCGCTAGTTATTACTCGAATATCTACAGGAGCTCTTTCGTGGCTAATTACCTGATGGCCGGTTTCGCTGTCTTTTTCGCCATGCTCATTCCGACCACCGAGAAGCTCGATAATTTATGGATACTGTGCGAGATAGCCCTCATCGTGCTCATAATATCGATAACAGCCGTCGGAAACCTGAAACGGTGGCACGAGAGGTGGATAGACTACAGGCTTCTATCCGAACAGATAAGGCATCTAAGGTTCCTTACGCCGCTCGGACTCACCACGCCTGCGTTCAGGGTGCCGGCGCACGATACGTACGGAGACCCGAGGAGCACGTGGGTGAACTGGCATTTCAGGGCGATTGTCCGCGAAGCGGGGATGGTGGGAACGAAGATAGACAGGGAATACCTCTTATCCTACAGGGATTTCCTGTCGAGGGAAGAGTTAGCAGGTCAGATCGAATACCATAAACGCAATTCTCCGCGGTTTCACAGGATCCATAATACGCTCCACATAATAGGCGGGGGACTGTTCGTGCTTACACTCGTCGCCGCATCGGTGCATTTGTTCTGGCACAGCGACTGGCTCACTCTCTGCAGCGCCGTTTTTCCCGCGCTGGGCGCCGCGCTTTACGGTATCAGGACACAGGGTGAATTCGAGCAGATAGCAAAAAGGTCAGATGCCATGAGTGCCCATCTCGAGAATCTCAGGAACGAGATCGTCAAGTCGGATTTCGTCCCTTCTTACCGGCTCCTGGGCCACGTCGCCGAAAGCGCCGCGGAGGTAATGTCCTCGGAGACGCTCGACTGGAGAATAGTATTTCAATCCAAGCGCTTGGTGTTGCCTGGGTAGTCAATCACAGCTATAATCCTCCAGTATTTCCTCTGGAGGAGAGGGGGAAAACAGATGGCACACGATGTTTTTATCAGTCACTCGGCGAAAGACAAGCCCGTAGCGGACGCGGTTTGCGCGACGCTTGAAAACGGCGGAGTCAGATGCTGGATCGCTCCGAGAGACATAGTGCCGGGCACGCAGTGGGGCGAGGCGATAATAGACGCCATAAGCTCATGCCAGGTCATGGTGCTCGTGTTTTCCTCAAACGCCAATGAATCCCAGCAGATAATCAGGGAAGTCGAACGAGCCGTCAGTAAAGGCATACCGGTCATTCCGTTCAGGGTCGAAGACGTCGATCCCAACAAATCTCTGGAGTATTTCATAAGCGCTCCGCACTGGCTCGACGCGCTCACGCCGCCGCTCGAAAAGCACCTGGGCCAGCTTTTATCCACTATAAAGCTGCTGCTCGCGAGGAAAGGGGCGCGCGTGGAAACGCCGCCTGAAAAAGACGCTTCCCGCACGGACGTGAAGACCGATACGACGGTCCGGAAAGGTGCTTCGGATCCGGCAATGGAGACCATAAGGCCGCTCGAAACAAAAAGGGATACCGGGAAGAAGTCGTTTACGGACGGACTCGATACAAAGAAGATCGGAGGCGGCATAGCAGCGCTGATTATCGTAATCCTGGGTGCGTATCTTCTCTTCGGCGGCGGTGATGATAAGAAGAACAACTCTGACAACAATTCGAACAATAACAACTCTCAAAACGTCGTCCCGCCGGGGCCCACGAATAATACGACGCCGGTTTTCAAAACGTCCCCGCCCGGACCTTACGACAATGTGGGTATCTGGGGAGCGATAGCGATCGCGCCCTCGGGCGGCTGGGGTCTTTCGACCAATCAGTCCTCGAAGCAGGCGGCCGAGAAGGATGCGGTCGAAAAATGCAGCCAGTATAACACGGGGTGCGAGCTCAGGGTGGCTTTCGATAAATGCGCGGTTTACGCTATAGCCGATGACGGTACGTACGGCTGGGCGACGGATCCGAGCGTCGACCAGGCGAGAGCGAACGCCGTGAGCAATTGTCATAAATATACGAACAACCTGTGCAGCTCGTTCATAGAACTGTGCTCGGACGGCAGTGTCCAGAGGGCGAACGTATGGGCGGCTCTGGCGACGGCCGATAACGGGCAATACGGATCGGCATGGAACTTCCCGACGCAGCTCCGGGCCGAAAAGGCGGCGGTAGATGAATGCGCGAAATACGGCCCTAACTGCCTGATGAGGATTTCGTTCAGAGACTGCGGCGCCATGGCGAGGAGCGAGGACGGCGCGCTCGGATGGGCCCATTATCCGGATATGAACGATGCTATCAAAGGCGCGATGGAGGAGTGCGACAAAAGAAGCGACAAGCAGTGCAGCATACTGACACAGCTCTGCTCCGACGGAAGCCAGAGGAAGTAATCCGGGCTTCAAAAATCACTTCAATCCGCCGACCCGTTGAACGACACGGCCTGCATGATAACTTCGGGTGAGCCGCGCCCGTTCTCGAGCCCTTCATACCTCACCCATCTGTGAGGCGGCGCCACAGTAAACCAGAGGTAAGTCTTCGGGAAAAAAACCTTGAATACGTTGAGCACGCCCAATTTCGGCACAAGCTCGACCTTGTAACATTCGACCTCTCCTCCGGGCGTGTCGATCTTTTCGATTCCCCTTTGTTTGAACTCGACGTTATAGAGCTCGGGCTCTCCGGTCAGGAATCTGGCCTTCACCGTTTCGTCCGATCCGAACGGGAGCGAGCGGAGCGCGAGGACGAGGCCGTCGACTATCAGGAGGTCTCCGTCCGCTTCATAAGTCTTCGTGACTGTCTCCGAATTCTCATAATCTGTCCTCTCGAACGATACCGAGCCGGTTTTTTCATCGACCGTTGTTTTGTCCGTCATTACCAGTTTGTCCCGCATGTCCCGGACTTCGGTCGAGGATTCGACCGGGGTGAAAGAGGAGGGCCCTGTCTTCCATACCGACACGGATTCCCATTTCGTGTCGTTCGCGTAGGGGTATCTCATTCCCTGTCCTTTAAGTACGGTCTTCACTCTGGTCTCTCCGTTTTCCGTGGACTCTTCGTCCGTCCAGTCGGCTTTCCATCTCGTCCCGCCCTCTTTGTATGTGACGACGAAAGACCCTTCCTCTTTTTTCCCCATGGGCGGCGGCCCAAGGGGCAAGGCGGGAACAGGGGCTAGAAAAACGCACACCAGAATGACTATGAATGCAGGGCTGAAGATTCTTTTATCGATGACGGCCTCGCCCCGGAGATTGGGCGGCGATCGCCGCTCTCCGGCAATATGTTTATACTATATCCGAAGTTTTATTATTCGCTTAGAGATGCTATGATGTAAATCCACAGCTGCCGCCCGGAGCAATAAATTTCTGTGCTTTTTCACGGAGTGATTCTTGAAAAATATTTTGCGAAGGCATTATCTCATAGTCGGTATAGTAGCCGGAGTAATTCTCGGCGGGATAACAGGCTCATATTATCCCGAAATCGGCCTGAGGGTAGGGTTCCTGGGGAAGCTCTTCATAAACGCCCTCAAAATGATAGTGCTCCCGCTCATACTCGTTTCTATAACGCTCAGCATTATGAAGGTCGAGAGATTAGGGTCGCTCGGTCTTAAGACGTTCGTCTACTTTATATCGACTACCGCAATCGCGGTTATTCTGGGCATCGTCATCGTGAGTCTCGTGCATCCCGGCGAAGGGAGCGCGGTTCTTACAGGCGAGATGCCGGAAATTATCAAGGGGAGAGAGAACATGAGTATTGTCGAGATACTCTTGCTCGAGTTCGTTTCTCCCAATCTCTTCGAATCGGCCGTGGAGTTCAATGTACTGCCGCTCATCGTCGCCTCGATTCTGTTCGGAGCGGCGTTCGCCGCGCTCGGAAAGGAGAATAAGCCGGTCGTGGAGCTGTTCACTCTTCTCGATAAGGCGGTTATGAAGATAGTCCACTGGATTATGATATTCACTCCGCTAGGCATATTCGGGCTCATCGCCGAGCGCATCGGTCAGGCCGGGGGCGGCGGACAGGTGATCGCGCTTGCAGCCGAGCTGGGGAAATATTTTCTGTGCGTCATAAGCGGTCTCTTTATACACGGCGTTATTATTCTGCCGGCCATATTATTTCTGCTCTCCGGACGGAAACCATACGAGTACGCTTTACGCGTGGGCAATGCGCTCCTCACCGCGTTTTCGACGGCTTCTTCGTCCGCCACGCTTCCTCTCACCATGGAAGGCGTAATCGACGAAGCGAAGGTAGGCCCGAAGGTGGCGAGGTTCGTACTTCCCCTGGGAGCGACCGTCAACATGGACGGGACCGCGCTCTATGAAGCGGTAGCAGCGGTGTTCATAGCGCAGAGCTACGGCATCGAGTTGAGCATTCCGCAACTGGTTATCGTGTTCTTTACGTCGACGCTCGCGTCTATAGGAGCCGCGGGAATCCCGGAGGCAGGGCTTGTGACTATGGTGCTCGTGCTCAAGTCGGTAGGTCTTCCCCTCGAAGGTATAGGGCTGTTACTGGCAATAGACTGGCTCCTCGACCGCTTCAGGACCACCGTGAACGTATGGGGAGACTGTGTCGGGGCGGCGGTCATAGACAGGTACGAGAGGGGAAAAGACGGTCGAATGTGATAATGGCCGTAGCTGCCGGGTACTGTCTCGCGTCAGCAGTTTACAGATTAGCGGCTTCGAACGTGTTGCAGGACTCCATCTCGCCGGAATCGAGCCCCCTCTTGAACCATGCGACCCTCTGCTTGGACGTTCCGTGCGTGAAGGAATCGGGAGTGACCCGCCCCTGCGACTGCATCTGGAGGCGGTCGTCCCCTATGCTGCTCGCCGCGTTGAGCCCTTCCTCTACGTCGCCCCGCTCGAGTATGTCCCTCGCCCTGTCGGCGTTGTGGGCCCATACGCCCGCGAAACAATCCGCCTGGAGTTCGAGCATGACGGAAAGTTTGTTCGCCTCGCCGCCTCCGACCCTCCTCTGCGCATTGCTCACCTGCTCCGAGATGCCGAGCAGGTTCTGGACGTGATGTCCGACTTCGTGCGCGATGACGTAAGCCTGGGCGAAGTCACCGGGGGCGTTGAACCGCTCTTTCAGCTCCCTGTAGAAGCTGAGGTCTATATAGACCTTTTCGTCAGCAGGGCAGTAAAACGGCCCGACGGCTGCGCCTGCGTATCCGCAGGCCGATTCCACCGCTCCCGAGAATAGAACGAGAGTGGGTTCCCTGTAAGTGCCGTTATAGCGGGTGAAGATGTCGCGCCAGGTGTCCTCGGTATCGGCGAGCACGACGGATACGAAGTCTCCAAGCTCCCTTTCTTCTTCGGAAAGAGGGGTGCTGTCGTTGTATGAGCCTTGATCGACGCCCGTGTAAGAGATGTCGTTCAGGAGCTTGGACGGGTCAGCCCCGAGCAGCACCGCGACGACGATAAGGACGAGGATGCCGATCCCTCCTCCGGCAAACCTGCCCGGGAGTCTCACGCCCCTCCTGTCCTCGATATTAGTGCTTCTTCTGCCCATTCTCCAGCGCATATGCAGGTCTTACCTCCTTGCCCGGCTCCCAAAAACTAACATATAAACGCAGCCGCATCTACATGTATTATAACGGGTGTTATTCCGACTCTCGGGCGTGTAATATCATAGTCCAAATGGGCGGTAAGTGTCTATTCTCATGGAGCGGCGGGAAGGACAGCGCACTGGCGCTGTACGAGATCCTCGGCAGCCGCGACCGCGAAATTGCGGCGCTCGTTACTACAGTCACAGAGGGATACGACAGGATAAGCATGCACGGCGTGAGGTGCGCCCTCCTCGAAAAGCAGGCGGAATCCCTGGGGCTCCCTCTCGAGAAAGTAGCGATCCCGCCCGGCGCGTCTAACGAAGAGTACGAGCTCTCGCTCAGAAGAATACTCATCGGTTACAAGGAATCGGGTGTGGATTCCGTTATATTCGGCGATATATATCTCAGGGAAGTCAGGGAATACAGAGAGAGGCAGATTAGCGGATTGGGGCTTAAATGCGAGTTCCCCATATGGGGAAGGGATTCAGGCTCACTGGCCAGGGGGTTTATCGATAGGGGATTTAAGGCGGTGGTAGTCTGCGTGGACTCGACGCAGCTAGACGGCGGGTTCTCGGGGAGGGAATTCGATGACGCTTTCCTGGCCGGGCTTCCGCCCGCAGTTGATGTGTGCGGAGAAAACGGGGAATTCCATACATTCGTCTATGACGGCCCGATTTTCGCGGACAGGGTGGAATTCGAAAAGGGAGGGATAACGCTGAGGGACGGCAGATTTTATTATTGCGACCTCCTGCCCGGCTGACGCCGCGACCGGGTCCCCCTTTTCCACCGGGATGTGGAAAGCGTCACACCTCGATTATAATTTTATGGGCGTGCGCCTTTAATTTCTTGAGGAATTTTTCGTTCAGCATCGATTCCGGCAAATTCCTCAGTATGACAGTCGAATTGAACATCCTGGCCGTCTCAAGCACGTCTTCTATGTGCTTTTCGTACTCCTTTGCGTCGAGAGAGACGTTAAAGCCTATGTGCATCAGTTCGATAGCGCTTAATGTATCCGATTTTTTAGGCATGCTTATATCTCCGTTTTTGCTATTAATGATGAATAAGAAATTAAAAAAGGGAAGGCCGGGTATCAATATCCCGCTCATTACCGGAGCGTTATGAAGAGAATCCCCGAGCCCGAGCTCATGGAGGACCCGGAGCAGGCCCTTGCCTACGGAAGGGCCGACTTCGAGGAGCCGCACTCCAATTTCATTAAACTCCTCCTTGTGAGCTGCCCGCTTCACGGGGGTATCGGTGCGGTCCTCGACCTCGGGTGCGGGACAGGCGACATAACGTTCCGGGTCGCAAGGGCTTTCCCGGAAGCGGTGGTGGATGCCGTGGACGGCTCGGAGGCGATGCTTTACTACGCAAGAGAGGGGCTCGTCAAGAGTCGTGAATTCGGGGAGAGGATTCGCTTCATACACAGTAAGCTGGAGGACTTTGAGCCCGGTAAATCCTACGACCTCATTGTGAGCAACAGTCTCCTTCATCACATCCCGGATCCCGCACGGTTCTGGCGGGACATAAAGAGGCTATCCGACCGCGGAACATTTGTTTTTATTATGGACCTGTTGAGGCCCCCGAGCACGGATGAAGCCCGGAGGCTCGTCGAGGCCTATTCTCCCGGTGAGCCTGGCATATTGAAAAGGGATTTCTATAATTCGCTCCTTGCCTCATTCGAGATAGACGAAGTCAGGACGCAGCTTCATGAAGCGGGTCTCGGCAGCTTTACGGTCGAACGGGCGAGCGACAGGCATCTCATAGTTTACGGTATGAGGGGATGATCCGGGCTTCGACCGGCTCTATTACTCGACAGTCACGCGCTTCCCGGTGAACGAGTCCGTTATCGCGTTTTCAGGGACGGAATCGGGGTCGAGAGGATCGGCGCCCGGTTCATAGAAGTACACGGTGAACTCGCCTTCGATATTCGCGCAGCTCTTGTCCGTGAATCTAATATCCGCGTTGATCTTGGCGATATTGAGCAGATCGCCTTCGCCGTCGAAGGAGAAATCGAGAAAGGTCGCCGACGCCAGGAGCTTGCCCGTCCTGATCCATGCGCCCTGTGCGTCGCTGAAATTGAGCGCCGGCTGCGCTGAGCTCGTTATCATTATTACGCCCCTTGCCCCCAGGCTCCATATGCTTCTGGTCCCGTTTCCCTCTTCGATGAGATAAGTCCCGATGAAGCACTTCGGATATTTATCGCTCCCGCCCGCCCGCGCTTCGGTCGTGAAGGCGCATGTTACGATGGCCAGTATAAGCAAAACCTTTAATATGGGCACATAACGGCTATGGGGTGTGGAAATGCTCATGTGATTCTCCTTGAATACGACGTTGGATTTCCGGTCTCGGCTTCCGAGTTATGCAATTCCTGATAAATCTACACCCGCAACGGGATTTGTGTTAAGCGTTTATCCCGCCGATTGAAAAACCCCCTCGCTCGACTACTATATTTCTAAACACATTCGGAGAATTCCGATGATGCAAGACAGGAGGAGCTAAATTGGGCAAAGAATCGGTAAGGGAAGCCGTCGAGGTGTCGAACTCCGAGCTCGTGTTCCCTACGCATACGAACCATTACGGCACTATATTCGGCGGGAGGGTGCTCGAGCTCATGGACATGACGGGAGCGATGGCCGCGATGCGGTTTGCGGGAGAAGATACGGTCACCGCGTCCATCGAAGCAGTAGATTTCAAGAGGCCCGTGAAAGTCGGGGACATAATAGAAGTGAAGGCGAAGGTGATATACACGGCTCACACGTCAATGGTGGTGAAGGTGGACGTCTACAAGGTGGGCAAGTACAGCCCGGGAACCGAATTCACATGCAGGGGGTATCTGGTTTTCGTAGCCGTTGATGCGGCCGGAAAACCTATACCGGTGCCTGCTCTCAAGGTCGTTACGGAAGAGGACAAAAGGAACCGGAATATCGGAGAAGAGGTGAAGAACAGGGCCAAGACGAGACAGGAGAATGAAAAGAAATAGCTCCCTAGTCTATAGTGCAGGCGCTGAAATTAATAACTCCTCCCGCTGAAGCCAGCCGCCGGTGTTCTACTCAGGCATCTGCGATTCCATACGCTCGCAACTGACTGCGCCCTGCTCCCCTGCCGCCTTTTCACAGTCGTATGTATAACCCTGACATAGTGCTTGCCAGGTCTCGCTCCCGTCAGGATTGGCATGATGCTCTATAATCTCAATCATATCCGGCTCGCAAGGTACCTGGCCCGGACTCGCGGACTGCTGCTGTAAAGGATCTAATACATAGGGGTTAGCGCATGCGAGGGCCATTAGCATCACAGCAGGAATTAATAAATATTTTTTCATCGGTTCATCCTCCGTCGTATGTTTGATTTAGGTTCCCTCTGAATCTACCGAAACTCGGTTTATCATAATAAGTCAGAATGGGATTATTTTCAATTTGGAGGTCGGTATAGATACCATGAAGGCGATCGTGCTCCGGAAGAACGGCGGCCCCGGCGTCCTCAATCTGGAGGAGGTGAGGAAGCCGCGGCCCGGGAGAGGGGAGGTCGGGGTTTCGGTCAGATTCGCGGGCGTAAATTATGCTGAGATACTCTCGAGGAAGGGTATCTACGGGTGGGCGCCCGAAAAACCGTATATACCGGGAATGGAATGCTCGGGGGTTATTGAGGAAACAGGGGAGGGCGTCGACGAGTCCCGTGCGGGAGAGCCGGTGATGGTCGGAGCAAAGTTCGGGAGCTATGCTGAATACATGGTCGTACCGGAAGCGAACGCCGTTCCATTGATAGACGGTTTCAGCTTCGAGGAGGCGGCCTCGTTCCTCGTGAACTATATGACGGCGTGGGTCGCGCTCTTCAGGATGGCGAGGGCGGGCAGGGGTGAAAAGGTGCTGGTTACGGCGGCAGCCGGAGGCGTGGGGACGGCGGCGGTGCAGCTTGCCGCGCGGGCAGGGTGCGAGGTTTACGGGCTTGCGGGGAGCGGGGAGAAATTGGAATTGATTGAATCCCTCGGAGCCGTATCCGCATTTAACTACCGCGACCCCGATTGTTTTAAGAATCTTGTTGCCGCTGCGGGCGGAATTGATGTCGTAATAGAGATGGTAGGCGGGAATACATTCAGGAGGTGCATGGATTCGCTGAACCCGTTTGGAAGGGTCGTGGTCACGGGATTCGCGAGCCTCGACCTCAACAAATGGAATCCGTTCTCCTGGCTGAGGACGTGGAGAGATATCCCCAGGGCGGACGTCGGACAACTGGCCGAGAAATCAGTCTCCGTGATGTCTTCACACCTCGGTTATCTTCTCGACAGGGAGCCCGATATGATGGCGCAGCTTTACGGGGAGCTCAAGGAATTCGTTACGGCTCACGGGGTGAGGCCTGTCGTCAACCGGATATTCGGGCTCGGGGATGCCGGACGGGCCCACGAGTACATCGAGTCAAGGAAAAGCTCGGGCAAGGTGCTGCTTAAAATCGGCTGATCGGGTTTAATTAGGGACGGTCACGCGCCGTAACAAGGCTGTTTACGGATCTGAATGGATCCTCCGAAGAAGGGGCGGCTCAGGCCATCTCTTCCTTGCTCGATACCAGCCTGTCGAGTATCCCTCTCTGTATGGACTCTATCTCTTCCCCGGCTTTTCTTATCTCATCCACGGGCTTGCCCCTTTCCCGGCATTCCTCGACGAGCTCTTCGAGCTTGGCGGCGATGTGCTTGAGCTTCGTCTGGGCTTCGATATTCGCCTTTATGAGCATTTCCTCGCTCTCCCATCCGCGCTTCGAGTATGCGTCGAGCTCTTTTGCCTGTATGAGCAGCTCCCTCAGCCGGTCCCTCCAGCCGTGGAGCGCCTGATGGATGACGGATTGTATTTCGGCCTTTTCCCCTGGCTCTCTCCATAAAATATTTTCCAGGAAACGCAGGTCGTCCTCCGAGACCTCGCTCCTTTCATCGAGGTAAGCCCTTGCCTTGAGAAGAGAGACCGACTGTTTATACCTTCTGTCGGAAGGCGTAATCCCCTTCTTTCCGAGCTCTCTCCTGATACGCGATATTGTTTTCAATATGCTCGAAGGCAGCTTGACCGCGGCGGCTTCCGCCCTGCACGTATCGAGCTCTTCACGCGTGATTACACTTTCCTCGGCCGGTTCGTTCCCGGTATTGAGCATCTTGAGGAATCTGAAGTCCTCCTTGATATAGTCGACCACGTACCTCAGGAGGAACCTGTCGTAAAGGGCTTCGAGCTCGTCCTCCTCGGACGGGAGCTCGTTGCTTGCGCCGAAGAGGGTGATCAGCGGTATGCCAATCTTTTCAGTGCCGTTATAGAATATTCTCTCGTTCATGATAGTGAGCAGTGTGTTGAGGATCGAGGAGCTGGCCTTGAATACCTCGTCGAGGAAGGCTATATGGGCTTCGGGAAGCTTCCCCGAAATAACCCTTCTATACTCGTCGTTCTCGAGTCCCCTGAGGCTTACGGCTCCGAACAGCTCCTCGGGGGTGGTGAACTTGGTAAGAAGCCACTGGAAATAGCGGGCCTCTTTTATCTTGCGGCAGATTTCGTTCGCGAGCTGAGACTTGGCCGTGCCCGGAGGGCCGATGAGGAGGAGGTGGCTCCCGGTAAGGAGAGCGCAGAATGCCCCCTCGATAACGTCGTCCCTCTCGAAATAACGGGTCTTGAGATCGTTTTTGACCTTCTTTAATTTTTCTAGAGCTCTTTCCATGTCACGAAGTCCACGACGTCCTGCTGATTGCGTCTCGATTTTTTTATCACAGCTTCGATGATTCTCTTCGTCGGAGTCTCTTCGCCGAGGCTGCCTACGGCCCTTACCGTGAAGATTTCGCTTTCCCCGTTGCCGAGCGCGACCCCCACGAGGCCTGCGCTTATCTCCGATACGTCCATATCCCTGGCCAGCTCCCTCACTTTTTTCTGTGTGATAACCGGCTCGTCCTTTCTCGCCTGTATGATCGCGTCCGCCAACTGTCCCGCCATGTCGTCGTCGACCTCTTCTCCGGGATTTCCCTGTCCGGCTACAGCGGATACCGACGAACCTTTGATTGCGGCCATCAGCACGACCCTGGAAGCGGTGCTGAAATTTATCTTCTTGTCGCGGGGATACACGGTAACGTAGTCTTTTATCTTGTTATAGAACTCGTCGTCCATACCGTCTATCATCCTGATTTCCTGAAGCGTGTCGAGGGGGCCGTCCTTTATCCTGTACGGGGGATCGAGACTGGAATAAAATGCCGCGTTCGCCCCGGATGAGTCCTGGTCGTTTTCGGCGCCTTCGACCGGCACGTCGGTCCAGTTGACGAGACTCGCGATGAACCTCTGGGACTTGGATTCGTCGACCTCGAGATATCTGAAGAGCTCGGTCAGCTCCTTCAGGACCTGCTGGTCCACCTTGTTCGACGAGCCGCTCACTAGCGCGTTCAGGTTTATCTTGGACCTCTCGTCGGTCACGGTGACGGATACGTTTCCTTCCCCGACCGGGAAGTAGGGGACGTTGATCGCCCAAAGTCCGTCCGGGTTGCTGCTCTGTCCTCCGCCCATAGCGGCCGTGAGTGTCGTGAGCTCCTCGAGCGGCCTTGCCTTCAGCGTGCCGGCGGCCACGTGCACGCCCGATTTCGCGATATAACGGGCCTTGATCTCGTCCCTCGTGTTCGTGGATATCTCCGTATCTATCTGCGTGAAATAAATGAGGTCCGTTACGAGTATCATCAGAACGGCTATGATGATAATCACTATGACAAGGACTATTCCTCTCTCGCCGTTCCTCTGTTTCTTGCCGTTTTCGATTGCGCTTGTCTTTTCCATGTTTCCGTTTTGTTAATGCTCTATCATACCCGGCATTAATTGACGACCGGTATTATCACCATAGTGCTGAACTGAATGTCCTCGCCCCTTGGGTTCCTGAGCACCAGGTTTACGTTGACCGCCGCGGGCAGAGACAGCGTCTCGTTCGAGTTCCATTCGGACGAGAACCCCTGGGCCTCCCCGTTCTCGGGTATCTTCGCCAAATATGTGAGATTGAAACTCACGACCCTCTCCGACAGGGGGTACTGAGTGGCCCCGGTATCGGATTCTATGGTCGGGTCGTCCCTCCTGATGAGGGCGAAGAGGTCCGAATCCTGTATCGGCTCGAGATAATAGCTTATCTCGCTTTGATCCGACTCTCTCGCGTCCTGTGTGGGCGTCCGCGATAATGAAGTGAAGCTCAATCTGCTCTTCCCCCCATCGTTCGCGCCTAAAAAGAACGGTGCCTCGATATTGGTCGTGGTCGAGTTCACGAGCCCGCGGGGGAACGCAGTCGCGAGGTCCCTGGTTATTTTAGACATAACTATCCTCGACTCGTGATACAGATCGAGCTCTTCCTCGATGCGGGCTTTCGCCTTGTTTATCTGGAAGAAGGAAGCGTAAAGCACGGTGAGCACTATCGACCCGATAAACACGGCGAGGAGCACCTCGATGAGCGTGAATCCCTTATCCGTGGTCCGATATGGCCGTCGCAACGGTAAACTCCCTGCTCCCTTCGTCCCAGGATACCGTGAGTATCACTATCCTGATTTCGGTCCCGAGCTGCTCTATATTGTAAGGCTGTACGGATAAATACCATCTGAACTCCGGGTGCTCCTCGAAAACGCCCTCCTGATTGCCGATTTCGGGAAACCCCTCGACCTCGATCTCGCCCATCTTTCTTTGAGCCAGGAAAGACGCGATGGTGATGTTTTTAGACTGCGACGCGAGTACGAGGTTCTTGTTGACGGCGCCGAGAAGTATTGCCAGAGATGAGCCTATAATGGCGACAGCGATTATCACCTCGAGGAGCGTGAACCCGGATTTCCCGTGCACTTCCGGTAATCGCGGCGTTCCGCTCGAGGTTCGTTTAGCGATTGTTCCCTGTGTAATCATTATTCAACAGCTCAACGTATTCGTCGTATACCCTGGTTCCTCCGGTATAGGGTTTTGTTTCCAGCGTATAGTAGTCCTCGTTGTCGGTCACGAGGTGGATGACCGCCGGTTCAACGAAACCCGTGGGCAGGAACAGGATGAAATCCTTCTGACCGTCGAGCCTGCTCCTGCTTTGCGTGCGTTCGGTAACCACGTCCTTGAAGTGGACGCCCGGGGGCAGAGTCCTTTTCTTGTTCAGGTATTCGTTCGACACCACATACTCGTTGTTGTCGAGCACTTCGACCCAGTACTCGTCCCTGTCGATATCGAAAACGAGCCTGTATATGTTTTTTTTAAACGCCGCCTCACTGTACAGATACCTTATCGTTGCGGTCAGGTTCGTCGCGGCGCTCTTTATGTTTATCTCGGTACCGCTTTTAATCTTGGGCACTGCTATGAATACAAAAGCGCTGATGAGTAATACCACGACCAGCAGCTCCAGCAGCGTAAAACCGTTCCTGTCTCTCATCGTATGGCACGGCTTGTAATGTCGTCCTCGCTTTGCTGCACGGCGTCTTCGCCGAGTGAGATTATCTCATAGGTGCCGTCCCCGGTCTGGTCCGGTCCGATGTAAACGAACTCGTTTTTCCAGCCGTCCTTGGGAACCTGCCCCCCTTCCAGGTATCCGTCTTTTGCGTAGCAGCAGGGCTGTCTCCCGGTGGTCGGCATCTGTATGAGAGCGTTGAGGCCCTGCTGAGTCTCGGGGTAGAAACCGTTATCCAGCTTAAAGAGCTTGAGTGCGGACTCGAGGTTCTTTATCTGGATCTTGGTCTCTTCTTTCTTGGCCTCGCCGAACCTGCCGATCACGTTCGTGCCCACTATGTACGCTAGCCCCGCGATGATCAGGAGCACGACCATGATTTCAATAAGCGTGAAACCGCCTTCAGACCTCATATTTCATACCTCCTTTTAACTTATAGTCGATGTCAAATTGAATATCGGCAAGAGAACCGCAAACACTATGAATCCCATCACCGCCCCTATAATTAATATCATAACGGGCTCGAGGAGTGAAGTAAGCGTGGATACCATGGTCTCGACCTGCTGGTCGTAAATGTCGGCTACCTTCGTGAGCATCTCTTCCATCTCGCCCGTCTGTTCGCCGACGGCTATCATTCTTGTAACGAGCGGCGGGAAGACGCCGCTGTCCCTGAGCGGCTTTGCGAGGCTCGTCCCTTCCCTTACGTTGGACCTTACCTCTTCGAGCGTTTTGCTGTAGACCTGGTTGCCCAGTACAGCTTCGCCTATTTTGAGCGCGTCGAGGAGCGGTATGCCGCTCGCGAGCAGTGTCCCGAGCGTGCGGGTGAACCGTGAAATCACCACCATCGAATTTATCTTGCCGAATACCGGCAGCTTCAGGGAAATGCGGTCGAAGAGCATGCTGCCCCGCTCCGTTTTATTAAACCTGTACGCCGCGAATAAAAGCACCGGCAGCAGTATCAGAAGCAGGAATATGTTGTTGCTGAAAAAGCCGCTTACGTTTATAAGTATTACGGTCATCAGGGGGAGAGCCTTCTGGCTGTCCTCGAATATTTTCGCGATCCTCGGTATAACGTACGTCATGGTGAAGAAAAGAACGCCGCCGCCGATGAAGAACATGAATATGGGATATATGAGCGCGCTTTTCACCTTGGATGTGAGCGCCGCCTGCTTTTCCAAAAAGTCGGCGAGCCTCAGGAGAACTATGTCGAGCGTTCCGCTCGCTTCGCCCGCCCTTACTATATTTATGTAGAGGTCGGAGAAAACGCTCCGGTGCTCGCCGAGGGCGTTTGCCAGAGAGCTGCCCTCGCTGACCCTGTCCTTGACCTGCGTCAGTATCTGGCCGAGCCTGGCGTCTTCCGTCTGTTCGGAGAGAGCGACCAGGGACGCTTCCAGCGGAAGCCCGGCCGATATGAGAGTCGAGAATTGTCTCGTCGTGATCGCGAGCTCCGAGATGTTTACGCCCCGGAATGGAATGAAGCTCCTGGCCTTTCCCTGTTTGACCTCGCTCAGGGAAGATAGGAAGACCCCCTGCCGCTTGAGTTTTTCCGTCGCGCCCCTCGGGGATTCCGCGTCAACGATTCCCTGGATGTTGCGTCCGGTCTCGTCGATGGCTTTATATTTGTATACGGGCATATGTTTATATAATATCCGATTCCGTGGTTGAAATTGGGGTGATCACGTCAGGCTGGCTAGATTATGCTTTCCTCTTCGGTAACCCTCATGACCTCGTCGACCGAAGTCAGGCCCCTTGCCACTTTCTCGGCCCCGTCCATCCTGAGGGTGGTCATGCCGTGCTCAATCGCCTTTCTTTTAATCTTCGTCGAGTCTACCTGGCTCAATGTCAGGTTCCTGATGTCGTCGTCGATCAGCAGCATCTCGAAGATCGCTGTCCTGCCGCTGTACCCCATATTGAAGCATTTCTCGCACCCCTTCGCCCTGTAAAGTACGCCGTCGTGAAGCTGGCTGCGGCGGACGCCCATTCTCTGAAGCTCGTCCTCATGAGGTTCATACGGCTCCTTGCATGAGCTGCAGAGGAACCGGAGCAGCCTCTGCGCGATTACCGCCATAAGGGAAGACGCAACGAGGAACGGCTCGATCTCCATGTCTATCAGCCTCGTTATCGCGCTCGCCGAGTCGTTCGTGTGGAGTGTGGAGAAAACGAGGTGTCCCGTCAGAGACGCGTGGATGGCGATGTCCGCGGTCTCCCGGTCCCTTATCTCGCCGACCAGTATTACGTCGGGGTCCTGCCTTAGGATGGACCTGAGACCGTTTGCGAANNATGATGCCGTGAGGGCGCTGTATCAGAGCCTCGAACACCTGGAGCTTCTTTCCCGCGAGCCCGAGGTCTTCGAGGGAGAGGATCACGGATGACCTGTCGAGTATCCTCATAACGACGCTTTCTCCCCACGTGGTCGGCACTGTCGATATACGGACGTCTACGTCCCTGCCCGCGACCTTGACTCGGATTCTGCCGTCCTGGGGCTTTCTCTTCTCCGCTATGTCGAGCTCGGCCATGATCTTGACCCTCGAGATAATGGAGGCCTGGAGCTTTTTGGGCACGGCCGTGATTTCGTGCAGTATGCCGTCCTTTCTGAACCTGACCGACAGCTCCTTTTCGAAGCACTCGAGGTGTATATCGCTCGCTTTTTCCTTGACCGCCTGAAAGAGGAGAGAATTGACGAACCTTATTATCGGGGCTTCGTCTTCGGCCTCGAGGAGGTCTTTAGGCTCCTGGAGGTCGTATTCCGAGATGCCGGCCGAGTCGTCTTCGATCCCTTCGGTCATCTCCTTGCCGCGCTCGTATACGCGGTTAATGGTATCGATCACCGTATGGTTGAGCGCGAGGACGGGCTCTATCTCGCACCCGAAGAGCGATCTTATCTCGTCGAGCGCGTAGAGGTCGACGGGTGGGGCAAGTATTATCATAACCTTTCCGTTCTTCCTCTGGAAAGGCATGAGCCTGAATTTTTTTGCGAAGGTGATAGGGAGCGTTTTTACGAGCTCAGTGTCTATCTCTCTTTCGGATATAGTCAGTGTGTAAGGGAATTCGTAGAATTCGGAAAGCACCTCGAGGACTTCCTGCTCGTCCAAGACTCTCGACTTGATGAGAACCTCTTCGAGGCTTTCTCCGTTCTTCGATAACAACTCGTCGATTTTCGGGAGCGCTGCGGGATTTCGCTCGCCTATTATTTCCTGGATGCTCTTCATGCCAATAACTTGAACGTCAGTTATTATCCTCCCTGTTAAACCCCCTCTCCTGTAAAAGCATATTGCGTCTTTGTCTTTCTTCAAGTATGCGCTGCATATCCTGCTCGTTCTCCACGATCCTGGGAGTAAGCAATATCATGAGATTGATCTTCTGGCTTTCCCTCTGTTTGAATTTGAACAGGTTGCCTATAACGGGGATGTTCCCGAGCACCGGGACCCTGTTCTGAAGGACGCTTTCCCTGTCCTGTACGAGGCCGCCTATAACTATCGTCTGACCGTTCTTGACTACGACCGAGGAATCCGCCGTCCTCGTCGTTGTTGCGATACCGAATTGTGCCGTGTTCAGACCCTGAACGGGCGCCTGCCTGATCGCGGATACTTCCGTGAGGATGTTGAGGTTGAGGAAGTCCCCTTCGCTTATCTGCGGCAGTATGGAAAGCCTGATACCGACGGGTTCCCGCTGTATCGTCTGTACGGTGACGCCGCTGTCTCCCACGGTGCTGCCGGTCGGGAACGGAATAACGTCGGCCACGATGATCTCCGCGGGCTCGTTATCGGTCGTAATGATGCTGGGCGTCGAAAGCACGTTCACGTCCGTCAGCGACGTCAGCGCCTGGAACAGAGCGCTGAAGGAGGGTATCGGCGGTATGGGCCCTGAGCCGTCAGGGTCCACTTCCTCGCCAATCACGCCCAGGAACAAGCCGGAAAGGCTTCCCAGCACGTTTACGGACGCTTCCGGATCAGCCGCGACACCCAGCAGACTGGGAACTCCGGGCAGTACAGTCCCGCCGAATCCGAGCGTGTCCCCGTTTACTGTGAAGCCTATGCTGAGGTTCGTGCCGAACGATCTGATTTTATCCAGGCTGACTTCGAGAATCGCCGCCTCGACGAATACCTGCTTACGCCTGACGTCCAGCTCCTGTATTACTTCCTTTACTGTCTCGTAATCCCTTCTGGAGCCTATGAATATGATGGAATTTGTCGATGGATCGGATGTGATCCGGAGCTCGTCCGTCTCCGCTACGACGGCTGAGCCGGTACCCACTCCCCTCTCGATTGCCTGCCTTGAGCTGGAAGAGCCCGTGTTGAATGCGGAGGACGACGAAGAGCTGAGAGCCGAGTCCGTACCGAAGGGCGAGCCCTGGTTTCTCTGCGCCCTGTTTGCTCCGATTCCGGTTGATGCTCCGCTCCCGCCGAAGAGGCTCGCGAGGACGGACACCAGCTGCTCGGCGTCGGCGTTCAATACGCGTATGACGTATATGCCCTCTTCGGGCTCGGCTGTTTCCACATCCAGTATCTCTATTACGGACTTAATCTTTTTCATGTCGTCCGGATACGCTATCACTATCAGGGAGTTGGTCCTCTCATCCGTTATTACCTTGAAGCCCACTGCGGAATTTTCTCCGGTGGTCTGGGACGTGATAGCCTGGGCTTCCGACCTGCTCTGTGACCCGGGGAGGTTACGGGTTCTCGCAGAGGAGGACGTCTGCCGCTGCGACTGCTGCGGCTGGACCGGGGCGCTCGAAGTGGTCGAGGCCGTTCCGCCGAAAATCTCGACGAGCTTGGCCGCCACCGCCGCGGCGTCCGCATTGTGTATCTTTATGAATTCGATTTCTGTCTCTACGTCCAGGTTGTCTATGATTTTCAGTATCCGGTTCAGGTTGTCGACGGTCTCCACGATTATGAGCGTGTTCGTCGCCGGATAAACCACAATGTCTCCCTCCCGTGATATCAGAGGTTTCAGTATATTGGCCACTTCATTGGCCTGAACGTTTTTAAGCTGGACCAGCCGGGTTACGAAGCTGTCGGAGGATTCGCCTTCCTGCGTTCCTACTTCCGTGGGGATGCTCGTGATCTTTATGTCCCGCTTCGGCACGATGATGTTGGTGCCGTCCTTCTTGACCACCGAGAATCCGTTCAGGCTCAGGATGGTTTCGAATAGCTTCATCGCGTTTTCTTTCTTGAAGCCGCCCGGCGCTATAACGGTGATCTTCTTTCCCTTGACCGACTCATCCAGTATGAAGTTTT